>Ga0209726_10000928_pt1 | contig 51090 bp, 57 predicted proteins | sample Subgrocontami54m_FD_187453 | JGI IMG/M metagenome (GOLD analysis project Ga0209726, IMG submission 187453) | Subsurface groundwater microbial communities from S. Glens Falls, New York, USA - GMW46 contaminated, 5.4 m (SPAdes) (version 3) | ecosystem: Environmental > Aquatic > Deep subsurface >...
CGATTCGTCGCGGATTGGATTCAACGACAGGAGGCCCATACCGCGGAGCGGCGGCCGCTGTTCGCGAAGGTGCGCGCGCTGTTCCCTAAAGGGCCCACCGAGGCCTTCCGCTATGCGGACCTCGGTGCCGGTGCCGGCCACCTGGACGAGCTCATCCTCGACCGCTTCGCCGGGGCGCAGGCGGTGCTCGTCGATGGCTCCCAACCCATGCTGGAGCACGCCCAGCAGCGGCTGGCGCGTTTCGACGGGCGGGCTCAGTATGTCCAGGCTGATCTGTCCGACCCGGGGTGGGTGGAGCGGGTGCAGGGCCCGTTCGACGCGGTGGTCGCGGCCCGAGCGGTGCATCACGTGGGGAGTGCTGACCGCGTGCGCGAGTTCTTCGACGAGACTCTGGGCATCCTGGCGCCCGGTGGCCTGTTCATCAACCTGGACTACGTACAGCTCGCCGGGCCGGCGTTTCAGCAACTCGGGACGTGGGTCGGCGGAGATCCAGATGCAGGGTTCCAGATCGCATCGCCCCATATGGAATTGCCCAGTACGGTGGAGGAGCAGCTCGTGTGGCTCCGGGAGGCGGGCTTTGCCGCCGCCGAGTGTGTGTATCGGGAGTTTCAGACGGTCATCGTAGCCGCCATCCGGGACGAGATTCGCTGGCCCGAAGGCGCGATGTCGAGCTAGTCCCGGTCCAGGCGGTAGGGCTCCCCGGTCAGCCCTCATGGCTCCGGAGCAAGGGTTGAGTGCGAACCGCCCACGAGGTTCGGATGGTGACGACCGGCGTGCTCGCACAAGTGGCTCGCTTCCACCATTCCGACTCTTGCAGCAATCGCCGGTCGCTCATTGCTGAACATTTAACGCCTCCTCGTGAGTTTTGCAGCGGCACATATCCGTAAGCGTATGAGACATGACCAATGCGGATCAGGAATCCTGGGCCTGACTGTGAGCTGCTATGAAATCGGTCCCGCTGAGAAGTCCCGCGACGATAGGCAGATCGCGATGGCGCGCCAGCGGCACGATGCCGGTGCTCAGGTGAAACAACCAAATGAATATGAATAGCCTCTGTCCGCGATCATATGCGCGAAAAGCCGCTCGTGGTCTTCGTGAGTTGCCTTACCTCCGTCTACTTCTTGAGCAACAGCGTCGCGGTGGCGGTGCGATCGGGATCGCTCTTCGACGTCGCCGTGACGATGACCGTCCGCGACTGCGGGGAATCATCCGCAGGTTTGTCCGCCGCAATAAACACGCCATTGGCCAGCGTGCCGACTCCAGTCGCGTCGTTCGGCTTGACGTCCCAGTTGACCGGCACTTTTGGCGTGACCTCGAACCGAACCACTTCCCCATACTGTATTTCCTTGTCGGTCGGTGTGATGTTGAGCGGCTTGACCTCTGGTTCTTCGACTCGCAGCCAGGTTTTGAAAGCGTCGATGAGCCTATCAATCACGTCCTTTGCGCTGAGCCCGACGAGTCCTCCTAGCGCCACAGCGACGAACTTCTCCCCATCGCCTGGGCTGCCAGCGGACCCAGTCCCAGAACTCGTGAAGACGAGGAAACCAGAGCGGACCAACGCATAGACGAGGAGGGCAAGGCCGGCTCCCATCCAGGGACCCCAAAACCAACGGGGCCACCACGCAGGATGAAACCGCTCTCGTTCTTGCTTTTCCGGATTTCCTACGTTCTCCACCACCGCGGCGTAATGGGACTGCAGACTGTTCATTGCTGAAAGTGTCCCGCCGAGCGCTCCCGCAAACACAGTGAGGAGAATCCGGGAAACGGGCGCGAAGAGATCTGATCCCTTCATTCCCTCGGTGTAGTTGTTGATATTGAATACGCCTAGGCCGCCGATGAAAAGGTCCCAAAGGGACCAACTGCTCGCAAAGAACATCGCGATAAGATAGACGCTCAACAGAATGGCGACGGTTTTCTCGCTGCGCGTGTACTCGATGCGCGATCCCGCGGGAGTAGCCTTCATTCTCGCTGGAGCCAGCGCGGCTTGCCTCGAGGGGGTCGCTGCTGGGATCGCGGCTGAAGGTGCGGGCTGCGAGCCCACCCTCTGGGGAGCCGCTGATCCGGAGTCTTCCGTGGGTCCACCATCGACCATTACCAGTCCTCCTCGTAGCACCTCGTGTCCACACGTCTCGTATTACCGGGTAGACGCCACGGGCCCATGAGCTGCACTCACCTCCTCGTCACATATGCGCACAGCAAGGGATTGCTGGACCGAGCTGCGTTCCTAGCGGCGGCGTTCAGAAAGCCGCCGTATTCGACCGCAATACCGCTCTAGCCATCCCGCTGGTCTGCCGGAGCCACAATACCCTTTCCTCATCGGGAGCGCTGTCATCATCCCCGTGAGACTATGGGATGTTAGCCCTTGTTGCCCTGTGTCCGAACGGGATCCATCCCTTCTGCTCAGCTCCGAAACAGACACGAGGACCGAATAGAGTGCGGTGCTGGCACCTCAGGGGTATCGGCGATTCCTGCTCCGTTCAGACGCCGCGTGAGCGATTCTGCTCAATTCAGGCTGGTGAAGCCTCAACGATGAATTGACGCCAACCCGCCGACTTCACCCCATTGAGGACGAAGCCCGCTTCGGCCAACAAGGCCTGTAGCTCCGCCTCGGTTCGTTCGCGGCCCCCAGCGTTCAGTGTCAGCATGACGAGATCGTACATCTTGTTCGTAGAGGGCTCGTCCCCAGGCGGGAGTACGGAATCAATCACCAGAAGCTTGCCAGCCGGCGGGATCGCCTGTCGGCACGCCTGCAAGATGGTGCGCGCGTGGGCATCATCCCAATTGTGCAGCACGCTCTTCATAAGATAGGCGTCCGCACCTGGGGGAATGGCTTCGAAGAAATCGCCCGCGACGAACTCGCAGGGATCCATGAGCCGATAGTGTTTGCCTCCGATGGGCGGCCGATCATAAGGTGGGATTGGGCACGCCGAAGTGTGGCCGGGAAAGCTGTAAGCTCTTCGTTGCAGTTTTCGAAAGAAGGCGAGACACGACATCTATGTCCCAACGCTCGACGATCCATTTCAGACTTGGTCTCACGATGACGGTGCTACTCCTGGGACTCGCGGCTTGCTCGCCGTCTTCGCCGCGACAAACGGCGCCACCGCCGCAGGCGGCGCCACAAGTGCGAGCCTCTGCTGTACCGCAGCTCGTTACGTCGCCGGTCCCGGAGGTGGAGGTCCCGCCGCCTGGGAGCGAGCGGATCGTTTTTCGGCCGAACGTGACGCAGACGCGATTTCGGGCGCGAGAGGTTCTGCTGGGACGCAATTTCTTCAGCGAAGCGGTAGGTACGGCGCCGGGAGAGGGCACGATTCTGGTGACGCGCAACAGGACAGTGATCCCGACCGGGTCCATGGTAAAGGTGGATCTGACTCAGCTCAGAAGCGACGAGCCCGAGCGGGATGCGTTCGTCAAGAGCATTGCGCTAGAGGTGGACAGGTTTCCAGAGGCGACCTTCGTTCCGCGCTCGGTCAGCGGAATGCCTGAACGATTGCCTGATTCCAGGTCCGTGGCGTTCCAGCTCGCCGGCGACTTAACCATCCACGGGGTGACGCGCCCCTCGACGTGGACAGTGGCGATAGATCTGGTCGAGGCGGACTCGTTGACCGGCACGGCGGGGACCACCGTGAGGCTTCAGGACTTCGGGATCGAACCGCCCCGTGTGCCGATCGTTGTGACGGTGGAAGACATCGTGAGCCTCGAGATCAGCTTCGTCGCCGCTCGCGAGGTAGTACCGGGCGAGTAGAGCTCGTCGCCAGGACTGTGGGCCGATGGCTGAAGCCGTTTAGAAGGTTGACGGGAACGCGGGGTGAGTCAGCAGCGTCAGCGCTCCGTTGACCATCGGAGCGACCGCAATGCGGCATACCGCGATAGCGCTCATCGCTGCGAGGGCCACGAGAGCGCCGACGGCGACACCGAGCACGACGGCGCGGAGCTGCTGGACGATTGTGCTATTCGGAGCCTGAGTAGGGGCAGGGCGGCGGAAGGCGATCGCGGTGGTGTTGGCGGCCATGTCATTCTCCTTCGCTCGATTGGTCTGAGCACATGCTAGGAACCGCCAGCCGCCAGGAAGTCACTCGCGGGTGCCAAAAGCTGTCAACTTGGGCGCGAATGGACGGGATTTGGCCGGTTTCACGTCTTTGACCTGATTGCAGACGCGACCCGGCGGCTCCGGAGGCACGGTGATTCGGAGCGTCGCCCGAAAAGCGCGGACTATACTTGCCGTGAGGCCCTGCTATGGGGACGGATCCCGCGGGGAGGAGTCTGATGCGGAACAGCTCTGTCGTGAGTGCGTTCGGGATCCTGCTGATTGTTTGCACTGCCTGTTCTTCTGCCCAGCCACCGGCATCGCCCGCATCGGGTCCGAGAGAGCAGTCCTCCACACCTGCTGCGCCGAAGGTCCTGCGAGTGGCCATCCTCGCGGAGCCGCCGGGCTTCCTCATGTCCATTACGGGCAGCTCGACGACGACCGGCGGCGCGCAGCAGCCGACCGAGATCGTCCACAACTGGCTCACGTTCACCGACGCGAATAGCGAGCCGCAGCCATCCCTGGCCCTGGAGCTGCCCGCCTTGGACAAGGGCACTTGGAGGGTGAACGCCGACGGGACGATGGAGACCACCTGGAAGCTGCGACCGAACATCAAGTGGCATGACGGCGTGGCCTTCACCGCGGACGACATCGTGTTCGGGTGGGAGGTGCTTCGCGACCCTGCCATCCCCTCGGCGCGCTCCGCCCAGGCGCGGCTGATCACGGCCATCGAGACGCCCGATCCCGCAACGCTGGTGATGAAGTGGCAGCAGGTTTGGGTTGACGCCAACGACATGGGACGGGGGACGATCGAGCCGCTACCCCGTCACCTGATTGGCGAGACCTACGAGCGAAACAAGGAGAACTTCATCAACAACGCGTACTGGTCGGTGGAGTTCGTTGGCGTAGGGCCCTTCAAGCTGGTCGACTGGGTTCAGGGCTCGCACATGGACTTCGCGAGGTTTGACGCCTACTATCGGGTCCCCGCGCGAATCGACCGCCTCTTTCTGCAGTTCATCTCCGATCCGAACACGCAGGTCTCTGCGCTCTTGTCCGAAGACATCGACGTGCTGCTGCCGATCGGCGTTGATATGGAAGGAGCGCGGTTGGTCCAGGAGCGGTGGGCCAACACCCGCAACCAGGTGCTGATCGCCATTCCCCAGCGCCTGCGGTTCCTTTCTCACCAGGGTCGGGCGGACGACCAGAAGCAGCCGGCCCTGCTGGACCCGGCCGTGAGGCGCGCCCTTTATCAAGGAATCGATCGGCCGCAGCTCGGGGAGTTCGTGCTCTTGGGCCTTGGCGAGGTCGCGGACAGCTTTGTCCCACCGAACCACGGCTACAGGAGAGAGGTGGAGGCGAGCATTCCGTCCTATCCCTATAGCCAGGCGGACGCGAGTCGGGCGCTGGCGGACATGGGTTGGACGCGTGGGGGCGACGGCTCGCTGAGGAACGCGGCTGGCGCGCCCTTGAGCTTCCAGTTCTGGGCAACTCTCAACGCGCGGTCAGGGAAGGAGATGCCGATCATCGCGGACGGCTGGCGACAGCTCGGCATGCAGGTGGAAGAGCGGCTCCAGCCAGCGGCGATCGTGCGCGACCCGGAGACGTGGCACCGCTTCCCTGGGATGGAGATCATCGCGCAGCTCGCGACGTCCTTCTGGAAGGACCGGATCGACTCGCGCGAGATGGCCGGACCCCAGAACCGCTGGAACGGCTCGAACTTTGGCGGCTACTCCAACGCGGTGGTAGATCAGCTCCTGGACCGTCTGTCGGTCACGATCCCGCGAGCGGAGCGGGTGGCGCTCACGCGGCAGCTCGTCAACGAAACGATGACCGACGTGGCGGTGATGCCCCTCTATTGGGATCCAGACCCGCTCTTCGGGCTGGCGAAGGTGAAGAACCTGCCGCCGCCTTCGGCAATCACGCAGGTCCACACGTGGAACGTGAACGAGTGGGACATCGTCCCGTAGCCAACTGCTCTCGAACCACTCGGGCCGTCGGCGCTGCTGCTCCAATGCATCCTAGCGGTCGGCGCGCAGATGAGCGTGTCGCGAACTCCAAGAGAGCCGATTGAACGACCGGTCTCTTGACAGGCGGCATCCGCTGCCCCAGAGTGGCTGCAACGAGAAATCAATTCGCTGCGCCGCCAGGAGGTGTCATGAGCATCCGGTCCGCCACCGTTGTCGTTCTTGGGCTCATCGTTCTGGCTGGCTGCGCCCCAAGTACTGCTGCACCCGTCAGCTCCAGCCAGCCCGGCCAAGCGGGCACCGCGCCGCAAGTAGCCCCAACGCGCACCCTCGTCATGGCGACGCGCGTCGAGGTGACGAGCCTGTCGCCGGCGCCATTCTGGCAGCGCCGATTCACCTTCCTCTCGACGCCGCGTCTGTTCAACGCGGACCTGACGCTCTTCGACAAGCGCGGAGATCCGCATCCATACCTGGCGGAGACGCTCCCGCAGCTCAACACGGATTCGTGGCGTGTGCTTCCCGAGGGGCGGATGGAAACGACCTATCGGCTGCGACCGAATCTGACGTGGCAAGATGGGACTCCATTGACGGCCGAGGATTTCGTCTTCTCCTGGCGGCTCCTCACCACGCCTGAGCTCGGAGCGGCCACGTCCGCCCCTCATGGCCAGATGGAGCAGGTGACCGCACCTGACGCGCGGACCGTGCTGATCCGCTGGAGTCAGCTCTACCCAGACGCGGGCACATTGGGCGACGACTTCCAGCCCTTCCCGCGTCACATTCTGGAGCAGTCATTCCTATCGGATCCCGCCGAGAATTTCCTCGCACTGCCCTACTGGACGCGCGACTACGTTGGGGCTGGGCCCTATCGGGTGGACGGGTGGGAGCCGGGGACGTTTATCGAAGGGGCAGCGTTCGCGGGCCACGCGCTCGGCAAGCCGGCGATCGATCGGATCCGTCTGCTGTTCATCAGCGATCCGAATACCGTGCTGGCAAACCTGCTGGCCGGCTCCGTTCACATCGCCATCGAGAGCTCCATTCGCTACCAGCAAGCGGCCGTCATCGAAAAGGAGTGGGGTCCGAGAAACGGTGGATCGGCCTTGCTGTGGCCATCCATCTGGCGAGCGGTGGCGGTGCAGGTTCGCCCAGAGTACGCAAAGCCGATCAGCTTGACCGACGTGCGAGTCCGAACGGCGATCGCTCACGCGATGGACCGTGAGGCGATGAACGACGCGGTTCTCGACGGGAAGGGCGCCATTACAGACGCGCCCATCTCGCCGCTTGTGAGCTACTACCAGGACGTCGAGCGAGTCGTGACCAAGCACCCGTACGATCCGCGCCGATCCGAACAACTCCTCAACGCGGTGGGGTACGTCAAAGGCGGCGACGGGGTCTTCGTGCGCGGAGGCGAGCGATTTCAGTTGGACCTCCGCGTCCTGGCAGGCGCCCAGCAAGAAGTGGAGCTTCCCCTCCTCGGGAGCCAGTTCCGTGGCGCGGGGTTCGAGGTGCAGGAGAGCGTCATCCCACCCGTCCAGGGACAGGACGGCCAGTATCAGGCAACCCTTCCCTCACTTTTTGCGGGTGGGGGGGCGTCTGGCGAGAAAGCGCTCGCCAATTACACCATTTCGGCTATCCCGACGCCCGAGAATCGCTGGTCTGGCAGGAACTACGGCGGCTGGGTCAGCGGGGACTACGATCGGCTGTCGAAGAGCTACTTGACGACGCTTCCGCGGCCGGAGCGAATCCAACAGATCGTGCAGATGGCCAAGCTCATCAGCGACGAGCTTCCCGCGATCACCTACTACTTCTCGCCGGACGGGGTCGCCTTCGTGGCGGGGCTCACCGGCCCCGACGTGGTGGCGCCGGACGTAGCGACGACGTGGAATGTCCACGAGTGGCGCTTGCAATAATCGTTCGGGTTCGCTCGCGAGTGAGTTCGCGCCTGGATCTTCCATTGCCTCTGTTATCATGGGCGCGCCGGCGATAGCTAAGAGGGGAACCACCCATGGAACGGCACCTCGTTCAGGCACCAGGCCCAAGCAAGATGACGCCGGAGCAAGTGATCTCCGTGCTGCGTCTCGACCCGGTCGCATTCGTATCCGACATCGTTAGATCTCACGGCGACATCGCGAAGCTGCCACTTGGGAGTCAAAGTCTCTTCATTCTCAGCAATCCCGAATACATTCGACAGATCTTCGTGGTGCGACCGGACATCTTCAAGAAGCGGCACGACGAGGCTGCTGAGGACGCGTATCTCAGCCAGATGGCCGGTTTCTCGCCAATGTTTGATACGTCGCTCATGCCCGGCTACGCGCGAGTCATGTCGGAGACCGCGCAGCGTGCCGAGGCTCGCTGGCGCGAGGCGCTGCCCGTCAACGGCACCTTAGAAGTCGACATCTACCGAGAAATGATGCGTATGGGCCTCGAGATCGTGGGCAGGACGCTCTTCCAAGTCGACCTGCATGACGAATCGGCTGAGCTCGTCGACGCGCTCCTTCGTCTCAACTTTGGTTATGGATTCGATCCGCTCGAAGCGAACCTCGGTCCGTTGATGCCGGCCGCAGAGCGTGTCCGCCTGACCGATCATGAAGCAGCACGAAACCGGGTTCACGGGTTCATGCGTGGCCTATTCGACTCGGTTGCTGACCAGCCCGAGGAGCAACCGCCTCTGATATCGACGCTGCTCCAATACGTGGGTCCGGACCACGCCGTTGGTGTGGCTGTAGGGACCATGGTGGCCATGCACGAGGTTACCGTTACCACTCTCGCGTGGACTTGGTATTTGCTCTCCCAGTATCCCGAGGTTGACGCCGCGTTGCATGCTGAGTTGTCCCGCGTCCTCGGCGGACGCGCAGCCACCTATGAGGATCTTCCAAACCTCGCGTATACGGAGATGGTGCTGGCCGAGGCACGCCGACTGTATCCCTCAGTCTGGATGGTCCTGCGCTTTGTCCGCGAAGATACGGCGTTCGATGACCACGCGGTGCCCGCTGGCTCTGTTGTCATGGCGAGCGCCCAGCTTATGCATCGAGACCCTCGATTCTTCCCGGAGCCGTATCGGTTCGACCCGCTGCGCTGGACGCAGGAAGCCGGAGTGGGACGACCAGAATACGCATACTTTCCATTCAGCGAGGGACCGCGGGCGTGCGCGGGCGAGGAATTTGCGAAGATGCAAGACGTGATCCTTCTGGCGACTCTCGCCCAGCACTGGAGGCCGCAGCTTGTCCCAGGGCAGCAGTTCCAGCCGCGTGTGCAAAAGTCCAACGCGCCTCGCCCCGGCATTCGCATGACGCTCCAGCCGAGTCCGCTTCATCCGGTGCCGGTGGTATGATGCCGCGCGGCTGGAGGCAATGCGGTGCTCGCGAAGGTCTATACCTGCGCCGTGGTGGGCCTGGACGGTGAGTTGGTCCAGGTCGAGGTGGACATTGCCTCTGGGCTCCCCGCCTTTCACGTCGTGGGGTTGCCAGATGCAGCGGTACAAGAGGCCCGCGAGCGGGTCCGGGCCGCCGTGCGAAACTCGGGTTTCACGTTTCCCATGCGCCGCATCACGGTCAACCTTGCGCCCGCCGAGCTAAAGAAAGAGGGCGCTGGCTACGACCTACCCATCGCGGTAGGACTGCTGATCGCGTCAGGCCAGCTCGAGATGCGGCCCGACCGCGTCCTGTTTCTCGGAGAGCTGTCTCTCGACGGTTCCCTTCGCCACACGGACGGCATGCTTTCCATGGTGCTCTACGCTCGAGAACAGGGCTACGAGGCGGTGTTCGTCCCCGAGGTCGACGCGACGGAGGCGGCGCTCGTCGACGGTGTGCAGGTGGTGCCGGTTCCTACACTGGCGCTGCTCGTGGCGCATCTGCGTGGCGACTTCATTTTGCCCTCGGTGATGCGTGCACCGCTGGACGAGTCGCCGACTGGGTACGAGGGAGCGACCGACCTTGCGCACGTGCGCGGGCAAGAGCATGCGAAGCGCGCGCTCGAGGTGGCCGCGGCCGGTGGCCACAACATCCTCATGGTCGGGCCGCCGGGTGCCGGTAAGACACTCTTGGCCCGCGCGCTGCCCTCGATTCTACCGGCGATGTTGCAAGACGAGGCAATCGAGGTTACCAAGATCTACAGCGTCTGCGGACGGCTGCCCGCTGGCTCGCCGCTGATCCGCGCGCGACCCTTTCGGGCTCCGCACCACACGATCAGCAACGTGGGGCTCGTGGGCGGGGGCCGCTGGCCGCGGCCAGGAGAGATCAGCCTGGCGCACCGCGGCGTGCTGTTTCTGGACGAGCTTCCAGAATTCGGAGCAGCCGTTCTAGAAGAGACACCTCTGAAAAGCCACTAGAGAACGACCGTATGCTGCCGTCTCTAAGCAACCGCAAGGCTGGAGATACCTCGATCAATCTAGTCGCCGATGTGCCTGCCGCTGCTCCGTCCGGCGCAACATAGGCAGTTTCCCAAACAGTTCCGACATATCTATACTCACCCCGGTTTAGTCCGGTGGGATTCATGGCCGGGCGCATTCCTATTGGCGCTATAGCGGCCCGTCCGGTGCCGAAGGGAGTCAGGTCCTTGGCTCGGCTCAACCCCAGCTTCCATGCTCGCTCCATTGCTGATGCCCAGTTTCGGACGGGCTTCAGCTCCGCGAGAATCGCAGCAGGATCTCGCTCGGTCGAATATAGGCGTCGCAGAGCGTCGTCTTCCCAGTCCTCCCACCGCCAGCCGGGCGGTCTTGAAGGAAGCGGACGCAGCGATTCGACGATATCCAGGACGCCGGTGCGCCATTCAACGTGCAGTTCGAGCCTCATCGTATCGTCATGAAAAACGGTTACCCGCTCCAAGACGATGTCGAGAAAGCGTGCTTTCGCCTCGATACTGACGCGGTCCCAATGCTGGGGGAGCATCTGCAGAAAGGCGCGGACATCTTCGATCTGACTGGGTTTGAGGGAGCGACCTGCGCGCGGCTTCTGCTGAGAACCCAGCGCATCAATTCGCTCTTGTCGTGCGTTGATCTCAGCCATCAAGAGATCGTAGTCGCGGCGGGTCTTGGCCCAGGGCAGCTTGGCCTTGAGCCGTGTCATTTCCGCCTTCAGAGATCGAACGTCACGATCCGACTGTCGCTTGACCTGAGCCTCGCGAGCAAAGCCAGTGTCGACCTCTGCGGCGATCTCTACTGCGAGGTCGTAGTCTTGAAGGCATCGGAGGACATGCTTGATCACGGCTTGATCGATGACGTCTTGGGTTACCAATAGGCATTTCTGGGGTGACAGACAGTTCTCGTAGTCCGAGGTGCAGCCGTAGTAGTGAGTGGTATAGCCCTTGCGTTGGTAGTGGCCCTTTGCCGCCACTCGATGTGCGGACCGTTCGCCGTCTTCAGGATGCATTCCGCAGTAGAGCTTGCCAGTGAGAGTTGAGGTGGGTTCGATCCTCGTGCCACGTTGTTGTCCCCGATAAGCCGGATTGGCCTCTCCGGTGCGGAAATCGATGGGGTTGAAGATCTCCTGGGCCTGCCAAAACAATTCTTCAGGAACGGCTGCCTCGTGATTGTTCTTCAGCAGTAGATCGCCGACTGGCCACCATCCCAGGCAGGTCGGATTGGTCAGGATCGAATCAAGGGCGTGGATGGATGGGGTGTAGCTACCATCTTCATTCAGCTTGCAGTTTCGCATTGCATGGAGCTTGAACTGCTGTTCTCGGAGTTCAATAGGGAAGGGCGCAAAACAGAGTCCCTGGCGTTGGACTGCCTTTTCCAGAGCCCTATACCGCTGATATTGAACACTCAGCTGAAACAGCTCGACCAAGACCCGTTGGTGGGTAGGGTAGAGAATCAACTTCTGATAGGTGGGGCTCTGGGGATCCAAGTCGACGATGTAGCCCCACGGGATCGGGCGCCCATCCCAGAAGCCTTTCTTCGCTTTGAGCTCCTTGGCTCCGCCTAGACGAAAGCGAAGTACCTTGAGTTCCCGAGCCGCGTTCTTGACCTCGATCTCGTACATCTCAGAGTAGATCTCTTGAGTCAGGTCATAGGTCAGAACGGGAGTAACAATCAGGACTCCGTGATCACGGCAGAGCTTGGCGAATGTCATCGCATCGATCAGATACTGATCGCGGTAGAGCCGCTTGATATCGAGGACGTAAATAGCCTCGACTTCGTCGCGCTCAATTGCCTGGATGAGCGCTGCTAGACCTGGTCGATGATGGTGGTTCTTGGTTCCTGAGATTCCTAGATCCCGTTCTTCGACATGAATGTGTCCGTTGGCGTACCAGCCCGGATAGGCAGCGGAGCTGCGGATGGCCGCAGCCTCATCCATCGAAAAGTCAACAGGATAGCCGTCCTCGACCGGAATCCTCTCCAACTCATCCTGCATGGCGAGGCCCCAGATGCTTTTCTTTCGCTGCTCGTGCGTAGACAGCCGCTTATAGACCCAGGCCCAGCGGAGGCAGGGGAGCGTAGTCCTGTCACGAGGAGCAGCGGGAGCCTCGGTCTTGGCAAGCCCCGCCCGTCGACGCAGCTGGAGAGGAGTGAGTGGCAAAGGGTCCTCCAGGCCGGGGTCCCGTCGAATTCACTGTGGCAGCCGTTCGGAGCAGGGGGATCGGGCACCGGGTTCGCAGATGTTAGGCTGCCCCGGGCCGATCGATCAAGCCCTGAGCCCGCAATTCAAGGTAGATATCGGCTAGACACCGCGTCAGAGCCGCTCGGCCTGCAGTGCCAGCTCCTGGCAATCGCGGTATGGAAACGGCATCCAGGGAGAGAGCCTCCGCTTTGGATTGAGCATTAAGCCGATCCGTGCCGTGTGGCATCTACTTGCCTCCGCCGAAGCCATGGAAAGCCTTCAGCTCTGCCATCGCGTCTCGATACGACAGATTCTTGAACCGTCGATAGAAGTCCACTACATCGCCGCCTACGTAGCGCCCCGTGCGCGGGTTGATCTCATGGAAATCGATCCAGAAACCCCGACGTCGATCAACCGCGAAAGAGGGATTGTGGTCTGGCGGATGAAACGGGCAATGCCCGCGTCCTGCTTCATCCAAGGCAACGAACCGCGAGATGAAGGCATAGGGATCACCAATTTGGTCCTTGATCTGCCGGATCGACGAACGGCTTGCACCTACCACAGCGGCGAGCAGGGGGGCGTCGAGTCGTTCGCTTGGTTGGGTAGCCTCGTCCAGCAGCATTGCTAGCTGCTCGGCTACCTTCGCCGCGCTGAGCCGCTCCGTGGTTGCGAGGTGGTCCACGGTACCAGTGGCAGAGGCGGCGATCGGATGCAGATTGATCGGATCAACAAACGGATAGCGCTGTCCAGTCCTGCGATGAATCCCTAGTGGGCCTCTGACCGGGTTGCCAACCTGCTGATCGTTCAGGCGATCTTGCTTGGGAAAGATCTCAACTCCGCCGAGGTCGGGGAGAATATTCATTACGAGGCGCCGAGCCACATGAGCGGAGATCGGGTCAAACAAGATCCAAAGGTGCCCACCCCTGCGAGAAAGCTCCAACTCGCTGGAGATACCTCGGTGGTGGAGGCGTTGCCACGCTTCTTGAAGCGTCTCCAGACCGTCTGCGCGATCGGCGTCCAGCGCCACCCAGCAGGTGCTTCCATCTGGCGTGAGCGGGTACCAGCCGGCTGTTATTTGACCTGCCAGGTGGGCGGCAATAACCCTGTCGGTGACGGGCTTACGGTTCAGAAAATAGGAGCCTGATGGCGTCTGTCGCGCATAGAGGTCCTCACGATGGACGAACAGCTCTCGGTAGGTCTGAATGTGTCTCGCTTCCAGCATGCTTCCCTAAATCTTCCTTGCACGACCCCACAGCGGTAGCTAGGGCTGGTGCACCATTCACGGGTCCCACTCGATGGCGTAGCGGCAGCGCAGCTACGGAGTGGGCTGTCCAGCCGAGCTCTCTGGTTCAGATGGGCGATTCAGAAGTCGAAATACCGAGAGTGTGTCGAGACGTTTGCCCGTGGGGTCGTTGCTGGGATGTGGATAGCCTTCAACCGTGAGGTGCGCATCCTTGGGAAGGTTGAGGGCGATCCCTGCTGCAGCGCGGTGGAATGTTGCGGAATAGATCCTGGGCGCATCAAGCTTATCGTCGTGAGCAGCGAAGCGACCCCAAGACGTGGCGTGTCCCTGGGTATCGGGGCGGCCTTGCCGAACCCGACCGAGAAGTTTCCCCGTTAGGACTACGGGTCGTTCCTTTTCTCTGGACTCGGCGGGAGCTACGTCTTGCGCGGCCGAATCAGAACCCTCGGGCCCGTCAACTGAGGGTCCTATTTGTCGAGCAGCCTGCGAGGTCGCGTCAGAAGCTCCATGGAAGTAGATTGTTCCCGAGGAGAAACTGACACGCGCAACGAGCTGACCCTCCGCTTCCAACACCAGGGATGAATCAGGCAGATTAAGCCTGATCGATGTGATCGGGATTCCTTTTGATTCTTTATCAATCGGCACGTTATCTCGAACATACGACGAAATAGACATAAAGTCAATATCCTTCCGCGCATTTTGGCACGAGACTAGCTGAAGACCCTCGTGTAGGCCGGGCCGGCTCCGTTCGTAGGCGGAGTCTGACTGGTGTCCGGTGGCGCAAGCTTGGCAATTGCTTCGTTGGCCTGCTCTTGAGTTCGCTGGTAAATCCGTCGATATGTCCGGAGAACGCGATCGAGTTCGGCTGGGTCGGGCTCCGCATCCGGCATGTTGACCGTCTTTATGAGAGTGGCTTCCCGTCCCTCCAGCTTGACATAGGCGTATCGCGGCTCCAGGTTCTGTAGTTGCTGAGCCCAGATTTCGAACTGCTCGGCGACGGACATGTACTGGTTGTGTTGGTTCGGCGTCGCGGCAGGCTCCTTTACTTGGGTGATGTCTATCGCCGCCAAATGGTGACTCTGCGTGACCGCGGAGTCACGGCCCAGGCCAAAACTGACGAGCAACTTGCAGTTTTCGAGAGCTCCTGCCAATCGTCGGGAGTCGACTTGGGAGAGAGATTGACCGGCAAGATATAGGCGTAAGTTGAACTTGCGACACTGACTCAACAGCCTCGAAATTGTCCGTTCCTGGGCGGCAAACGATGCCCATTCATCGACCAGGAGCGTGAAAGGAGTCCTCTTTGCCGGCGGCAGATCCGTTCGGGACAGTGCTGCCTGCTCGATCTGAACCATCAGCAACGCGCCGATGATCTGTTTGGTTTCGTCGTCGCCAATGTTTCCCAGGTTGATGATGATGGAGCGGCCGTCGTCGATGATGCGCCGAAAGTCAAGCCAGTTCTCGGGCTGGCCCAGGGTGTAGCGAGTCAACGGCGAGAACGACAGAAGGAAGGCTCGGCGGAGCAGTGAGCCTGCCTCCTGAAGCTGATCTTTGCCCAGCTTCTCGTAGTTCTGGAAGGTCTGGTGGACCAAGGGATCGGTGACCTTGGTCAGACACGCGTCGCGGAAGGGTTTCTCGGTTATGAGCTGGTGGAGACAGGTGATCGGAAGTCCGGCCGCAATCAGCGTGCTGACCCCCGAGAGGAATAGCGTTTGAAAGGCCGGTGCCGTCTGAAGCTCAGGCCAGACCCTCATCATCGCATCGAGGGCTAGAGAAGCCACTGTATGAGGCGGCTGATTGCCGGCCAGAACGTTGAAGGGGACGTAGTCGCCGTTGGCCCAGTCGATATAGATGAGCTTCTTGTAGGCGCCCTTCTGCTTGAAGAAGTCCTTCGACACCAGGTAGGACAGGGTGTCGAAACTCAAGTCATGGTGCGGTTCCAGGATTCCCACGCCGTGACCTTTATTGAGATGCTGAAGAAAGATGCTCTGCAACGCCCTAGACTTGCCCGAACCGGACCTTCCTACGAAAAACCCGTGGTAGGACTGTTCTCTTTTACCCAGCCGAAACTCGCTGTCTGGGACGGCGAAAAGGCCGTTGCTCATCGTTCCGAGAACGATCTCTTCAGAGCGGTCAGAGATACCGGGCAGGCCCGTGTTTCGCTTTTGGACTACAACCCAGACCAGAAGGCTCACGCCGGCCATTAGAACCAGTGCGGCAACGAGGTCCATTTCATGCTCCTCCGGCGGCCATGCGAATGGAGCCCGAGCCTGAAAACGCAGCAGCTGCCGGAGGGACAAGCGCCATCCGCGGTCCCCCCACGATCTGCCAAATTGGGGTCAGGATGGTGCTTTCGTTGATCTGTTCGCTGGTCGTGGTCCAAATAATCGTCGGGTCGCCTAGAGACCTGGCCTCATTCTGAGCCCACTCAGTGATGGCGGCCTGGCGTTTCTCGTCCGGAACGACCCATAAAATGGGCCTCTCGTCAACCCGACCTCTGACGAGTTGACCGCGCAGTCGTTGGCACAGCCGCTTACGAGGGACGGTGCCAAGATCGACTTCCACTTTAAAGGCCGCTTGTCGGCCATCCGCCAATCGGAGTCGGAACTCGCCGTCGGCGATCAGCGGAATCAAGATCCGGCCAGCCCCCGGGGGAGCTGCGGGGTCCTCAACCCTAGGAATCGGCGGAATGCGCAGTTGAGACTCTGGGGTCCATTCTTCTAGTGTCGCCAGTCCCGTACGCTCACAGGCGAGTTCCAGGGCTAGGCGAAAATTTACGATGGCGAAGTGATGGGTCGCAGCATATGGGGTATCGATCGCTCGGACACGCTGAAGCTCAGATCGAGACAGGCCGAGATGCTCGGCCACGAGCTGTCGGCCCTTTCGATCAAGGCTTACATATAGGTGTCCGGCCCCCATGCCAGTCACCGAAGGGAGCCTCGTCGTCTTGATCCAACCGTCTGCGGCTAGCCGTTGCACCCGTCTGTAGCACGCGTTGCTCGAACCCGTTTCACCGCTGCTGAAGAAGCGACGCTGAATATGTGAGATGGCGCATCCGCTGACGAAATAGATCATCAACAAAATCGCAATATCTCGTTCCGTAATAGAAATATTCATATTACTAACCACCATAATGACACGCTATATCGTGAAAATGTGGTTGTCAACGGGGCAGAATGGGCTGGGCTTTGGATTTCGCCTATTCTGAGATCGGAATCAGAATAGAACCCGCTTCGAAACGACGATTTCACCGCTTCCCGAGCACCTGTTGCACTTGCCCGAGAATAGACATGTGCTGCAGGACCTTCGCGCTGCGGAGTTGCGGCATCGTCCACATATTCCGCTGCCTCGGCAGTCGGGGCACCTCTGAACCTCAAGTTCGCGTTCAAGATGCGGCACTCGAATCTCCTTTCGGACCACCGTAGTGGCTAGCTCCAAGACCCCAGGGTGTCGTTAATATGGACGCCGGTCTCCGACTCCGCCGGGTCGAACTGCCGCTCGTGCCAGTCGACCAGCTCAACGACTAGGACGAATAGGAGAAATGACCAGGCGGCTAGGTAGGTCCCAATAGTCGTGTACTGTGCGGCTATCAGCAAGGCGCTGGCCGTCTCCACTCCCACCAAGACAGCCGCAGCGATCCAGAGGACCGTCGACCCTGCGGTTGACCGGAGTGCGCGCCGCCGGTAGACCTGGACGATCTCAGTGGCGAGAATGAAGGCGAGCAGCAAGAGAGCGGCAATCGCCAGACCAACTGCCTTGGCGAAGAGATCACCGATCATGTCAGCGATCGGATCTCCCCAGTGGTTACCTTGACTCACAATCGCCTCCTAGGGCACCGCGGCGAACGAAGCGCCGAGTTGACTGATGCGGACGTCACTTGGGTCCGTGCTGGACTTGCTCCAGCGCAGCACCTGAAGCTGGAACACCTGGTAGCAGTCGCCGTCACCCTCGGGGCAATAGGCTGGCGCCTGGACAGCACCGAGGCGATACCAATGATCCTCGCCTTTGCGCTGAAGCAGGGCAATGTAGTCCTGCACAATCGGAGCCAGCTCTGCTCGTGGATTTGGAACTTGGCCCGACATCAAGCTGCGGGTGCCGAGCGGTTGTGGCAGGTATTCCCAAACCGACCCGACAACTGCGGGATCGGTGTTGTGGCAGACGACTGAGTTCTGGAATCCATAGCAGCTTGCCCAGATGTCGAAGGGACGTTCACCCCAAAGCGGCTCTCCAACCCACCCAGCGTTCGACTTGTAGTACGAGAGCCAGGCGCGATCGGGATAGTTGCGCATGACCACGCGATTGGGGCCGATGACTTCCTGTGGAATGCCAGACAGTTGGGCCGTCGTCTGCTGAGGTCGTCCGGCCAGTACCAGTAGCAAGGACAGCAAGGTGACGGAGGTCAAACCGCTGGCAAGCCACAGTCGGTGCTTCTGGGAGCGGCCAACTGGCCCAGCGGTGTGGACGGGCATTTGATCGTTCGTCTCGTCCCTCCACATGTCGGGACGCATGTGAGCTCGGCTCATGACACTGCTCCTTTCTGTGTGCTCGCATTGCGTTGCCCACCTGGACGGCGCGAAAGGCGAGGTGGCCGGGTCTGGCCGCGGCTCGTTCCAGCGGCCGGTCGTGTCAACTGGGCAAGGATGGCGCTGGGGTTCTGAACCGCCCGCAGCGAGACGACAGCCACCGGGCATCGGATGAGATTTGGGTCTATGGGGGTCGCGATGGGGGCGAACACCAGATGGCGGTTTCGCTTCTCGACCTTCTTGAGGCGCTGGCCAAGCACGATGTCGTCTTCAATCGTTTTAAGGTCGTGAACGGCCGCTAGGACGATGTCGAACTGGGAAGTCTGGGGTACCTGGCCGTCGAGGCCTTTGCCGCGAAGGGCATGGTTATGGCTACGGTTTACTTCGGCCAGAGCGGCAGTGATCGAAGAGCGGAGGTTCTTGCTGAAGACGTAGTAGCGAGGAGGAACGGATGGATGGGTTGGAAGAAGCTGCTCGCCAGGAATCGTTTTCGCATATGTGTGGAAGCTAACGATGCCGCCGGGTGCCCTGGCGAATAGGAGGGTGAAGGCATTATTTGCCTCCACCCCCGCGTCAGCATAGAGCGCCGCAACCGTGAACCCAACAACCGCTCCGTCCATCCCAAAATCATTAAGAACCTCGTCACCCAGGTTGTCGGCGAGGACGAAGCCTCTGACCCCAACACTCCGATACTTGCGAAAAACGTATGGAGCCCAAGTTCGTAGGCGGTCATCGACTGGCAGGGCGGAAAATCCGTAGAAACTTGCTAATCGATAGCGACGGCGGAGTTCCTCCACCGTCAGCGTGCCCGTGATCGCGCCGCCACCAAGACCCACGAAGTTCAGGATCAGGGCAGGCCCATCGTGTTGTCGCTGTTCATGGAGCTCTGCCACGCTGTTGGTCGCACGCAACAACTCCGGTCCCCAGTCAGCGATCAGCGACTCGACTTGATGGGGTGTGGCGTTTCCGAACCCTCCGGCGAGGGAAGGAAAGTCCACGGCTACTATCCGACTCGCGAAAATGGCTGGAACAGTCGCTAGGAATTGGGCTCGGCTCCGGCTGTCTCCTTCAATAAGCAGGACCGATCCTACGGCAGCCTCCAAACCAGATCGGTAGAGCAGCGACAAGATGTTCTCGCCCTGACGGGCGGCAAATGTGCCATTCAAGACAAGCATGATGCGGCCGTCACGCAGCTTCTTGGACAGGCCGCCGGTGGAAATTTCCAAAGTGCCGTTGGGCAATGCGGCGTTAAGCGCAAGTTGGTAGGACTCTCGCTCCTTCTCGCGGCTGGCACGCGTACGCTTTTCGCGACCCCAGCCAACCAGCAGCATGGCGACGATGGCTGCCACCACCGGTACAACGATTCCCAGAACGGGGTTGAACTCCAGCATTCCCGCTACTCCTGCTATAGAAATGGAAGTGTTTCCTGGGCAGTCCCTGTGCTCTGAACACGTTGCGTCGCCAGCGAGGCTGCCCCCGATGCTTTTCGCCTAAGGCAGGGTCGAACCCTTAGAGGAGATCCGATCAAGTCGTCGAGCAATTCCGTGGGCGGGCTTGACAGGTCAAGGCAGTCGCCGCAGGGCGCTACGTGTGACTGGTGCCACTTACGGCAATAGGGGCATCTCATTTCTCTGCTCCTGCTTCATGATCCACATGCTTGATGTGACCTTCCCTATTGGGGGACGTGCTTCGGATCGATCGCCCAATGCAATCGATGCAGCGGGAGGCGACACAGGTTATGTTGTGGCTGTCCAACAAAAAGAAAGACCCCTGCCCGCAAACGGGGCAGGGGATGAACCGAGCAATCATGGACCCTCCTAGTTACTTCGTGGCTAGCTCCCTACCGGATGGCGGGATGCGTCGAAATCACCTCCGGTTGACTCGTGTTGCGCTGTCACTGAGTGGATAGCTCGTGCCCACAGGGACAGGACGGTAACTGGCCGGAGTACTTGGTAATCCACTTGAGTGTTGTCCAAACTGCGTATCCGCAATTGGGACATTTCAATGGATGCAGTCGGGTCTTGTTTGTCGATGCTGCCGCTCCTGCGGCATTGCCCGGCAGTACCCAGTCTCGATCGGAACGGTGAAGCGTCGGAAGCCCGTGGCGATCCAGGTACGCAATGAACTTCGGGTCTATACGAAGCGTCTGACCATGCTCGTCAGCGACTATTCCCGCCTTCGCCATCTTCTCTCGCCACGCGATGGTGTGATACCAGCCTCCTCGTTCACGTCCGCAGTACCATTCCTCCCAAGCGTGCACCATTTCGTGAAGCAAGGTCTGGATGTTTCGGGACATAGGAAGCCGCGGCGCAAGCCACATTGCGTTCAATGTGATCCGTGTCCGTGAGCCGATTTCGTCGTGTCCCAGCCGGTACAGGCCTAGAACATTGGGCCGAAGGGAGGCGATCGCGATCACGGGACTGGGCACGTGAAGGCGAAAATCCTCATTGATGCGGTCGGCCCACTGGTAGAACTGCGTCACGAGCTCTTTGTGCTCCCAAGATCCGCTGTCGTGAATCTGATGGTCGCGTATCGCTTGGGCGACAGGCGTTCGATGCTGGTCAATCATCCGTTCAATACCCGTCTGTTTTCCGTTTAAACAAAGGGCCCCTGGTTGTCCCCAGGGGCCCGCTGGTTACTGCCTCGTAGGTGGCGCACCAGCAGACGCCAAATTTTCCTACTTACGGACTCGCACGGAAATCGTCTTTTGGTTGGTTTTCGAGGCCGCCGTGTACTGCAACGGCGGCGAGTAGAACCTCGAAACAGAACGGTGCGATCTCCCAAGCGCTCGTCAGCCCAAGGCGATTCAGGATGCTGCCGTTGTGGGTCTTGGCGGTGCTGTTAGAGATGAACAGGGGGGCGGCAATCTCCTCGCCCTTGAAGCCGGCCATGCGCAAGGCACAGATTTGACGCTCACGCTCGGTTAGCAGTGAGCTCAGAAGTATGTCGAGGGCGACTGCGTATCGTTGCGCCGCTTCGGTCCGACAAGATCGCCAATCCGGGCCAGCCTGCTGAAGCGACCGCCGGTACCACGCGCGGAGTTCCCGGCTGCAATCAGCGCAGATCTTGTCTTCGAAGGGCGATAGCCAGACCTTCTTCTCGCGACAATGGGTACATGTAAACGATGGGGGTTCAGACCGGGCCAAGGATTCAGTGGCTTCTAGTGCCCGCGGAGAAGAGCGACCGATGACAGGCTTGTGCTGGACACCGCATTGCGGGCATCTCGACAGGAAACCCGCTAGCTGATGGTAATGATGCCCGCATGCGCCGCAAGAATAATCGAGAATGTTCACTGTTCCTCCTGCCACCTTTGGGTCAAAATGGGTGCCAGGGAAGAGCGTAAATGGAGTTGCGTGAATGGTACTTTTAGTACCATTGCTCCGTGCACAATCCCTGCTAAGGGTAGAGCCGTGTCATTGGTAGGCCGCTACATCCGAGAAGAAATCGAGAAATTAGGCTTGACCCAGGCCGCATTTGCAAAAAGATGCGGGATCGAATACGAAGCCCTACAGGGGTTCCTGAAGGGCAACCGTTTGCCGACCACGGTAATGAGCCACACAATCGGGACTGCGCTGGGGATCCACTGGACCATCGTCGCGGCATTAGTGCTTCGGGACAACGGCATCGATCCAGGGCCAATCCCTACCCGCACCGGACTTAGAAAACATACGCCGCGATATTCTGACCATAGATCTAGGGGGCACGAGGACTCCGGCCTCGGAAGCGCCGCACATCTTGATCGGCTGGCTCGTGCGGTGCGAGATGGTACTGATCAACTGGGACACGCCTGGCAAGAACTTGATCAAATTATGGCGGCCAATGAGCCTCAGGCCGCTCGCAGTGAACAAGCGAAACTGAAGGTCGCGGCTAGTCTGACCCTCAAGGGAATGTGGCTAAACGAGCAGTTGGTCGGCTCGCACGAACGCGCGCTGAGAATACTGGACCGGGCGCGGAATGAAGCGTCCGAGCTCGGTGACCTAGGCGCCGAAACTCTGTTGTATGCCCTGTGGACGACCGCCCTGCACTACCGGAAGCAAGCCGAACGTTGGGGAGAACCCGAGCAGAATCTCCGTCTAGCGCAGGAGTATCTGGACGAAGCACTGGGGATTGCAGTGACTTCCGATCGCTTGGCCGGATACCGACTGCTATGTCTTGGCGAGGGAGCAAAAATTCCACTTGGACGGGTCAACGGACAAACGGATTTCAATTCACTAATTCAGGAAGGAAATGAGCTGCTGCTACAGCTCACCAAACGCGGCTTTTCGAACCGAGACGATCACTCACTTGGTATGCCTTGCATCGATGAGTATGCGGCGTCTCTCTTTCTGGATGTGACGCTTCGCGGATATGCACGCTTTTCTCGATCTGCATCGAGAGGGGAGGTCCTCGCAGCTGAGCGTCGAGCTCGACAGTTGGGCGACGGGCTTGCCCTAGTACAGGACGGGGTCACGATGAACCTCTCCGTTGGGCCGCTCCTTCTGAATGGGACGGCCGAGGATGAGCTTGCAGGCGTAGAGCGGATCAGCGACGCCATCCGCTTTGCAAAAACACACGATTACAAGTGGCAGTTGCGTAGCGCCAAGGAAGTCCTCCGCAGAGTGAAAGTGCCGTTGATATTGCAGGGAGCATGCTGGGCCTGCGGCCCGAGGAAATCTTTCACCATTACGGACAGGAGTGATGGTTACGTCTGTTCGGGCTGCGACGCGCTGGTAATCTCACTTAATCCAGATTCGCTTGCATATGGAAGCAAGCGGTCGGGTCCCTCTTCTAGGATGCCAACCAATTCAAAGTGATCGCCGGTAGGGCATTGAAGGCCATGGTCCACAATTCTCCGGGTGGCGTCGAGCATCTCTAGCCAGTTTCTCCCACCCGGAACTCCGGCTCCGTGTTGTTCGGCTCCAGCTCCGACAACGCTAAGCGACGATGCGGCGATCTCTCTCGATGCGTTGTCAAGCCACTGCTTCATTACTTCCCGGTTAAATCCGATCGCCGCTGCGACGTGCTCGACATAGTACTCGGCGTTGATCAAATCAGACGGCGTGCTCGGATCGAGTCCGTGAGATTTTCTTGCTGGGGACTCCCAATCACCAAGATAGTGCGTCGCCTCTCCGAATAACCTGCCATACAGAAAGTATGCGAGAGATCGGAGCTCGTGTGGAGAGAGTTCTTCCGAGAGCCGCCATCTTTCGGTTTGGACGGCTTGAAAAGCTTCGTCGCCGTGGCGGTGATTTGGGTTGTGTCTGAGATCGACTGAGTCCGGTAATGGGGGTTCGTTGTCCTTGGACATAGACGGACATCATACACCCCGTTTTGCTCATGTCGGTTGATTAGCCCATTGCTAGGCTCTGTTTGCCTCTTGACAAGGAGTCGAACCGTCCGCCGATGCAGGTTACTACATGGTAGGTAGTTAGGCTCGTTGAAGATCATCTCCGTCCAGAGTAGGTATACCTTGACGCTAAAAGAGAATTACGTACCAAACTCCTGATTGTAATGGACGTCGTTTCATCATATGCTGTCTTTTAAAGTACACATATGGAGCGAGATGAATTATCCCAACGACAGCCCCGATATCCTTCAGCGCTTAGACCATGAAATCGGCAAAATCCATGATAGCGAGTCCTTCCGTCGCTATCTCGACATGCAAGCACGCTTCCACCGGTACTCCCCAAGCAACGTGGCCCTAATCTCGCGTCCCGTCCAGACAGTACCCGGGTTGCAGGGTACAACGCCTGGCTAGAGACGCACCGCTACGTTTAAGAAGGGCGGACATGAGGACATGGGATCAAGGTCTTGGTGCCGATGACCAGGAAGGTTATGTTGATCCAATTCCTCGTGAGCCAAGGACAATGGGCGAAGGGCATTATTCGTTCAGAACCGGGTTATCCACGCCCTGATTCGTCGATCGACCCATTTCCGACGCCGACGAAATTGACATCCCTGGGTCGGGCCCGATAGCTTATCGACCTAAGCAACCCACGGCACAGTATCGGACGATAGCGAAAACGATGCAGTCCCAACTTCCATTGGACTTGACGGGTCGCCTGATTGGCGGCCGATTCAGGCTCTCTGCCAAACTCGGAGCAGGAAGCATGGGACAGGTTTATCGGGCGCGCGACGAGACCTTGGGGCGTATCGTCGCCCTCAAGATCATCAGATCCGATCGGGGAACAGATCCACAGCTCGAAGCGCGGTTTGAACGAGAAGCACAGGCTCTTGCCAAAATCAAACATCCGAATGTGGTCCAAGTCTTCGACCTCGGAATAGGCCAGCTCGACGGAGATAACGCTCGGCTTCCGTTCATCGCGATGGACTTGCTTGAGGGGACTCCGCTCTCTGCTCTCCTAGGCGCTCCGTTAAACAGTGCTTTCGCAATGACAATGGCTGGGGAGATTGCTGCCGCACTGGATCACGCTCATGATTGCGGTGTTATTCACCGCGACGTAAAGCCGTCCAACATCATGGTAGTGAGCAACCATTGTGTGCTCGTTGACTTTGGCATTGCGCGCGTTGCGGACACGGCCACCCTCACGGACCCGGGCTATACGATTGGGACGCCACGATATATGGCCCCCGAGCAAATCAGCCGATCCCGCGTCGATGGCCGAGCCGACAACTACTCGCTCGCGGTGATCGTCTTTGAAATGCTCGTCGGTGTCCCGCTCTTTGCGGGACATAGCCAGTTGGATCTCATGCGAGCCCACTTGGACGAGCCGGTAGCTTTTCCCCCACACTGCAGTCTACCGAAGGCCGCCCGGGTAGCGCTCTCCAAAGCCCTTTCTAAGGACCGAGCGCAAAGATACGCCACAGCAGATGAGTTCGTATCCGACCTAGCAAACGCGCTGAATAACAAGACAGACACAGCCAATGATGAAACGGAGCGACACGATGCCAAGGCTGCAAAGAAGACTGCAGCCAGGACCATGCCGGAGGCGGAGCATTCAAACGGCGGGAGCCAACCGGGCGAGACCAGGATCAGCGCGATCAGGTTTTGGAGGACGCCCCGGGCTACAGCGGGAGCGCTTCTCTTGCTTGTCACCGCCCTTGTAGCCTTCGGGTTTTTGATTCAGAGTTTGGGCCGCCAGAATCCGCAGCGCGCTGGAGTTGCAATTCGCCCAGGTAGCTTCATGACTGCCACGAACAACACACTCGCTGACAATCGATGGTCGGACACGCTACTCGCAGGGGCTGGTCAGATCATTGAGTTTGGTATCGATCTTCACAATGAGGGCGATCAGGTTGCCTCTGATGTCCAGGTTCTAGCCTCGATTGATCAAGGGCCTGGGAATCCGCTCCGTGCGACGGCCGCAATCAACACTACCAATTTCGGCTCGTCTTCGCTCAAAGACTTTGTCACTATCCAACTGCCCAAGGATGTCCAGGAGGGATTCCGTTACGTTCCCGGCCAAGCTCGGTACCTCGGTCCGTCATGTCCGGGGGGCTGTAGACTGGAGGACAGTGTTCTCGGGCACATTAACATTGGCGATTTGCAGCCTGGGGAAAACGGAAGGCTCACGTTCATGGCAGCCATCACCAACTCGCCGTCCTCCTTCCGAGCTGATGGGATTATCAAAGGTTCGAACATAAGTCGTGAGCCTCTCCCACAGGGATTTTTGGTTGAGGTTGATTCATCAACTTGGACGAGTGTCGTGCAAGCCGAGGCAGGCGACGACATTGTTGTCTGGATTGAGGCTCATAACACCGGCCCCGCTTTGGCTCGCCAAGCCCAAGCTCGAATAGAACTCCCGTCCGAAGCGAAATTTGGTGACATTTCGGTTAGGCTCCTCGTCTCCGCGGAGAACGCCGAAACTGTTGTGAGTGAACTGACCATTCGATCAAGCGTTTTCGGGCTGCATCGTGTTGTCTATGATCATCTTCCGAAGCGCTTCTCGCCAGGTTGCTATTCGGGATGCGACATCCCAGACACGATTACCCGGGGCGGGGTCGGGCTCGGAGATCTCCGACCGGGGGAAGCTACTCAGTTGGCGTTCCACTTGTTCGTCACCAAATGAGCTACGAGCCTACCTGCGCACAACTTCGATCCGAAGCCTCGGCCTCGGATGCCGCGGTTTGGGGCAATCGCGTTAAGTCCCAGTCCAACTCGTAGCTGTCTTCGGTAACGTGGTAGGCGTAGAGGACTCCGTGATCGGTCCACGCGTTTCGGTCGCCTTTCCGACGACTCCGCCCGAATGTGCCTAACCAGTCCACCCACGCGCCAATGTTTTCGAGTGAGGCACGATGCTAACCTCTCGATTTCCTGCTGCCTCACCAGCCGATCAGGCGTGAGGTCGAGAGCGACGCTGTGGAGTTGGGATGTCTTGGAGATCGCACGCAAACGGACGGTGGAGATCGTGCTCCCTCTCGCGACTCCAATAGGGATTCGCTTACTCGCAAGGTTGGCCACATAGGCCGACCAAGTAAGGCGATCAAAGCCAACTGATGGACTCTCGCACCTCAGTCCGAGCGGCGACCTTGCCCGGTCGAGATGTTGTCCGCGGAGCCAGAAGAGTCCATCTTGTTCTTCAAACAGGATGGCTGAGGGCAAGCTCCTCCGCGTCGTGGAGCGCTTGGCGAGTGTTTGTACGGCGGTCGCAGGGGCCAGGTATTCCTGGCCGGCTGGTAGCTCTTGCTGTTGTTGACTTGAGCCTAACGGCGGTTCTGGTTCCTCTCTGGACATAGGCAGCCCATTTTGCCGAGCGGCTGGTGGGCTCGATCATCATATACCCGTTGATAGGTAATGTTAGAGATAAGCGCGTCCCAGCAAGCTATTGAGGGCTTGACGAGTCGGCGCGGTTGGATGGTTCAAAAGACAGCTCCCTCTGCATTTGGGCGATTCACTTCGACGGTCAGAACCAATCTTCCTGTCTGCAAATGTGCGCCAGTCAGTAGCGGCCAAGGAGGTTGATCACCGCGTTCCACTCGGCCTATGACACCTTCAAGCTCCACGTCTCTGCTACACCCCCGCATCCACTGGGTTGCATGCTGGCACCAATAGCGCCGACACGCTGGTTCCGTGACGCACGTCAAGACTGAGACGTCGACCCAATTCCCTAAGAAACGGACATCTAGTTACTCGACGAGCCAGGACTTTCCGAGAAACGAGGAGGTAGACCCTGACTCATGTCGAAATGCCGGTAACATTCCCGAGCTGCGACGCTGTACCCACTGATTCTGATATTCTCAGGGTCACTGTCATGAACCTAGGTCAAGTCGGGTGGTTCCGCATGTTTGTCGCGCTCATGCTATTCGTGACAACGAAGAGTGCCTACTCGCCTTCTGCGCACACGGGCGTGATATTGTGATGGTAGGCAATGGGAGGCCGACCTTCGCTACTATTATGAACCGCAAATAGGGTCGCAATGCAATCGGATGATGCCGTACTCAGCTTAATATTTAAGCGACGTGATCAACACTCCTTCTTTGGTCGGCGCGAAGATCCATATAAGCTCGGTCTCGCGGTCGAAGGTGGATCTATGCGCGCGGTAGTGACCGGCGCCATGGTTGCAGCCCTCGAACACTTGGACGTCCTGAATACCTTTGATGTGGTATATGGGTCTTCTGCTGGAGCATCTAACGCCGCATATTTTCTAGCGCAACAGGCGAATCAAGGAATAAGGATCTACCTGGATTATTTAAGCGGCAGGCAGTTCATTCGGGCCTCTGCAATCCTCCATGGAAGGCCCCCGGTGAATCTGGATTACCTCTATTTTGAGGTTATGAAGCGACGCATTACCCTTGACTGGCAGGCCGTTACGGCATCGCCAATACCTTTGAAAGTACTCGCGTCGCGCGTTCCGGAGGGTGTGCTGGATGTCTTGGAAGCGTTCGAGTCACAGGATGACTTGCTGCGGGCTCTACATGCCAGCAGTCAGATGCCCCTGGTCGCAGGTGCGCCATTTTCATATCGAGGACGGTTCTATTGGGACGCTCATCTCTTAGATCCGAAAGGGATTCAGACTGCAATCGCGGATGGGTGCACCCACATACTAGTTCTGCGGAGTCGTCCGGAGGGGCTGCGACCGAGGAGACTAAACCCTGTTGAACAGCTTCTAATAGCACCATACATTCGTAAGTACAGCCCCAGCCTTGCGGATAATTTCCTGAGCCGATTCGATCAGGGAACGAACAACGGCGCTCCCGGGCTATCGTCCCAACCTTTCATATCGGAACTCGCGCCGTCGCTTGGTTCGCCCGACATCAATCGACTCGAACATCGCCGAGACAGATTGATGGCGGGTGCCTTTTCTGGTATGGAGGCGATTCTGGACAGATTCCCCAGCGGCCCTGATCTCAAAGGACGTGTTCGCCAAGCATTCGCGGATGTCGCCGAGGGGTCTCGATCCGACTTGTCCGCTTGCCCGGTCGTTAGGTGATGTCGACCGAGGCTGACGCTCTTTGGCTCCAGTATTGGAAGCTGGCCGAAAGTCTCCCAGGGGTTCCTCCCGCGGGGGACGAACCGAGCCCGAACGACGTCTCCGTGCCCCCAGGCTCCGCGGGGTTCGTCGCGTTTTGTCGCGCAGCCGACGAGTGGAAAAAGCTTGGTCCCGGACATGTGAAAAGACCCGTCCTCAAATCTGAGGCCGATACCCTATTGGCAGACCCAGACTGCCAGGCCTTTATCCGAAGTGCCTACGAAATTTTCGACCAGGAGCTCTCGGGGAATCCCCACATCCGCCTGCACGAAGTCGGAACGACTTCCTATATCCTCAGGCTGAACACTGGCGATCTAGCCCTCAAGCTCCTCAAGCCCTCATATGTCGGAAATAGACAGATCGAATCAATCATGAGTAGCTACGAAGCAACGTATGGAGGCCTTGCCGACGAACTGAATCATTTCCCGGTTGTGAGAAGTAGTGGACCGCGCTACTTGTTAATGAGCTTTGTTCATGCGCAGCCGCTACAGAGCCTCCTTGACGTCGACACGAATGACGCCTCCCGAATTTTCATGCTTAGGAGTATCGTTGTCGAGCTTTGCGGTATTCTCCAAACCCTTCACCGTCTGACCCCGCCTGTCCACCACGGCGACATATCGCCTTCCAACCTCTTAGTCGCGACGCAAGTCAACGAGCACGGTCAACCCGAGTACAGGCTCACCTTGATCGATTTTGGGTTGAACTACCTCCTAACAGAGAGTCTAGGGAGTGGGACATTCCGAGATCAATGGAGTCGGACTGCTCCTGAACTTCAGTGGGGGGCGGAGCCTACAGCGCTCGGAGACGCCTACGCGCTAGGCGTCCTGACTGCCCAGGGAGTCCTTGCGAGGGATTACGATAGCGCGGATGTCGTCACGACGATCGATAGGGTCTACAAACGCTACAGCGAGCTGGGAGATGTGCTTGAAGACATGCTCGATCCGATGCCGGGGCGAAGGCTCGAAGGCGTTCCAAGGGACCAGGACCTGTTTCAAACGGTGGCCGACCGAATATCAGTTGCTCTGGAAGCGGCCGAATCCACTGCCCGCGATGAAGCTCATCCATTTCTACGCCTGATGATCCCTATCTTGGAGTTGCCATTTCCCGGCTCGGGACCGATCCTGACTGCGCTCAGGCGTCGCCGCTACGTCGAACTCATGAAGCAGTATGGGAACCGGGCCCTTCTATTCCCCGTAATGGCGACCTATCTATTAAACGTCGCCGTCCTTTTTGCCATCTACCATAGGGTCCAGCGCGGCGGTCTTGCCAGCTGGGTCGCGGTTGTACCTGGTCTATTGGTGGCGGCCTCATTTTCAATTCTTGCTAGCAAATACTACATGGACATTTTTTCCAGGGTTTCCGTGGGACGCTTAGCCCCCGCCACCGAAGTGTGCTTTCGTATGAACGCGTTTGTGTTTGCGGTTCCGATCTTGCTAACCGTGGTATTAAACGACAATCTCTGGTCCTTAGCTGCTGCAGTCGGCGTATACTGGGTGGCCTGCAACAATGTTCTGAGCTACAAATTTTGCGCAAATGGCATTACTTCAATGAAGGAAAGTAATCAAAGAATCAGCCACGACATGGAGGCAGGTACTGAGCGTTTCTTCGGCTGGTCATGGATTGCCATAGCTTACATGCTAGGACTTGCCTTGGTTGCCTTAGGCTTGGGCGCAGGCTGGTTACACGATATCTGGGCATATGCGATCTTTGTCGCATTGGTCGCAAATTTTAAGATGTATTTTTTCAACTGCAGTAGGGACGCGCCATTGATGCGCACCGCACTGGTGAGGGTCAGGCGGGGTCGTTTGCGGTCCCAAAGGGAAACGGGATCACCTTCCCAGTAAGTCGGGGTCTTAACAAGCCACGGCAGACGCCCTACCGTTCTGCGGTGTAGGGAGGGGGCAACTGATGGTTAGGCTGCGCGCTGATACACGGCATGAGCCCGTCCCAGAGGTGACGCTGTGTTCCTAGCTTGTTGGCGAAGGTAGACCCAAATGAGCGAACACCAACGCACGCGATTCCAGCATGTTACAGATTTCATCGTGTGTCGTGTTAGAAATTTCATGTTGGTAAATAAGACAGTCCTCCACCATCTGCTGCGGGAATGCCGTATTGACGTAGAGCGCCGTCGTATCTCGGTTGGCGAAGAAAACAAACAGTCGTCCGGGCAACCTTGACACAATTTCGTCGAGGTCCCCATCTTTCTCGTTTATCCTGGCGCGGTATCCGGTAGGTAAGACCACTGCCCGCTCGGGACACCTGTGGAGGGCGGCAAAGATCATCACCGCTTCTGGCAGGGTTTGGTGATTCTTTAGAAATGATTGACTGTGGGTAACAAGCCATTTTAGCACCATGCTTCCTCCGAGACAGTGGGCCACGATGACCCAACGGCCCTCACGGAGTTTATCAGCAAGGCCTTTTAGGTAATTATTGAACTCGTCTGCCAATTCGGCGAGAAATTCGGTTCCCGGATCCCGTAATGCCTGAATCACCCGACGGGGGGTGAAGCGTTCTGGCCAAGGAAACTTGTGCACCGCGAAGCCCCGGTGCACAAAGTCATCCTCGATGGCGCGAAGTGCTTTAAACCGATTGTCGTCTAAAACGAGCCCATGGATTAAGACTACGCTCCCATTGACGGCATGGATCATTTATCGCGTTTGTCGTATGGGCTTTGTGGCCTCTAGAAGCTCCATTACCCCGGGAGGGACTGCGGAGAGCGCCGTGTAGCTACGGACATCGCATCCGTCTAAGCAGCGTTTAAGCGCACGATCGCCGGATTCAGCCAAACCATCGGCCACCACCGAAAGAAAGCGGTGCGAAACAACCGATTCTTGATATTCTTCTTTACACTCCCCGCACCGATATCCTGGTAGAACCTTTGACACTGTTGCTTGTCTCGTCGCGTCAACGTTAACGACGTATTCATAGGTTACAAGGCTGCGCCGTGTTGCACTGCTGCAGGCAAAGCACGTTCCTGACTCCGGAATTTCGCTTGCTGGGATGCAAAGAGCGCCGAGCCTCTGGAGGATACTGCTAACTGCAAGAATTCTCGCTGACGGATCGGTCTCGGAGTGCTCGCAAGAGTCGGAAAGGTAGCTAGGGGATTCTACTGACATGGCATCACCCCATCATAGCACCAGTTTCCGCAGCCTGAAGCATGGGCACTATGCGATAGCGAGCCTATTGTCTGATACGTTGTGATGCAGTTTGTCCCGCTTGACAGGGGCATACGCGATAGCAAGGTAGGAAAACTTAACGAAAGCATCGAGATCCACTCCTCCCCGGCGGGGAGGAGTAGATCCGAGAGGAGGCGAGCAGCATTCTTCTCCACGCTGGACCTTCATCCAGCACGGAGAATTTGGCCACCTGTCCTTTTGCCTGAGATGTGCACCTCTGGCTTGTTGCCAAGGTTTTATCCTTCGGCGCCGGGTCGCCCCGGTCTCTCCAGGTCTAACTCGGGTTGAAGTCTTTTGAGCCTGTGGGCTTCGGGCCTCGTTTGTCCCCGTCGGCGGGCCGGCTTGCGCCGGCCGCTTTCCCCCAACCCGCCATTCTGTAATAGCTTACTCTAAGGCTAAACAGGAGGCAAATCAGTGGGTAAAGAGTATGTAATGTTACCGCCCAATACGGTGAAACAGTTATATACTGGGCTCAGTTGCGAGTCATGGAGATGTGTGTGGGCGATCTCAGCCGCAGGGCGCCCGTGACCCTAGCCGATGTGGCAGCCACGACAGGCGTCAGCGTAAAGACGGTTTCTTTAGCAATGAGTGGACATCCATCCGTGTCGGAGGATACCACTCGCCGTATCCTCGAGGCGGCGTTGCGCATGGGGTACGTGACATCGCGTCGCGGGCGAAAGGTCCTAGGGGTAATCGCACCACACATCGGTCATCGCGTTTACGCAGACATAATAGGCGGGATTGACGCGTTAGCATCCGCTTATGGGTACATGTCGATCGTTGCTGAGAGCGGTGGAGATCCCCACGTCGAATCTCGGTTCATTGATGAGTTTGGACATCGTCGTATCGACGGATTGATTTTGATTAGTCCGCGGCTGTCGCCGATCGAAATTGAGAAGATCTCGCGGCCCAGCCGGCCCGTGGTCACCGTGAATTTGCCTGCGGCGAATACGCCCTTCACTTTCGGCTCGGTCGAAATCAACAACAGGCAGGGCGCCTTTCAAGGAACCAAGTATCTAGTGGATCGCGGACATCACGCTATCGCGTACCTCGCGGGGCGTTTGCCTTCATCTAGCGATCAGCAGCGCCGCGCTGGCTACCTAGAGGCCATCGAGGGTGGGGGGCACTTGGTCGTGGAACTTGGTGACTACACTTCTGTGAGATTCCCGACGTATCAAGATGGATACGATCAATGCGTTGAGTTGTTGTCGCGATCCAAGGAGGTCGATGGGATCCTGGCTTACAACGACGTCGTTGCCATAGGCGCGCTAAGTGCTCTCAGCGATAGGGGTAGGGATGTCCCCGGTGACATATCTCTGGTGAGTTTTGACAATCTGCTGATCGGTCAGTTCGTTCGCCCGCAGCTGACGAGCGTTGGTGTTCAGCGAGATGCGATTGCCTGGCAAGCAATCCAGACGCTGTTCAGCATGACCACCGTTGAGAACGGCCGGCTAGGTGCTAACGAGCTCCATAGGATGCTTCAGCCCATGGTAATAGAGCGTGAATCAGTGAGGGATCGCCGTTTCACCGCAGCCTGATTGAACGCGCGCGCAGTCAACTGGCTCGGGGAGCGGTATGGGTGCGCAAGAACCAGAAACTCCGCAGATCGGCCCCTCAGGCTTCCGACAGGTCTTAGCGCTGACGGCAGTCTAACAATGGCAGCATTGGGTCGAGTCGCCGTCGTCCGTAACGCCATGGTTCTCGGGTCGCAGCAACTGCCGCTGGCGACGGCAGCGAGGCCACCAGACGCACTGACGAAGTAGGCGGAGCTCTTCGCCATCAAACGTTAGAAGCCTCTTCCGTTGACCAACTCAGACGCCCACGCGCGAATTTCGGCAAGGTTAGTTGGCTGGCTTTGAATCTAAGCAAGGCGAGCATCCAGGTGTGGGCGCGGGTGGGATACGACCACAGGAGCTCGTGCCTCTTCAGCTTGTGGATTCAGGGTGGCTCAGCGTGGGACTACCAGTAATTTGGATTTCTCGCGCTGTATGGTTGCCATCCAGCGTCCTCTGGCCTACGGATCGAAAATAGGCCGAGCGCATCGTTTGCAATCACGACAACGCTCGGCTTCCAGCGGATCTTCGGAATGTCGGCTCACCCACCGTTGATCTTCGGCAGGCCCGTTTCTCGTCTAGCTTGAGTACGCACTTCATCAGCGCGTCTCAGTTCCACGTCCATCAGCCGCATCACTTCTTTGTAGCCTCGATGCTTCTCCATTTCCGCACACATCTGTACGGCCGCGACTTCGCCCCAGTACCGATCGGCGAGATCGACAAGCTTTAGGTAAGTTTGGACCTTCAAGGTCACTATTTTCTCTTTCATCTCTACCACCTCCTTTCTGCCGATTCGCTCGTCGGCACCCTCCCGACGGGGAGCGGGGTAAGCCGCGTCAAGGAGGAACCCGCAGGGGCAAATTCCTTGACGCATAGGCGAGCCCGCGACCCACAATGAGGGACCGACGGAGCAGTGGCATTCATGGTTGGGCGCTTGGTTCTCACTCAAAGAGCGACCAAAAAATGGGCCGATCGCCTCGGGTTGAGACGATCGGCTGTTCTTCTCACGATGGGCGGTACTGACACCACTCACCGGCCTCGTCCTTCTGGTGACAACTCCAGAAAGTACCGTGCTTGCCTTTCATGCGCACCATTGGGATTTGGTGTACCTCGCAAATAGGCACTGGGCCATTCTCCTGAGACTGTGCCAATTTGCTCAGGATGCCTTCATGCATCACTCGCATCTCGGGATCCACCGTAGCTTTTTTGGCATCGGAGACCGCTGAGAAAACCTGGACGAGCTCTTTACGAGTCAGCTGCACGAGATATCGGCTGTTGGCCGGCTCGTGCTCCGTTGATTTTGAATCCATAACTCTCACCTCCTTTCTGCGACGCTCCGTCGCAACGACGGATTCGCTCGCGCGGCGTCGTCGTTGTCAAGGGCGAAGCGAACTCAGAGAGCGAAGTTCATGAGCGCCAGCGCATCGCTGCTGGTGCGCGAACCCTTGACTGACTAGCCGGCGAGCTCACAATGAGAAGGCAGAGGAGCGTCGTTTCTCCCGCTTTCCATTCCCGTCGCGTAGCGACTATTAATGAGCCGCTGACAAAGGGTGGGGGGAAATGTCAGCGGCTCCTCCTTATCGCCTCTGGCGATTTTCCAGAGGCTGCCCGTCTTTGCGCAGCAAAGACCAAACCCGAAAGTGTCTCAAGGCGTCGGCGAAGCCGACATTCCGCAGCGCCAGCTGCACCTTGAGACACGGAGGGTTTGTTTGGGCAGTCGGCCGCGAAGAGGAGCGGAGTGGCCGACTGCCCAAACAACCGGGCAGCCTCTCTTGTGCCTAATTTCCCCCCATTCCCACCTGCGGTTGAAATAGGCGCCTGTGTACTGAAGTACACATCCCATTCCACATCCCAGTACACAGGGGCAAACATTGCTCGCGAGCACCAGAGGTGTTCGAACAACCGTCGTCCCCGGTGAGACACGATTGGCCATCGACTTGTCGACCGCCTGTCTCACCGCGCGGGTCTCCTTTGTGTCGCCGACGACTGCAACCAACTCCTCATCGGCCGCTGTAAGACCTGTTGAGGGGCCGAAATCGGTCGATCTGCCTCTGGACCGGGAATAGGGCTGGATGGAGCCGATGGGGCGAAATTCGGAGATTCAGCTGGCTCAGAGGCGCTCGTGAACGAGGACTCGCGCTTAGCCAGGGGATCTGGTAGGCCGCATTCGTGGCACAAACGCCGCAGCGTGGAAATAAACAATGCGCCACGGCTGTGCACCTGGGTGGTATGAGCCGCGTCCTTTACCAAGGCCAGGGCCTCGTGAATGAGTGCGGGCTTACAGTTCTTGGCGATGATATGGAAAGCCCCGGAGCTATGGCCGTCGCCGGTAGTGGCAACGATCTGATCCACTAACCAGTCCTCAGCGGAGCCACGGTCCGATGCCAAACTCCTGGTCTTGAGTATCTGACCGACGGATAACGGCTCAGCGCCTCGGACCTTCGCCTGTTCCATGACCTCTACCTGAAACCCGTTAACGTGTTTATCTTTCTTCTCTTCTTCTTTCTTGTGGGGTGACATTTTTGTCGGGGGTGGGGTGCCATTTTTGTCACCCCCTCTGCTGTGCGAGGTGAGGTAGTCGTTAGTCTCTTGCTCACTCGGCTCCTCGATGTAAAGCACGCTTGGCCTACCGGCTCGTTCCTCTCGGGTCAACAATCCAGCGGTGATGAGCTCCGAGAGGTGCCGCTGAATGGTTCGCTCGGTGGCGTGACGGAGCTGAGCGAGACGGCCGACCGTTGGATATGCAAAGCCCTTTCTGGCCCCACTGCTCTGTTCAAACCAGTCGTGACTGGACACCACCCAGTATGTGAGCTTGGCGCCATCCGATAGGTTCGGGTAGCCGACGAGGACGACACGAGAAATGATGACGAAGTCTGTGGCCGACGGATGGCGGTGGCGGACCTCGAAGGTCGGCTCAGTGTTAGTGCTGGATGGCGTCGCTGGCATGGCCCAATCACTATTAGCACGCTTCGTTCATCGCTGTAAACCAGGAACCCGGGAAGCCAGGAATCCCGGAAGGAAGCCATCCAGGAAACCAGGAAGCTTCCCTCCTTCCTGGTCAGGAACCCATCCAGGAAGGAAGATTCCCAGGAAGTTTCCTGGCCAGTAAACCAGTTAATGGCGAGTTGGCAACAACTAGGCCACTTTATGCAAAAGACTTGACAAGTATGGCAGTAATGTGTCATACATAGAGTAATTAGCGGTAACTGATTTAGTGGTTGTCGCTTTACGCGTTATGGAGTTACCGTATCTTAAGTTCTATGGCCTAAAAGAGGAGCCGTTCTCGACGGTTCCTTCGCCACGCTACCTATTTCTCACCGACATACACTCGACCGCCTTAGAGAAAACGTCCTACGTAGCCGGGGCGAAGAAGGGCCTAGCCGCCGTGTTCGGCGACACCGGGACTGGCAAGTCATCCCTGGCTCGCTTGCTCCACCAAAAGCTGCTCGACAACGGCTTCGTCTCCGTCCTGCTGACTAATCCGAACTACCCAACGCCGAATAGCCTGTTGCGCACGATCGCCCAAGAATTCGGCACGCCCCGAACTCACAACAGCTACAAGGGCATGCTCGACGTGTTCAAGGCGTTTCTCATCGACCGGGCGATGGAGCAGGGGAAGACCGTCGTACTGATCATCGATGAAGCTCAGACCATGGGCTTTGCTCAACTCGAACTGCTGCGTCAGCTGATCAACGTCGAGACAAACCAGATGAAGCTGCTGCAGGTCGTGCTGTTTGCTCAGGAAGAGCTGCGGGCCAAACTCGCCCACGCCCGGGCCAGAAATCTGCGTAGCCGGATCGTCATGGCGTCCACCCTGGAGCGCCTCACTCACAAAGAAGTCGCGGACATGGTGACCTTCCGTTGGAACGTCGCCTCTGGGGGGCAACCGCATCCGTTTACGCCTGAAGCGCTCTCAGCGCTCGCTGAGCTCTCGGACGGGATACCGCGGGATGCCACCATTCTCGCAGACAATACGCTCCTTCTCGGTTTCTATGAGGGGCAACCAACCATCGGCGCCGATCTCGTCAAGGCTGCGGCTGCCGATCGGAGGAAGAGCCTTGAAGGAAAGGGGCCAACAGATGCCTGACGATCCGTTCAAAGGCCTCCGGCTATCAGAACAGGCGCCCTCTGCGAAATTGGATCAGCGCCTATTTGAGGCTCAACGAGCGGCCAAGCCCACGCCACCGAAGGCTGCCGAGGTGACCGCCGACAAGGCTACAGACGCATCTAAGAAGGTTGCGGCCGAGACCTCAAGTCCGAAACCGGCGCTGCTGTCTGGGCCACCGTCGGCTGGTCCTCACTTCGATCTCGATGACGAGGCGCGCTATAAGGCGAGCTACTACTTCACCAACGAGGAGCTGCTGGCTCTCGATGATCTCAAGCTGGAGCTCCATCGGGATCTGGACAGGAAGGTTACGAAGAACGACCTGATGCGGTCTGCCCTGCATATGCTGCTCGAAGATCATGAAGAGAACAGACAGAAGAGCTATGCAACTAGGAAGGTTCGAAGGAGGTGAGCTATCGAGAATGGTGAAAACAATTTGGGGTAAACGCACGGCCAGACGCCGCAAACGCAAGCAAGGAACAGCACTGACGTTCACCGCCGAGGAACTGGCTGTCCTGAACCGCGTAATCGCCGTCGGTCAGGCCGTACTGAAGGTCGAACACCCGGTGATATCAAGACTCAAAGGGGCGATGACCCGGCTAGGCGGGTGATTCTCAGGCCAAGTACTTTGGCATCCGTCCGGCTGCTTCATCGAGGGGCCGAGACGGATAGGGTCAGCCAACCTGCCTCATGACCTTGTAACAGGGGCCGATAGCGAGCAAAGTTTCTGCTTCGCCCATCGACAGCTCTGGAAAAGCGACTCTCAAAAAGAGGATGCATGCGGACCTTGCGGCAGTGTTTCTTGCTCCGCGCGCTAACAGCTAGCTCAGCGGCGGCCTCGCTAAGGACGGTAGTGACGCTCGGTCCACGGGCCCTGGCTTCGCATTTGCGCGCTGCGCTCGACCAGCATTTCGACCACGTCCTCGGGAAGCACTACGGCTTGGCCACGCGCGAGGATTCGCTCGATCCGACGATTGAGATCTTCCGTAGGACTCACTCCTACGACAGCCACATGCCAAATTCGGCTTACCTGTAGTCGGTATGCCGACAGCTCACAGGGCTCTCGATAAATCAGATTCTGGGTCCTGTTGTAGACCTGGAGAGCTTCACGCTCTCGGTCGAAACGAGCGGCTAAACAATAGGAATCTAGCGAAGATGGCCGGTCCTGGAGCTCGCCCATTGATCAGCGGCGAACCTCCGTCGAATCCCGCTCGCTGGACGAGAGCTTCAGCGCACGAGACAGTCCAGGGCTGATCATCGGCTTATCCTCAGCCGGTCCGTCGTACACGATCTGAGCTAGGGGGCTACCCTTGTAGATAATGACGGCGGTAACGTCATGGTCGGCAACGAGGTCGAATACCTCGAACAGGTGAGCACGGAGCGTTGTCACCGTGACAGTGATGGTCCTGGGCAAATGGTAGGGTTCGGTTCTCATGTTTGGATTCTGAGCCCATTATCTCCCCAACTTTGAAGAGGCGAGGAGATTAGCCCGTCAGGACAGCCTTTTCAGGTCTTGACAGGCTCTGCTCACACTCCACGTCCTGAAGCACCGCATCGTAAGAATTCAGCGCGGAGATCCGGGGAAACGCCGGTGTGTCGTCGTGACCCGTCAACTCAAGCTCCCTCACGCGACGTCCGATAGCGCTCTGGCTCGGGACAATAGGATTAACGCTCACCGGCTCAATGAGTTCTTCAAGCAGTTTCCTCTCGTCCGCAGTGAGCCGCGGTCTATTCATGGCCCGACGCCCCTGCGTCTCGGACGCCGCATTTCCACAGAGCTGATCCTCAACCCTTCTGGAAGGGCCTCGACTCGTAGAGCTTCGCTGGGCATGAGTCGGAGACTCTCATATGGAATGGTGACAGACTGCCATGGGCGGAGATCTTGATAGGGGATAGTCACCGTCCGCTGCCTGGCCGCCTGCGTTGGAGTCGAAAGCGGAGAGTCGTTGGTGCGAGGGCGAGCGCCGGTCTTGAGTTGACCCACCCTCGACGCAGGGTGTCCATTCCAACCGGAAGATAGTTCGGTGGCTGGCTGGGGTTCTGGTGCTGGTTGGGATCGTTCGGTCTTGGCCATATACAATGCTAAGTAATGACCATTTTAGCACATATATTGACAATTAGATAGCAGTGTGATATAAGCTCCTGAATGAGTCAATCGCTTGTAAATCCATTTGCCATCTCGCCAGCTTACGCTCCCGCAATGACCTCGCGACGCCTTAGCAGGCTATTACTTCCCGACGGCCCAGGTAATCCCTATCACACCCTTGACTGCGACGCCACATTGGTTCTTCATGACCCTCGGGGATCTCGGGCAACTTTCCAGCGGAAGCAGGCAATCCGATTTACTCAAAACGGGGTGTCGGCGCTACTTGATAGAGCCTGGGGCGACGGCGTCATCCTGACCAACTACCGCCATAGCGCGGGGCTTATGGAAGACACGTTCAAGGACGGCGGCGTTCGCCATCTGATAGTGGGACTGAAGCGACCCGCGAGCAAAGGGCAAGAGCTTCGATTCGTCGTCGAACGAGAGACTATGGAGTCCTTCGGAGATTCCAAGGGGACGCTTCAAACCGGCTTCGATCACCCGATCGGGCACTTCTCACAGACGATCATCTTTCCAAAGGAGAGACCGGTTCAGTTGGCCGTGCTTCGCCAGCCGATGGGAGACATCGTGCTCCGAGCGATTCAACTCCCAGACGGTAGAACAGCCATCAAGGTTCGGTTGTCGTCACCTGAGCTAGGCTCGAAGTACGCGGTAGATTGGAGTTGGTAAAAGGAAAGGCGGCGAGCTTGGCCGAGCCCACCGCCTTCCCTGGCCGCGCGAGTTGCTAAATGCCCTGACCACCCATCTGAATACTCCCTACACGGTTGGAAAACCGGCCGATCGGTGGAGATACTTTAATCGCTGGCGAGTGTGCTTTCAAGTGCGCCTATATTTGTGCGGGTCCCTGCTCCGCGCTGCAGATCTTGCGGATATTGCGCGACTGCCTGTGGCGTGGTGCCCCAGTCCACTTTGGGCCGCTTGAGCTTAGCCGCTCTTCGTCCAACCACCCGAGTCTTATCTATTCGGTTCCGATGCACCAAAGGTGTGGCGGCTTAAAGCCAGCGCGGATCTGCTTGCGCTCAACTCTGCGTCGTAGGCTGCTCTGCTGGGACACTACGGCTCCGCCAGCAACGCCGACTTCGTTTTGCATCCAACATCGCCGAGTTACAGCGTAGCCGCCTGTCCCAACTCCAATGATGATCGCCGCGCTGAGGCCTCCGACGAGACGACTGGCTATTTGCCCGCAGCAGGTGGTGTCTGGCGCCAGCGAATGTGGTCCGATAACCATGTCAATAGCCGGTTATTTGGAACCATCGAATGGGTGAGCCGGGAACGATTCTCGATGAGGCGATTCCGAGAAGAGGAGTTATCAGAACGAGGACGACCGAGGTATCGGCCAAGTTATTGCCCTTCTTTCTAAAGGCAGAGACGAGACCCTAGCCGCAGCAGCATGTATACTTCTGCTAGAGGATTTGTGGGGTACTAATCTCCGATGTGGTGCTTGTACCCATCATAAGTTACATACCACGAGGTGCGATAAGTGACAGACGGGGGATCGGATCTCCTCACCGTAGCGGAGGCAGCAAGACTGCTCGCCGTACATCCCAATACCGTTCGCACCTGGGGCCGTAGTGGCAAACTCCCCGAGATTCGCGTCGGGCCGCGACAGGATCGTCGTTACAAGCATGCGGACGTATTGGCACTTGCAACCCCAACGAAAAAACCGGCCAGCGGTCAGCCTCTTGTCACAGCAGTGAGTAACTCAGAACACCGGCCCTCTGCATCTACGAGTGTTCGGCGTTCGGTGGTGCAACACATGGCGACTATCGAGCAATTAACCAAGAGTCACAGACTCTGGGAAGAGTCTCTTGCCAGCCAATTCGGAGCGGCCGCGAGGATGGCAGACGAATCGGCGGCGATCAATAGGTTCACTGCGCTGCAACGAATCGTGGACGACTCAGCGCTCAGCAAGGCGACGGAGTTATTCCTAAGTCTTGGGAAACACAGTCTCGCGGACGCGTCCTCGGCCCTGATGCGCATTGCGATGCCTCCGCCCTCCCTGGACGAACTGTCGCTCTTTGCCAAAATGGCTGAGCAGCAACAAATCGCCATATCAGAAACACTGAAAGCAAGCCTGGATGCCCAAAGCATCGCTCTTGCCAGCAACCTAGCAGACCGCATTAGCCGATTTGATGTACCGATGGCGGCAATAGCTCAAATCACCAGTCAACTCGATCCGCTGATTTCAGAGCATCAGCGATGGGCAACGCTGATATCCGAAGCGGCAGGCGCCGCTCCTGCTCGACTGAGCAGCCAAATAGTCGAAAGCATGATTCCGTCCCAGCGCGTGGTGGACCAACTCACAGCCATGATGAGGGAACCCCTCATGCCCTCTTTTGCTTTTGAGCACGCATTTCTGTCTGTGCGTGCCTATGAATCGTTTGGTTCAACACTGCTAGCTGAAGCGCTGGGACCTGGAGGGAAACTCAGCGCTGTCATCCCAGGCGCCCTGCGGGTAGCCGGTTCGGTGTTGAGCTCTTCAGTCTCGCAACTCAGTCCCTCGGCACGACGTAATGCCGCTGTTCTAGAGCAGAGAGAGATAGAACCATCCTACCCAACTGTCTACGACCAATTTTTCATGGAGCTGCGCCAGTCGCGCAATCAGCTCGAAACGCTCGATCCCGAAGATCTTGAGGCCGAGCTGGAACACGTACCGGCCATCGAAATTAGCCGATTGGCATACCGGCTCGTGCAGGCCAGGCACACGTGCAACCGCCGCGCCCTGCTTAATGGGGAAGATCCAATATTCAAACCCACAGTCGATACGGAGCTAATCACGGCCGACCTTATTCAGAACGTAGCCTCGGATGAGACGAGTTTCTCTACCTTTATAGACCGTATGTTCAAATATCTGTACGAATCCTCGGGAGATCTAAAACGCATCACTCCGCTAATGGGGCCGCCAGATTCTCTAATGGACGTGAAGTTTCTCCGACAATTCTATTTTCACGATCTAAGTCACGGCGACGCTCCGGAAGTCAGGCGCAAGCATAAGCGCGTCGGGGAGGTCTTCACTAGGTTGGTGGGCAAGCCAATTGTTACCAGCGCTAGTGAGTGGAAAACAGCGCAGCTATCCGCTCTGCGCCAAGTTGTGGAAATGCTGGATCACCTGAGCCGTCTCCTATCTGATCGAGACAGTCCAGGCCCTTCGAAAGGCTCCTGAAAGGAGAGCGGAGCAATGGAACCTTGGATCACGGAGTTAGCGGAAACGGCGGCAGTCGCCCAAGAAGTAATACAACGGCTAGAAAACGGCGACGCGCTGGCTATGGTTCTGCCCATCGCTCGCCGCCTCGCTGAAATTCAGGTCGATCTTGAAGCGGCCAGTTGGCTTCTATTGGAATCAGTTGGGGCGAACAAACAAACCCGTGAGTTTCACCGTCAGACTTCCGGCGGAAATCTCGAAATAGAGTTCGCAGCGCTGAGGCGATTCTTCCGGGTGCGTGCAGTCGCGGGCTTCGAGGATGATCGTCGCGAAAGGGAGCTCGTCCAAACGTTATCAATCGGAGAACTCGAAGAGATGCCATCTGGTCCACTCAATGTGGCGGACTATAGTGACGCCACGGAGTGGGCGCGGCACACGCACGTCAGAACAGAACAGAGGAGGGTTCTCCGGCTCGTCAGAGACGAAGTACACCGCTACGCTACCGCCTCACTTCTACGAGCTCGCTCCCGACGCGCAGTCATGCAACTTCTGGGGACCGAGGCGATCGCAGTGCTTGAGGCAGGGGGGCGGATACTTAATGAGTTGCGCGGTGCTATTGATGATCTGCAGCGGCCCGGCAGAACGGCCAGTGCCGCCATCAACGCCCGTACCGCTCTGCTCACGATGGGCCGCGAATTGTACGACGGCACGGAGGTCCACAAGTCGCCAATTAATGGAGTTGAGTTTCGCGTGAATGGCGAGAAGAACCAACTGCTGGCTCATCTCGACAACCTTTGGATACGAGCTGCGGCGGACCGCAAGCCACTCTTGGAAGAAGCGAAGGCGGCGGTCGAGGAAGCATACACGCTCGGTTCGAAGGCGAAGAACCCGCTCGCCCTCAGCCACGAAGAGGCTACTCACGCCGTCCGCCTAGTCTACGGGGTAGCGCGAGCTATTTGGCTAGCTGGGGGATTTCCCCTTTACCGAGCCGAAGAAGCGCGAACCCATGCAGTCTCTCCATGAAGGAGCCCATAAGCGAGATCGGAGAGGATACACTTGCGCCGTCAGAGTGAGTCTGACTAGCAAAATTCACTTTCCGCTTCGGAGGCCGCCTGTTCATGCTATTGAGGCTCGCAATTGCTTTGCCCATACTGCTTACCTCCTTCTTCGCGGCAGCTCCCGCACCAGCCACCGCTTGCGGAAGCGCGGTCACACCCGAGTCCGGGCCACCTGGAACGGCAGTAAGCGCGACAGTTTTTTGTGGTCCGGCACGACAGGGCGACCGATTGCAAGTTCGCTGGGGTAGTAATCGAGCGCTCGTCGGGGAAGCTACGGGCAGTCGCGATGTATATCCCGTAGTCAATTTCCAAGTGCCCCAAAATGCGGCAACTGGGGAATATCGCGTCGCTCTGCTTACCGGTGGATCAAGCGGCCAGCTATGGGAAGGGTTTTCCCATACCTTCACTGTGACAGGCGCGCAACCAACCCTACCACCCTCCATTTCAGTGTCCGTCGACCGCGGTCACCAATCGTCCTATTACACCGGAGAAAACATCACTGTCTGCACCACTGTCAGCCGTCCGGTTATCGTTCGACTTACGGATACGGCGCCGACTGGTGCCTCGATCGTGTTGTTTCAAGGCAATGTCGCAAATCAGCACTGTGTCCCTGGAACGGTAACACCTCCGGCTGGCCTTGAGACGATTCGAGCCGATGCCCTTGAGGGCAATCAGGTCATCGCTTCGGCTCAGACCAGCTTTAGTGTTTGGGAAAGATCCCAACCGAATCCGGTGCCACCTCCTGGCCCCGCACCTCGGCCATCACCTCCCGCGCCCCCGGCTCCCCAGCCCCAGCCAACACCTCCACCTACGGACACCAGTTCCACCTCAGAACGGTACTTGCTTCTCATTGGCGGGATCAACACTCAGAGCAATGCGTCCGGCGGGGGATTGGTGGAATCGTTTGCTCCGATCGTGGGCAACCTTCAGGGAACATTTTCGCCGTCCCGGGTTGTCTACTTTTCATATTCTGGATGGCGGGTTAGTTGCAGCTCCGCACGTTCCTTTCATTGCCACCCCGCGTACATCGAGGCCGATACTCAGAGACCTATGGAGCAACATTTTGCGACCTTGACGGCTACTGTGTCCGACATTCAAACCGAAAGTCCCAACGCTCAAGTCGACATCGTCGCACATAGCCAGGGCGGCGTCGTGACGATGGCGTGGCTGGCTACACCCGAAGCCGACGGGGGAGCTCCTGCCGCATTGATCTCGCGCCTCCGGTCCTTGATCGTTCTGGACAGTCCTCTTGGAGGGGTCAGAAATGGGCATCGGCTTGGCTCAATTGAAAACGTGCGTCAGGCCGTCCATGCATTATGGGGAGAGTCCGGAGAACAATTCTTCCCGACTTCCACCATCATGGGCACCTTGAGCGTGGCGATCCCTGCGAATCGCAGGCCTGCCCGCGGAGTCTACTCGATTGAAAACAGCAAGAGTTGGATCACCAACGGCTACATTCTCTCCGGTACGTCGGTTTTCGCAGAGCCGTATTTGACTGCGCGCTGCATCCGAGATCTGGGTTCAAAGAATCTCCCCAGCTTTCTAGAGACGATTCCTATCGATGTGATCCTAGACCCAAGCATCGTCATACCTGGGATCGGTGGGATTATTGAGACACACGGCCTTGTGCTTAATCATCCCGCAGCCGTGCAGCAGCTTGTTACCTATATCAACGGAGGTAATGGACCACTCTGCGGAGCGCCGCAAGCGATTTCTACTACGATCGTCGACCAGCCCGTTCTAAATGAACCCGAGCCGGCCGCAGCAAGTCCGCAGCAACCGCCACCGGTTGTGTCGCGAACCGACGGCGCGCCCGCTGTGCCAGCCAACGTTCGAGTCACTGTGATCAACCCGTCTCTCATCAGGGTGACCTGGAACGATGTTTCCAATGAATCTGGGTATCGACTCTATGGGGGAGATCAGGTTTCAGCGTCGGACCAGACCTTCGTTACGGGCACACCTCCCAATGTGACGTCGGTAGATGTTCCGGGAAGCACGCGAAATACGGTGTTCTGCTACTCGGTGGCTGCCTTTAACACTCAAGGCACTTCGGCCCGATCGAGTCCTGCTTGTACGTCGGCCCCGCGTTAGCATCGATTCGTGGGCAAGGCATCGCGCGCGAATCGGCGCTGATAGAGAGCTGTGCTATGGGCTTGTTTCGCCCACCATGGAGCCGTCAACTGTCACCGGAGCTTGCAAGGGCCCATTCCGCCGGAGAGCCTTGACACTAATATCGGGCTCACCGGGCGTTTTTCGAGTTTGGCTCTTGCGCCAAATGTGCCGCATTACCGACGTCACTGCGAACAAGCACAAAACGCCATATATTCCGTCTAGAATTATTAGCCACCAGGCGATTGGGTCCTCAACTCCGAACAATACGTTAGCGACACCAAGGGACAACCACCCGAAGATCCCCGGCAAGAATAGCGCGACCGCAATCAACGGACCTATTAAACCGAAACCCGCGATTAGTATGCCAACGTAAGAGATTATTCCCCAAAATGCTCCAAATAGAGTGACGCTCGCCAGGAATAATACTCTTCGTAAGCTCATATCAGGACATTATATCATAGAATAACGGACTTATCGTAACTATGCTACACTCGTCGACGGGTCGCGGCAACCGAGTGCGCTATTCTGCTAACGGAACTAGTTGTTGCTGACACCAACCCAATGGAACGGCTCGAAGCGGCCCATACGGAACCGTTCCACCTTTGAGGGGCCGCCGTTGAGATAAGCGGTGGTCAGCGTAATCTCTGCATGTCGGGGCACCCCTTCGAATTCGTAGCAGTTCCCGGTCAGCCAGTCCAGGCCCGTGAGGGGCATGTACTGGATGCAGTTCAAAGAGGCGACATCATCAACCATGATGACCTGGGTGCGAGAGCGGTCGTCCGACGGGTCCCGATACCTGATGCTGACTCGGGCTGAGTGTGAGGGTCCGAAGGCCGAGAAAGAGATCCAGCCAACCACGGAGGCTCTGTCTATCTCTGTAGTGGGTCTTGCTCGTACCACCACGTCAATGAAGAAGTAGGGACCGATGCTGCGGCCATTACGGGTGACCAAGAAGCCGTAGCGGTTCGGACCATTTGATGCGGGGTTAACCGTGTCTGCGAACTCGATGGTTCCACCTGGGGCGACGTCTCGCCAGAGACAGCCAGTACCCCAGGAGGAGGCCCAGCCATCGCGGGCTTCATAGCCGTAGCCATCTCGACAACCAGATCGCCACGTCGTGCTGCCCGTGTTCTTGACCTTGATCCAGATATAGGAGGTCTCGCCGGAGTTGATCGTCGGGTACTCGATCTGCGAGTCCAGCCCGGCCGCATCGACACTCTGACTTGGGCCTTGGGTCGGCCCCGGAGTGGGGCCGCACACAACAAAAGATGGATTGTTCGAAGGACAAGGACCCGTTGGTGGGGGAGTGGATCGGCCGTAGTTCTGATCGTAGGTTAGATCGATGCGGACTACCTGCCCGGAGTCGTCCTGAATCCTCCAGTGGTAGCTGCCGAAGTCGTTGTGGCGGTGGGTGTAAGTCCACCGTCCAGAGCTGTCTGCTGTCCCCAGGTTATGAGGTCCCCAGCTCTTGGTGCCGGTGTTTCCTCGGCAATCATCGTAGGTGTAGTTATCGTTCCAAGCCTGCACACGTGACCCTGGACGCAGGCCGGTCACTTCCATGCTGATATCCCACACGCAATCCTGGATGTATCGAACGCTCGTGACCCTTCCTTGCGCCGCGAGCGCCTCATGCGGAAACAACCCAGCTCCTACGCCCAGAGCGATTGAGAGCGTCACTACGATAGCGAGGACTCTGGTCGACATCGGATCACCCCTTTCAGTGTTTCGCCCAGTGCGATGGTGACCGCTCACCATAGCTACCGAGCCCCTTCGTCCAACAAAAAAAGCCGCCCTATTTGGCGGCTCTACTTTAATCGCTGGAGAGTGTGCTTTCAAGTGCGCTTATATTTGTGCGGGTCCCTGCTCCGCAGTTCAGGGTCTTTTAGGTATTCGGCCACGGCCTCAGCTGTAGTGAACCAATCCCGTCCCATCTTTCTCGCTCTCAGCCTTCCCTTGCGAGCGAGCAAGCGTAGTTGGGGATGACTCAGTCCACACAGGGCCGCTGCCTCCTTGAGCGTGATTAACCGCTCTTCGTCCAACGACCTTGGGCCTACCTATTCGGTTCCGAAGCACTATAAGGTGTAGCCCCCCCACAGGCAGTGCCGACTTGCTACACGCTCAACCTGCGTCGCGGGCCATTCCGCTGGACTAGGGCTTTACCCGAGTGGAGCCCAGCGACCGGCCGCGGTCCGGTTGGCACAGTGGCGTCAATTTCGAGATCCTAGCCCAGCAATCGTGCTCTTCTCTTGTAGAAACCAGACAAGGAGAGCCCTGATGCCTACACGTTACGGTGATGAGCACTACGCGAAGATCTGGCCGTACCCCACGGACCTGGAGGAATTCCTCAGGCGGGTGTGCTACAAGCGTGACGATCCGCACGAAGTAGAGATGAGCGTTTCCATCTTCATGGCGACGCCGGTCGCGCGCTTGATGCCCGCAGAGCTGCGGAACGCGCTAACCGAAGCGGGGTTGCTCGATCCGAACCAGAGTCGGCGGCGGGTTTTGGATCTGGGCCACCGCACGCACGAAGAGAGGTAGCACCGTGGGGGCATTGTTGCACGGCTCTTGACCCGCTTAGAGTAGGTGGCGCCTGGCTTCCTAGGCCTGTGCCGCCACCCCGGGGTTACAATGGCGGCCATGTTTCGATTGGTTCTCGTCTTCGCCCTCACCATTGCTACCCTCAGCGGCACGTCCGCGCAGCCTGACCTGTGCGCCGAGCAGCGGGTCGCCTACGTCCGTATCGTGGAGGCCGGCGCCAATTCCGGCGCGATCGCTGAGTTCGAGGCAGCGCGCGACGCACTCGCGGCGTGCATGGGCGTCGGGCCGGCGGTCATGCCCACGCCAACAAACAACAATACAACGCCCTAACCCGTTTGAACCTTCTCCCCGTTCTCGCTATGCTCGGCTCACATCTGGATCGGGAGGCTCCATGGACCTACTCTGGCTGTGGCTCTGGTTCCTGCAGTACTTGGACCAGCTCAACCGGCTCGCTGACCAGATGCGACAGTTCTTGAATCGAGGATAACGGGCTTGATGCTTCTGGTCGGTTGGGCGGCAACGCCAACGGACCTGCTAGGCCAGAGATACCGCTTCGATGCAGCGAACGCTTCGCTGACTCTTGCCGACCTGCGGTTTAGGGGATGGGTCAAAGCTGCGTTGTCTCCATCACGGCGGCTTTAGCCAGGTCGAAGTTCACTTGGCCTGGCGGGATACCAGCAAGAAACTGATCGGCCCGCTGAAGCACATCGAGCATGACCGGGTTGTCGAGTCCGCCAACGGCCTTGGTCAGGCGATGCTGGAGTGCCTCGTCGAAAAAGAGCATGAAAAGCTCTTGCTGCTCGGCGAGAGCCGCGTAATCCGAGCGCTGCTGAGGATCTTCAACGTTGGCGAATGTCTCTAAACGAAGCGGGCTTCTGGGCTGATCGTAGATGGTGGTGACGATGCGGATCACCGGTGCCGCAGGATGCTCATAGAGTTCGTGCTGGAAGTGAATAGGCACTGTCCCGCGAGCGCTCTCGATGTCGATACCAGGGATCTTGACGACGAGCACGACGCCGCGATCGGTGGCGTGGGTCAGACACGCGTAGCGCTGGGCTCTCAGGAACTCCGCAAGGTCTGGCGGCAGAGAGGTCGGGATCAGCGGAGCGTTGTCGGTTGACTGCTGATGGTGTAACTCGTCCTCGGGCATAGTCATTTAGGGCCATCGGCCTCCGCCGGTCCGCCGCTGAGCTTATCGAGCAATGCCGACAGGCGCCAAGGCCGATCATCGTCTGGCTCCCACCAGGTGTAGTCGGCTTCGGTGAAGCTGCGCAGATAGTCATCGACGCTCTCCCGGATCAAGTCCCAGTCGTCAACGCTCAGATGAAACTCCGCCCCTCGCGGAGCTGCCTCGGCGCCCTGTCTTTGAATTGGCAACTCTCGTTCTCTCATAGTCCTTGTCCTGTCCGGTGGGTGGCCCCGACCAGAAACTGCTCGATCAGCCGCTCGGTCCGATCGGCTCTCAGGCGGTAGGTGCGGCCGGCCTGCTGAATCCTGCGGGCCGCATCTTTGATGAGGGGCAGAGCGTCAGCGACGTGCACGTCGTAGCTGCCCATTTCAGGACGTCGAATGGTTTGGTCAATCGTCCCCAGAAGCATCAGGTGCATGCCGGGGCCGTTGAAGCGAAGCTCGGGAATATAGGCCAGCAGGGCTGGGAGTTCGGGAAGCTGGCGATCCAGTCTCCGCCAGTATCCCCGGATCTCGGGGATGGCAAAGACCTCCCGCTCATCCTCGGCATAGCCAGAGAAGCTGATGGCGACTCTTCCAGCGAGCTTGTCCAAGCCGCGGCGCTTGATCTGGCCACGAAGACGGTGCACCAGAGGGTCGATCACTCCCGCTTCGGTGTGCTCCCTAGCCACCGGCTGGTAGACGTACCCCAGCCGTTCTAATCCGTCTTGGACCAGCCGTAAGGCAGCAAAGCTCTCGTCAACTGGGGAATATTCTGAACTCATGCATGGGGCGCTCTCCCGCGCCGACGAGCGATGAAGCTGTCTTCTTCCTGGATCGAGACGTCAAGCTTGTCACTCTTCTTCAAGCCAACCTTACGAACGATCCAGGCGGGGACGGTGATCTGGCCCTTGCAGATCAGGGTCGTCGTAGTGCGGATTTCTCTCGGCACGGGCCGCTTCATGGCTGCGCCTCCCGAAGCACTACCAGGAAGGCAGAACAGCTAACAATCTTGATGCCCTGATGCTCCCCGAGGTCGAGGAGATCTTTGTCCTCACTGACCAAATAGTCAGCCTGAGCGGCGACCGCAGTCGCCACAAAGATGTCGTCTTGAGGATCACGAGAAACGGAGGAAACAGTGGGGATACCGACCACTTCGGCTTGGCCGAGGAGGTCAATTACCGAAGCCAGATCAAATCTGGCGAGCTCGCGAAATTTCGTTGTCAGCTCCGCGCGGTGAAGGACTTCAAGAATCTCCTGAACAACAGGCCGAGAGATGAACAACCGATAATCGGATGCTCGCTCAAAGACAGTTCGGCCGCAATAGTTGTGTGGGTTGAGCAGCGTGCGGACAAAGACGACGGTATCGAAGACGACCTTAAGCATGCCTCTGGCGAACAGCCTTGACCGCTTCGTCGATGGCCGTGTCGATCTCCTCCTCC
>Ga0209726_10000938_pt1 | contig 50870 bp, 37 predicted proteins | sample Subgrocontami54m_FD_187453 | JGI IMG/M metagenome (GOLD analysis project Ga0209726, IMG submission 187453) | Subsurface groundwater microbial communities from S. Glens Falls, New York, USA - GMW46 contaminated, 5.4 m (SPAdes) (version 3) | ecosystem: Environmental > Aquatic > Deep subsurface >...
GGATGAGCGCCGTGTCTACTTAGAAAGAACGGCTGCCTCGCTACGCTCGGCAGCCTGACGGAATCTCAAGGTTTGGGTTGCGGGCGGAGCCCGCGCTGGACGATGTCGGCGTTCTTGACCACGTCATTGGGGGCTCGGTCGCAAACGTAGTGCAGGACCGACCAGCCCTTCGTCAGGTTGGCCTCCTTGCCGGTGCTGACCGCGTTGACGTCCGCGTCCTTGGGAGACACGAGGATCTCGATGATTTCCTTGCCGACATGTGGGGTCACGGCTGCGCACACGATCGGCGTGTACCCGTCCGCGAGGCGGTGGTCGTTGACGTCGCAGCCCTTCTCGACGAGGACCTCGCAGATCGCCCGGACACTCTCGAGGGCCTCGGGGTCCGACGTCGCCTCGCCGAGGACGATGTGCAGGCAGTTGTTCTCAGTCTTGGGCTGCTTCAGGTTCGGGTCTCCGCCCGCATCGAGGATCGCCCGCACGATCTCGACGTTCCGGGCGAACGAGCAGGCCGACTGGAGAAGCTCGCCGTTCCTGTGGTTCACGAGCTTCGGGTACTTCGCCAGCCAGCGTTTCAGCGTCTCGAGCTCGTCGTTCTGCACCGCGTAGCACATGTAGGTGAACGCCTGGTCGTCGTTGGCCACCGCAGGCAGTTCCTCGGGCTCCTCCTTCGGCGGGTCGTCGGGTGTCTTCGTGGGAGGGGGAGGAGTGCCGGCGGCGGCGCCTCCGCCCGCCCACTTGCTGGGCGTTCCCGGCGTGCCGATCGTGAACCGGACGAGGGCGCTTGCATCGCCCGCCGCGATGGTCAGGTGGTAGTCGCCGGGCGGGACGGCCTTTCCGTCGGTGGTGGCGTTGAGCTTCACCTTGTTGGTCGTGGCGTTGATCGTCGCGACCGGGTTGTCCTTGGGCCAGTCGTCCGCGCCCACCTCGAAGACATAGATGTTGAGCAGGTCGAGCTGCTTGTCGATGACGATCTCGGCGTCCGCGGCGACGGCCGTCCTGAGGATGCCATAAGCGAGGTCGGTGTTGGACCCGTCGACCTCCTGCCCGCCCACGGTCATCTTGAACGGCATGACGGAGCTGCCGTCCTGGGCGGCGGCAAACCCGACTCCGAGAAGGGAGCTGGCAACGAGCCACGGGATGAAACGACGGCAGGGACGGCGCACGGGAGACCCTCCTGCTGACAGCGAATAGGCGGGGTCTGCAGGCGGGGGTGCGAGTGGAGGTTCTACGCCCCGGAGGGAGCGGAAGTCAAAGGCTTACCAACGGTGCGCTCGGCCCGGAATCGCTGGCGACGACTTGCGATGAGCACACTGGGGAGCTGGACCGGTGGCATCGTCTGGCGTGGATTGTGGTAGGATACATCCGTCATCGGCGGCCGCCGGAGGAGGTGGACCGCCTGCCATCGGCTGCGACGACGGCGATCGAGGACGCATCGCGCGGGCGAGAGGTAGAGACCATCGCTAGAACATCGGCAGAGGAGCTCATCGAGAAGGGTAAGGAGATCGGGAGGGAGGAGGGGCGAATCGCCGCAACGCGGGAGACGCTCTTGCGCCAGATGAGGCAGAAATTCGGAGTGCTTTCTCCGTCACTGGAAGCGCGGGTGACCGCAATGAACGACGCCTCTCATCTCGACGACCTGCTCGTGCGGATCCTCACCGCCATCTCACCGCAAGAGATGGGCCTGTAGCCAAGGACGAGGTGGCACCTCCGTGCTACTCCCTCGAGGCTGGCGCCGAAGATCACGAAGGCATCGGCCGCGTCGTCGCCATCATGAAGGCGCAGGACTGACCGACCGGCCTGGCCCCACGAGGAGGTAGGGCGCCATGCGAAAGCGGATCCCCGCCGTGCTCGTGCTCGTGGCCGTCCTCGTCGGCCTCCTGGCCCTGGCCGTCGCCTGGAGGGAGGCCGCGCGGCGTCCGGTGCGCCCCTCGGGCACCGGCGCCTCGGGCAGTCGCGGGGCCCTGCCGAGCGCCACCCTGCGGGACCACGCCCCTTCCGACGGAGCAGCCTCCGAGGGACCGACGGCCGAGGACCCCGACCTCGAGCCCGCGCAGACGGGGCCCGCGGGAGAGCCCGAGCGCGCGAAGGTCCACGGCGTTGTCCTCTCCGTGCAGGGCGCGCCATGCGCGGCCACTGTCCACGCATGGAGGGGGCACGACGACGGACGCTGGGTCGAGTCGGTCTCCGCAGCCGCGGGCCCCGACGGGCGCTTCGAGCTCGAGCTCCTGAGTGACGCGGTCTGGTTCCTCCATGCCCGGTCCGGGCCGCTCGTCTCGGCAAGCACGCACCTGCCGTACCCGAGCGAGCAGGAGGTCGAGCTCCAGTTGGGCGGCGCCGGGCAGGTCCACGGCGTCGTCTCGTTCCCCGACGGCGCGCCGGCGGCGGGGGTCGGTGTGATGGTCCGGGGCGGCTTCGACACCGACTACAGCCTCAGCACCTCGGACTGCGACTACGCCGTCGCGACCGACGCCGCGGGCGCCTATGGGATGTCGCTCCCGCGCGGGACCTGGCTGATCGCCGCGGAGCGCGCCGGGTTCGCGCCCGCCCGCGCGGTCGTCATCGTGGTCGAGGGGGGCGAGGTGCGACAGGACCTCCGATTCCCGGCGAAGGGACGCAGCCTCTCCGGCCGCGTCCTCGACCCCGAGGGGAACCCCGTCGCGTGGGCCACGATCGCCGCTGTCCTCCAATTCCCGCCGCGCGACGTCCCCGCCTATCCGCGGGACTGGACCTGCGCGGCCGCCGCAGACGGGACCTGGACGCTCGCCGATCTGCTGGAGGGAAAGCACGTCGTCACTGCGAGCGCCGACGGCTTCCTCCCCACGAGCCGGTCGGACCTCGAGCCGGAGGCGGCCGGGGTCGACCTGGTCCTGACGCGCGGCGGCCGGATCGAGGGGGTGGTCGTCCGCGCCTCGGACGGGGGGCCCGTCGATGGGGCCTTCGTCATCGCGCATCGCCCCGGAGAGCGTGACTGGGTCGAGAACGAATTCGCCGGGAACGACGGCCGGTTCGTGCTGGCCGGCCTTCCCGAGGGGACGCTCATCCTCGACGCGCAGGCCAAGGGGTTCTGCGAGGGGTGTAGCGACAGCATCGACCTCGCGCCAGGCGGAGTGGTGACCGGTGTCCGCATCGCCCTGGTCCGGGGGGGAAACGTCCTCGTCCGCGTGTTGCGCGCCGGTAGCCGGGAGCCCCTGCCGGATGTCCGCGTGGAGGTGGACCGGCGCGGCCAGTGGGAGAGGAGCGAGAACACGGGACGGGATGGCAGCGTGCGATTCGAGAGCCTCCGCCCGGGGGAGGTGGTCCTCGAGATCACGCCGATCAAGAGGGCCGCGTTGGAGCGGACCGTTCTCGTGGTGGAGGGAGCCTCGCTCGAGGAGGAGGTCCTGATCGGCGATGGGGGGCGGATCGAGGGCCGCGTGCGAGACGCCGCGGGCCGCCCGATCCAGGGCGCGTGGATCGGGCTGGACCCCGGGCCGTGGCTCTCGGACGAGGTCCGGACCGACGCGGACGGGCGGTACGCCATCGCCGGCGTGACGCCAGGGACGTACGAGGTGTCCGCCCATGACGGGGAACTGGTGGGCCGGCTCCGTGGGGTGGAGCACGGGTCGACCGTGACCGTGCGGGAAGGCGAGACCGCCACGGCGGACATGACGTTCCCGGCAGGCGCTCGCGTCTGGGGCGTGGTGAGGGCGGGTCGCGACCCGACGACGATCGACGACTTCGAGTTGGTCGCGGAACATCCATTTCGCCTCTGGTTCTCCTCCCCGCTCGACGTCGATGGACGCTACTCGTTCGAGGACGTGCCTCCGGGGAGGTACGTGCTGCACGTCGGCTACCTGCAGTTCGACGTCGTCGTGCCCGGGGGCGTGCCGGAGTTCCGCCTCGACATCCAGACTCCGCCGTGCGCGCTGTCGGGCCGCGTCCTGGACGCGGAGACGCGGCGCCCGGTCGACGGGGCATGGGTCCAGGTCTACCGCGCGGCGGACGCTCGCGCAGGGGTGGCGCAGGAGTCGGTGGGGGACACGGACGGATCCAACGGCCTGGGGGCCTTTCTCGTGACGGGAATCCCTGCGGGCGAGTACGAGGCGCACGTCGAGGCGGACGACCTGGAGACGGCCGTGATCGGGCCCTTTCTCCTCGCGGAAGGGGAGCGACGGGAGCTGGGCGACATCTACCTCTCCGCGGGTGCGGCGATCGAGGGGAGCATCCTGGACGCGGCACGACAGCCGGTGTCGGGAGCGCGCCTCGCGGTGACGGACCGACGCACGGGGGCGGAAGAGTGGGTCATGGGCCTGAACGCGAGGAGCGACGAGCGGGGGCATTTCCGGATCCGCGGCGTCCGCGCCGGCGAGTACGACGTCGCGGCGTTCGCGGAGGGGCACGCGTTGGCCCGTCGTCCGGTGCGGATCGGGGGGCAGGGGACCTACCGCGTCGACTTCGACCTCGCGGCCGCGGGGGAGGTCCAGATCCGAGTCGTCGACGGGGCCGGCGCGCCGGTGGAGTCCGCGCAGGTCCGGTTCCTCGACGCGGAGGGCGCTGCCATCGGCCTGCCGTGGGCGAACACGAACGAGATGGGCGTCTACCGCGAGAGGCGACTCGGGCGGGGCCGTTACGTGGGCGAGGTGACTGCGGGCCCCCGCAAGACGACGTTCGCCGTGGAGGTCATCGAGGGCCAGGTCACCGACCTCGCCGTCACGCTCCCGCGCTGACGCGAGTCCCCGGACAGGGGAAAGCGCGCTCGGATCCGCTTGGGCGTCCAGCAAGAATTGGGTGGCATCCTTCTGCGCGACCGGCTCCTTGTCGACGGCAGATCCGGGGGCAAGCACGTCACATTACGATCTTTTGAGCAAATCCGGTCGCTCCATGCTGTATACTGCCGCCGAGAGTTGGATTCTGGGTATCCGCGATTTCCGGGTATCCGAATTCATGTTGCTCGCTGGGAAGTTCTTGTTTTTGCCCCAGGTGGGGCGCTAGAGAAGAGGAAGGCAGAGATGTCGTTCCAGCCCAAGACGCTTACGTGCGTCGAGTGTCAGGGTCAGTTCGAATTCACGGTGGAGGAACAGGAGTTCCACGCCAAGAAGGGGTACGCGAACGAGCCGAAGCGCTGCCCCACGTGCCGTGAGGCACGGCGCCGCGAAGGTGGCGGGCCTGGCGGCGGCGGCGGCGGACGCGGCGGCGGCGGCGGCGGTGGCGGCTACGGCGGCGGCGGTGGGGCGCCCCGCGGGGATCGCCAGCTCTTCAAGACCACCTGCGCGAGCTGCGGGGGCGTGGCCGAAGTTCCCTTCGAGCCGAAGCGCGACCGTCCGGTGTACTGCCACAACTGCTTCCGCAAGCAGCGGGACAGCGGCGGTGGCGGCGGCGGCGGCGGCCGGTACTAGACGATTCCAGGGGCGGCCCATCGAGGCCGCCCCGTCTCCCAGGATCCGACCGATCGCGACCGGCGGGAGCAGGCAGCGAGCCGCCTGCTCCCGGGCCGCACCTTGGTGCGCCCGGTCCTCGTGCCCCACGAACCCTGGGTGATCCGACGACACCCGGTTCGAGACGACGCGACCGTCGAGCGCCTCACTCCCGGATCAGCTCCATCTGGTACGCGCCGCGGCCGCCGGGCTGGAGCGAGGTGCAGCCCAGGAGATACTCCCCGCACTCGGGGAGCGTCAGGACTTGATCCCCCTCACGACCGGGAACCAGGTACTCGATTCCCCCATGCGGCGTGGCGAAGAGGATGAGCGGCTCGAACTCCGCGCTGCGGGCCCGAATCGTCAGTCGCTGGCCCTCGATCCCCGGGAGGCGGAAGGAGTCGATCGCGCGGCCCTGCCACGCAGGGGAAGCGTCCGACAGGCGGCCCTCGACCGAGCCGGGCTGGAGGCCCCGCGGGGCGGCGAAGATCGCCGTCACCTCGTGGTTTCGCTCGTCCGCACGCCGCAGGCCGGCCTCCAGGAGGTCGAGGTCGAGCACGGGCACCCGCCCCTCCGCCCGCAAGGCGGCCAACTCGCGCCGCGCGTCGCCGGTCCGGCCCTGCTGCCAGCAGGCGGTCAGGAGCAGGCGACCGTCGATGGAAGCGCCCGCGAGCCTCGCGCGATCGAGGCAGGCGGCGGCCCAGTCCCAGGCGCCCCGGAACGCATACCACCGGCCTAGCGTCTCGAGGGCCGCTGCGTCCGAGGGGGCCTCCTGCAGCCTCGCCATGGCCGCCTTCAGCAGGGGCTGGAATTCGCGCATCCGGTCCGGCAGCCCCGCGTCGAGCAGCACGACCGAGCCCGAGCGGCCGGCGAACAGGATCTGCCGCGACGTCGCGCCGAAGGCGGCCGAGGGCACGGCCGTCGTCTCGCCCGGCGAGGCGCGGAAGACATGGAGCGCCTCCCCGGTCCCCGTGTCCCACAAGCGCACCGTTGCGTCCAGTGACGAGGTCAGGATCTGCGCGCCGTCGCGGGAGTAGGATGCGCTCTGCAGACTGCTGGTGTGCCCGTCCAGCCGGTGGAGCACCGCGCCCGTCCCGAGATCCACGACCCTGGCGATGCGCTCGTATCCGCCCACGACGCACGCCCCGCCTCCCGGGATCACGGCCCCGTCGAAGTAGAGCATCTGCCCCTTTTCGAGCGTCCGGACCACACGGCCGTCCTCCAGGTCGCACAACCGCAAGCGACCATCGAGGGCGCCGGCGATCGCCTGTCGGCCGTCGGGCAGGAAGTCGAGCACGCCGATCCAGCACACGCCGGCGGGGTTTTCGACGAGAGGGATCGTGCGGAGCTCCCTGCCCGTGGCGGCCTCCCACAGGTGGAGCCCCCCGAACTGGTCTCCGCTGAGGATCCGGCTGCCGTCGGGGCTGACGCGGACGCGCATCGCCATGCCTCGGTGTCCCGACAGGCAGAGCGTCTGCCGGCCGCTCGCGAGGTCCCACACGCGGACCGTCCCGTCCGTGGACGCCGAGGCCGCACGCCGGCCGTCGGGGAAGAAGCAGATGTCGTACACCGGCCCCTCGTGCCCGGCGAAGCGCTGGATCTCGCGTCTCGACGCCAGGTCGATCAGCGTCAGGATCGGCGGGCGCTGCGCGCAGGCCAGGACCGACAGCCCGTCCGGCGACACCTCCACGCGCTCGAGAATGCGGGAGAGGACGGGGATCTCGCCATCCTCCCAGTTCCGCTCCACGTCCCAGATCAGCACCAGGCCGTCCTCTCCCGTCGTGACCGCCCTCCTCCCGTCCGGCGTGAGGACCAGCCGCGTGATCTTCTCCCGGTGCCCCCGCAGCGTCCTGAGCAGTCGGCCGGTCCCGAGGTCCCACACGTGCAGAGAGCGATCCTGGCCGCCCGACACGGCGCGCATCCCGTCGGGGGCGAACCCGACGCCAGGGCAGACGTTCGCGTACGCGCGCTGCTGGAACAGGGTCTGCCCCGTAGCCAGGTCCCAGAGACGGACGTCGCCGCCGCCGCTCGCGGAGAAGACGCGCCGTCCGTCCGGCGAGAACGCGGCCGCCTCCACATATCCCAGGTGCCCCCGCAGCACGCGGGTCGGCTGCTCTCCGACCTCGTCCCACACGCGGATGACGAAGTCCATGCACCCGACGAGCAGCCTCCCGCCCGCGGGCGACCAAGCGGCGCAGATCGAGATCGTCGGACCGACCTGGAGCTCACGCAGCCGCTTCCCTTCCAGGTCCCAAACGCGGACCGGCGCCCCGCGTTCGGCGCACGCCGTGACAAAGGCCCGCCCGTCGGGCCGCATCACGAGGAACGCCAAGCTGCTGTCGTGCACCTTCCCCAGCGGCGTCGCGTGACCCGACTCCACGTCGTGCCGCTGGACCGTGCCGTCCGCGTGGCCCGTGACGAGCGTCTTCCCGTCCGTCGTGAACGCGGCGCAGGTGGTCGTCACCGCGCCGGAGTCGAACACGCGGACCCGCCGTCCCGTGGCCGTCTCGCAGAGCGTGGGGGGGTCCTCCGGCCCGCCGGCCAGGAACATCGTCCCGTCGGGGAAGAGCGCCAGGTACCCGAGGGGACCATTCCACCCGTCGATCTCGAGGATCGGCGGCGGGCTGGCGCGCATCGCCATCGTGATCCCCCAGACCGGAGCCATCGACGACTCCCCGAGGGAGCCCCACTCCGCCAGCGACTCCTCGTAGCGCCGCCGAGCGTCGAGCGTCTGCCCCGCCATCAGGCAGGCGTCTCCCTGGTCGGAGAGCCCCTCGGCGACACGGCGCCTCGCGATCCGCTCCTGGTCGAGCGCGCGGGCCTCCTCCCTCCGCGCGCGCTCCTTCTCCCTCGCCTCGACGTCGCGCGACTCCTTCAGGCGCAGGACGAACAGCAGCGTGGCGACCGCCAGGACGGCGAAGGCGATCGCTCCCGTCGAGAGGATCGCCTTGTACCTCCGCGCGAACTTCCCGAGGACCTCCCAGGGCGTGTAGTCGACGGCGGACAGGCGCCGCCCGGCAAGCCACGCCTCCACGTCCTCCTTGAGCACGGTCACGGAGGCGTAGCGACCCGCTCGGTCGCGCGCCATCGCCTTGAGCGCCACCGCGGAGAGGTCCCTGGGCAGCGCCCAGGGCGCCCGGTGGCGCATCCCTGGCGGCAGGACCCTCCCCTCCGAGACCTGCGTGAGAAGCTCTTGCACCGAGACGGCGTCGAACGGCGTATTGAGCGTAAGAACCTCGTAGAGCGTCGCGCCGAGGCTGTAGACATCCGCGCGCTCGTCCAGGGAGCCGACCTCGCCGCGCGCCTGCTCGGGACTCATGTAGAGCGGCGTGCCCAGGACGTCTCCGGCAACGGTCCGCGTGGTGGTCTCGTGGCCCGTACCGCTGGCCGCCAGCGGGGTGGCGTCGGGCTCGGAGCGCCCGAGGACCTTGGCGAGGCCCCAGTCCATGACGAGGACCTCGCCGAATTCGCCGACCATGACATTGTCGGGCTTGAGGTCGCGGTGGAGGACGCCCCGCGAGTGGGCGTACGCGACGGCCTCGCAGGTCTTGACGAAGGCGTTGAGCAGGTCCGCGAGCGCCTTTTCCGGCGCGGGCATGGCGTGGATGCCGTCGAGGACGTCCTTGAGGCTCCGTCCGCGGATGCGCTTCATGACGAGGAAGGGGCCGCGATCGGGGTCGATGCCGAGCTCGTGGATCGGGATGATGTTCGGATGCTCGAGCTGCCCCGCGACGCGGGCCTCCTCGAGGAAGCGCTGCCGCAGGACGGGGTCCGTGGGCTGGAGGATGGTCTTGATGGCGACCTCGCGGTCGAGGTAGGGGTCGCGCGCGAGGTCGACTCGCCCCATCCCGCCGCGACCGAGGACGTCGCGGATCTCGTAGCGGAAGCCCGCGGGGGGAGGGGAGGGCGCATCCCCCGCACGTCCGCCGGCCGCCGTGACGGTGCGATCCCCTGCGACGGGGACCAGTCGGATCGTCGCGTCGGAGTCGGATGCGGCGAGGGTGGGGACCGCGGCGGGCGTGGGAGCAGGGAGGTGCCGGGTCGCCGCGGCGGTGGAGTCCCGGCCATCGACGGGGCGCGGGGGCTCCTCGCGCATGCTGTGGCTCCTCTGGCGGGCGCCGACACCCTACGGGCCGCCCCCGCTCCCGTCAAGGGCTGGACTTCCGTCGGCCACGCCCGTAGCATTCCGCGCTCGCTTCGCGGACTCGATCTTAGACCCCTCGGGGGATCCGCCATGCTTCGTAAAATGCTGCTTCTCCTCCTCGCCGTCCTTCCCCTCCAGGCCTACGACGTCGTCTATACGAAGAAGAAGGAGAAGATCGAGGGGACCATCATCCAGGAGAACGACCAGGAGGTCCGGATCAGCCCCTATTTCACCGGGTTCGAGAAGGTGACCTACGAGGTGCGGACCATCCCCAGGAACGAGGTCCTCAAGATCGAGAAGGTCGAGGACAAGCTCCAGGTCGCCTGGGCGCGCATGGCCGCGCTCGCGGCGGACGACGTCGCCGGGCGGCTCGAGCTGGCGAAGTGGTGCGCCGAGAACAAGCTCGACGTCGAGAAGGTCGCGATGGTCGCCTCGATCCTCGCGGTCCAGGCGGACCACGCCGAGGCGCGCGCGCTCCTGTCCGAGAAGGAGCTCAAGGCGCTCGAAAAGGACGACCCTCGGATTCACCTGGCGCTCGGCGAGCGGATCCGTGCCTACCTCGCGATCCCCGATCGGGGGTCGCGCAAGGCGGAGTACGCCGCGATGAAGAAGGACCTCGGCGTCAAGGAGCCCGACGTCTACTTCGAGCGCATGGCCCGCTCCGCGCCCCAGCCCAAGGGGCTGCGCGAGGACATCAAGCTCACGCTGCTGTCGAACAAGCAGTCTGGCGTGTACACGGTCTTCGTGCCGGAGCGCTACGACCCGACGCGGCCCTGGCCGCTCGTCGTAGGTCTGCACGGAGGCGGGGCGGACGGGGCGGACGGCAAGGGCGTCATCGGCAGCGGCAAGGAGTTCATGGGCTTCATCCAGGGGCAGTGCGAGAAGCACGGCTTCATCGCGGTCTGCCCGACCGCGCGCGCGGCCCCCTGGAGGGCGGCGGAGAACGATGCCTGGTTCCTCACGGTCATCCGCGAGGTCCAGATGCTGTACAACGTCGACCTCAACCGCGTGTACCTGATCGGCCACTCCATGGGCGGGTTCGGGACCTGGCACTTCGGACCCCTGTACTGCGAGCAGTTCGCCGTGATTGCCCCGGCCAGCGGCGGAGGCAACAACAGCCACAAGAAGCTCGCCACGTGCCACACGGCGGTCTACGTCTACCACTCCGACGACGACCCGCGGTGCAGCGTGGACGACTCCCGCGACGCGGCGCGGACGCTGAAGAAGACCGTCGGCAGCGACTTCATCTACACGGAGCTCCCCGGCCGCCAGCACGACTTTCCCGCCGAGGTGATCCAGGACATGTTCGCGCTGTTCGAGGCGCGGAGGCTCTGGGTGCCCGCGGGGGCCAAGAACGCGCGCCCGGGGCGGGAGCCTCGCTCGAGCTTCCTCGAGAAGCTGACCCCGGAGGAGCAGGTCGCCTTTCCCTTTCCGGATGAGGCCGACGATTCCGCGCCGGGCAAGGCCGAGATCCGAAAGCTGATCGAGGACCTCGTGCGGGGGGGTGGCGGGGGAGAGAAGGCCGCGCAGAGGCTGGGAGAGCTGAAGGACCCGTCGTCGGTCGCGGCGCTCGGCAAGGTGCTCACGACGCCGGACCTCGCCTCGGACGACGCGCGGGGGTACGCGGCGTGGGCGCTGGGGGAGATCGGCAACGCGAGCGGCAGCCGCTTCCTCCTGGCGGGGCTCAAGGACAAGGCCCAGGTCGTCCGCGCCAGGTCGTTCGAGGCCCTCGGCAAGCTCGCCGACGCCAAGTCGGTTCCCTACGTCATCCAGGGACTCAAGGACCTGGCCAAGCGCTTCGAGGAGAAGACGCAGGGCAAGTCCACGATGGACCTGACCGACTGGGAGGCGCTGATGACCGACCTGGCGATCTACGCGCGCGCGACGGCGAGGTTCAAGGACGCGAGGACGGTCCCCGAGATGCACCAGACGCTGGTGAAGAAGATGATCCTCGCGGGCGTGGAGGTGGTCTACGACAAGATTGGCGACGCGGGGCCGGCCCGCACACGCCGCCTTGCGGCCGAGGCGCTGATCGAGGCGTTTGAGGCGATCGGCGACCCGAAGGGCGCCGCGGCGCTCAAGGAGCTGGCCGCGGGGCTCCCAGAGGACGCGGATCAGGCGGAGAAGGCCCGCCTCGCGGCGGAGAAGCTGGAGCCGTAGGGCCGCAATGGGCCATTGGTGGAGCCCCTGAGAGGTGGAGATGATCGGCGCAGGCGGGCGAGTCGACGCGGCGGCCATGGAGCGACTCCTGAGTCTGTTCACCGATTCACTCGCCCGCAAGACGCTTGCGAAGCTGACGCTCGGCGCGCATCGGGGCAGCGAGAAATCGCTGCAGAACCTCTTTGTCCGCCCGGTCAGCCTGAAGGCAGGCGACCGGCTGCAATTCGTCTACCGTCACACGACGCGCGACGTGACCAGGAACCTGACCCAGGAGGAAGCCCTCTCCAAGCTCGCTGCGCACCTGCAGGCGGACTTCGGGAGCGCGCACCTGTTCACGACCGAACTGACCGCGCAGTGGAAGCTGGGCTCGCGTCGGCTGATTACGGGCAAGCCGCGTCACGCCCAACCCGCGGCGACCGCGCACGACCGAGCCAAGCAACACCTGCTCGGAGGCGACCCCGGCTGGCTCCGCGCGTTGGAGGCGAAGACGGACAAGGTGCGGCAGGTGCGGAAGTTCGTGGAGATCCTCTCGCACCTGATCGACCTGCCGAAACCTGCGCTGCGCCTGGTGGACATGGGCTGCGGCAAGGGCTACCTGACGTTCGCCGCCTACGACTGGCTCCGGCAGAACGGCTGGCCGTCCGCCGAGGTGACCGGCATCGAGCAACGGCCGGAGCTGGTGGAGTTGTGCAATCGCGTGGCCCGTGAACACGACTGCGCGGGCCTGCGGTTCCAGGCCGGCACGATTGACAACCATGCCGCTCCCGGAGCCATCGACGTCCTGATCGCCCTTCACGCGTGCGACTCGGCCACCGACGACGCCATTGCCGAAGGCGTCCACGCCGGCGCCTCGCTCATCATCGTCGCGCCGTGTTGCCACAAGGAGCTGTCGCCCCAACTGAAGGCGCCGGCGGCCCTGGCCGGGGCGCTCAAGCATGGCATCCTCCACGAACGCGAAGCGGAGTTCGTCACGGACGCCTTGCGCGCCGCGCTGCTCGAGTGGCAGGGCTACGAGACGAGGGTGTTCGAGTTCGTTTCCACGGAGCACACCGCGAAAAACCTGATGATCGCCGCGGTGAAGCGCGGATGTCCCGGCGACGCCCGCCCCGCCAGGGATCTTGCCGCGTTCTACGGCATTCGTTCCCAGCGACTGGCGGAGCGGCTTGACCTGCGGCTCGCGCCGTGAATGCGGAGGCCCTCATGATCTTTCCGTCGCCGTGCCGGCTCGTCGTGACCCTGGCGCTCGCGCTCGCCCTTTCATCCGGGGCCGAGGATCTGGCGACTCAACAACGCGACCTGCCCACGGGCGGCCGCGCCGCTCTTCAGATCCCGGACGAGGTCTGGGAGCACGTACTTGCCGAGACCGGGGCCGGGCGCCGGCCGCTCGGCTTCACGAGCGACGAGATGCGGAACTATGGGGGCAGGGACCGCCTGCTCCGCTCCGTCGAGAACCTCTTCCGCGACGTGCGGACCATTCCGCGCACCACCGGCAGGATCGCGGACGAGCTGCTCGCCGCCGCGGCCGCCGGCAGCCCCGGGGACATCTCGATGATCTGTTGGGGCCTGACCGACATCCCGGCCGGCCGGATGTACGCGCCGCCGACGGGGGAGGCGTGGGGGCTCGCCGAGATCCCGAACGGCACCGCCACGGCGGACGGGCTCAGGATCCTGCTCGGGCTGGAGATCGCCGCCGAGGGCGAGCACGCAGAGACGGTCGCAGAGTTCGAGAAACTGCCTCCGCAGGTCCAGCGCTTCCTCCTCCGCCTCGCCATCGCGCGGCGCGTGGTTCTCCCCTGGCTCAGCCAGTCGATCCCGGCTCCGGAGGACGACTCGCAGGGAGCGGGTCTGCGTAGGTCCCTGGCGGCGCCCTGGATCGACGGCGAGAACGACCAGGGCGCGACGCTCGACGGGCGGTGTTTCCGGTGGATGCGCGAGGTGGACCGTTCGCCGATCGCCTACGGGTCGGCGCTGTTCGGGGCGCACCTCAAGACGGCGCTCGCGGAGCTCCAGGCGTGGTTCGACGTCAACGGTCGCGAGGAGCTTGCGAAGGTCGGCGCCCTCGACTGGCGCGGGCTCCCCGGGATCCGTGTCCTTGGCACGGCGAATGACGAGATCGGCGGCCCGCAGCCGTCGATCGTGGTCGACCTCGGCGGGGGGGATCGCTGGAGCGGGCGCCTGGCCGTCTCGAACGGCCCGACCGACCCGCTGTCCGTCGTGATCGACCTCGGCGGGGACGACGTCTATGACGGGGGCGAAGAATCCTTCGGCATGGGCTGCGGGGTGTTCGGGCTGGGCGGGCTGTTCGACCTCGCAGGGAACGACAGGTACACGGTGAAGGACTCCGGACTGGGGTGCGGGTGGTTCGGGACCGGGGTCCTCTGGGACGGGGCAGGGAACGACGAGTACGTCGTGAAGGGCAAGTGGGGCGAGGGCGTTGCGCACATCGGCGCCGGCATCCTCGTCGATCTCGCCGGCGACGACCGCTACGAGTGCGCGGAACAGTCGCAGGGGATGGGTTCGACGCTCGGCTGCGGTCTGCTGCTCGACGTAGCGGGGAATGACGAATACGTCTGCCGCGACGACGGGAACGTCAGCGCGCTCTACCTCAACCAGTCGGTCGCCATGGCGCAGGGGTGCGGCTACGGCCGCCGCGCGGACATCGGCGACGGGCGCTCGCTCGCGGGCGGGTGGGGGATGCTCGTCGACGGCTCCGGCGACGATCGCTACCACGCCCAGTGCTGGTCGCAGGGATGCGGCTACTGGTGGGGCGTCGGCGCGATCGAAGACCACGCCGGAAACGACGTCTACGAGAACGGAAAGTACTCGCTCGGCGCGGGCGCGCACTATGCGATCGGCGTCCAGGTGGACCTCTCCGGCGACGACCGCTACAACGTCGGCATCACGACCACGAAGAACCAGTTCCAGGGCCACGCACGGGATGGCTCCGCAGGCATCTCCATCGACGGCGACGGGAACGACCACTACCTGCTGAAGAACATGTGCGGCGGAAGCGCCGACCTCTGCAGCGTGGCTCTCTTCTGGGATCGCCGGGGAGATGACGTCTACGAGGCGACGATGGAGAGGGACATGGGCGAGCCCGGGCCGTTCGGCTCGGCCTCGATGTATCCCCCGTCACGGTCCTACCGCGACGACATCCCGGCCGTCGGCGTCTTCCTGGACACCGGTGGAAGCGATGCCTACTCGGGAGACCCGCGCAAGGACGGCGGGGCGCGGGACGGAGGGGGCTGGAAGGAGGGCCGGTCGGCGCAGTCGTTCGGCCTCGGGTGGGATGCGGGGATCTACAAGTGAGGTCGGAGCGCCGGCCGGTGGGCGGGGGGGACGAACCGATCGTGACCGGTCCGGAGGAGCTCGTGAAGGAGGGGCGGTCCGGGACCGTCGTGGCGCCGTGACGGAGCCAGGGAACGCGGATCCGGTTCCGCTGCCGATTCCGGCCCGCAGGTTCTTCGTGGCCATCCTGCGCCTGTTTGGGTGGACGCTGCGCTTCGAGGGGTTGCCGGATGGGTGCGGAATCGCCTTGTGCTATCCGCACACCTCGAACTGGGATTTCGTCATCGGGATGCTGGCGTTGTGGGGAGCGGGGATCCATGGAGGATTCCTGGGCAAGGACACGCTCTTCCGTGTGCCGGTGCTGGGCTGGTTCATGCGTCGGTGGGCCGGGCTTCCCGTCGATCGATCCGCGGCGAGCGGGATGACCGACAGCATCATAGCGAGGTTCAGGGACGAGCAGGCGCGAGGCAGGCGGGGGGGGTTCGTCATCGCGCCGGAGGGGACGAGGAAGCTGTGCCCTCACCTGAAGTCGGGGTTCTATCACATCGCCATGAAGGCGGGCGTCGCCGTGGGGCTCGCGTTCGTCGACTACCGCAAGCGGGAAGTCGGGATGACCTGCTACCTGTGGATGACGGGAAACGTCGAGGCCGACCTGGCGCGGATCGCCGAGTTCTATGAGGGCAAGGACATGGCCCGCTTCCCCGACCAGGTGTCGCCGATCCGATTCAAGTAGCGGCGGACCTCGCGCCCCGAAGCGTTGTCATTGGCCGCGCGAGGCAGTACCGTAGAGGCACAGGACAGGGGTCTGGGAGTCATCCCCGCCTGGGCGAGGAGGAAACTGAGGCCGAATGCGCTCTCTGTGCCTCGTCTTCGCCTTCGTCTGCGCCCCTCTCCTCGGCGAGGAGACGGTGACCGCCCGCGACGGACGGACCTTCACCGGGACCGTCTTGGAGAAGGGCGACATCCTCCTGGTTCGCGCCCTGGGACGCGACGTCTACCTCTCCCCGTGGCTCGTCTCCGGCCGCGCCCCCGCCGCCGCCCTTTGCCCCCCGGTCGAGTACTTCTTCCACGAGGAGAAGTTCCTCGGCGCCACGCGCGGGAAGCTCGACCTCTCCGTCGACATGGAGCGTTGGGGCCAATGGTCCGCCGACGGCATCTGCACGGTCGAGATCACCGACCCCAAGCTCGGCCATCTCACGATCACGCTCGCCCTCCGCAAGCTCACGCCGGCCCTCTTCGAGGTGCGCGGCGTAGAGTACGAGTGCTCCTGGTCCTGGCCGACACAGAACTACGCCCGCCTCATCGAGGGCCTCGTCCGCTCCGCCACCCATGAGAAGGACCTCAAGTCGGTCTGGAAGGCGTTCCGGTTCTTCGAGGAGTACGGAGACGAAGGGGCCGCGGCGGGCTGGCTCGATCGTGTCCAGGCCCTCGCCCCTGACGACCCCGGGGTCGCCGCGGCGCGGACCGCCCTGGAGGTCCGCCGCCTCCGCACCGCCCTCGCGGAGGCGCAGCGACTCGTCGCCCGCGAGGAGCCCGAGAAGGCCGCCGCGCTCCTCGCCCCGCCGGGCGCCGAGGCCGTCGCCGCGGAGCCGGTCCTGTGCAAGGGGGTCCAGGACCTGCGCGACTCGCTTGCTCGTCAGATCGAGACGCTGCACTCCGTCCGGGCGCGGCTTGTTGAACTCAAGGTGCCGCGAGACGACCTCTCCGTCGCCGAGGCCGAGCGCCTCGCGCGCTTCCTCCAGGGGAAGGACCCCGTCCCCTCCGAGCGCCTCGCGGCGCTGTGCAGCGAGTGGGCGGAGCCGCTCTCCCGCCTCGAGTGGACCCCCGCCCAGGTCGAAGAGGCGTGCGCGCTCGCAGAACGCGTCGCGGTGTTCTTCCACCAGGAAAAGCCGGACGGCCTCGCCGAAACGGCCCGCGCCCTCCAGGGGTCATCCCTCCCAATGGAGGTGAAGCTCTCGATCTTCCGCTTCGCACGGACGTACGACGCGCCCGCGGCCCCTGGGGGATGGGAGAGCATCGAGTTCAAGCTCCCCGACCAGAGGCAGAAGTTCCACTACTCCGTCCAGCTCCCCTCGAACTACCGCCCCGATCGGCGGACCCCCGTGATGCTCTCGCTCCACGGCCAGCACGGGAAGGCCGAGGACATGAACCGCTTCTGGGGGAAGACCGCGGAGAAATACGGCTTCGTCCTGATCGGCCCGGAGTACATCTATGGGAGGGCCTCGGGCCTCCGGTTCTCGGTGGAGGAGCACCGCGCGGTCATGGGGGCGCTGCAGGACGCCGCGTCGCGATGGAACCTCGACCTGGACGCCGTCTTCCTCCAGGGGCACTCGCAGGGGGGGAACGCCTCCTGGGAGATCGGCGGGGCGCACGCGTCGACCTTTGCGGGGGTCGTCCCCATGGTCGGCGTGTCCTGCAACAATGAGGTGCTCGGCGGGTTCCAGGACACGGCCCTCTACGCGATCGACGGGAGCCTCGACGGCGAAATGCCGGCCAGGAACCGCCAGACGATCCAGGCCCTCGGGCGCCTCGAGTGCGACGCGATGTACGTGGAGTACCAGGGGAGGGCACACGAGGCGTTCCAGGAGGAGTACGACGCCGTGTGCCTGTGGATGCGGCAACGGTGCCGCCCGGCGGGGCAGGACAGGCTGACCTTGATGCCGCACGTCACGTGCGACGCGCGGCGCGACTGGGTGGAGATCATCTCCACGAGCAAGCCGTTGCCGGAGCGCAACTCCTCACAGCCCGCCGTGGCGACGGGCGAGGCGAAGGCCGAGGAGAACCAGATCACCGTGACGACCCGCGGGGTCCTCTCCCTGCGCGTCTACTTCAATCCCGCGGTCGTCGACCTCTCGAAGAAGGTGACGATCCTGGCGAACGGCAAGCGGGTGTTCCAGGACACCGTCAAGCCGGACTGGTCCTTCGCGCTCAAGAGCAGCTTCGATCGGAGGGACCGCCAGGAGGTCTTCCTCGGTCAGACCACGTTTCGTCCCTAGGCTGGAGGTCCCATGGTCGCTGCCCGAATCGTCGGACGATCCGTGCTAGGCTTGACCGTCCTCGTCGCGTTCGCGCTGGACGCGCAGGCCCAGGGGCAGGCGGAGCCCCTCTTCGAGGACTGGACCGAGCGGACCGGCCTCCAGGACCAGGAGGGCCCCTACGGAGTAGTGTTCGCCGACCTCGACAACGACGGCTATCCCGACGCGATCGTCAACGGCGGGAAGATCTTCCTCAACGAGCACGGCCGGAAGTTCACCCGCGTGAAGGACGACACGGTCTTCGCGCCGGATGAGAAGGCGGACCCGCCCGTCCCTGCACATGGCCTCGTCCTCGGAGACGCGAACAACGACGGCAACCTCGACCTGTTCGTCATCTTCAACATCGACCCGCAGGCGGACGGATTCAAGGACCACGGGCGGCGCAACGAGCTGTGGCTCGGCGACGGGAAGGGCGGGTTCTCGATCAAGAGGGACACGGGCATCTCCACGGAGCCCCAGACGAGCTGCACGGGGACGTTCCTCGACTACGACGGCGACGGCAACCTCGACCTGTTCGTGGGCAACTGGTGGAAGCACCCGTGGAAGTCTCCCGAGGTGCTCATCAGCCCGCTCTACAAGGGCCGCGGCGACGGCACCTTCGAGGACGTGACGAAGGCCGCCGGGATCGAGGGGGACTCCGTGCCCGAGACGCGCGCCGGCCGCCGGCCGATCTTCTGCGCGAGCCACACCGATTGGAACAACGACGGCAGGCAGGACCTCCTGGTCGGCACGTACGCCGGGCGATGGAACCTCCTCTGGCGGAACAACGGCGACGGCACCTTTACGGACGTCGCCAGGGAGACGGGGTTCGACGGAGACACCCGCGGCCGCTGGTTCGCCTACGGCGGTCCCGACAGCCCCTACTGCAACGTCTTCCTCTTCTCGTGCCCGACCGCGGATTTCGACTGCGACGGCGACATCGACTGCTTCCAGGCGACGATCCGCCACTGGGACTGGCGCGCGACCGACCCGTCGATGATGCTCGTCAACGCAGGCGCGGAGGGCGGCTGGAGGTTCCAGCGTGAGCCCGAGCGCATCCCGCGCGCGGCCCCGGAGATCGACGTGCAGTCGACGAAGGAGAACTGGGGCGACCTGCACGCGGGGTGGATGGACGTGGACAACGACGGATGGCAGGACCTCGTCGTCGCCTCGAGCGACTACCCCGACCCGCAGCTCTTCAAGCTGTGGCACCAGCGGCCCGACGGCACGGGCCGGTTCGACGACTGGACCGAGCGCCTGGGCTTCCGATGGGTGCAGGCGTCCGGCATCTCGTTCGCCGACGTGGACCGGGACGGCGCGACGGACGTCCTGATCTCGCGATGGCACATGCGATTCGACGAGGCGCTGCAGAAGGAGTACCCCGCCGTGATCGGCCTCTACCGCAACCTCGCGGCAACCCGCGCGGGGAACACGTTCTTCGACCTGCGCCTGGAGGGGCAGGCGATCGGGGCGCGCGTCACCGTGACGACGGGCGACCATCGGCAGATCCGCGAGGTGACCGGTTGCCTCGGCATTGGAGGCCACCGCGACGACTCCGATTGCCGATTCGGGGTGGGCAAGACGAAGGTGATCGATCGCGTCGAGGTGCGCTGGCCCGACCAGGCGAACACGGTGCAGACGTTCGAAAAGGTGGAGGCGGGGAAGTTCTACACCCTCGCGAAGGGCGGGAAGCTGGAAGAGGTGCCGAAAGGGGAGTGACCGGCCCTGCCGCCCGATTGCGACCAGGGCGGCCTCCGTCTGCTGGATCGGGGTCGAGACGACGGCACGACGATTAGCAGCGGGTCCTCATGGACTCGCGGGACCGTTCGTGCGCGGCGGGGGTCGCGAACCCCTTCGAGGTCGAGTGCTCCCACGTCTTGGCGAGGTACGGCGCCGCATCGGGCGTCTTGCACGAGGTGTCGCCGTGGTCGATCTCGACCTTCCCGATCTTCTTCGCCGCGGCCGTCGCGGCCTTGCGAAGGGCGGCGCTCCGGCAGCCGATGGCGATCAGCGCCTGGTTCATCGCCCCGCGCTGCGCGTTCGGCGCCGCGTGGATGGTCTTCTCGATCTCCGCGAGCCGCTCCGCAAACCACGCGTCGGGCGTCGCCTCGTCGCGCATCGCCATGGCTCCGACGAGCGACCAGCCCGCGCACCGCATCGACTCGGCGGGGGCGGCGAGCCACGAGTCGGCCATGGATCGCGCGTGAGGACCCTCTGCCGCGATGTGCGCCACGTAGGTACCGCACCACGGTACGACCGGCCCCCGCGTCCAACGGTCGAGGTCGGCGCGGGACATCCGCCTCGGGTCGACGACCTTGACCGCCAGGTTGCGCGCGTCGAAGTTTCCGGTCTCCCAGAGCGCGCAAGCGAGCTCGTGGTCCACCCCGATGCGCTTCATGAGCAGCTTCAGCGTGGCGAAGCTCACGCCGAACATCGGCTCCGTGGCGCCGTGTCGCGCGTAGGTCTTGCGCGTCTGCGCGGAGCCCGCTTTCTCGAGGGCGGCCATCGCCTCCGCAAGCGTCATCCGCGGGGCAGGCGCCTTCGCGGACCTGGCGGCGGGCGGGGTCTTCGTCTTGACGGCCATGGCGGTCTCCTCACTCTCAAAACGACGCGCGATGTTACCGCTTCGTCGATGCCGGCCGCAAGCGCCAGGCGCCGTTTTGTCAGCGCCGGGCAGAAGCGTCCGCCTGGCTGCATGAGCAAGCGGATCTACAGATACTCGGTCCAGCGGTGGGGGATGGCGAGCGACTTCGCGAGCTCGATCCCGAGCGGCAGGGCGACGCGTCTCGGCGCCTGCGGGTCGGTCGGGTCGCTGTCCGTCTCCGCGAGCAGCAGGACGCCCCCTCGCCAGTGGGCATAGACCTGACACCACCAGCTCTTATGCCCCTTCTTGCTGTGGACCCAGTGGATCCCGCGGGTCTCGATGCCGAGGAGCTGGTCGAAGGGCACGCGCTCCTCGGTCCAGGGCGATTTCCACTGAAGCTCATGCGTGCCCCAATCCAGGACGACCAGGCTCGGGCGGTCCAGGTCCTTGGACAGGAGGAAGCCCAGCCCGAGGCCGAAGGGGACCATCCCCATCAGGAGGTTGGACCACATCCGGTCGCCACCGACTACGAAACCGTATGCCGCCAGCAGGAGTCCCGTCAGCAGGAAGCCGCAGGCGACAAGCCTCGCCATCTGTTCTTCGTGAGGCCTCGTGCGCCTCTTGAGCCGGATTCCGTCTCCGGGCGCCCACTCCAGGACGGCGTACTCACCCGGGAAGCAGGTCGGATCGAAAGGAGGGAGGTCCTCCCGCGCCACAGGGAGGGCTGGAGCGAGGACGTCGAAGAGGTAGTTGGAGGTCCGGTCGATTGGCGGCACGCGCTGGCCACCCGCGCCGGCCCGCACGAGCGCGAAGCCGGCCCACTTCCCTCGCGACTTCAGGACCCGGTACTCCGGAAGTCCGCCGACGGCGGCCAGACGGAAGGCGAAGTCGCGGAACTCCTCGGGACGGTCCAAACCGACCACGGAGAGCGAAACCGAGCATCGGCCCTTGTGCTCGCGGGAGATGACGACCCGGACCGGGAGATGATCGACCCCGCCCGCTCGAATGGGGACACCTGGAGATACCTCCACGCGGTCGACCTCGTCCCGGCGGAAGCAGACGGTCCGCTGCGAACCGCCGAAGGAGCGGCGGAAGAGGAGAAGCCAGACGTCGGCATCGGCATCGATCCCCAGGCCCGTCAGGCGCCTGCTTCTCGCCTGGAGACGTTCGGCGACGAAGGCCGCGCACGGAAGGGTCAGCACGGGCAGCACGTACTTAAGGAGAACGCTGCGAGTCTGCTCGGCATCCCGCCCCTTGTCGGTGGCGATGTGCCAGGTCGCGAACAGCACGATGAAGAGGATCGGCGCGAGCGTGAACAGCCAGATCCAACGAACCACGCAGCCGTCTCCCTTGCCCTCCACCTCGGTCAGGTGGAGCAGGCGGCCGGGCAGGTCGTGGTCGACCTTCATCATCATCGCAGCGCCCCCATTCGTCTCTCGCTCGTCCCAGGCACGCGCATGGCGCGAAGGTGGACCCTCCGCCCGGACGATGGTACACGGTTCGGCAGCGTTTGGCAGCGCTCGCACCGAAACACCGCGTCGTAGATCCGCCACCGGACGGCCTGCGTCTCCCGCACTCCGGGTTGGCGCGGGGCCGGAGCCGCAAGTAGAATGCGCCCGTGCCTGGCGTCGCGCGGCGGAGAAGCTGAAGCGGTAGCGCGTCGACGGGTCGTCCGGTGGGCCCCAGGGAGGTGGAGATGGTCGGCGCAGACGGACGGAGCGCCACGGCGGTCCTGGCGCTCGTCGCATGCCTCTGCGTCGGGGGCTGCGACAAGAAGGAGCCCGCCCCGAAGTACGACCGCGCCGAGGCATGGAAGACCCTCGGTCTCGACCCGACCGAAAAGGACTTCGACAAGCGGCTCGCCGACGTCGGGAAGGCGAAAATCGACCCGCCCGCCTCGATTCCCTTCCCCGAGCGAACCGAGTTCCCGCTGGACCTCCCGTTCAAGCCCTCGGAGTGGACCACGAACGCCCCGGGCCCCGACGTCAACGACCCGCGGGCACGGAAGGGCGGCACGCTGCGCCTCGCGCTCTCCGACTGGCTGCCCACGGTCCGCACGGAGGGCGCCAACTCGCGCCTGTCCACGCTGTCCGACATCCACTACATGATCTATGAGCCGATCCTCTCCTATGACACGACGATCGAGGACTACGTGCCGCGCCTGGCGACGCATTGGCAAATCGCCGAGGACAAGCAGACGTTCCGCTTCCGCATGGATCCGCGCGCGCGGTGGGGCGACCCCGAGCGGACGCCCGTCACGGCCGACGACGTCCTCGCCACGTTCGAGCACCTACAGAACCCCGACCGGAAGGACCCGGGCACGTCGCAGCAGTACCAGGAGCTGATCGAGCACGTCCGCGTCCTCGACCGCCTGACCGTGGAGGTCAAGACGAAGAAGCGCGAATGGAGGAGCTTCCTCCTGGTCGCGACGGCGCTCGTCTACCCGGCGCGCTACATCCGGATGGACGGCGACACCTACCTCTCCGATTGGAACTGGAAGATCCCGCCCGGATCGGGGCCGTACGAGCTTCGCGCCGAGGACGTGCGGAAGCCCCACTCGATCGCCATCCAGCGCCGGAACGACTGGTGGGCCGCGGGGGACGAGCGCTTCGCGGGGATGTACAACTTCGACACGATCCGCTGGGACGTCGTGCGCGGCGACGAGCTGCTCTACCAGAAGTTCCTCGCGGGGGAGACGGACGTATACCTGAACACGATGGCGCAGCGGTGGGTGGACGAGGTCGAGCACGAGCGCCCCGTGCGCATGGGGTGGGTGCAGAAGAGGAAGGTCTTCACGCTCAATCCGAACGGGTTCGGCGGGTACGTCTTCAACATGCGCGAGGCGCCCTTCGACAGCCGCAAGGTCCGGCTCGCCTTCGCCCACCTGCTCAACCGCGAGAAGATGTTCGCGAAGTTCTTCTTTTATCAGTACGACTACATCGACAGCTACTTCCCAGGCCAATCGTGGGCGCGGCCGAATCGTGAGCGGGTCCGCTACGACCCCGCGGAGGCCCGACGGCTCCTCGCGGAAGAGGGGTGGACGGAGCGCGACGCCGAGGGGTTCCTGACACGGAAGGACGGCACGCGCTTCCCGACGCTCGAAATCCAGTACTCGAGCCAGGGGTTCACGCGCATCCACGCCGCGGTCAAGGAGGACCTCTGGCGCGAGGCGGGAATCCGCATGGACCTGGCCGTGCTCGACTACACGAGCGTCACGCGGCGCGTGTGGGAGTGGCGATTCAAGGTCGCCTTCTTCAACTGGACCGCGGGGCTGTTCCCGGACCACGAGTACTTCTTCCACTCCAAGTACGCCGACCAGCAGCGGTCGGGGAACCTGGGAGGGCTGAAGGACCCGGAGCTCGACAAGCTGCTGGAGGCGTACAAGCTCGAGTTCGACCCGAAGCGCCGCAAGGAGATGCTCCAGCAGATCGACGCGCGGATCTTCGAGCAGCACCCGTACGCGCTCGCGTGGTTCGGGCCGTACTTCCGCATCCTGTACTGGGACAAGTTCGGGCACCCGGCGGAGTACACGGGTCGTTACGGCGACTACCCCGACGACCTGATGGCGTACTGGTGGTTCGAGCCGGACCGCGACCAGCGGACGCAGGAGAACAAGGCGCGCGGCGTCTCGAACTATCCCGACCGCGAGATGGGGCAGTCCGAGGAGGTGGACCAGCGGTACTGGCTGACGCACGAGCTTCCGAAGGCGCGGTGAGATGACGACGTACTTCCTGCGCCGATTGCTGCTTGTGCCGATCACGTTCCTCGCGATCACGCTCCTCGTCTATTCCGTGCTGCGCGTCGTGCCTGGAGGGCCGATCGAGCAGGCGGTGGCCCAGCTCCGCATGGCGGCGATGTCCGGCGAGTCGGGCGGGCGCGGCGCGGGGTTCGGCCAGGAGACCGAGCTCCAGCTCGACGAAGAGGCCATGCGCGAGCTGACCGAGTACTACGCGCTCGATCGGCCGATCCTCGTCGGGTACCTGCAATGGCTCGGGGCGTGGTCCAGGTCCTTCCGCACGCGCGTGCCGCCCGTCCCCGTCGCGGGGAACGAGGAGACGCTCGCGCGGCTGAAGGGGCTCAAGGCCGCCGCGGACGAGGCCAAGGCAAGCATGGATGCCAACCTCGCCGTGACCGGGGAACTGGTCCATGCCGGTCAGGTACACGGAGCCGTCCCCGCCGATCAGGTCGACGAGGCGCTGCGGCGCGAGGTCGCTCGGCTCGAGCGGGTTTCATTCGGCGACCTTGCGCCGATCCAGGGGCTCCTCGCGCCGCGTGGGCTCGCGTACGCCGAGGGGCGCTACCTCCGTCCGAATCCCAAGGTCGATCTCGTCGAGCTGCGTGCCGCCGAACAGGCCTACCGCATCGCGGTCGACCAGACCGGCTACGAGCTGACCGAGGACGGCGCTCTTACGCAGTCGGCCTTCGGGCCGCTCCGCAAGCTGAACGCCGTCGAGCAGGAGGCCAGGGCCCGCCTCGACAAGCACCTCGCCGCGCAAAAGCTCGTCGAGTTCCAGGGCGACCTCTACCAGCTCATCCCGCCCGAGGAGCTCGCGCGCCTGAAAGAGGAGGACCGCCGCTTCTTCGAGCGCGCGGAGGAGCTGGTGGGCGAGGGGTACGCCAAGCGGGACGACCTCGTAAGCCATCTCCGCGCGCGGGACTACACGTGGCGGAGCGGGAACTACTACCGGCGAGTCGAGGACCTGAAGGTCGAGGGGGACCCCGACTACGTCTGGGTGGCCCGGTCGCTCATCGCCTCCTCCCACCTCGCCGCCTCGAAGCTCGCGGACATTGAGCGCGAGCAGGGCCTGCGGATCGTCCCCGACGGGCGGATCTACCGCGTCGAGGAGCGCTTCTCGGGCATCCTGCAGCTCGATTTCGGCCGCTCCTACACGCGCGGCGAGGATGTCCTCGCCACGATCGTCTCGAAATTCGAAATCTCGATCCAGTTCGGCCTCACGGGCTACCTCCTGGCCTGGCTGGTCTGCGTCCCGCTCGGCGTCGCCAAGGCGCTGCGCCACCGGAGCGTCTTCGACAGCTTCACCTCCGCGATCGTCTTCTTCGCGTACGCGATCCCGGGCTACGTCGTGGCCCTCTTCCTGATCGCCCACGTCGCCGGGCCCCTGGGGCTCCCGCTCGGCGGGTACAAGCCGGAGGGGATCGAGTCCATGGGCCTCTTCGAGGCGGCGTGGGGGCGATTCCGCCACATGCTCATCCCCGTGACGGCCTACACGCTGGGCAGCTTCGCCACGATGACGATCCTCATGAAGAACTCCCTCCTTGAGAACCTCGGCCAGGACTACGTCCGAACGGCGTTCGCCAAGGGCCTCCGCGAGCGGCGGGTGATCTTCGTCCATGCGCTCAGGAACTCGCTCATCCCGATCACCGCGGGCATCGGCCACGCGCTCGGGATCCTCTTCGCGGGTTCGTTCCTGATCGAGAAGACCTGCAACATCCCCGGGATGGGCCTCCTCGGCTATCAGGCGATCGTCGAGAGGGACTACCCGATTACGCTCGGCGTGCTCGTCTTCGGCGTCCTGATCCAGCTCTTCGGGAACATCATCTCCGACCTCGTCTGGGCCCTGATCGACCCTCGGATCCGCTACGGCCGCTGATGGGCATCTACCTGAGGCTCCTGGCCCTGCTGCCGCTCGCCGTTGCGGGCTGGGCGCTGACGCATCGCCTACTTCCGTGGGCGTTCGTGCGGGCCGGACGGCTCGTTGGATTCGAGATGCGCTTCCGTCCCCTCACCGAGAAGCGCGTGCGGCGCTTCCGCAGCATCCGCCGCGGCTACTGGTGCTTCATCGCCATCACGACCGTGTTCGTGATGAGCCTCTTCCTCGAGCTCTTCGTGAACGACAAGCCGCTCTACGTCCGTTGGGGGAGCTACCGCCAGTTCCCCGCCGTGGCGAGCTGGGCGAACTTCCTCTGGCCGTTCGGCCACGTCGTGGACGAGGCCCGCAACAAGGACTTCGGCCTGGAGGGGGACGGCGAGCTCGACTACCGGAAGTACGCGGCGTGGGTCGGCGACCCGGCGGAGCTCGAGGCGGACGTGAGGGGCGTGGAGGCCGAGATCGCCGAGGACGAGCAGCGCTTCCGCTCCCTCATGGCCGAGAGCGCGAAGCAGCAGGGGCTCACGTACGACCCGAACGAGCCGCTCCCCGAGGCGAAGCTCGCGGAGCACGCGAAGCGGCGCGGGCACGCCGCGTTCCTCCGCGGCCTGCGCCCCCGGTTCGAGGCGGGAGAGGCCTCGATCGTCATGCCCCTCATCCCGTTCTCGCCACAGGAGCAGCTCCTCGACCTGCCGGGGCACCCGCCGCACAAGCCATTCGGCGGAGGCGAAGGCTCGCGCTCCTGGCCCGTCCTTGGCACCGACCATTCGGGCGTGGACGTCCTGTCGCAGCTCCTCTACGGCTTCCGCGTGAGCTTCTTCTTCGCGATCGTCGTCGCCTTCGCGGGGTACACGATCGGGATCGCGGTCGGCGCCACGATGGGGTACTTCGGCGGCTGGACCGACATCGTCCTCCAGCGCGGGATCGAGATCTGGGCGTCGATCCCCTTCCTCTACACGATCATCATCCTTGCGAGCGTGATGAAGCCGAACTTCTGGCTCCTCGTCCTGCTGCTGGTGGTCCTGCGCGCGTGGATCCACATCACGTACACGATCCGCGGCGAGTTCTACCGCGAAAAGGCCCGTGACTACGTGCAGGCGGCGAGGGCGATCGGCCTCAAGGACCGCGCGATCATGCTGAGGCACATCCTGCCGAACTCGCTCGTGCCCGTCGTGACCTACCTGCCGTTCGAGATCGTCGCCTACATCAACGTGCTCGTCTCGCTCGACTACCTGGGCTTTGGGCTGCCGCCGGAGGTTCCCTCGTGGGGCCGCCTCCTCCTGCAGGGCGCGGAGACGATCACGGCGCACCCGCACCTGGTGACCTTCCCCGTGATCGCGCTCGCGGTGACGCTCTTCTGCGTCGTGATGATCGGCGAAGCGGTCCGCGAGGCATTCGACCCGCGCGTCTACGCGCGGCTGAGGTAGGAGGTCCAGGTGAAGGGGGTCCTATGGACGGACGGGGCGACTCACACGGACGAGTTCGCCGCGCAGATCGGATACCCCGGCGAGTGCTTCATGGATTCGTAGCGCCTGCGCCGCGAAGTCCGGGTCGAAGGAGCAGACGACGATTCCCGCGTGATTCTGTGTAAGGCTGTGCAGGCTCACGGAACGGCAAGGGCGCGAAAGACCTCGTTCGCCTAGAGACGTGCCATCGGCTACGCGTCCTGGTTGTCGTGGATCTGCTGCTCGATCTCGTCCCGGTGTCCACGCACGTAGGCCCAGGCGTTCGCAAGGTCCTCTGCACGCAGGGTCGGATACGACTCAAGGAGGTCAGCGTCGGAGACCGCCGTCCGACGGGCCTGCTCGAGAATCCAGATGGGGATGCGCGTGCGAACGATGCAGGGCTCCCCCCCACAGACTCCTGGGAGGCTCTCGACGCCGGGGTAGGCATCCGCGAGATCGTCCGCGATCTTCTTCAAGAGCTGCGCCTTCTCCCCCCTGGAGAGCTTCTCCAACATCTCCTCGACTTCGTGCAGATTGGTCATGCGGCAGGTCCTTTGAGCGTGGCTTGAGTTGAGCGTAGCGCCCCTCCCCAGATCGGTCAAGGCCTGCGGCGAAACGACGGGATTCGCGTTCGCCGGGCGCGGGGTGGCTGCGCGGCGATTGGGGGACTCCTGTCGAACCCGGCTCACGCTTGACGCGAAATCCGGGGCGGCCTAGCCTATCGACATGTGCTGGCTGCGGATAGCTGCTATCGTCGCGGGCCTACTGCTGGCCCGCCCCCTCGCGAGGGCCGAAGAGACGCGGACCGATGCCTTCGGCGATCCGCTCCCCCCGCACGTGGTCTCACGGCTCGGCACGGTCCGCTTCCGCCACACCGACTGCGCGAGGACCATCGCCTTTTCGCCCGACGGGAAGCTCCTCGCCTCGGTCGGGAGAGGCGACACGATGAGACTCTGGGAGGTACCCAGCGGTAAGGAGGTCCTGCGCACCCACGACGAGGACGGCGACTCCGAGGCGCTCGCGTGGTCGAACGACGGCAAGTGGATCGCGGTCGAGAAGTTTCGGCTCGGCATCCAGATCCGGGATGCGATGACGGCACAGCCGGTCCGGAACTTGGAGGGAGGCCACGCATCCTGCGCCGTCGCGTTCAGCGCGAACGGCCAGGTCTGCGCGGCGACGACCTTCCGCCAACGCGTCCTCGCTTGGGACACGTCGACGGGCCGCCGGCTGCTCGACGCTGACGCGTGCCGGTCGGGGGAGCGGCCCGGCTTGGCGATTTCACCGGACGGGACTCGTCTCTGGACGTTTCTCGCGGGCACGAAACCCCGCCTTTGGGACTTGGTCAAGGGCCAGGAGATCGCGCTTCCTCACGCCGAGATGGGGCACGCCGCTCTCGTCGCGTTCTCGGAGGACGGCGACGCCCTCGCCCTCGCCGACCCGGACGGCCTTGTGCGGGTTTTCGCGGGCGACGGCCCGCCCCAGCGCCTCGGGGTCGTCGAGGGGGGCCTCGCGGCGCTGCGGTTTCTCGGGGACGGGGCGACGCTCGCGGCGGTCGCGCGCTCGGGCGCCCAGGCGAGATGGATTACGGCCGATGGTGCCTCCGTTCCCGCGCCTTCGCTCCAGGAGTACACACGGTTCGCCAGGGTCATCGGCCTGCCGCCGAGCGTGGCTATCTCGCGAGACGGACAGTACGTCGCCTCCTCGGGAGTCGCCATCTCCCTCTGGAAGGCGGCGACCGGGGAGTTGCTGTCACCTACCGACGGCCCCCCCGATGTGCCAATCAGCGTCGAGTTCTCGCCGGACGGCAGGTACCTCGCCTCGAGCAACGAGGGCGGCACGGTTGAGCTCTGGGACCTCGTCACGGGCGCCCGCGCGGGGGTCTACCGGTTCGAGGGCGAGGACCCCTACCCGCTGCCCCTCGGCTTCACGGCGAGCGGCGAGGCCCTCGTCGTGAGTGACTTCGACGAGACGATTGCGGTACTCCGTGTGCCGGACATGGCGCCTCTCCGCATCATCCCCGAGGTCTCGGGGTACGCCATCGCGCTTGTGGATGGCGGGCGAACGGCGGTCCTCGGGGCGTGGGACGAGTCGCTCTCACTGTTGGATCTGCGTGATGGCAGCCGGTCCCGACGCGGAATCGGGCAAGATCGATTCTGCTCGGAGTTCGGCTGCGCTGCCGTGTCGCCCGATGGGACCCTCATCGCGTGGACCGACGTGCCAATCACGAACAAGGGGCGCGGGGGTCTGACGCTCAGCTCGGTCGAGAGCGGACGGATTGTCCGGGAGTTCCCGAAAAGCATCACCTGGGGCGCGAGGTTCTGGTTCACCCCCGACGGCACTCACATCGTCATCACCGGCGGGGAGGCCCGCCGATGGACGCTGTGGAACGCAAGCACCGGCGACTCAGTGAACATCGAGGAGTCGGACTGCCGGACCTCTGGCGGGAGGGTCAGCTACTCCTTCGATCGGGACGAGGCATTGGTCGTGAGGCGCGCCTCCGACCTGTCGATCGTGTGGAAGCTCGACCCGGACTGTGGCGAGTGTTGCGCGAGCGCCGTGAGCGAGGACGGGCGCCACCTCGTCTCCGCGATGCAGGACTCGACGATCCTCGTGTGGGAAGTGCCCCCCGAGGCCGTCATGCCGCCGACGACGATCGATGCGCCCCTGGAGGAGCTGTGGGAGATGCTGGGGTCGAGGTCCTCATGGGACGTGCGTCGCACCTCCGCGACGCTGGTCGCGAAGGGAGACGACGCGGTTGCCTTCCTCCGCGGGCGCCTCACCCCCTCGCAGCCCCCCGCGGATACGCTCGAGGCGCTGGTCGCTCGATTCGAGGGGGAGGACCCGCTCGACCGCCAGCAGGCGCAGGATGAGCTCGAGCGCCTCGCACCCGACGCCGAGGCCTTCCTGCGTCAAGCCCTGGTGGACGCGAAGTCCGCCGAGTCGCGCGCCCGGCTCGATCGGGTGGTCGAGGGGGCGTTCTCGCCGCTCGCGTGCGCGCCCGACAGGCTCAGGCGACTCCGGGGCATTTGGGCGCTCGGGCGGATGGCCACGCCCGCCGCCCGCGACGCGCTGCGCGCGACGGCGTCCGCCCTAGGTGATACCCGCGAGGTTCGCGCCGCACGGTCCGCGCTAGAGCGCATCCGATAGGCGTCATGGAGCTGGGCGATGAGCGAGAAGGGGACCCCAGGGGCGCCGTCCGCGGCCGTCCCCCCGGAGGCGGGAGCGCGCGGTTGCGGGGTTGCCCTCGTCGCTGGAGCGGTTGTTCTGATCGCGGCGCTGATAGCGTGGACGTATCGGGCTACCCGACTCGATCACTGCGGACCGAGCGACCTCTTTCTGCCCGAGGCGCTCTGGCTTGTTGGGCTCGTGGGTGGCGGCTTGCTGCTCGTGCTCGCCGCGAGGATCGACGAGCGGAGACGGGAGCTACTCTGGCTTCCCTGCATGGCCGCGCTCATGCTCCTCGGCGCCGTCGGGGTCGCAGGTGCACGATTCCTCGCGATGGCCCACCTGCAGGACGGTTTCACGCGAACACGCCGGGCCGCGGAGCAGATCATCCGGTCACTGGAGGTCTATCGGGAAACCGAGGGGGCCTATCCTCCTGACTCGCTCCGAGAGGACCTTCCGGTCCTCCCAGGCTTGCCGACCGGCCAGACAAGTGAACGGATTCGTTACCGGCTGATGGAGCCGAGCCGGTTCGCCATCTTCTACACGTTCGGATGGAGGAGCTTCTCCTACGACAGTGCAAGCCAGGAATGGCACGAGCAGGTCTACTGACCAGCGTCCGCGAGTCCGAACGCAGGTCGTTGAAGGCCCGCTCGACCCAATCACCCGTGGCGGCGGCGACGCCGAGGCCGGCGCTTCGGCTTGGCGCGGGACCGGGACGGCGCGTCGAGTGCCCCGCGTGTTTGACCAGGCGCAACCATGCCTCTGGGTCCACGCCCTCCCGCTCCCCGCGCACCCGCCACGGCCGAGCGGTCCAGCGGCCCATTGAGGGTGGTCTCGATCATGCCCTGAACAACCAGGATCCCCCGGACTCACCGTGGATCGCACGTCGGGCGACTGCTACAGTGAGCCGCAGGGCAGTGGAGAGACTGGATGAGGACGCTGGACGACCAGACGGCTCGGCAGATTGCAGCCGCAGGCGACCGGATCTACCTCGATCGTGTCTCCGCCGAGGAGAAGGCGAAGCATGAAGGGGAGTTTGTCGCGATCGATCCTGACAGCGGTCGGTACGCCTTCGGCAGGACGCTCGGGGAGGCGGCCACCGCCCTCTCCAGGGGCGGGCAGGTACCGGTTCCGCGCCTCCGACTCGTCGGACAGACATTGAGGGTGATGCACGCGTGAGTCGACTCGCGGGCCACTTGGGAGCTGGCGCGCGCGCTCCCCGAGAGATAGCCTATGCGCACTCTTGACGACGATGGGACCTGCCGAGTCCGAGGCGACATGAGCAAGCTGGTAGTCTGCCTCCGGATCTGCGCATTGCTCCTGGCGCTGACGGCTGGGCGCCTGCTCGCTGAGGAGGGGCGAGTCCTCCCTCCGCCCCAGCCCTACGCCTCGCTGGACGAGACCATGCAGGCGTTGAATGCCCCGCACGTTTCCGGCTGGGGCGACGGCGGGGGCTTTTCCGTAATGGACGAGTACGGGCCATACTGGTTCTGGCTCATTGACGACAGCCGAACGGCGCTTGACGCACTTCTCACCGCTGACGCTACCGTGGACCCAGTTCTCCTTCGGGCGGCGAGCGCCTCGCACGCTGGCGAGCCGATGCGAGCCCGGGCCGCATACCTCCTCGCATTGAGGGGCGACGCGATGGCGGGGGAGGTCGTCCGCGAGTTGGCACAGTCATCCGACCGATTCGAGCAGCATGCCGCGTCTCAAATCGTGCTGGATGCCGTGGACGTGGCGGAGTTCCGAAGGCAGATCGACCCGGCGTCCCTGGACAACGTGACCAGGATCGCCTTTGAGATTAGGGCCGAGCAGGAGTCGGCGAGGCAAGACGCAGAGGCGTCGCGGAGCGCTTCCACCCCGGGACAGCCTCCAGACGAGAGTGCGGAAGAGCCTGCGCGGGAATCGGACGACAAGAGGCGCGCCATGCAGGAACGCGTTGATGCGGCGCTCCATGTCGCTCGGAATTGCAAGCTGACGCAAAAGGAACGGGTTGCGGCGATCAGGGGGCTCTCTTCACGCGACGCGCTCTCCTGTGTCGCCCGTATCCTCGACCTGGTTCGAGAGGACCTGCCTTCGGGAGATGCGCCGCCGCGCTCCGCCGGCGATGTTGCGGCCGCGGGCGTCCATCTTCTCTACGAGACCCCTGGCGAGGAAGCGCTGACCGCGATCGAGGATCTGGCGCTGGATCCACTTGTCGACTCGGCCAACCGTGCAGGCCTGCGGAGGTACCTCGCGGGCCTGCTCCGTGTGCGCCTTGGCGTGCACCTCCACACGATCGAGTTCCTTCGCTGGCACGTGCGGGTGCGGCGGTTGCGAGGACGGAAGTAGGCGCAGGCAGGCTACCCGCGCAAAGGGGATCAAAACCACCTCGCAGGGGACGACGCCCTCCGCCCGGCGCGCTTGCGGGGCAGGCTGCAATCCAGTAGCATCGCCCCATGTCGGGTACGGGGAGAGAGGTGGGCGAACTCCTTTCATGGCTCCTGGCGGCGGTCGATGAGGGGCGATATGTCGTCGGCGAGCACGCCTCCGACCGTATGTAGGAGCGAGGCATCATGGAATGGCAGGTCATCGCTGGGATGAGCGAGGCCGAGCTGCTGGAGGAGCACCCACGGGCGCGCCCGAACGCCACGGTGAAGGTCCGGATCGCACTGCCCGACGGGACTGATTGCGAGGTCGTTTGGTCGCGACTGCGCCGAGCCGAGGTCGCCAAGCTCGTCACGGTGTTCTTCCCGCACAAGGACTGAAGCATGAGACTCGAGGGAAAGCGCCTGAAGCGGACTCGACTCATCCAAAAGGGTCGGTATGTCGTCGCGGTCGACGTTGAGCTCGTGGTCCCTCCCGAGGACCCTTCGGAGGCTTGCTACGAGTCGGAGACGATCGAGTTCCTCCGGAAGGTCGAACGACGCGCGGCGCGCGGCGACCTGGATTGGCTCCGAAAGGTCGGCAAGGTATTCCAGCTCGTGGGGTCGTAGATCCCGCACTGATGGCCCATCCCTGCACCCCTGTCCGCGCACCTGAGGTAGGAGGTCGGATGAGCAAGGGCGCGCCGATCCTCGCGCTCGATGGGCTGAAGACCTATTTCCACACGGAGGGCGGCACCGTCCGCGCCGTGGATGGGATCACGCTGGCCGTCGAGGAGGGGAAGACCCTCGGCATCGTCGGAGAGTCGGGGTCGGGCAAGTCCGCCACCGCCTACTCCATCCTCCGCCTCATCCCACAGAGCCAGGGGGGGATCGTCGGCGGCTCCATCACCTGGCGCGGCCGCCAGGAGGCCCCCGTCAACCTCGCCGCCGTGCCGATCGAGGAGATGCCACGCTACCGCGGCGACGAGATCGCCATGATATTCCAGGAGCCCATGACCAGCCTGAACCCCGTGTTCACCTGCGGGTGGCAGGTGACTGAGTCGATCCTCGCACACCGCGCCGTGACGCGGAAGGAGGCGTGGCAGCAGGCCACCGCGCTCCTCGACGAGGTCGGCATCCCGATGCCCGACCGGCGGATGAAGCAGTACCCGCACGAGCTGTCGGGCGGAATGAAGCAGCGAGTGATGATCGCGATGGCCCTCGCCTGCAACCCAAAACTCCTCCTCTGCGACGAGCCGACCACGGCGCTCGACGTGACGATCCAGAAGCAGATCCTCGACCTGATCCGCAGGCTCCAGCGCGAGCGCGGGATGGCCGTGATCTTCATTACCCACGACCTCGGCGTCGTCGCCGAGGTGACGGACCAGGTCGCCGTCATGTGCCCCGGCGAGACGCTGCGGGAGCTCTACCGCGGCACCGAGCTCGAGAACTCGCCCGAGTTCGACCGGGGAGGCCACATCGTCGAGTATGGCTCCGTCCTCGACATCTTCGCCCGCCCGCAGCATCCCTACACGAAGGGGCTGATCGCGTGCCGCCCCTCGCTCCGCACGCGCTCGGAGCGCCTCCCGACGATCGACGACTTCGTCCGGGCGGAGAAGGCGGGGCTCTCGCTCGACCCCGCGGACCCGAACCTATCGATCGACTACCCCGGGAAGGCCGTGAAGCGGCGCGAGCAGTCGCCGGGGTTCGGGAAGCCGCTCCTCGAGCTGTCCTGCGTGCGCACCTGGTTCCCGATCCACGCAGGTGTCTTCGAGCGCGTGGTCGGCTGGGTCAAGGCCGTCGACGGAGTCGACCTCGTGGTCCCGCGCGGGCGCACGGTGGGGCTCGTCGGCGAGTCGGGGTGCGGCAAGACCACACTCGGGAGGACGATCCTCCGCCTGGTGGAACCGCGCGAGGGGACGATGCGGTACGACGGCCACGAGCTGACCACGATGGGCGGCGGCGAGATGCGCTCGATGCGGCGGAGGATGCAGATCATCTTCCAGGACCCGTACTCCTCGCTCAACCCGCGCCTCTCGATCGAGGAGGCGCTCGTCGAGCCGATGCGCGTCCACGGGCTCTACCGCGACACGAACGGCCGGCGCGACCGGGCCGTGTTCCTCCTCGAGCGCGTGGGGCTCAAGGCGGAGCACCTGCACCGCTACCCGCACGAGTTCTCGGGGGGCCAGCGCCAGCGCATCTGCGTGGCGCGGACGCTCGCGGTCGAGCCCGAGTTCATCGTGTGCGACGAGTCGGTCAGCGCGCTCGATGTCTCCATCCAGGCGGGCGTCATCAACCTGCTCCTCGACCTGCAGGACGAGATGGGCCTGACCTACATCTTCATCAGCCACGACCTCTCGGTGGTGAAGTACGTCTCGGACGTCGTGGCCGTGATGTGCTCGAACGAGGTGATGAAGGACCTGTACGAGGGGGAGGAGCGTGAGCGGCTCATCCGCGAGGACCGCGGCGGGCACATCGTGGAGCTGAAGACGTCGGACGAGCTCTACGCGAACCCCGAGCACCCGTACACGCGGAAGCTCCTCGCCGCCATTCCCACGGGGAGCCTCGAGGAGATCCGAAAGCGCCTCGCCGGCGCGGGCCCCGACGAGGCGCGCTGAGCAGCAACGCGCCGCCCGTTGAACACACCTGCGATTTCCCCTAGAATCGCCGCCCATCTCAACCGGAGGAGTCCATGGCCGAACGGGTCGACCCAAAGCTGGCCGAAATCGAGGTCACGGACGTCGACGGGCAGAAGGTCCGCCTCGGCGACCTCTGGAGGAAGCACACGGCCCTCCTCGTGTGGCTCCGACACTTCGGCTGAGTCGCCTGCCGCGAGCAGGCGGCCGCGTTGCGGCCCCACATCGCCGAGCTGAAACGGGCCAAGGTCGAGGTCGCCCTCATCGGCAGCGGGGCACCCCACTCCGCCCGCGCCTTCCGTGACAAGTCCGACCTCGAGGGCGTCCTCGTCCTCTCCGACGAGCCGCTCGCGTCGTACAAGCTCGCGGGCTTCCGCCGTGGCGCGCTCAGCACCTTCTCCCCGCGCGCCATGCTGAACTACGCGCGCGCCGTCGCGGCGGGCTTCCGCCAGGGAAAGACCCAGGGCGACCCGATGCAGCAGGGCGGGGTGATGGTCGTCGACGCAGCGGAGAAGGTGCGGTACCGGTACGCGAGCCGCGTCGGAGGCGACCACCCGCCGTTCGCCGACGCCGTCGCCGCCGCGAAGTCCTGACGCCTGCCTACCGCACGAACGACTCCTTGCGCGACGCCTCGGTCAGGCGGATGAAGAACTTCCCCGGCGCCCGCCCGATCTTCGCCCGCGCGTCGCGCAGCGAGGTCTCCCCCGCGTAGCTCACCGCGGACTGCAGGTGCCCGCGGATCCGCGCCAGGATCGCCAGGACGCTCCCGCGGTAGGGCAGCTCGACCGACTGGCCCTCCTGAGGCACGGCCAGCAGGTCGTCCGCCTCGTCGGGGTCCGCTTTGGCCAGCACCGCCTGCGGCGAGGTCATCCCGCGGTAGAGCTTCACCTTCTGCCCCGTCCTGGGGTCGTCGATGACCATGCCGGGCGACTCGTCGGTGCCGGCCAGGGCGCTGCCAAGCATCACCGTGGAGGCGCCCGCGAGAATCGCGAACGCGATGTCCTTGTCGTCGCGTACCCCGCCGTCGGCGATTGCGGGCACCTTGGCGCCAAGTTCGCGACCGACCTCGCGGATCGCCTGGAGTTGCGGGACCCCGGCGCCCGTCTCGATCCGGGTCCGGCAGCCGCGACCGGGGCCGATGCCGACCTTCACGGCCGCGACGCCCAGCTTCGCCAGGAACCGCGCCCCCTCGTGCGTCCCCACGTTCCCGCAGACGAGCGGCACGCCGGCGAACCGCCTGCGATACGCCCGGACGCCGCGCTCGACCACCGCGGAGTGGGCGTGCGCCACGTCCATCAGGAGGCAGTCGGCGCCGGCGGCGATGAGCGCCTCCGCGCGCTCCAGGAAGTCGTCCCGCGCGCCGATCGCCGCGCCGACGAGCAGGCGCCCCTTTGCGTCCTTGCTCGACCAGGGCTTGTTCTTCGCCAGCCGCAGGTCCCGCATCGTGATGAGGCCTCGGATCTGCCGATCCGGGCCGATCAGCGGGAGCTTCTCCACGCGGTGCCGATACATGAGCTGCTCCGCCTCCTCCACGGCGATGCCGGGCCGCGCGGTCACGAGCCGGGCGAACGGCGTCATGAAGCTCTCGATCGGCTCTCCCTTGGGGACCGGGAAGTTCGGCAGGTCGCGGTGCGAGAGGATCCCCGCGAGCACGCCGTTCCCCGGCTGCTCCTCCACGAGGACGCCGCTGACGTTCAGCCTCTCCATGTGCCTCCGCGCCTCGCCGAGCGCGACCCCGCGGTGGAGCAACCGGGGCTGCTCGATGATGTACGCGTGCTGCCGCTTCACGTGGCGGACCGCCGCCGCCTCCTCCTCGATGGAGCAGTTCCGGTGCAGGAACCCCAGGCTCCCCTCGAGCGCCAGCGCCTTGGCCATCTCGGGGCCCGTCACGGTGTCCATGTTCGCCCCGACGAGCGGCAGCTTGAGATCGATCCCCCGGACGAGGGGCATGGAGATGTCGACCTGCCGCCGCGACTCGACGAGCCCCTCCTGCGGGCGGAAGAGCATGTCGTCGAAGGTAGCCCCGAGGAACAACGGCTCGACTTCCGTGCGTTTCGACATGGAGGCGCTCACTCGTCCAACAGGCCTGGTCCAGGAGCGCCAACGTATGCCATCGCGCGCCAGGGAGCAAGAGACTCCACTCGACCCTCGACGCCGCAGCCCGCCTCCTCCAACATCCTGCCGTGAGCACCGAAGGCACCCAGCGCCCCGACCCCGACGGCACCCCCCCTCGTACCGTGGCGACCCTCAGCCCGCGGAGCGCATCGGCCGCTACCGCCTCCGCGCCCATCGCGTCGCGGAGGGCGGGCAGGATCTCCGGCCCCATTCCGAGGAGCGCCTTCGTCGCTTGGCCCCTCTGCGAGGATCGATTCTCCGGCAGCGGGCTCCACGCCCTCCCTGATTGCGCAACCGGACCGCTTGATCGCGATCACTTCCTGACAGGAGTTCGGCTTCTTCCGCATCCCTCGGAAGGCCGCGCTGCGGAACTACTCGCGAGGCCCGCCCCTACAGTCGCTTCGCCATCAGGAGGCACGGGTTTGCCGGGCCCCACAGATCCTTGAACTCCTCGATTGGACGGAACCCCTTCGCGAAGTAGAACTGACGCGTCTTCTCATACTCGGCATTCGGCCGGGATGCGCTCAACGTCTTCACGGTCAGGAACTCGTGACCGCTGCGGGCGAGGTGCGCCTCGGCCGCCGACAGGAGCAGGCTCCCGATTCCGCGGCGGTGGCACCGCTCCTCCACGGCCATGACGTGGACCTCCGCCGTCCACTCATTGTGGATCCGGAGCGCGAGGAACCCGACGGGCGCCCCGTCCTCGACGTCCGCGAAGGTCGTCATGCCCTCGACGTCGCGGACGTACTCGCGGATCGCCTCCTCGATCCCGAACCACATCGGAAGGGATCGCAAGATCCGCTCGCACACGCTTCCCTTGTCCCGGTCCAGCTCGACGATCGCCATGCCCGCCCACTCCACTCGCTCGTCGCCAGGGTCGGCATCCTATCCGAGGCTCCGGGGTACAGGCAATCACCTTGCCGGCAAGCCTCCCTCCGACCGGCGTCTGTCAACGCAAAGTAGAAATGTCCGCTTAGGAGTAGGAACGCGCGTAGCGAGCGGCCCGCCGCGAGGACTGCCGGCGTTTCCAGGAATCGCTCGCCGCACCGTCGTCGTTTCCAGCACCTCGGCATCCGCCTCCACTCGACCCTCGACGCCGCAGGCAGCGTCCTCCTATCATCCTGCCGTGAGCACCGAAGGCACCCAGCGCCCCGACCCCGAGGCCACCACACCCTCGTACCGTGGCGAGCCCCAGCCCGCGGAGCGCCTCGGCCGCTACCGCCTCCTCGCCCCCCTCGGCCGAGGCGGCATGGGCGTCGTCTGCCGCGCCCGCCACGACGGCCTCGACCAGGAGTACGCCGTCAAGCTGCTCCGCGCGGGCACCGATGCGCCCCAGGAGATCGTCGAGCGCTTCCTCCGCGAGGCCCGCGCCATCGCCCGCATCGGCAAGCACCCGAACATCGTCCAGGTCCACGACGTCGGCGAGCAGGACGGCGGCTACTACCTCGCCATGGACCTCGATATGCCTCCGCCCTCCGCGTTTCCGATTGCGGGTCCGGGCCGACGGGGATAGCATGGCTGACGTGGCGGTGAACCCAGGTGTCGTGCCTGACGGAGCGATGGCCATGATGATCGTCCCACGGGAGCTCACCTACCCGCCCAGCAGGCAGCCCAGGGACGAAGGGGGGAAGCTCATGGGGGAGGTCCGTGTCAGGGTCCGCCTGGTGAATGCCGTTGACGAGGAGCGGGCGCGAGAGGGAAGTCTCCCGAAGGAGCAGGTTCGCCAGCAGACTCTGGACGCGCTGGTCGACACGGGGTGTGTGCGGCTCGTGATTCCACCACAGGTGATGACCATGCTGGGCCTGGCCGTCCGCGGCAAGCGCGTGGCCGAATACGCCGATGGCCGCAAGGAGCCCGTGGAGGTCACCGGGCCGGTCATCGTGGACATCGATGGTCGGGATACCATTGAAGAGGCCCTGGTCCTGGGAGACGAGGTCCTCATCGGTCAAACGGTGCTCGAGAAGCTGGACCTCCTGGTGGATTGCGCCTCTCGTCGACTCATGCCCAATCCTGCGCATCCGGACCAGCCCGTCACGAAGGTGAAGTAGCGATCGAACTCACGCCTGGGGGGGCTCGCGGAACCGGACGGGTCCGACCGGTGCGCCTGAGACCTTGACCGGCGCGCAGGAGGAAACCGCCATGGCCACAAGCAAGGCGACCACCGTAAAGGCGTACCTGGCCAGCCTCCCCGCGGATCGCCGCGGCGCCATCGAGTCGGTCCGCAAGGTCATCCTCGCCAACCTGGACAAGGAGTACGAGGAGGGGATGCAGTACGGCATGATCGGCTACTACGTGCCGCACAGCGTGTTCCCCGCCGGGTACCACTGCGACCCGAAGCAGCCGCTCCCGTTCGCGGGCCTCGCCTCGCAGAAAAACTACATGTCGATCTACCTGATGTGCACCTACGGCAGCACGGAGCACGCCGCTTGGTTCAAGGAGGCGTGGGCCCGCACGGGGAAGAGGCTGGACATGGGGAAGTCGTGCATCCGGTTCAAGAAGCTCGACGACGTGGCGCTCGACGTCATCGGCGAGGCGATCGCGCGCGTCCCGGCCCGGGCCTACATCGCGCACTACGAGTCGCTGATGAAGTCGATGGCCGCGAAAAAGAAGAAGTGACGGCGGCCCCCGGCCAGGGCGCCGTTGAGGCCGCACGGGTCCGGAGCCTTCCCTCCATGCGCTGCGAATGCGGGCAGGAACTGGGCGAGGAACGGCTCCAGGCATGCCCGGCGTGCGGGGCGATCTTGGATCCGACCGGCCCCTCTGAGAAGGCGATCGAGGTGGACGGGCGGCTGCTCCCCGTCCGCGCGTGGGAGGGCGAGGTCCTCCTCCAGTGGCCGCCGATGACGGACGCGTCCCACATTCAGGAAGTCAAGCCGACGGCCGGTTTCACGGCAAACCATGGTCAATCGTCAACATCTGGATTCACCTCTCGCACCCAACGGCCTCCGGCCGTCTGCCGCCAAGCGTGCCAACCAACGGGAAGGTCTGCAAGCGTGCGAATTGAGGGGTCCAGACTCAACACTTCGTCCAGCGCGACAATTCGGACATCTGCCTCGGTCGGTGTTTCGGAGCCGAGGAACTGCCATCCCTGGTCGTCGGCATCGTGCGTCACATGCAGCACAGGCTCGCCGCACTCAAGAACGCCACGGACTGTGAAGACCGCACCATTCGGTGGCTGGTCGAATGGCCAGGTCGTATCCACGACTCTGAACTCCCTTCCTGGTGACGGCGAAAATCGGCGAGTCGAGCATCTGGCAGGGATGGGGGGAAACAATCGGAACTTGAATAACCGCGGGACGGGGATAACCGCCGCTCCTGCCCTTCTGCCACCCCAGAAGGCCGCGGGACGGGGATAGCCGCCGGTCCACCGCCTCCGCCGCCCCACGAGGGCGCCCGCGCCACCCGCGAACAGGGCAGATCGTAGCCCTCGCCTCGGTCGACCGCAAGGGTCGAGCCGCGGAACTCGGGCTTCACGACCTCCTCGCACCCATCGATTCGGGCCCCTCCGGGGTCTTGCGCGGGTTACGGGGCGGCCCCTCTCCACTCGACCCTCGACGCCGCAGGCCGCCTCCTCCTATCATCCTGGCGTGAGCACCGAAGGCACCCAGCGCCCCGACCCCGAGGCCACCACACCCTCGTACCGTGGCGACCCGCAGCCCGCGGAGCGCATCGGCCGCTACCGACTCCTCGCCCCCCTCGGCCGAGGCGGCATGGGCGTCGTCTACCGCGCCCACCACGACGGCCTCGACCAGGAGTACGCCGTCAAGCTGCTCCGCGCGGGCACCGATGCGCCCCAGGAGATCGTCGAGCGCTTCCTCCGAGAGGCCCGCGCGGTCGCCCGTATCGGCAAGCACCCCAACATCGTCCAGGTCCACGACGTCGGCGAGCAGGACGGCTGCTACTACCTCGCCATGGACCTCGTCGACGGCGCGCCCCTCTCCTCGCACACGGCGAAGGGCCCCCTCCCGCCACGGGAGGCGGCCGGCATCGCGTGCGGGATCGCCCGAGGCCTACAGGTCGCCCACGACGCGGGGATCATCCATCGCGACCTCAAACCCTCCAACGTCCTCGTCGACCGCGCGGGCGTCCCCCACGTCGCCGACTTCGGCCTCGCGCGCGACATCCTCTCGCGGCAACGCCTCTCCCGCGAGGGGGACGTCTTCGGCACGCCGCAGTACATGGCCCCCGAGCAGGCCGCCGGCGAGAACGACCGAGTCGGCCCCGCGACCGACGTCTACGGCCTCGGCGCGACGCTCTACGAGATGCTCACCGGCCGCCCGCCGTTCGACGCGGGCACCTCCGCCGAGTTGCTCTACCGCGTCCTCTCCCAGGAGCCCGCGCCGCCGAGCGACGTCCCAGCCGACCTCGCGACGATCTGCCTGAAGGCGCTGGAGAAGGACCCCTCGCGCCGCTATCCCTCCGCCCGCGCGATGGAGGAGGACCTCGCCCGCTTCCTGGCCGGCGAGCCGGTCCGCGCGAGGCGCGCCTCGCCGCTCGCGCGCCTGCTGCGGCGTGCGGCGCGACACTGGCGCGCGGCCGCGGCGGTCGGCGTCGTCGCCATCCTCGCCGGCGTCCTCCTCGTCCGCGCCCACATTCGCTCGCTGGAAGAGGGGCGCCGCGTCGAGGATCGCGAGGCCGCCACGCGCCTCGCCGAGGCCCAGGCCGCCGCCGCGCGGGCCGCCCTCGCGAAGTCGCAGCTCGTCTCGAAGGTCTACGCACGCTGGGGCGCGCTCCGCGACACGATGCGCGAGATCGAGGCCACGGCGAGCGATGTCCGCCTCCACGAGAAGGGGGAGCGCCTGAAGGCAGCGTGGACGCGCGTGCAGGAGTTCATCGACGCGACGCCGCCCGATGCGACCTCGCAGGCGACGATGAAGGCCCTCGCCGGCTGGGCGAAGTGCCTCTCCGGCGACGACGGCCGCGCCTGGATGCGCGAGGCGGCGGCGCTCGACCCCGACGTCCCGTACGGGGCGCTCCTGGAGGCGCTCGTGGAGTTCTCCGGCTACCTCGATCGGCAGGAGACCCCGACGGCAATGCTCACGTCGCGCGGCGTCGACCTCCCGCCGATGCCCGCGGAGACGCCCGAGATGGCCGAGGTGCGCAGACGGATCGACGCCCTGCTCGTGCGCGCGAGGGCGGCACCGGTCTGGGGAGAGGACCTCGCGGCCGACTTCCAGGCCGCGATCGACGGGATGCGCTCGATGCAGGCGGGGCGGTACGAGGAGGCGGACCTCGCGCTGGGGCGGGCGCTCGGGTCGCGCGAGCTATCGCTCTTCGAGACGGGGCTGAGGCTCGCGCGGGCCAAGGCTCGCTACGCGCGGAGGGACTACGACGCGGCCATCCAGGACACCGCGGAGGTCTGCCGGGCGCTCCCCGGCGACGTCGCCCCCCATCAGTACCTCGGGCTGCTGCAGCTCTCGCGGGCTGTGGCGGCCCGGGCTGCGGGGACCGACGCGCGGCCCCTCGCGCAGGAGGCGGTCGCGACGCTCGACACCGCGATCGCCCTCGACCCGCGCGAGGCGTCCTGCCTGCGGCTCCGCGGGTCGGCGAAGGCGCTCCTGGCTGGCATGGAGGAGGGCGCGGGGGGCTCCCCTCGCGAGGGGTACCTCGCGGCCCTGCTGGACCTCGAGGCGGCCCATTCCATTCAACCCGAGGATGTCGGCGGGTTGCAGAACCTGGGAATCGCGCAGGGACATGTGGGTCTCTCCGAGGTGAACTCGGGCGGCGACGGGCGTGAGGCCTATCGCAAGTCGATCGCCCGGTTCTCCGAGGCGTTGCGCATCGACGCGGAGTACGACCCGGCGCGAACGAACCGAGCGATCATTTACAGGATGCTCGGCGACGCGGAGTTGGAACATGGAGGGGACCCTCGGCAGCTCTACGAGCGCGGAATCGCGGACATGACGGCGACGATCGCCAGAAACCCGCCGGACAAGGACCGCATGGTGGTGCGCGCCATCCTGCATCTTCACATGGGCCAGGCGCAGGGGGTGCGCGGAGAGGACCCGCGCGAGGAGCTGAGGAGGGCGGTCGCGGACTACGACGAGGCGGTGCGGCTGGGGGACGGCGATGGCCTCACGTACTACCAGCGCGCCGTGGCGCACCGCGGGCTGGCGAACGCCGAGGGTACGATGCCGCACATGCAGGCGGCGATCGAGGACTTCGATCGCGCCCTCGTGATCGGCCCGAACGACGGCGAGGCGCACTTCGGCCGCGGGACCGTCTGCTGGATGATCGCGGACGCGCGGCTCCGGGCGGGGGAGGACCCGAAGCCGCGCTACCGCGACGCGATCGACTCCTTCGGGAAGGCGATCGAGTACGGCTACAACCTCCCGGTGGCGTACTGCAACCGCTCGGCGGCGTGGCTGGGACTGGCGCAGGCCCAGGTGCGGCTCGGCATTGACCCGCAGGCGGCCTACCGAGAGTCGGTGTCGGATGCGGAGGCGGCGCTCGCGGCGGACCCGCACAATTGGGACGCAGTCTCGAACGGGTGGGGCGCGCTGCGGGGGCTCGGGGAGGACGCGCGGGCGCTCGAGCTCTGCGAGTCGGCGGAGAAGGCCGGCTGCAAGGAGCCCTGGCTCCTGGAGGCGATCCCGGAGCTGCGGAAGCGGCTCGGCAGGTAGGTCGCCTTCACGTCCGCTGCACCGGACGATGGGAGGCCCTCCGTCCGCTTGTGCGGACAGTCCCCGTCGAGGGGCGCCTCCCGTTACGCCTCCGCAACCCCTTCAGCGCACATCGGATGCGATAGGCGTAAGGGATCGGGCCCGCAGGGCACGCCGCCTGCACATACCCTCCATGTCACCCGCGTGCTGGACGCGAGGGGCTTGTCCTGTGCCGCGGATTGGCACGGTTGTTGTCATCAGGGAGCCCGCCATGAGATTCCCTTTCCGCCACCTTCCAACCACGCGTCTGGTCGCCTCGATGCTGCTGGCGGCCGCTGTATTTCCCCACTCCATCGCATTCGCAGGGGGCGACAAGGAGCCCAAGGAGAAGCCGCCGGTCGTCCGGTTCTCCGCCGAGGTGCTCAGGCTGCTCAACAAGGACCAGAGGGCGCAGCTTGAGGCCGCGGTCCTAGCGGGCCTGATCACCGTCGAGCAGGTCGAGGCCGCGAAGGGCAACCCCGATCGCCTGCGGGCACTGATCGCCGACGCAATCCTGCGTCGCACGCTCCAGGACGCCATCGACATCGCCGTCGCACACGAGGTGATCACGGAGAAGCAGGGCGAGCAGGCGCGGAAGGACCCCCAGTTCCTCAAGGACGTGGTGGACCTGCGGGCCAACGGGGACCTCCTCGGCCTCCCCGTCGAGAAGATCCGGGAGATCCAGGAGACCTACGCGAAGCAGCCCGACGAAGCGGGTCGGAAGCTCGCGCACCGTCGGCTGGTCGCAGCGGGCGTCCAGGTGAACTACGGGATCGACCTCCCCGACAACGCGTTCGATGTCCTGGACCCGACGAAGCTGCTCGACGTCATCGTCGATCTGGGGACGATTGGGTTCGACCCGAAGCAGATCGCCGAGGTCCTCGACGACCCGGCCTTCTTCGAGCAGGTCCGCCAGAAGGGGCTGCAGCAGGCGCTGCTGGGCGCGGTCAAGGCCAAGGACCCGGCCAACGCCCTCTTCGACCCGAAGAACGGCGTCTGGGAGGAGAAGGGCGGGAGGTTCATTCTTCAGGCAAAGAAGCTGCGCGAGCAGGCCGCGAACGGCCCCGGAAACGCGCCGGGCGGCAGGTCGGGGAAGGCACCTGGGTCCGTTCCCGGCTTCGGAAGCCACTCAGGCAAGGGCAGCGGCGGGGGCCGGAGCGGTGGGCGCTCCGGGTCGTCCGGATCGAACGGCTCTTCCCATGGCGGGGGCAGCGGCCAGGGCAAGGGCGGGACGCACAACCCGGATACCGACTTCCCGATCGGCGGCGGCCCGGCCACGGGCGACACTGCGGGACAGAGCTCGAAGAAGAAGGGACCGGGGACCGACGCTTCGGGTCCGGCGGCCGGCGGTTCGGCGGGCACCGGCCAGGGGACGGGGGACTCCACGTCCGGCACCAGCAACGAGGGCGGCGCGGGCGGGACTTCCACGGGCGGCGGCGCGGGGTCCTCGGGGTCGGGTGCCTCGTCGGGCAGCGGCGGCGGGACGGGCGGTGGAAACGGTAGCGGGACCGGCGGGGCCAGCGGGACGTCCGAGGGGACGGGGAGCAGCTCACAACCCAACGGAGGAGGCTCGACCACCCCTGGGGCGTCGGGGGCCGGTTCCACGGGGACCGACAACGCCCCCCCGGCGTCACCCCACGGCGGGCGCCGTTACGTGGGAAGCGACCGGGAGGAGAACTCCGACGGCACGGTGACGGTCGTTTCCTACTTCGCCGATGGGTCCTGGGACTCGACGACCTTCGACTCGGACCAGAAGGTCGTGGGCAGCCAGACGGGCGGAAGCAGCAATCTGGACGACTCCGGCAGTGGCGGGGGCGTCGTCTCCCTGCCTCCTGGCTCGGACTCGGGCCTCGTGGAGACCTCCTCGGACCCGGAGAACTACCAGAGCCCGGAGACGGCCGCCCGCATCGCCGCGACGATGGCCGCGATTCACGCGTACGTCGCCCAGGCGCGCGCCGCGGGGGCCGGCTCGGAGGTCAACAACCGCGACGACGCCTGCCCGGCGCCGTTCATCCACGGCAAGGGAGTGCCGCCGCGAAGGCTCCGCGGCCTCCTGGTCGGCGGTGACCGCAGGGGCGATCGCGACCTCCGGAGTCCGGCGGGAAACATGTCGGGAGAGGTCCCGAGCAAGGACAAGGGAGACGTCGACCCCGCCGACGAGGATCAGAGGTAGGGGAATCGCGCACCCTGGCACGAATTCATTGGGTGGGCCTTGGGGGAGTGCTACGCTGCGAACCCGCGGGTCTGATTCCTGTCTGGGGTTCGCCAATGCAAGTGCCTCCCGATGGCTTGTGGGTGGGTGACGCGGCGGGGCTGTCCCGCCTCTGCGAGCACGTCTCCGCGGGCCGAATCGTCGCCATCGACACGGAGTTCGCCACGGAGAAGCGGTACTATCCCCGCTTCGATCTCCTCCAGGTCGGGACCCCGTCGATCCTGGCGGCGGTGGACGTCCACGCCCGCCTCGACCTGGCCCCGCTGATGGAGCTCCTCGGCGACCCGTCCCGCACGACCGTCCTGCACGCGGGGGGCACCGACATGGAGCTGCTCCTCCGCCGCACCGGGAAGATGCCCGCGACGCTGTTCGACACGCAGGTCGCCGCGGCGATGGCGGGCCTCGGTCCCCAGATCGGCTTCGCCGCCCTCGTCGAGACCCTCACGGGGACGGCCCTCGCCAAGGCGGAGACCCTCATCGACTGGAGCCAGCGGCCTCTCCGCCCCGAGCAGCTCGAGTACGCCCTCGACGACGTCCGCTACCTGTTCCCCCTCCACGAGGGGCTCGTCGCGCGGCTGACGACCCAGGGGCGGGTCGAGTGGCTCGCGGAGGAGATGCGGCAGCGCTTCGCGCCGGAGCGGTTCCGCGAGGGCGACCCCGGCGAGTGCTGGCGCAACGTGCGAGGCATGTTCGGACTCACCCCGCGGCAGCTCGCGATCGCGCGGGAGGTCTGCATCTGGAGGGAGCTCTCGGCCAGGAAGAGGGACGTACCTCCGCGGTTCCTGCTCCAGGACGACGTGATCGCGCACATCGCGCGCCGCGTCCCTTCCCGCGTGGGGGAGCTCCGCGACATCCGCATGATCCACCCGCAGACCCTCAGTACGGAGGGCGACGCGATCGTGAACGCGGTCCGGCGAGGGGCCGCCGTGACGGAGGAGTCCCTCGCGGCGTTCACGTCCGCCCCCGAGACCGAGGTCATCGCGCCCGGGATCACGACGCTCCTCGACGCGTTCATCCGCGCGAGGGCGGAGGAGCTCTCGATCGCCCCTCACCTCCTGTGCTCCGGCGGCGATCTGCCGCAGCTCGTGCGCGACGTGCGGGCCGGCGTGGAGTCCTCGGTGAGCCTCCTTGCGGGGTGGCGGGGGGAGCTGATCGGCCGGGACGTGGCGCGCCTCGCGAGGGGAGAGATGGCGATCCGGATCGACCCCGCGCGGGGGCAGGTCGTCCTGGTGGAGGTGAAGGGGGGAGGCGAGCCCCTGAGTTGATCGACTCGACCGTGCTCAGACGTTCACGGTCAGGGACTTCTCGAACCAGGCGCGGATCCCGGCGAGGTCCGGCGCGCGCAGGAGGCGCTCGCGGTCGTCCTCGCGGCCGTCGAAGAGGCCTGCGGCCCGATAGTACCGCACGAGCTGCTTGATCCGCCCGATCCGATACGACGCGCCCACGACGGGGTGGATGGACTCCGCGTAGCGCAGTACGAAGCGGGCCGCCTCGTCCGCGGTCGCCGAGGGACCGCCGGCGAACTCGCGGAAGACGAAGGGGTTCCCGATGGCGCCGCGGCCGATCAGCACGAGGTCGCAGCCGGTCTCGCGCATCATCCTCCGCGCGTCCTCCGCCGACCCGACGTCGCCGTTGCCGCAGACGGGCCCCCGACCGACGCTCCGCCAGCGGGCCGCGGCCGCCGCGATCCAGGCCCAGTTCGCCGGGAGTTGCAGGCCGTCCGCGCGCCGGCGCCCGTGCACGATCAGCATCGCGGCGCCTCCCGCCGCGACGGCGTCGACGATCTCGTCCAGACGGTCCGCGTCATCCAGTCCCACGCGGACCTTGGCCGACACGGGGAGCTCGGTCGCGCCGACCGCCTCCGCTACGATTGCCTGAATCCGTGGAGGGTCCGCCAGGAGCGCGGAACCCGCCCCCTTCCCGCAGACGCGAGCCACCGGGCACCCGAAATTGAGGTCGATCCAGGCGGCGCCCGCGCGCTCGGCATTCCGGACCGTCTCGGCCAGGTGGTCGATGCCGGGGGCCATGAGCTGGACGGCCACGGGGACATCGGCCCTGGGCGCCCCGAGCTTCCGGCCAATCGCCCGCGCCGGGATGGGACTCGACGAGACCCGCACGAACTCCGTGGAGGCGCCGCCGACGCCGCCCAGATCGAGCACGACGGTCCGGAAGCAGGGGTCCGTCACCCCCTCCATGGGCGCCAGCAGGAGGGGAGTGGTGAACAGGACCTCCCGCCCGTCGCCGCGACCGCAGATCCTGACCTCAGGGCGCATGGTCTCCTCGGTACGAACACCTGGAACGCGGGGAGTCTATCAGGTTCGGGGCCCCGGATCCCACGCGGGCGCGCACGCGCTGGACGCGCTCCCGCCGCGACCGATAGAATGCCCCGCATGTCGGTGTCGGTGAAGGACGCGAAACGTCGGTTCGAGGAGCTCGTGGGACGCGCGGGGCGCGACAGCGCGGCGCTCGCGCCGGCCGACGGAATCGCCCTCATGCGCGCCTTCTACGACGAGGTCCGCTTCGAGGGTCTGGTAAACGAGTCGTGCGCCGACATGCTCCTCTACCAGTACGGCACCTACGACTGGGGGGACGGGGAGGAGTTCCTCTACGACATCACGCGCCAGCTCGTCGTCCCCGACGGGGACGGCCAGGAGCTGTGGCAGCTCAGCCTCCGCTACACGTTCGCGCCCTCGGAGGCGCTTCGCGCGCTCGGCGACACCGAGCGCTGGTGCAACGGGCACGCGGAGGCGGCGTCGTTCGGTGCGTTCCTGGAGCACTGCCCGGCCCGTGCCGCCGTCGAAAGCGTCGCTCCGCTCCGGGTCTCCCTGCGGTTCGAGCAGGCCGAGTAGGAGGGTCGCGACGTCACGCGAAGAGGAGCCACCCGATGATCACGAAGGGCAGCGCGACCACCTTGAACGGGAGGGTCAGCGCGCCCCCCAGGCCGCAGCAGCCGCGGCGGCCCGCCTCTTGCCGGTAGCGCTCGATGTCCGGCTCGGACAGGCGCGAGGCGGCCTCCAGCGGCTCCAAGTCGCGGGCGAACTCGGGGTCCTGGAGCGTCGCCTGCGCCTCTCGGACGTCCGAGGCAATCCCCCGAACCTGGGCCATCACGTCCGAGAAGCTCTTCCTCCCGTAGACGCACCCGAAATTGATCGCCTGGCGGAGCACCTGGACCTCCCGCGCAATCGTGACCGCCTTCAGCAGGGCGCGGCTGTCGGGGTCGGCCGCATTCGGCATGAGATAGCCCCGGTTCGCCGCCAGGTCGAACGCGAACGGCCTCCCCGCCGCGTCGAGCCCCGTGACGCGCGCGCGGACCACGAGTGTCGCGCCGGCCCGAGGGAGGGGGACCCGCCACAACCGAACGCACGTCTCGCCAGGGCCCATGCGGGCGATGCGAAAGGGGTCCGGGTTGGAGGTCGGCTGCTTCCACTCGCGCCAGCCCGCAAGGACCTCCTCGCTGTCCTCGGCGGAGTCGAGCGGGGAGCCGTCTTCCGGGAGCATACGCACATTCACGTCCCGCGCCGCGACGTCGAACAGGCTCCACAGCTTCTGCCCGAATTCGCGCTCGATCGCCCCCTCGTCGGCGAGGAAGACGTAGCTCCCCGCCGCATCCCCCGCGCGCGCGAACTCGCGCAGGAGCGTCTCGTTCCCGCCCGGAAGCCCGAGGACGTTGATGTCCGCACCCGCGCGGCGGACGACGTCGAGGCAGGTCGGGAGGTCCTCGGTCGCCCCCTCCAGCTCGCTGACGAAGAACCCGCTCGCCTGGCCGCCCGTGCGACGAACCGTCCAGAGCGCCTCGTCGAGCGCGGCGAGCCCCGCAGCGTGCCCGTTCCCTCCGAAGGCGGGGTTCGCCGCGAGGCCGGCGATCGCGGCCTGCGCGTCGGCGGGCCTCCCCCAGTCGAGGACCGTCTTCGCCTGGTCGGCGAACGTGATCAGCGTCACCCGATCCTGTCCGCGCAGCCTCGCGACCAGGCGAGCGGCCGCGGAGGTCGCCAGCTTCCATCGGTTCCCGTCGCCCATCGAGTGGCTGGCGTCGATCGCGATGGCCCAACGGCGGGGCGGCGCACTGGCCTCGTTCGCCTCGGGCGCGGTGAGCGCCAGCATGAGGTACGCCTGGCCGCA
>Ga0209726_10000942_pt1 | contig 50812 bp, 48 predicted proteins | sample Subgrocontami54m_FD_187453 | JGI IMG/M metagenome (GOLD analysis project Ga0209726, IMG submission 187453) | Subsurface groundwater microbial communities from S. Glens Falls, New York, USA - GMW46 contaminated, 5.4 m (SPAdes) (version 3) | ecosystem: Environmental > Aquatic > Deep subsurface >...
CACGTTGCGGCGGGTCAGCTACGACGAACAAAACGCGACACTGGTTCCCAAACGGTCTCGACTAAAAACCTGGCTCACCCAACTCACCGAACTTCTCAGCCGGACCGGATGAGAAGCTCGGCCCTGGCGATTTCCACATCCCATGATGTTCTTACCAACCATCCGGCGCCATCATTTTGGTCGTTCGGCCGCTTGAAATACGCTTACACATCTGCGAAACTCGAACTCAGAGCATGTGAAAAAATCAAAACCGTCTCTCGCAAAGTCGCAAAGGCGCCAAGAATACCCAAGAATTCATGGCCATCTTTCTTGTTGCTTGGCGTCTTTGCGACTTTGCGAGAGATTTTTTCACAAACTCTCAGTCAAGCGACAGGCGGCGCCTTTCTCCAAAGGCGAACCCAAGAAGAAACCCAAAAAACCAGGGCGAAAGAAGGGCGACCAGCACGGCCAGCGACCATGGGCTGCGCTGCGCGCGGGCTTTGGCAGACAAGCAAATCGGCCCCGCCAAGCGTTTCCCGAATCAGGTCGTTGACCTGTTCGAGGGAGCACTCCGGGTGCGCGATTGCTTCCTGGAGGGCAAGATCGGCCAAGCGGCTCTGGAGCGCGCCCATGAGCGCTACGTCAGCCAATTTTACGACCTGACCAAAACGCCACGCACCAACGAACTGAACGAAACCTTCGCCAAGCATCTTTTCAATCATGGCCCCGAATGGTTCACGTTCTTGGTGGACCCGACGATCCCGGCGACCAATCATCGTGCCGAACAGGCGTTGAAGGTGCCGACCGTCAACCGCAAGGTCTGGGGCGGCAACCGCACCGACAACGGCGCCGACGCGCAACAGGCTACGTCATCGATCTTGCAAACCTGCAAAAACAAAGCCACATCGAGATAAGGTCATACTCCATTCGGCTGAAAACTTAAAATGTTGTTGAGCAGGAAAGGGTGATTGGGGTTCAAGTCAGGGCCAGCGCTCACTAAAGCGTTGCCCCGGCAATCACTTCCAGCAGGAAGTCGTCGTTCCAGCCGCAACCCCGGCGTTTCATCACGATGCTGTCACGACCGGGATGTTGTTTCAACAGCGATAGCGTGAAGCGGTTGAGCCAGGCAAAGTTCTCGCGCATATGTTTATCCCGGATGCGCGACTCATCCTCGCGATAGGTGACGTCGAGACTCCAATGACAACTATTCTCGATACTCCAGTGACTGCGGACCGCGTGGGCAAATTGCTTCACGCTCACCGCCAGACTGCTGATGTAATAGCGCGTCTCGATCGTTTCTTTCCCATCACGAAGGCACACCGACGTCACCACGCCGATCGACTTCAAGCCTTTCCACAGTTCGAGCCCTCGCAAAGTCTCCGGAACCGGCATTTGAATGTAGCTGCGCGTCTCTTCCCGCCCATGCCCCGTCTCTTTGGTCAGGTGCCGGCGGGCATGGACATCCGCAAAGTCGTTCTTGCTTTGTTCGTCGATATAGTCGATGACCGCCTGATGCAGCGTCTCCTGGTTTCCCTTCAGCGCCAAAACATAGTCGGCCTTGCTGTCGATGATTTGCTCAGCAATCGCCTTCTGAGTCCCCATGGCGTCGATCGTGATGATCGCGCCTTTGATGTCCACGAACCGCAAAAGCTCAGGAATCGCGGTGATTTCGTTCGATTTCTCGGCACAAGCCACCTGCCCCAGCGACAGGCCGAAGTCGCTGGCCCAGACGCTGACGGAATGCAAAGCGCCCAGGCCTTTGCTGCGATCATGACGGCGCCGCGCCGTCTTGCCATCCACCGCCAGAACGGGTTGGTCCACGCCAGTCGCCGCGGCCGCCTTCGCACGCAACGACTGCAACCAGTTCACGAAGCAGGTTTGAAACGCGCCCGGCTGCAACAACGCCAACACGCGCCGAAAAACGTCCTTGCGAGGAATCCCGTGCGGCAAGTTCAGCACCTTCAAGAGGAACTCCTCTTTGTAAACGGCCCACCTGGCAATGGCCGTCGGCCCACCGGCCCCGGCCAGCACCGCCATCATGGCAATGACGACGACACTGACCAGCGGATGCTGACGATTGACGGTCGAGCGCGGGTCCTCCAATTCGTCAAAGTAGCCTACCACCTCGTCCAAACTGACGTGCTGAATCTTCGCCATCGTTCGTCCTCCGTGAGTTGTCACAAGAAACCACACGGAGAACGATATACGAACCAATCAGCCAGGGCGCAAGTCTACCCAGATTACCCAGAGTGCGCGCTGGCCCTGGGGTTCAAGTGGGTTCAAGTGGCAGTGAGACGAGTCCATTCCCAAAATGTGGGGCCTGGTTCGAATGGCAGGGACTTAAGGAGCAAACCGTTTAGCAACAATAAGTTGCGTCGCGATTCCTTGAAGCAGATCGGCATGGTTCAAAACCGGGTAACAATCATGTGTGTGTGTGGAGTGTCGGTGAATTGTGGCCTAGTCGCCCAATTTCTTCGTCGCAAAGGGTTATCAATCCAATGGTTGCGGAAAGGAACCACGACTGTATCGACTAGGCCAAGTGGCCCAGTCAGGTGCATAGTCGCTTGGCACCCGCAACCGTTCGTTTTTGAACCACGCCAGCAGATCGATCCGCGATCGCATGAAGACCACTGGTTTTTCCTGGGTTTCCTTTGAGGGCGCTACGGTTATGCTCAGATAAACCGGCTGACGCCATTGTCGCAAAGACTTATCTGGAAACGAGTTATTTCTTAAGTCCCTGCCATTCGGGCCTGGTTCAATTCTTGTCATTTCTGGGTGACAGAGTGAACGCTGTAGGGACTACACTTGCCTGTCATGTGATGCCGACATTTTTTTCGGTGTAACATTGGATGGATCAAGGGGATAGGAAGTTGAGTGCGTGCCAACTGTGTCGAAATCCTGTCGTCTCGAAAATCACCTATGCCTGTGTGCGTTTGTGAACCATGCCAAATGTGGCGACATGGTGGCACCGTTAACCTTTTGTCAATAAATTGGTTATGGCCTTAGCCGTGATTCTTGTTTACCGTCTATCAGACTTACGGCAAATTGTCTTTCCGAAAAATCTCCTCCGAACCCTTGACCGGCATCGTAGGATGAAGATGCACCTCGGCGAGGCACCTCGATTCGCATCAATCCACGGAACAGTTTAGCGAGGTTTCCCATGCTTCCTGCCGCCGCGAATTGCCGCGGTTGTCGGCTGCGCGATCGCGAACTCCGAATTCTCAAGGACTGCCTGCGGCAACGGGACGCGGACAGCGCCCGTGTCCAACGCCGCTGCGCCCGCCTGAAAAAGGACAACGACCGCCTCCGCGCCGCGCTGGACGAAGCCCACCGTCAGTCGCACCGGCAGGCCAACCCGTTTCGTCGACACACGCACAAGAAACGCAAGAAAAAACCGGGCCGACGCCGGGGACACAAGCCAACCTGCGGCCCACGCCCACGCCTCAGCAAGTCGATCGCGTCGTCAACGTCCCCTGCCCACGCTGCCCCGATTGTAACGTCGAACTGGTCGACCCGCAAACCATCGTCCAGTATCAGACCGATCTGCCGCCCATCGTGCCCATCGTCATGTAAAGCTCCGCCCAACCCGTTTAAGGGTTTGCCGAGCTTCCACGGGTTTCCTCGCTTCTGCGAAAACCTGGCACTTACGGCAAATGCCCATACTATACATACGTGATGAGAGTAGATTTACTTAGCCGTTTGAGTGTTGTTGCCGATTTCAAAATGCCAACAAAAGATAATGGACCAAAGGATGGCCGAAAACATAGAATTCCCAGTGATTTTCAGCTATCGTTAAACTCCCAAATACCCTAAGTTACCCCTATTTTGTGAATGGGCCCGAGAAGAGCGAGAGTCCTGGTGGCCTTCCGGGCGGCTAGAACTCTCATAACACATGGACCAGAAAATTGGGAGCAGGACACTGGGATCAGCTTTTCGTCAATAACCCTGTTGTCCGCGCCTGTACAATGCCGAAAATCATAATACTGTTGAACTTCTATAGACGACTCCTGGATATTGAGCCGCTCGAAATGCCGTCTTCCCTACTACATAGGCTCCAAGTGTATCGACGTTTTGTTGTCACACGCGCGTTTGTGAGGAGAACTGAATGCGAGTATGGCTGATTACCATCGGGGAACCGCTTCCGATCGATGGTGCCTGCGATCGATTGTTGCGGACTGGAATCTTGGCTGAGTTACTGGCCAAGAACGGTCATGATGTCACCTTTTGGTCTTCGACCTTTGATCACGTTCGCAAGAAACACCGCACTCTTCAGGATGTCGTAATTCCCATCAACGAACGCTACCGACTCCACTTGCTACATTCAATCGGATACCAGAGTAATGTCTCATTGCGTCGATGCATCAATCACCGCGGCGTGGCACGCAAATTCTCGCGGTACGCCTGCTCGCAAATCCCCCCCGATATCATCCTCTGCTCGCTTCCTATAGTAGAGTTATGTAACGAGGCACTCAATTATGGCTTTAGGCATGGTGTGCCAGTTGTACTAGACGTCCGAGATTTGTGGCCGGACCTTTTCCTCGATCTTCTCCCACCGTGGTCGCGCCCGCTCGGTCGAATCGTTTTGTCGCCAATCTTTCGTGCAACGAGAAACGCCTTTGCCCGTGCCTCAGCCATCATTGGAGTTACGGACAAATACGTTGAATGGGCTGAACGGTATGCAGGCAGATCATCGAAAGATTGGAATCGCGCCTTTCCAATGGGGTATGTCGACCGCCAGCCGAACGAACAAGACATCATAGATGCGAGAGCGTTTTGGCGCCAACATGGAATTACGGGCGAATCGGGAGAGTTTATCGCGTGCTGGTTTGGAACCATGGGACGGCATTCTGAACTTGAAACGGTCATTGACGGAGCCCGCCGGCTAGCGTCTGCGGCCCGGAAAACGCGTTTCGTATTGTGCGGAGTCGGCCCTCATCTCGCACGACTAAAGCTAAGAGCCTCAATCTGTCCGAGCGTTGTGTTTCCCGGCTGGGTTAATGCCCCGCAGATTTGGACCCTTTTGAGAATGTCTTCTGTCGGGCTAGCGCCCTATGTTAGCAACGATAATTACATACGCAATGTACCCAACAAACCAGTGGAGTATTTATCTGCAGGTTTGCCGATCGTTTCCAGTCTGAAGGGCGAACTTGCAAACTTGCTATCGCGAAACGATTGCGGCCTCACTTACGAAAACGGCAATGCTACTGATCTTTTCCAGAAGATTGTCCAATGTTATGATGATCCAATCAGATTGAACCGGCTCTCGTCGAATGCCGCTCAACTTTACCGACGGCAGTTTGTCGCTGAGGAAACTTATTCACAAATGGAAAAGTATTTCTGCGAAATTGTTGAAAGTCATATCCAGACACGGGCCGCATGAAACTTATTTCGCATGGAGGCATTTAATCGTGAAGCGCGTACTCGACATCACCGCCAGCATTTCCGGCGTAATCCTGTTGAGTCCTCTATTTCTAGTTCTCGCCGTACTGATCAAAATGACGTCCGAAGGCCCCGTGTTTTACCGTGGCCGCCGTGTCGGCCTGCGTGGTCGCCCGTTCCACATCTTCAAGTTTCGCACGATGGTCCTCAATGCTGACAAGATAGGCGGTCCCTCCACGAGCGACGGCGACCCCCGGATCACGAAGATCGGCAAGCTGATGCGGAAATTCAAACTTGACGAGTTGCCCCAACTGCTAAACGTGCTCGCTGGAGATATGAGCCTTGTCGGCCCTCGCCCTCAGGTGCAGGAGTACGTGGATCGTTTCACTGACCAAGAACGTGCCATTCTTGAAATTCGCCCGGGCATCACCGATTGGGCCTCTATCTGGAATTCCGACGAGGGCGCAGTTCTCGCGAAATATCCTGATCCAGATCGTGCATACGATCAACTCATTCACCCTACCAAAACCAAGCTTCAATTGCTCTACGTTCGCGATCATAACGTGTGGATCGACCTGGAGATCATCATTTCTACGTTTGTGCGGCTTGTCTGGAAGGATTGGATACCAAGAAAACTACGCGCCATTCCTTCGCTGGCTACTGACACAGCAGCCGCCTCCTCAGCCGCGTTCGAAACGGTAACCGAGATGCCGGGCGCGGGAGCCACATCTGAACAAATCGCCATGCTGCACACGCGCTACCGATTGGCTGGGGAGTTGGCGGCAGAGAAGGAAGTCCTGGAAGTCGCTTGTGGTCCGGGTATCGGTTTGGGACATTTGGCAACTCGAGCGCGACGAGTGGTCGGTGGGGACTGTGACGCCAAATTGGTCGAAGTGGCCCGACACCGCCACCGCGGCCGGATCGAAGTTCGGCATTTGCATGCCGAGGTACTGCCGTTTGCAGACAGTAGTTTTGATGTAGTGTTGCTCCTCGAAGCTCTTTATTACCTTCCATCCCCAGAAGCGTTTTTACAGGAAGCCAGGCGCGTGTTGCGGCCTGGCGGTACGGTCTTGATTTGTAGCGCGAACTGCGAACGGCCTGATTTCAATCCGAGTCCCTACAGCAAGACTTACTACTCCACGGGGCAATTGAGAGAACTACTCCAACGTCATGGCTTCGACGTACAGGTATTCGCAGCTTTTCCTATCGCGCCCCAGAGCTTCGCAGACCGGGTACGCGGCGTCTGTCGTCGTGTGGCTATCTCCATGCGACTCATTCCGAAAACAATGAAGTGGAAAGCTCGCATCAAACGGCTTTTTTTCGGACGACTCGATCAGGTACCTGTGACATTAGGAGAGACGCTTCCTGCTGCCATGCCACTGACGAAGCTCGACGGGCGCGAGAAAGTGCCGCATTTTCAAGTTTTGTACGCAATTGGAACTTGTCAGCATCGTCTGGATCTTTGTTAGTCTGTTCAAGAAAAACGAGGCTATTCATGCAAGACTCGGACGATCAAAGAGCTGAGGGGTTTCTCCGCACCGGAGGTGAGAAGGAAGCCACCGCGCTCTATGCACGGATGTTCGAACAGAGCCCAGACAGCACGGCGCTCAAGCTGGCCCACGTCGTGAAGTACATGCGCCGCCAGGACATGACACGGCTTCTGGCTCGTTATGAGATCTTCAAGCGCGTACTTGCCGTCAAAGGCTCCATCATCGAGTGTGGCGTGTTCCGCGGTTCAGGGCTCTTCTCCTGGGCGAATTTCAGCGCTGTCCTCGAACCGAATAACCTGACTCGGCGGATCTACGGGTTTGACAGTTTCGAGGGCTTTCCGGATGTTGGGCCGCGCGACAAGAGCGACTTCCGCACTGCCCAGAAGGGGGAATTGCGGTCTGATTGCTATGACGAACTTCAGCAGCTCATCCGTGCTTACGATCTCAATCGGTTTCTCGGGCACGTCGGCAAGGTTGAACTCGTCAAGGGGGACGCGACGAAGACAATCCCGGCCTTCGTTGAGAAAAACGCGCACCTGGTCGTCAGCCTGCTCTTTTTGGACTTTGATCTGTACGATCCTACAAAGGCTGCCCTCACGCACTTCGTCCCGCGCATGCCCAAGGGAGCGGTTATTGCCTTCGACGAACTCGACAATCCAGCCTGGCCAGGTGAAACCATGGCGTTGCTCGACCACGTCGGCATCGGCGGGTTGCGACTGGAAAGACTTGACTTTGACCCATACGTCGCGTTCGCTGTCCTTGATTGAATATCACCCGAGTTGGGCAGGTCTGGTTATTCTGGTCGACGCCTGAATTCTTTAGAACTGACATGAGGAGCATTCCCACATGATACCGGAGCTGGAAGAACTCGCACGCAAGATTCGCGTGCATGCGATCCGGATGACGCATCGGGCGAACAGTTCGCACATCGGCTCAACTCTTTCGATGGCCGAACTTCTCGCTGTGCTCTACAGCGGCGTCCTCCGTGTCAGCCCTGAAACCGTGAACGATCCTGACCGCGATCGTTTTATCCTCAGCAAAGGCCATGGCTGTGCTGGGCTCTATGCGGTCCTTGCCGAGCGCGGATTCTTCCCGCTCGATTGGCTGAAGAGCTTTTACATAGACGGCGCCCAACTCGCGGGTCACGTCACCGTCAGCAGCGCTCCTGGAATCGAGGTTTCGACCGGCTCCCTTGGCCACGGCCTGAACATCGCCGGAGGCATGGCGCTGGCCGGCAAGCTCGACGGACGGGCCTATCGTGTTTTCACGCTGCTCAGCGATGGTGAGTGCGACGAGGGTTCGACCTGGGAGGCTGTGTTGTTCGCAGGGCACCACAAGCTCGACAACCTGGTCGCGGTCGTGGATTACAACAAAATTCAAAGTCTTGGCCACGTCAAGGACGTGCTTGACCTGGAGCCGTTCGTCGATAAATGGGAAGCCTTCCGCTGGTCGGTCCGCGCGATTGACGGGCACGATGTCGAGCAGATCCAAAGGACCTTGGCCGCGGTCCCTTTCGAAGAGGGCAAGCCGAGCTGCGTGATTGCTAATACCGTCAAGGGGAAGGGGGTCCGTTTTATGGAAGACAAGCTCCTGTGGCACTACCGGATCCCGGCCGGAGAAGAATATCAAGCTGCGCTCGCAGAGTTAGGAGAACGGCCATGAGGACTGCGTTCATCAAGACACTGACGGAAATCGCCGCTCAGGATCCACAGGTGATGCTCGTGACCGGTGATCTGGGGTTCGGGGTGGTGCTGGATTTTGCCAAGCGTTTCCCCAAGCAGTTCCTTAACGCGGGGATCGCCGAGCAGAACATCGCGGGTTTGTCAGCCGGTTTGGCCTTGAGCGGCAAGGTCGTTTTCATCTATTCCATAGGTAATTTCCCGACTCTGCGCTGCTTCGAGCAGGTCCGCAACGACATCTGCTACCATAACGCCAATGTTAAGGTGGTGGCCATCGGTTGCGGGTGTGCCTATGGTGCGCTCGGCTCAACCCACCACGCGACCGAGGATTTGGCCGTCATGCGCGCCTTGCCTCAGATGACGGTGCTTTCACCGGGCGACCCCGTGGAGACCGAGGGGGCCGTTCGAGCGGCGGTCAGCCTGCAAGGGCCCTGTTACCTGCGCCTCGGCCGCGCTGGCGAGCCCGTCGTCCACAAGGGGCCCGTCCCCTTCAAGGTGGGCAAGGCGCTCATGGTCCGCAATGGGTTGGATCTTACCCTTATCGCGACGGGCGGCATGCTCTGCACGGCCGTCAACGTCGCCGATCGGCTCCGGGACCACGAGGTCAAGGTCCGGGTCTTGAGCATGCACACCATCCGCCCGCTTGATGTGGATGCCGTGCTCACGGCAGCACGGGAAACGGGCGTGGTCGTCACTCTGGAAGAGCACAGCATCATCGGTGGGCTGGGGGGTGCGGTCGCCGAGGTTTTGAGTGAGTCCGGATTGCCCGGTGTGTCCTTCAAACGGCTCGGTTTACCCTCAACTTTCATCAAGCAGGTAGGCGACCAGGATTACCTGCGCAAGGTACATGGTCTCAGTGAGGACGGGATACTGACCACACTGCAACAAATCCTTGAGACAGCTAGGGCGCGACGCTCAGAGCATCGGAGAAGGCTCAATGTTGCTTGACATTGAAGTATGAGGCTTCGTGGGACATGTGGTCTAACCCGCCGCGGAGAGGAGAAAGGTCAATGAGCAGGAAAGTAAAATTCATCAATTATCCGCTTCACTTCCAAACGATGGAAGCGGAAATCATGGAAACGATTCACAAGGTCCTCTCTCAGGGCGACCTGATCCTTCGGCAACAAACGCAAGACTTCGAAGCGAATTTGGCTGCCTTCTGTGGGACCAAGTACGCTGTGGGCGTCGGCAACTGCACGGATGCCCTGTTATTGAGCTACCTTGCTGCCGGCATCGGCTCTGGCGACGAGGTGATTACGGTCTCTCACACCTTCGTGGCTACTGTGGCCATGATTGTCCAGCTTGGCGCCAAGCCAGTCCTCGTGGACATCGGCGACGATCACAACATGGATCCGGAAAAAATCGAGGCGGCGATCACCTCTCGCACCAAGGCCATCGTCCCGGTCAGCCTCAACGGCCGTTGCTGCCGCCTCGATCGTATCAAGCAGATCGCTGACAAGCACGACCTGGTCGTCATTGAGGATTCCGCCCAGGCTCTCGGTGCCTCGTACCAGGGCAAGAAAGCAGGATCATGGGGCCTCGCGGGAAATTTCAGTTTCTATCCCGCCAAACTACTGGGTGCATTTGGCGACGCGGGCGCCGTGATCACCAACGACGAGGCCTTCGCGGAACAGATTCGCCTGCTCCGCAACCACGGCAGGCAGGCCGACGGGGAGATTGTGCGTTGGTCGTATAACTTCCGCATAGACAACCTCCAGGCTGCGATTCTGGATGTCAAACTCCGCTACCTGCCACGATGGTTCGAGCGCCGTCGTGAGATCGCCGCTCTCTATCACAAGAAGCTGGCGAACGTTGGCGAGGTGATTCTGCCGCCGGGCGCTGAAACGGGTCCAGATTTCTACGATGTCTACCAGAACTATGAGATTGAAGCGAAGCATCGCGATGGCCTCATCAAAAACCTGCGCGCGAATGGGGTGGAGATCCTCCAGCCGTGGTCCGGCAAGGGCGTTCACCAATTCAAGGCCCTAGGGCTCCAGAATTTCCAACTGCCCCGTACCGACTTGCTGTTCCAGCGGGCGCTTATGCTACCGCTGTACCCGGAACTGACGGACGAAGAAGTGCACTTCGTGGCAGACGTCGTCAAAGGATTTTATCATACTGGTGCCAAAGTTGCTGCCTGATCATCTTGACGACCCCGTACTCTATGACTCCTGACTGATTCAGTCAATCGTCCGATCATATTTGTCATTTGCCCCATCTGCATGCCGCGGATCATACCGCCGCCTCGTTGAGTCCATTGGTTTCATGGTGTTGCGAAGCGTGGGGAACTACTGGGAAAAGTCACGGGCGTCCGCTGGGGCGCCCGTTTTTTGCACGAGAATCGCCCTGTTGCTGTCATGTATTTCCTGGCAGGCCCGGCCATTTCTGCAAAGTCGTTACTTGTAGAATTATTGTTCAAATACTCTCCACAGTCGAACATTGTCAAGCCGATATTTTCCAGGGACGATAAGACGTCAGGGCTGTTCGATTGTCCGTCGAAACGTGAAGGTGGTGAAGATGGGCACCTACCCACCATCGCCAGATTGATACCCAATGCGATAATCGAACAGCGCTGGATAAGACGCCGAATCAGGAGCGCGCCCTAAATGCTCAACTCCTGAGACAGCGATTTATCGGGGAGATTCTCCAGTTGAAATCGGGGATACGCAAAATGACGGGAAAGCGTTGCTGGGAGAGCCAAGGCGTTCTGTCGCGTGTCCTTGACCGAGGGAGGCTGATTCTTCTGGTTGCCCATGAACTGCCACGTCGCCTGCCAGCTTTCGCCTGGATGCTCCTGGCATGCTTGCCAGGGTGTGCAACCTCCGGTGCAGTTTCCATCAAGGACATCCGCCCTGAGTATCTGGCGCAACCGGCACGGGTTGTGAAAACACTCGATTTAACCAAGCTTGCCAGGCCGACCGAAGCGCAAAGTAAGGTCCAGCCCGGTGACGTCCTGGAAGTTACCTGTTACAACCTGTTCGAGGAATCAAGCAGAGAGAGAAAAGAGACCGAGACCTTCCCCGTGCGTGTCGGCTCGGATGGAGGCGTCACTCTCCCACTGCTGAGCCACCGGGTGCCTGTCGGCTCCTTGACGGTTGGCGAAGCGGAGCAGGTTATGAGAAACGCCTATCGTACCTCCCAATTAATCAAACGTCCGCAGTTGACGGTCAAGGTACTGGAGCACAAGACGAACAAAATTTACGTCATCGGTGCCGTCAAGAAGCCGGGGATGTATCAACTGCGCCCCGACCACTCGGACCCGCTGCGCGCCATCGCCGCCGCGGAGGGGGTGACCGAAGAGGCTGGCACCGTGGTGGAAATTCGCCGGACCGTGAAGGGAGCTGCAGAAAAGCCAACCGCTTCCACCTCGACAAGCGCGGGAGTTGCCGGTGTCGCCTGGCCGCCCGGCAATGAATCCGTGCATGAGCAGGTCCCGGAAACGGCACCCATCATGCCCGTCAGTTGGAAAGCTGCACCTGACAGGCCCCATGAAGTCGTTTCCTCCGCGGCGGCCAACGCCGAGAAAACGGTCGTGGATGAAAAGATCATTCGCTTCGATTTGACCAGCGTTGACATCCGTCTGAGACCCGACCAGCTCGCCTTGCAGAACGGGGACATCGTGAGCGTCGAGCAGAAAAAGGTCCGGCCGTTTTTTGTCACGGGCTCAGTGAACAAGCCCGGCGAGTTTCCCATGCCTCTGGGCCGGGACATCCGTGTTCTGGAGGCGATCGGCCTGGCTGGCGGCGTCCTTCTCGCCTCGGATCCCAATAACGCTTTGCTCACCAGGCGGCCCGAAAGAAAAAACCCCATCGTCATTCACATCGTGCTGGACCGGGCAGCCAGGCATCCGCAAGAAAATCTTTCTCTTGTGGAAGGCGATGTGATCACGGTTGTGGAGGACGCAGCTTCGCAGACGCGCCGGGCCATTCGGCAGTTCGCCCGCTTCGGTATCTACCCCACGCGTTAATTATGGGTCCTTTGAATTGAGGATATGCCCAAATGAGTGAAAAACTTGGCGCACACGGTCATGCCTGTCAGGTTACTGCCCGGAAGGTTTCTTGTGTTCTTGCGGCGTTTGAGTGGGCGCTGTTGTGCTGCGTTTCAGGATGCGCCACCTCGGGCGCGGGCCTCGGCAAAGAACACGTGGACACGGTGGTCCAGCAGTTCTATCCCGCCATGGGTGCGGTTTCTGTGAAAGACCTGTGTCCGGAATACCAGGCGCCAACGGTCCAGGCTACGAAAACGTCGGACCTGGCCAAGCTTGCGAGGCCATTCGAAGCGGAGTCTCGTATCCATGTCGGCGACTTGCTTGAGGTCAGTTGCGCCGATTTGGTGGAGGAGGCGAAGAGGGAAAGCTTTCAGGTTCGTGTCGCGGACAATGGCACGATCTCCCTTCCCCTGTTACCCGAAAGGTTGCCTGTCGGTTCCTTGACGTCAGGAGAGGCCGAACATGTCATCTGTACCGCCTATGCCGCCAGCCGTTTAATTCGACGGCCGCAGGTGACGCTCCGAACCGTGGAACACAAAACACACACGATCTACGTGATTGGAGCAGTCAAGAAACCGGGCGTGTATGAATTGCAGCCGGACGAGTGCGACCCCCTGCGCGCCATCGCGGCAGCGGAAGGAGTAACCGAAGATGCCATCAGCGTGGTGGAAGTTCGCCGAGCCGCCAGGCGAACTTCACCGAAGCCAGGTGCTCCCCGTCCCCCCGTCAACGTGACGGAGAGGCCGCCAGGGGCCAAGCCACAAGAAATTGAGTTCGTTTCGGCGTCCAACGGTGGGAAATCCGTCGGGGAAGACGACATTATTCGCTTTGACCTGAAGAGCAAGGACAATCCCCCAAACCCCAGCCAGCTCGTGTTGCAGAACGGGGATATTGTGAGTGTCGAGCAGAAAAAGATCAAGCCGATCTACGTTGCTGGTTCGGTGAACAAGCCAGGCGAGTTTCCGATGCCTACGGATCGGGAAATTCGTACCCTGGAAGCGATCGGCCTCGCGGGAGGGGTGCTCACCCTTTCGGAGCCCACGACCGCCCTGGTCATTCGCCGGCCCAAGGACAAGGCCGCCGTGGTTATTCATGTTGATCTGGCGAAGGCTGCGAGGCATCCGGAGGAGAACCTCCGGCTCATGGAAGGCGATGTCATCAGTGTCGTGGAGGATGGCGCGTCGCGTTCTCGCCGAGCGATCCGCACGTTCATCAACCTCGGAGTGTCCTTGCCCGTAAGATTCCCGTTCTAATCTAGACCGGAGGTGTTCGGCCTTTGCCTGCCGGGCGGGACCTCCAGGCAATATGAGGATGCAAATTTGGCCCGATTGTATCATGGGTGATTGTTTACCGTTGAACGACGAAAGGTCTTGCTCCTATGCAACGTGGACCTACCTACCCTCCGGAGAAATAGGATGAATGCCAATCAGCTTCATTTGCTGCTGATCGTGCTCAAAAGGCGAATTCCCTTGATCTGTTCTTGCTCCGGACTGGCTTTGGTGCTTGCCATCGTCTATTGCGTGGCGGCCACACGGATTTACGAGGCGAGTGCTAGTCTGCTCGTCGAATACAACCATGAAGGGCTAAGTAAGAGCGGAACGGACCTGATGCAGCAGGCGCGGTTCGATGATATGACCACGCAGACGAAACTGATTCAGAGCCCCTTGCTTCTCGATCGGGCTCTGGCTTCACTCCAGCCTTTCCAGATGGATCCGGCCCTGGCCAACCTTCCCGTGGAGGAACGCCGCAAGTCGGTCGCACTGGCCTTACAGGTTACCGCCCCCAGGGGGGCGCGCATTGTCCACATGGCCTACCGCTCTCCGACTCCGGATGCGGCCACCGCACTGGTTCAGGCTCTTACCGATTCCTACCTGAAATTCGTCAACGAAACGCATCGCACCAGCGCCCGGGAAGTCCTGGAAGTTCTTACGCGGCAAAAAAATGAGCTGGAGGGGCAACTCCTCGATGTTGATCAACAGGTCTTGCAAATGCGGCAGGAAGCAGGCGTCAGCCTCGCGGAGAACGTCCGAACCAGTATTCATCAGAAGCGCATCACCGCTTTGGAAGAGGAATTGCTCAAGGCACAGGTCAACTGCATTCGCGCGACCGGGGCTTACAAGCAGTTCAGTCTCTCATCCCAGAACCAAGGGAACTATGACCTGCTTACCATGCGCATCACCGGAAACCTGGGTCAGCAACTCATCTCCGAGAGGATTGGCACTCGCTCCGATTCCATGCGCTACTGGGAAAGCACCGCTGAAGCAAATCTTCAGAAGGATGAGATCGATCTTCAGCGGCTTGCCGAGATTTATGGGCCGGCGCATCCCAGGTACAAAAGCCTCAAGTCACGTGTCGAAATGGAGCGGGCTTACCTAAAGAATCCGGATGCAGGGCATACGGATGGCATTGAAAAACGGGCCCAGCAGGTAACCGAGTTGGTCAAGAAAATGACGTATCAGGACCTGGTGGAAGCGCAGGCGATCGAGCAGGATTTGAGTCGCAGAATTGAGCACGAAAAGGCAGTGGCGGCGAAACAGAATGACAAACATCTTCGTTTGCAGATGACGGAAGCCAAGCAGGAACGGCTGAAAAGCTTTTATGACGTGGTGCTCAAGCGAATGAAGGAACTGGATATCGGCGAGAACCTTTCTCAAATTAACGTGACCGTGATTGGTCAGCCAACTTTGCAGAAGAACCCCGTCGCACCAAAAATCCCTCTCATCATCCTCTTGACTTTGTGCGCCGGCCCGGCGTCCGGGGTCGGATTGGCGGTGCTCCTCGACCGTTTGGACAATAAGTTTCGCGGTCCTGAAGATATTCAGCATCTGCTGGAGGTTCCCATTATCGGCAATGTCCCGATGATGCGGCCCGACCTGGAATGTCCGCCCATGCTGATCATGGCTCAAGCGTCGGACGCCAACGAGGCCGAAGCGTTCCGGAGCATTCGTACCTGGCTCTTCTTTGCCAAGGACGTTCACATGTTCTCCGTAACCAGTCCTCAGCAAGGCGACGGCAAGACAACGATCATCGCCAATCTCGCGAGCGCGGTGGCCCAGACAGGGAAACGAACCTTGTTGATCGATTGTGATTTGCGTCGGCCATGTCAACAGAGCGGCTGGAGCTTGCCGTCAAGCCGGGGCATCTCTTATCTGCTTCAAAAAGGCCTGACGAGCCCTGAAGCGATCGGTGCGGAAATTCGCTCCTCTCCTGTGGAACATCTTCACATTCTGCCGGCCGGCACTATCCCAGCGCACCCCGCCGAATTGCTTGAAAAGCCTGAATTGCCCGATATTCTCCAATGGGCCAAAGCCAGTTACGATTATGTGCTCATTGACACCGCGCCCCTCCTTCCCGTCGCGGATACGGGTACCATCGCTCGCCTGGTCGACGGGATGATTCTCGTCGTGAATGTTCGAAACAACGGGCGCGGGCACGCCTACCAGGCCAAGGACAAAATCATTTCGGCGGGCGGCACCTTGCTCGGAGTGGTAGCCAACGGAATCAGCCGTCAAACTTCTTATGGCTACTCCTACGGCGGATACTCCTATGGTTACGGCAAGAAGGCCAGCGAGGAAACCCCATCGGGACAAGACGAGGCGGGGCTCTCCAAGGCAGCGTGACGTGGTGAGAGTTGCAGTTACCACCGGATTTTGAGCGGAAGAAATCGAATGGATACGGTCGTTACCAATCCCCACTCTGAGAGTCGCGCGAGCACCATCCCTGCCAGCGTTACAGACACGGGGAGCGGGCGTTGGAACTCGTGGATCGACATGACCCTGGAAGGTGCAGTTAGCTGGCTTCTCGCTCTGCTCCTTTTTTCTGCGATCGCTTTCATGGGAGGTCGCTACGACTGGGGCTGGCTAGCCTGGAGCGAACTGGTGTTCGTGAGCACAGTAACCCTGGCGACCTCACTCTGGCTGCTGCGTCTCGCGCTTCGTCCGCAACTGGGGTTCGTCTTTAGCTGGTCTCTTGTGTTGCTGGCGACTGGTGGGCTGATTGGAATTCTGCAATTGATCGCGTTACCACAGTGGGTTCTCGGGCTCTGTTCGCCGGGATTGCCGTCCACCCTCCCTCTTTGGTGGGATGACGGTGCAGGCTCCGCGACCCTGGGAGCCTGGACCTGCGCGAGTTTAGTGCCCTATCGCACAGCCGAGTCGCTACGTTACTTTGTTCTTTACTGTTTGACCTTTCTTTTGGTCATCCAGAACGTCCGGACGCTGACTTCCGTGCGCCGACTCTTGCTGGTTATCTTTGTCCTCGGAATCATCACGGCTCTTTTCGCCCTTGCTCAGTACGTCTTCTGGAACAAAAGGTTTTTCTGGTTTTTTCAAATTCCCTGGGTTCCAGACTATAATTACTGTCGGGGTACGTACACCAACAAGAACCACTTTGCTGGGCTTATGGCAATGGTGGTCGGACCTGGCTGTTATTGGTTGCTCACTGTGCTCGGGCTGTTAAACGGCAGGCGTTCTTCCGCCGCCAAGGGTCGCGACTACCTCATACCGATCGGTTGCTTCGCGATGGGCTGTCTCTTGGTCGCTTCGTTCCTGTCGGTGTCCCGCGGAGGCATCATCGCGACGACCCTCGCGTTTGCCATTGCAGCGGGTGGTCTGACTTGCTTCACCCGCGCTCGGAGACTCTGGATTCTCATCGCGATCTTGATGTGCACTATTTTCGCGGGCTTCTTGAGCTTTGCTGGTACGCAGAACATCCAGCAACGCTTCGCAGCGATAAAGCTTGAGCATGAGCGACCGGACACCCGCCTCGAATTGGATGGTCGTCTAGCATTATGGCAAGATCTCATCAAAACCGTTCCTGATTTCCCCGTCATGGGGACAGGGTTCGGAACCCACCAATATGTTTACCAACTCTATTACGGTAAGGAGTATGAGACTTGCTTCACACATGCAGAAAACAGTTATCTCCAACTGTTGACGGAGGGAGGGATAGCGACTGCGGTGCTGGTTCTCTTGGCTCTCTGCTGTATCTGCTATTGGTGCATCAGGTCACTCCGAGCCAGTGTATGTCCCGCAGCTAAACCTTGTGTTGTCGCGATCATCGCGGCCTTGACGGCAACAGCCTTCCACGGTGTGGTCGATTTCGTCTGGTACATCCCGTCCCATGCTCTATTGATCGCAGTGCTTGCTGGCTTGGCGTGTGTCTTGGCACGGATCCAGAACCCTGGGAAGACGATTCCATTGCCGTATGCGCCGCGCGGCTGGGTGGCAGCAACGGCGCTTGCTTGCGCATTTCTATTCACCGCTTGGCTCAGCACGAGTTTTCATCACGCACAGGCTGCTCTGCTCTGGACGGAATTTCAACTCAGCCCCGATGGTCAGTACCCCCGCGAAAACACGGACTCGCAAAAGAAACATGATGCCTCCATTCTGCTTACGGCTTTGGAAGAAAGGCCGGACCACCCACGCTATCACGCCAAGGTCGCCGAACTGCTTTTACAGCGATTCTTGCAATCTAGCGAGTGGAAGGCATTCCCTATGCCCCTAAGCCAGATTGGCGCAGCTGTTGAAAGCTCGCGATTCGATACTCCGCGGAAACGGGACCGATGGTTAGAGAAAGTCTATGGTGCTGCCAACCGGAACCTGCTGGAGTCGTCCCGAACCCACTTCGAGCAAGCCGTTCGCCATTATCCTTTGGATGCGCCTTCCTACCTGCGTTTGGCTGAGCTTCATTTCATGGCTGTGCCGGGAACCCCGTCCTCTAGCTCGTTGCTAGCCCAGGCAGTAAAAGCCGAGCCCTTCAATCCAGACGTCACTTACGAAGCAGGGCGAAATTACCTTTTGCTGGAAGACATCGTTCATGCGATGGCTTGCTGGCGCCAAAGCGGTTTGTCGTCGGAGAAGCACAAACAAACGATTCTCGCGCAGTTGACGGATGCTGTTCCCTTGGATGTATTGATCGAACAATTCCAACCGGATTATGCCTCACTGCTCTGGCTGTGCCGCGAACGTTTCGCGGAACCAAGCCGACGTGGGGAACGGCTCTTATTGTTGTCTCAAGCTCGCCAGCTCACGCTCAAGGGATCCTCGCCGGCGATCGTTGGCTCGCGCATGCGCGAACTTCACGAGTTCTATTCGAAAGACAATGACCCGGAGCAGGCTGGTCAGTGTGCGCGCACCGCTGTGGCCGCCGAGCCATACCTTCTGTCCAATCGAGTGCTGCTAGCTCGCTGGCTCATACAACAACGGCTGTTCACACAGGCGAAGACAGAACTGGAATGGTGCGCCGTGCGCGAGCCAGGAAACGCGGAAGTTCAAGCCCTTCGTCACATACTATTTGACGCGATGAACAACAGGCGCCAACCGTTTCTGACTCCCCAGACGTCCGAGGCAAAACAAAAGGCGAACACCGTGCCTCCTGTTTCGGGAAACTGAACTTGAGACCCTGCTCCCGAAAGTTACTCGTGTGGGCTGCTTAGCGGCCGACGCTTTGTTTGGACGATCTGCTTCTCAAACCTCAAACGACAGGCTAATTTAGCTGATGATACGGGCTAACTAATCCTGTTTAGTTTTGGGGCTGCTCTCGGAAGAAGAGGTTTGCCAAATGACTTCAGGTTACGTCGATATTCATTGCCACATCCTGCCTGGAATTGACGATGGCGCTTCCTGCCTCGCGGACTCTCTGGAAATGGCAGCGATGGCCAGGGCGGACGGGATCAGCACCATCATCGCAACCCCGCACGCAAACCATGAGTACCCGCCGCGCCCGGCCGAGGAATTGTTACAGCGCGTCGCGAGTCTGCAGGAAGAAATCGACCGCGTTCGGGTTCCTTTGCGCATCCTTCCAGGCGCTGATGTCCAGATCACGGAAACTTTGCCCGCCAGCGTCCGAGAGCGGCGGATATTGACGTTGGCGGATACCGGCCGTTATATCCTGGTTGAATTACCCCACGATATCTACATTCCGATCGAGGGTTTGATGGGTGAGCTGAAAACGCTCGGGATCCGGTTAATCCTTTCCCATCCCGAGCGCAACCAGGGCATCCAGGGCAATCTTGGTCTGGTGGGGTCTTTGATTGAACGGGGATGTCTCATGCAGGTGACGGCCGGCAGCATTCTTGGCGAGTTCGGGCGCGAACCGAAGGCTGTCGCCCTGCACATGCTGAAACACCGCCTTGTCCATTTTGTTGCGACCGACGCCCACTCGCCCCGAAATCGAAAGCCGCTGCTCCACGAAGCGTACAAGTCCGTTGCCGCTTTGACGGAGCAAGCTTATGCGGAGCAGATCTTCAAACAATTCCCCACCGCAGTGGCTCAGGGCAAACCGATCGTCGTTTCCCGTCCGCAAAAGCCAACCCGCTCCCTCTTTGCCCGCCTCTTCGGACAGCTTTCAAATGCTTGACTCGGTCGTTGTGTACAAATCGGAACACCCCCGGCACGCAAGTCGTCCTTCTCCGCGAGCCATCCTTGATGTTGATCATCGGGTGCCCGCACGACACTCCAATGCTTGGCAGTTACGTTTTCCGGACTCAGGATTTCCGAGCTTCACCTGGTATGTTGATCATCCGCCCTTGCATAATCCGCGCTGCACATTGGGAGTGACACTCAATCGTCATCAATATCGGGTGTTGTCCTGCTCCCAATTTTCTGGTCCATGTGTTATGAGAGTTCTAGCCGCCCGGAAGGGCAGGAGAACTCTCGATGCAACGGAAGCGTCATTCGCCGGAACAGATCATACGCAAGCTGCGGGAGGCGGACCTCGAGCTGGGCAGTGGAGCCGCGGTGGCCGACGTGTGTAAAAAGCTCGGCATCGTCGAGCAAACCTACTTTCGCTGGCGCAGTCAGTACGGCGGCATGAAGGCCGACGACATGAGGCGCCTCAAGGACCTGAAGAAGGAGAACGGCCGGCTCAAGAAGGCAGTGGCCGATCTAACCCTCGACAAGCAGATCCTTCAGGAGGCCCTCCGGGGAAACTCCTGAGCCCGGCCCGGAAGCGACAGGCAACCAAGCGTGTGCAGCAGCTCTTGAAGGTTTCCGAGCGTCGGGCGTGCACAGGGTTGGGTTGGGCGCGATCGAGCCAGCGTTATGTGCGGCAAACCGCGGCGGAGGAACAGCGCCTGGTGAAGCGCTTGCGTGAATTGTCGCGGCAGCATCCGCGCTACGGCTACCGGCGGATCACGGCGTTGTTGCAGCAGGAAGGCGGGCGGGTGAATCGCAAGCGGGTGCGGCGGCTGTGGCGTCAGGAAGGGCTGAAAGTGCCGCGAAAACAGCGGAAAAAGCGCCGCCTGGGCAGCAGTGTCAACGGGGCGTCACAGCGCCGCGCGGAATATCGCAATCACGTGTGGAGTTACGATTTCATCGAGGACCAGACGGCGGACGGCCGGAAACTGAAGATGTTGCCGATCGTCGATGAGTTCACCCGCGAGTGCTTGACGATCGAAGTGGAACGGAACATGACCGCCCAGGACGTGGTCGCGACGTTGATTTTCTTGTTCGAGTTGCGTGGGGCCCCGGAGTACCTTCGTTCGGACAACGGTCCGGAATTCATCGCCCAGGCGGTGAAGGAATGGTTGGCCCAGTCCGGAGTGGGCACGCTGTACATCGAGCCGGGCAGCCCGTGGGAGAACCCGTACAGTGAATCGTTCAACAGCCGCTTTCGCGACGAACTGTTGAACCGGGAATTGTTCGAGACGTTGGCGGAGGCCAAGGTGCTAACGGAGGATTTTCGCCTGGAATACAATCATCGGCGACCGCATAGTTCGTTGGAGTATCGGACTCCAGCGGCGTTCGCCGCAACGTGTACGGCCGGATAGGTCGGGCCGGGGGAACCCCCGGCAGTATTACCGACTGCCCAAGCCGCACTCTCATAACCCCTGGTACAGAAAATGGGGGCCAGTCAGTGTTCACCGGCGGGTGGAACCGGCCTGGAATGCCAAAGTGAGTGACCTCGAACAAGGCCGATGATTACCGATTGAGAGGACGTGTGGAACTATGAAGTACCCCCGTGCCGGTGCTGCCGAGCTCGATAGAAGGATCGGAAGCAACAATCGCCTCCATCCGGCGGCGGTTGCGCGCGGTGACGGGCTCTTCTGCGGAGGAACGGCGTTTGCCGAGGCGCTCAGGCGTTGCCTCTATGGTGTTCGCGGCCTTGAACGCTTTGATCTGTTCGGTGAGTTCGGAAATGCTTGACCGCGGTTCGGTGCCTGGCTCTGGATTCGCGCCGGAGAGGACGGCCTTGAGATGGTCACGAAAGGCGGTGAGTTGGGACAGGTAGGACTCGTGCAGGAAGGGCAGGCCGAGGCGCGCCTGGTAGTCGCGAAGCTGGGCCTCCGCGATCACCAGGTCTTGCCGGACGCGGGCGCATTCAGAACCGTATCCACTGACCAGGCGTTCGGCAGCGTTCAAGATGGCTCGTGGCCCGTGATGTTCCCGTGAGAGCATGGACTGGCGCGTCGTTGCCCCTTCGAGGTAGAGGTCGGGCGCAAATTGCGAATGAAGCACCAGTCCAAAGCGCAGGCCGCGAAAGATGCCCAGGAGGTGACGCCGCGTCTCGCGGACGTACTCCGGCACGGAATCCAGCCACTTGCCGAGGACGTCTGTCGCGTCCTCGCGTGAGCAGGTACGATTGCCGATGGTAATCGGATCGGCGACATGTGCCGTAGCGGTGTCCAGATCGGCGGTAAGGTTGGACAATCGCTCGGACAGGGTGGCAATGGTCTCGGGCAGCTGGCGCAGGCTGCGCCGGGCAACGTACTGTTCGTCCGCGTGATTCTTCTTCAGGACGGTGAGCCGTTGCAGCTCGGCATCGGCCTCGGCAAGGGTGAGTACCGCTGGGTTGCCCGAGGCAATCGCCTTGACCTCGGCGTAGGAGAGTTCCTGGCCGCCGATGTCTTCGGCGCGGCGAGCGGCGTTGTCGCCGGTGATGACCTGGGCGATGAACCCCGCCTTGGTCTCCAGGGCCTGCCACATGTAGGCGTCGAACGAACCTTCGGTGACGTAGCGATAGATCGCCACTTCCTCGTTCTCGTTCCCCTGGCGGAGGATACGGCCCTCGCGTTGTTCGACCTCGGCTGGCTTCCAGGGGGCGTCCAGGTGGTGCAACGCGGCAAGACGTTTCTGGACGTTCGTGCCTGTGCCCATCTTCTGCGAGCTACCGAGCAGCACTCTGACCTGGCCGTTGCGGACCTTCTCGAAGAGAGACTGTTTCTTGGCGTCGGAGTCGGCGTCACCGACGGCGGCGATGTGCTCGCGGGGGATGCCGTGGGCGACCAGCTTCATGATGACTTCGTCGTAGGCTGAGTATCCCCAGGGCGTCGGGTGAACGCCCATATCGCAGAAGATCATCTGCGCCCCGCGTGTCGCTGCGGTCCGGTTCCAGATGGCTGCCACATTCTCCACCAGTGCATTGACCTTCGATCCGGGAAAGTCGGGTGCCGCACCGGCGAGCATCCGGGCGTCGATGGCGAGCTTGCGACCGTCGGTGGTGATGTTCAGCGCGTTGTCTTCCCGAAGGTCCACTTTTTGCGAACGGAGCCGCTCGTAGCGTTCCACCAGTTTCTGCTGGAGGGCGTGCTGCTCCTCGGACATCGGGCAGGCGACGACGATGGGCTTGCCGCTTTCCAGGCGCGGCCGCGGCAGGTCGAGCATCTCGGCCGTCTGCACCTCGGCGAAGGCCGGAACATCTGCTGGAGTTCGGGCAGGTTGGTGAAGCGAGCGAATCGGCTCCGGGGCCGCAAGGAAGCGACCAATCACGGGCACGCATCGAAAGTGGCTTCCCACGAAGCCGGTCAAGAAACCCAAGCCGTTCACACCCACGGTAAGGAAGGTCGCTGAGATCGTGCCACAGAAGGCCGTGGTGAAGTTGAAGCAATGAAGCAACACGCCCCGCCAAAAACGAGTGGGGCGTGTGCTTCGGGACTTTTCCGTTACTTGTTCTGGTTGAGCGGGCAGCACTTCTCGCAGGGCAGTACCTCGCCAGTGACCGGGCAGATGTAGGACTGCTCTTGGGCCTGCTGCTTGCTCTCGTTGAGCGGGCAGCACTTCTCGCAGGGCAGTACCTCGCCGGTGATGGGACAGACGTAGGACCGGGCCTGCGAGTTCCCATAGACCAGCCCGCCAGCGACCGCCAGGGGCAGAGCCAGCAGAGCCGACCAGAGCCATTTCCTTCGAGTCATGATACTTTCCTCCAATCGAACGCTGTTCGTGCCGTGGTAGGGAACACCCCTCCCAATTGCACGAACGGGAAATCACTTCGTATCCACAACCGATCCTGAGAAGCCAGCATCTTCGATGGCCTTGAGGATTTCGTCTTTCGGGAACGGACAGCAGGCTTCGGTGGACACCACGGCTTGCTTGTTCTGATAGTCCACTTTGGCGCTCAACACGCCCGGTACACGTTTGATCGCTTTTTCCAGTGCCACGGAACAGGCTTCGCAGGTCATTCCTTCGATGCCGACGGTCGTCTTCGTGACGAGCGGGTTGGTGGCCGTGGTTTCGCTTTCTGCCTCTTGGCTTGCCAAGAAGAAACTGACGTATTGCGGGAAGAAGAGGAACAGGATGGCCAGTAAGGTCACGGCCCACAGCATGACCTTGTTCACGGTCATCATGGAGATCCGCCGTTTGGTTCCCTCTTTTGGAACGGCACAACAATCCTGGGCGGTGGAACAGCAGTCGCCGTCGCTGGTCTGTGCCTTTCGGGGGCGATAGGTGAAGTAGAACGCCGCCGCCAAGAAGCCGAATGTCAGGACGATGAACAGCGGTCGGTACACTTCCAACGCCCCGGCGATGCCCGCTCCCGAGACACCGAAGGCCAGCAGCACCAGCGGCAACCAGCAGCAAGCTGACGCCATGATTGCGGACAGGACCGTTCCAATCTTCGAGATCGTCTCGCCCTTGTTCCCTGACAACGTGGTGGGTTTGAGTTCGGCCTTCGCCGTCCCGATGCCTCTGGCGACACTACCGAGACAGCATGAGCCGGACGGGTTCTTGACCTCGCACGCACAGCCGGGGTCTTTCATCTTCCGGCGAATGTCCTCCAGGGCGTCCGACCGGCCTTTCGTGCGAAGTTCCTCCGTGATCGTGGCGACCGAGTGGCCGAAGCAGTAGCAGAGTGGACGTTCGCCCGTCTTCTCCTTCACACCGACTGAAACCGACAGTTGGCTTTTGGTGAATGTGACGCCGTTCTGCTCACCGAAGTACACTACATCGCAATCGGGCGAGTCGCAAAACCGCCAGCCGGTATTCCCCGTGGACGGCTGGCAGCCGGATTCGCAATTCGCCTGCTCTGGAACGGCAACCTCCGCAGCGTACTCATCCTTGAGCAACGCCCGTACCGTCCCTGGCTTGACGGTCTTTCCTTTCTTGCCGCACTTCGGGCATTCCGTCGCCGTGGCCGTTGTTATGGTCATGCTCATCATTCCTTTCTTGCAAGGCACAGGCGAAGGATCGAATAGGGATAGCCGAGCGCCGGGGCTTGTCGATTCGCCCCTTCGTCACCGTTACTTCGTCAGCTCGTTCATCTTCTCCACGAGTTGCTTGGCCGACTCCGGTTGCACCGTCCCCACCACCTTCCTCTGCGCGTCCAGGAAAACGATCCCTGGGATGGGCACACTCTTGTCCTTGTTCTTGAATTCGTAAGCGTGCGGCCGACGGATGATGATGCGTGCGAACTTCTCCGAGGCTTTCAGCACGGCCGGATCATCCAGGATTGGCGAGAGCGGACCGCTCTCGAAGCGGGTTGTCGGTCGTCAGGTGTCCGCGCCGGAAAGGCCGACCAGCACCAGCTTGCCGTCCTTCTTGGCGGCGGCCAGCGCGTCGTCGAGCTGGCCGAGGCCCGCGTACTGCCACGTGAAATGCTTGTCCTTGTCCTCGACCTTGTTCGCGCCGAGGGTGACGGTCACAGTCTCCTCCTTGTAGGTGCCCGCGCGCTTCACGAGCACCTTCACCTGGGCGCCCGGCTGGGAGACCCGCAGGAAGTCCTCGATGTCATCCCGCGAGAACACCTTGTTGGCGTCGAGGACCAGGAGCACGTCACCCGCCTTCAGCCCGGCCTTCTCGGCTGGCCCGCCCTTGTCCACGCCGCTGACGTACTGCCCCTGCACCTTGCCGACCAATTTGCCCAGCTGGTACGTTTTCGCTTCCTCGGCGGTGGGGACGCGCGTGTCCGCGCCGAGAGGGCCCTTCTCAGGCTTGGTCTCGCCGGCGACCACCTTTCCGCCAAAACCCGCCTTTTCGAGAGCCTTGAGCAAGGCCTTCTCGTCGTACTTCTCGGCTTCTGCGGTGACGGTAGCCTGTTTCTTGGGGAAGTCCACCTGAACTTTCCTTACCCACGGTAAGGTTTCGAGTGCCTTCTGCACTCGCGGCGGTCAGCCGACCGGTCAGGTCATGCCCCTGATCGCAAGCGTGACCTGCTTGGTCTTGGGGGCTTTCTCCCCATTCGTTGGCCCAGGCTGATCCTTAGACGGGTCGGCGCCCGGCGCGGCGGCTTGATTCCCAGCGCCGGTTGGTTCGGAACAACAAGGCTTGCATCCGCTAGCCAGAGCGGCGCACGCACCGAGTATCCCCACGAGAAGGACACGTTGCAGCATCGGAAACTCCCTCCTTTTTCGGGCGATGGATCTTCACGTTCGCTTGACGAGGCAGTTCACCACTTCAAAGTTCGGTTGGGCAGCGCCCACCTTTCGGGCATTATCCACCCTGTACCATAGTGCAGAGTCAAGAGCATTTCTCCGCAGCGCTCATTTTTTGACGGCGAGGCGGACTGGCCGGCGTTTCGGTAACCCGCGAGCAATGCCTCGGTTATCGACAACATCCGGCACCCGACCGCGGTGATGAGTCATAGGCTGGGGCAGGGTAACGGTCTCGCGAAGCGTTCGCGGTATCGGTCGCGCACCCCGTCGCCAGGACGGCGAGCGCTCCCAGCAGGCCAATGACGAGAAGACGGCAGAACATAGACCCTCCTCCTTTTTTTGAAATCGTGAAGACGATGCAGCACTGTGGGATCAAATCCTCTTTTCCGTTCGAGAAATGCGCGGGCGCCCATCCAGAGCATCGAGAATGGGACACTCCGAACCGCCGCCTTTTTCGCTACACTCTTGGGTCAGCCGAAACAGGGCTTTCTTCATGCGTTGCAGCGTCCTGATTTTGCCCTCAACATCGGCAATCTTGGCTTCCGCTCTGGCCTTCACGTCCTCGCAGGACGTGTCAGGATCAACCCGCAAGGAGAGAAGTTCCTTGATTTCCTTCAGTGTGAAGCCGAGTTCCTTCGAACGCTGAATGAACTGCAAGCGGGCGATGACCTCTTCATCGAACTGCCGGTAGCCGGACAGGGTGCGTGCCGGTTTCGCCAGCAACCCTTCCCGTTCATAGAAACGCACCGTTTCGATGCCGAGTCCGGAACGCTGGGCAACCTGCCCGATGCTCAGGAGCTTCATGGTGTTTCCTCCGTCTGTCTTCATTATCGACCCTGGACCATACTACAGAGTCAAGCCCAGTTTTTCAGAATCCGGTTGTCGAGCGTGAAATGCGTGGTGACCAGTGCCAGCACACCGCCGGGCTTCAGAGCGTCGATCGACTTGGCCAAGAAGAAGTCGTGCATCGACAGCTTCTGCCCGTGGTAATCGAGCTTCACGTCCGCGAAGGGAACGTTGCCGATCACTCCGTCCACGCTGTCGTCGGGCAGGCGAGTGTCGCGAAAGTTCTCGATGCGGATGTCCTGATCGGGGTGGAGCGCGCGGGCGATTCGGCCGGAGATGCGGTCCAACTCGACGCCGATGTAGCGCATCCCTGGGTGGCCCAGGCTCATGAAATTGCGCCATTCCAGGTCTGTGGTGAGCACGCGCTGACAGACGCGGAACAGGCACCGCGCCGCCAGCCGGGTGAGATGGGATGTTCGGTTCGCTATCAGCACTTCCGGCATGTCGGAAATGGTGACGGCGCGGACGTGATCCTTGAAGCGGGTCAGCCCTGGCCAAGTCGCAAGACCGGCGTATCGCGCGCGCAGCGGCATGGGCCAGGCATCAAACCCGTCGCGGAATAAAGACTCAAAACAAGTCGAGCACCCCTCGGACGCAGTCAGCGCGAGGTATGCCTGGCAAGCTTCCCTGGCCGTGGGACAAATGGCTCCCATGCGGGCAGTGTCGAGGTACAGGGCCGTGTTCATGGTCGCCTCCTGTCTTTCTGGAGGCACCCGATCAATTTCCCTCGTTGCCGTCGATTCGGTTTTTCTTCTGAACGCTGTCGAGCAACTCGGAGTAGTCTTTGGCGTAGAGCAAGAGTCGAGTCCAACGGTCCTGCGCCAGACGGACGCTGGACACCACGAACGAGAGCTGGAATCGCACCGTCCGAGACTGCTCGTCGAGTTCCTGTACGCCGGTTGCCCGCTCGTCGTAGATGCCGAAGTCGCAGAGCAAGTCCGGCTCGTTGATGAGATCGGCTTCTCGGACAACCCAAAGGTTGATGCCCTCCACGTGCTGCTCGTCGATCCAGGGGCGGATCAATGGGGCCGGGAGGTCGTCGTTCGCCGGCCACAGTTTGCCGCGGAGGATCACGATGCGTTCGATCATGACTCCTTGCTTTGCGACGAAGAAATTGAGACGCATGCTCTGGTGGCCGGGCTGGTCCTGCCAGTAGTCGGGCGTCTTCACCCAGGAAACCGAGCGGTAAAGCTGGAGGCCGGGGCTCTGCAGGAGTTGTTCGTAGACAGTCCGCCAGGTCTCGGTGCTGGTGAAGGTGATCACGCCCTCTGCGAGGGAGCGAACTTGTTCGATCACTAATGCGAGCTTGAGGACCGCAAATTGCCGTAGGATCTGATCGGGGTGTTTGGCCAGTCCGGCGAGCGAGTTGGCGAAGGCGCTGTACAGGTCGAACAGATCGTGCTCCGGCGCCAGGGCAACGGGAACCTGGAGTTTCTCCAACAGTTCGGCACGGCGCTGCTCGCGGTCCGCATCCTGCTCGACGTACGCGAGGAACAGCCCGGCGAGGATGCTGATGCACGCGCCCAGGACCGCGATTTGTGCCGGCAGCGGCGCGAAGGTGCTGACCAGGACCATGGTAAGCGATCCCGCCAGTGCGGTCCCGAGGAACTTGAAATTCCAGAGAACCGAGCGCTGCCTCGGGCTGTTCTGAGGTGTTGGCATGCCCTTCACCGTACAGCGGTGAGGGACAAGATGGCAAGTTGATGGTGCTCATTGGCGGCTCGATGCACGTTGCGAAGCCGTGACGCAACGTGCTACGTACTCATGCTACCGGTTGTGTCGGCGCATTCCGTGCGCTACGCTATCCGTCCTTGGCAGATAGCTTGGGTCTAGAGCTTGAGCCGATCTGCTGGGGAGGGCAGTCCTCACCCGACTGCCCATTTATCTATTGTCGGAGACGAAACAAGGGAAGGCAACCCCTCCGGAATGCTATGGACAGCCAAAGCCGAAGCTCAATAGACGGAAGCCGGTGGAGCAAGGGACGAAGTCGCAGACCAAGGCAACGCCGAAGCGCTGATCCTGACGGACAGACGCAACCCGAATTCGCAGGCCCGGCCGGTGGGTGATGCTGCCGGTCGGGCCATTGTTACTTGTTGCCAAGCCCAAGTGAAAACGGCCGGTAACGAAGTCAAACCTACCCCTTCCCGCCGCGCCCGGGGCATTGGAAAACGTCTGTCCCTTTCACGTCCATCGGGCGTGGTGCGCGGCTACTTTCTTGGGAATATCAACTCTTCCTGGGCCTGTTGCGCACGCGGTGCTTCCGCATCTTGCCGTAGAGTGTACTCGGTTTCAGTCCGAGCGCCTCCGCAGCCCCACCGGACCCATAGATCTTGCCGCCGCAGCGATCCAGCGCCTGTAGCACGGTGCGCCGCTCTACCTCCGCCATCGAAAGAGCCTCTTCTGCAATCGTAAGCTGCTTGTCGGAACTGGATGATTTCGCCGCCGTGGCCGACAGCCAGGTGGGGTCGATCTCCAGGGTGTCGCCGGGGGTCACGATCATGGCCCGTTCCAGGATGTTTTCGAGTTCGCGCACATTTCCTGGCCAATCGTAGCTCATCAGCAGCTCCATCGTTTTGCGGTTCACCCGGGTGATCTGCTTGTTCATGCGCCTGTCGAATTGACTGATGAAGTGATTGATCAGAGCTGGAATGTCTTCGCGGCGCTCCCGCAGCGGCGGCACATGCATGGGAAACACATTGAGGCGGTAGAAAAGGTCGGAGCGGAAACCTCCTTCGTCCACGGTCGCCTTCAAGTCACGGTTGGTGGCAGCGATCACCCGCACATCGACCTCGATCGATTCGCTGCCGCCGACGCGCTCGATCACCCGTTCCTGGAGTACCCGCAGGAGCAGCACCTGCGTCTCCAGCGGAACCTCCGCGATCTCGTCAAGAAAGATGCTGCCGTGCTGAGCCAGTTCGAAGCGGCCCAGCCGCCGCTTCAGCGCCCCGGTGAAGGCGCCTTGCTCGTGACCGAATAATTCGCTGGTAATGACGCCTGGAGCCAGAGCTGCACAGTTGACCTTGACCAAGAGATGTTTCTGGCGTGGGCTCAGGTCATGAATGGCCCGCGCGATCAGCTCTTTGCCCGTGCCGGTCTCCCCCAGAATCAGGACCGTGCTGTTCGTGTTGGCCACCTGCCGGATCGCCTTGCGTATTTCTTGCATGGCCCGGCCTTCGCCGATAAGGTTGGCGAAATCATGCTCGGTCTTGATTTCATCGCGCAGGTAGACGTTTTCCTGCTCCAGCTGGGCCTTTAGCTGGGTGATTTGCGTGTACGCCGATGCGTTATCCAAGGCCGTGGCCAGCACATTGCTCAGTTCGTCGAGCAACTGCAAATCCCAGCCGTCCAACCGGTTGTCCTGTCGTGTTGCCAGCCCCAAAACGCCGACACTGGCGTCATGGCAGACCAGGGGCAGGTAGACGTAGGCTTGGTAGCCCAGTTCAAAGAATTGCCCGTCTTCCACGAGCGGACGAGCCTGGTCAAGACGGCGGGCGATGCGTGGCTTGCGATGGTCCATTACCCAGTGGGCCGCCGAACCGGACAGACTCTGGACGGGGATTTCTGCCCACCGTACAGACTCCGCGAACTCCAACGCGAATCCGTGTCGGGAATCGTCCCCGGGCCTTACCAGGATCAGACTGACCCGATCACAACCGATGAGTTTATGGATTTCTTCGGCCGCGCGCTGGAATACTTGTCTCAGGTCGAGGCTGGAATTGATGATTTGGCCCAGGCTTACCAGCAATCGATAGCGCTCCTCGGAACTCCTCAGATCCCGGGTTCGGCGATCAACCTCGTTCTCCAGCTTCTGGAGAAATTGATTCTTCAGTTCGTTTGCTTCCAGCAATTCGTTGTTGTGCTTCTGGAGCGCTTCGATGAGCTGCGCCTTTTCAATACTGATGGCGATATGGCCCGCCAGGCGTTTGAGCAAGTGGGCGTGCTGTTCGTTGTAGGCTCCTTTTTCCCGGCTGGAAAAAAAGACGACGCCGATCGGTTTGCCCCCGGCCACCAAGGGCAGCGTCAGGTTCGAACGCATCCCTTCTTTAACGATCAGCCTGGTCGAAACCGACTGCGGTTTCTTGGCCAGATAGGCCGGCAAATCGTTGATGATCCGGGGTTGGCCAGTGCGCAGCAAGTCAGCCAGCGTCGAGCCCTCCACCGGGGCCGTGAAACCGACTTTGAGCGTAAGCGACCCGTCACTGCGACAGGAAATAAGGTTCAGAATGCCCTCTTCCTCTAACAGGGCCACGGCAATCCGATTGTAGGGGATGATTTCATGAAGGCGGTCGTAGATGGAGTTGAACAGATCCTCGTAACTGCGTCCCATGTTGATTTGTTCGAGAATTTCCTCCACCACATGTCCATAGGCGGCTTTTCCATTTGAGATGGTGGTCATGGCTGCTCCCGCAAGAAACAGACGTTTCAGACGCAACCATATTTGGTTGCCTAGCTGCCATCCTAGTGGGATTGGTCTCTCTTGGCAACAGCCCAGCAGTTCAAAGACAACCACCTTGCAACGGCAAGAACGGCTGATTTAGACAACAATCCGAGAGCCTTTGATGGTTTTTACGACACCACTCGATTATCCGTCAGTGACACTTCTGATTCAGCCATATATAGCTGTTAATTCAAATATGGCTGTTTATTTCCATTGTCCGAAATTTTGCATTTTTTCCTAAGCGTATATTTTGCAATATGTTATGTCGCATCCATCAAACTTGCACGTCATGGCATGTCGTTTGCGATTACTTCAAGTAACTGGCCCAGCACCTGTTCATGGAGGCAACCGACCTGCCGATCTTGGCCAACGAGATCGTAGTGGCTTGAGCCTCTCTCAGGGAAACAAACGAACAAAAACATTCCTGCCGGTGACCGGCAGAGATCTTCGGCCCGATAACAGGTTTTCAACTTGGAAGGGAGGATGTTATGACAACGGCTACCATGGATATCCAAGAGCTTGCCGACCAGGAATACAAATACGGGTTTGTTACCGAGATCGAGGCCGACTCCGTTCCTCGCGGACTGAACGAGGACATCATCCGCCTGATCTCGGCCAAGAAGAACGAACCCGCGTTCATGCTGGAGTGGCGGCTGAAGGCGTACCGCCATTGGGTAAAGCTGGAAAAGGCGGAGGCAGAACCAAAATGGGCCAACGTCCACTATCCGCCTATCGACTACCAAGACATGATCTACTACTCGGCCCCCAAGCCGAAGAAGAAGCTCAACAGCATGGACGAGGTGGACCCGGAAATGCGCGCCACCTTCGAGAAGCTGGGCATCTCGCTGGATGAGCAAAAGCGGATGAGCGGCGTCGCCGTGGACGCCATCTTCGACAGTGTTTCCGTGGCCACCACTTTCAAGGAAAAACTGGCCGAGGTGGGCGTCGTCTTCTGCTCTTTCTCTGAGGCGGTGCAGAACCACCCCGGCCTGATCCAGAAGTATCTGGGGTCTGTCGTCCCTTACAACGACAACTTCTTCGCGGCGCTAAATTCCGCGGTCTTCAGCGATGGCTCCTTCTGCTACATCCCCAAGGGAGTGCGCTGCCCGATGGAGTTGTCCACCTACTTCCGCATCAACGCCGCCGATACCGGACAATTCGAGCGCACCCTCATCATCGCCGAGGAAGACGCCTACGTGAGCTATCTGGAAGGATGCACGGCCCCAGTGCGGGACAAGAACCAGCTGCACGCCGCTGTGGTCGAGCTAGTCGCCGTGGGCAGGAACTCGCAGATCAAGTACTCGACCGTCCAGAACTGGTATCCGGGAGACAAAAACGGCAAGGGAGGCATCTACAACTTTGTCACCAAGCGCGGCGCCTGCCGCGGACCCAACTCGAAGATTTCCTGGACCCAGGTCGAAACCGGATCGGCCATCACCTGGAAGTACCCCAGCGTCATCTTGCAGGGCGACAATTCGATCGGCGAGTTCTACTCGGTAGCTCTCACCAACAACTTCCAGCAGGCGGACACCGGCACCAAGATGATCCACATCGGCAAGAACACGCGCAGCACGATCATCGCCAAGGGAATCTCAGCAGGCAGGGGTCAGAACGCCTACCGCGGCCTGGTCAAGATCATGAAAGGGGCCGACAACGCCCGCAACTTTTCGCAATGCGACTCGCTGCTCCTGGGTGACAAATGCGGCGCCCACACCTTCCCCTACATCGAGGTGCGGAACCCGACCGGCCGGGTCGAGCACGAGGCCTCGACTTCGAAAATCGGCGAAGATCAAATCTTCTACTGCAAGCAGCGCGGCCTCTCGGCCGAGGACGCGATCAACATGATTGTCAACGGCTTCTGCAAGCAGGTCTTCCTCAACCTGCCAATGGAGTTTGCCGTCGAAGCCCAGAAACTGCTGGGCGTGAGTTTGGAAGGAAGCGTCGGCTAAGTTGAAACCCGAGAGCGGGGTGAGTCATGTCAGCAATGATGAGGTTGCACGCACCGATGGAGACCGCGGCCAAGTCCAAGTCCAAGAGGAGGGCAGAGCCGCTGCTTGCCGTGGCTGGGTGGTTCCGGCTTCCGGGCCTGTTTTGGTCGTCGGAGGTGGAGTTGTGTGGTGATGAGTTTCTAGTGTTGGAGGCCGGCCACGATCGCGATGGTCAATTGCTCTACGCAGTTTATGCCCCCATCGAGCGGCCGTACCCACACGACGAGACGCCCAAAAAGTGCCACACGTGAGTCGTAACCAAACGTCGATAACCAAAGCCAAGAGAGGAAGGAACAATGCTCGAAGTCAAGTACCTCCATGCAAAAGTCGGCGATAAGGAGATTCTGCGCGGGATCGACCTCCAGGTCAACGCCGGCGAGGTCCATGCCATCATGGGCCCAAACGGTTCAGGCAAGAGCACCCTGGCCCAGGTTCTCGCCGGGCGCGAGGCCTACGAGGTAACCGCTGGCGAGGTGCTCTATGACGGCAAGGATTTGCTGGAGATGGAGCCGGAAGAACGCGCCCGGGAGGGGGTCTTCCTGGCCTTCCAGTATCCAGTCGAGATTCCGGGGGTTGGTAACACTTACTTCTTGAAGGCAGCGGTCAATGCCCTGCGGAAGCATCGCGGCCTTGAAGAACTCGGCGCCAAGGAGTTTCTGATCCTGGTCAAGGAGAAAATGAAGCTCTTGGAGATGGGCCAGGACCTTCTGAACCGCTCGGTCAATGATGGGTTCTCCGGCGGTGAAAAGAAACGCAACGAGATCTTCCAGATGGCGATGCTGGACCCGAAGTTGGCCATCCTGGACGAAACAGACTCCGGCCTGGACATCGATGCCCTGAAGATCGTGGCCAACGGCGTCAACGCCCTGCGAAGCAAGGACCGGGCCATCATCGTGGTCACGCACTACCAACGTCTTCTGAACTATATCGTCCCAGATTACGTGCATGTGCTCTTCAATGGCCGGATTGTCAAGTCGGGCGGCAAAGAACTGGCCTTGGAACTCGAAGCAAAGGGCTATGCCGGGATCGAGGAACAGCCGGAGCTTGCCCTCACGATGAACTCTTGAAAGGAAGGTTCGCCGATGGTTGAAGTCATGAACGAAACGGACACCTACCTCGCCAACTTCGAGTTGCTTGAGAGGAAGTTGGCAGGGAACAGCCCGCCGTGGATCAACCGTATCCGCAAGGCGGCAATCTCCCGCTTCAGCGAACGGGGCTTCCCCACGACTCGTGACGAGGAATGGAAGTTTACCAGCGTCGCCCCGCTTTTGCGAATCCCCTTCAGGCCGGTGGGCGGATACGAGGTTGACGGTCTCACACCCAGCCAGCTCAGGCGCTTTACTTTCGGAGAGTTGGACTGTATTCGGCTCGTGTTCGTAAACGGCCGTTTCTCAGACGAGCTTTCGTCGGTTCGGCCGATGCCGAGCGGGACGAAGATCGGTAGCATCGCGGCAGCCTTGGATTCCCACCGGGAATGGATAGAACCGCATCTCGCTAGCAATAGCGGTTGTCAGGATCACCCTTTTGTCGCCCTCAACACGGCCTTCCTGGAGGACGGAGCATTCGTCTACCTCCCAGCAGGAAAGGTTGTCGAGCAGCCGATCCACTTACTGTTTGTCTCGACCTCCTCAGAAGAGGCCACCGTGTCACATCCCCGGAACCTGATCGTGGTGGGGGACAACAGCCAGGTAGCGATTGTCGAAAGCTACGTTGGGCTGGATGAGGGGGCTTATTTTACCAATGCAGTGACTCAGATCGTCGCGGGGCGGAACGCGGTTATTGACCATTACAAACTGCAGCAGGAGAGCATGGAAGCGTTCCACATTGCCACACTCGCTGTCCATCAGGACCGCAGCAGCAACTTCACGTCTCATTCGATCTCGCTTGGCGGCGCACTTGTCCGGAACGACGTGAACGCCAGGCTGGATGCGGAAGGGGCCGAATGTACTCTCAACGGCTTGTACATGGCAGCCGGCCAACAACTGATCGATAACCACACGCGGATCGATCACGCCAAGCCGCATTGCGCCAGTCATGAATTCTACAAAGGCATCCTCGACGGCAATGCCAGGGGAGTCTTTAACGGCAAGATCTACGTCCACCCGGATGCGCAGAAGACCGATGCCAAGCAGACGAACAAGACCCTGCTGCTCTCCCCGACTGCCACGATCAACACCAAGCCGCAGCTAGAGATATTCGCCGACGACGTGAAGTGTACCCACGGGGCGACCGTCGGGCAGCTCGACGAAGATGCGATCTTCTATCTGCGCTCCCGGGGCATTGGCCAGAAAGATGCTCGCAATCTTCTAACCTATGCCTTCGCCAACGACATCGTGAGCCGGATCAAGATCCCGCCGATCCGGGCCTACGTTGAGGAGGCCTTGTTAGCGGGCCGGAAATTGTCGGAAGTCCAGGAAGTCAGGGAGGCTCTATGACAACGGCAACCAAAGCCAGCATACCTGCTCGGGTCCGAGAACGAGAGGCTCTTGCCGAGGTGGTGGTGGTTAGTTCGACAGCGCCACCTCCTGGCCTGCGTAAAGTGCCAGATCATCCGTTTGAAGTGCGGAAGATCAGGGACGATTTCCCCATCCTTCAACAGAGGGTCCATGGCAAGCCGCTGGTCTATTTCGACAATGCGGCCACCACCCAAAAACCGCAAGTGGTCATTGATGCCCTTTGGCGCTACTACACGGCGGACAACGCCAACATCCATCGCGGCGTGCATCTACTCAGTCAACGGGCCACCCAGGACTATGAGGATTCCCGCGTCAAGGTACAACGTTTCATCAACGCGGCCCATTCCCACGAAGTGATCTTCGTGCGCGGCGCCACAGAGGGCATCAACCTCGTTGCACAGAGTTACGGAAGAAAGCACGTCCAGGCGGACGACGAGATTATCCTCTCCACGATGGAACACCACTCCAACATCGTTCCTTGGCAGATGCTGTGCGAGGAGAAGGGCGCTCGACTGCGGATCGTGCCGATCAACGACGCTGGCGAAATTCTGCTCGAAGAGTACGAGAAGTTGCTGGGCCCGCGGACCAAGCTGGTGTCGGTAGTCCATGTGTCGAACGCGCTGGGCACCGTCAATCCGATCCGGCAGATCATCGAGATGGCCCATCGGCACAATGTCCCGGTGCTGGTTGACGGCGCCCAGGCAGTGCCGCACCTGCGAGTCGATGTGCGCGATCTCGATTGCGACTTTTACGTTTTCTCTGGCCACAAGGTGTATGGGCCGACCGGCATCGGGATCGTCTACGGCAAGGCTGACCTTCTCGAAGCCATGCCTCCTTACCAGGGCGGCGGCGACATGATCAGTTCGGTCACCTTCGAGAAGACGACCTACAACACCCTGCCCCACAAATTCGAGGCAGGAACGCCGCACATCGCGGGCGGGATCGGGCTGGGGGTGGCAATCGACTATTTGAACGGAGTCGGACTGGACCGGATTGCGGCCCACGAAAGAGAGTTGCTGGCGTATGCGACCAATGCTCTTGCTGGCATTCCCGGCTTGCGCATTATCGGAACGGCCAAAGAAAAGGCAGGCGTCATCTCCTTTGTTCTGGACGACATACACCCGCATGACATCGGCCAGGTGCTGGATAATCAGGGTGTCGCGATTCGAGCGGGCCATCACTGCGCCATGCCGGTAATGAAGCGACTTGGAGTGCCGGCCACGGCCCGTGTCTCACTTGCCCTTTACAACACGGAGCAAGAAATCGACGCCCTCGTCGGGGGAATCCAGAAAGTCCGGGAGGTATTCCAGTAATGAGCGATCTCCGCGAACTGTACCAGGAAGTCATCCTCGACCATAACAAGAGTCCGCGCAACTTCCGCAAGTTGGAAGGCGCAAACCGGATGGCCGAAGGATACAACCCGCTGTGCGGCGATCATGTCACCGTCTACCTGCACCTGGAAGGTGACGTGATAAAAGACATCAGCTTTCAAGGCACAGGTTGCGCGATTGCGAAGGCTTCTGCCTCGATCATGACCTGGCACTTGAAAGGAAAGACCAAGGGGGAAGCGCTCCTCCTTTTCGAGAGGTTTCACCAGTTGGTAACAGGGAACCGTCGCACCAACCTCGATCCTCTGGAAATGGAAGAACTCGATGTCTTCTCCGGCGTAAGCGAGTTTCCCGTGCGGGTCAAATGTGCAAGCCTGGCCTGGCACGCGCTGCATGCAGCGCTGGAAGAAAGAGAAAAACCGGTATCGACGTTGTAGTGGGGCTTGCAGCGCGGCTCTGGCAAAAAGAAGCCGCTTGCGGAGAACGATGAGAACGAGGAGAACCGTATGAACCAATTGCAAGACCGCATCCTCCAATTCCGCAAGATGGTCCACGACGATCCCGAGAGCGAGCTTGGGTATTTCCGCCTTGGCCAGTTGCTGACGGAGGCCGGTGAGTACGGCGAAGCCATTACATCTTTTCACCGCACCCTGGAACTGAGCCCGCAGTTCTCCAAGGTTTACCAGTTGCTTGCGTCGAACCTGCTCATGCTGAACTGGCGAGACGAAGCGGTACGTGTCCTTCGGGAAGGATTCGCGGTGGCCGACGAGCGCGGCGATAACATACCGCGGGATGAAATGGCCAAGATGTTAGGCCAGCTGGGGGAAGAAGCGCCAGTCTCGAAGAAATCCGTGGCAAGCGGACCTCAGCCGATTGCGGAGAAGAATACGCCCGCTGAAGCAAAGAGGATTTCCAACAAGGCCATGAGGACCACCGAATCGATCACCCTGAGCCGCGCTTGTGAAGCAATCGAAATCCCCCACGGCAATAAAGTCATGCTTGCCGGAGGCACCCTGGTGAGGGTCACCCAAGCGCTCGGCGGTAGTTTCACCGTGGCCACAGAGAATGGGAACCTGATGCGCATCGCGGCCAAGGACGCCGACGCCATCGGCGTGGAAACCTCCACCCCGGAACAATCCGCAGCGTCCCCACTGGCGGATGCCTCTGAAGTCGAAAAAATGGTCTGGGCTCAGTTGGGAACGGTTTACGACCCTGAGATTCCGGTCAACGTCGTTGACTTGGGCCTCGTTTATGAATGTCGAGTCATCCCCCTACCGGAGGAGGGGTACAACGTGAAGATAAAGTTGACGCTGACCGCCCCAGGGTGCGGCATGGGCGATGTGCTCAGGGCGGACGCCCAAACCAAGATCCTCGGCGTGCCGGATGTCAAGGATGTCCACATCGAGATCGTGGTAGACCCTCCCTGGAACCAGAGCATGATGTCCGAGGCGGCCACGCTCCAGCTTGGCCTGTAGTGAGCAAGAAGGTTCTGAAGGAAATTTGGAAAGCTCGGCTGATACGGAGGTCGGTCCAAGCGGAAAGGGCAAAGGTTCATAGCCATGGCTGAGCTAATACGCCGTTACCCCGACAACGTGGCAGGGTCCTTTTACGTTGATGACAGTTGCATCGACTGCAACATGTGTAGAGTGACAGCGCCCCACCACTTCGAGCGCAACGACGGCGGGCGCTACACCTATGTCAAGAAACAACCGGAAAACGAGGCCGAGTGGGCCCTAAGCCAACAAGCCCTGGATGAATGTCCGGTAAACTCCATTGGCTGTACCGTGGCAGCCGTCGGGGTCTGAACAGCGAAGAGGAAGATTCAACATGGCGAAAGCTACTGGTAAGCCCAGGAAGAAGCTTCCCAAGACACTTGCGGTCATCCGGGCGGATAACTGCACCGGCTGTGATGCCTGTATCGAAGTCTGCCCGGTCGATTGCATCTACAAGGTGCCAGGCGAGGACCAGCCCGGCTTGCAGACGTTCTGCGATATCGATCTGGAGCGGTGCATCGGCTGCGATCTGTGTGAGCGCTGGTGCCCGTGGGACGCCATCGACATGGTACCGACAGCGCTGGTCGCCGAGCAGGTCGCTGATAAGGGCGGGCCGGCTGATTATGTCGCCAAGAACGGCGCGCATCTCGTCGCCGTTGCCCGCAGCCTTGCGGAACTCGCTGCCGGACAACAGTGGAAATGATCGAAGTGCGGCTCTTACCGTAGCAGTAGGCGGTAGTGCCGGACGGGAAGCGTCAGGCACTATCTCCTCTGCGCGAAAGAAAGGACCGGTTACCTATGGCTTTTGTTGTTACTCAGCCTTGCCATGACTGCAAGTATACGGACTGCGTCGTCGTCTGCCCGGTCGAATGCTTCTACGAGGGGGAGCAGATGCTCTACATCCATCCGGATGAGTGCATCGACTGCGAAGCCTGCGTGCCCGAATGTCCGGTCGAAGCCATCTTCGCGGAAGCCAACGTTCCTGCCCAGTGGAGCAGTTTCACCCAGCTCAATGCCGAGAAGTCGGCAGAAATGAAAGCTGCCGGCAGCCAAATAACGGAAAAGAAGGACGCCAAAGAGGGTCCGGAATGCAAGAAGAAGTAAGAATGCGGTCTCAGAACTGGCTTTCGTGCGACATGGACCCGAACGATCCGTGTACCTGGACTTGTCCGCCCAACTGGCATTGCGACTGGCAAAGCCCATGGGAGTTAGAGACGCATTCAACAAGCCGGCTGATTCATCCATCGAGGAGAGCCCAAGAAGAAATCAGGAGCACCGTATGAGCGAGTTGCAAGACCGCATCGTCCAATTCCGCAAGATGGCCAACGATGATCCCGAGAACGAACTGGGGCATTTTCGGCTGGGCCAGTTGCTGATGGAGGCCGATGATCACGACGAAGCCGTAAAGTCTCTGCGCCGAACCCTGGAGCTGAGCCCGCAATTCTCCAAGGTCTACCAGTCGCTTGCGTCGAGCCTGCTCAAGTTGGACCGGCGTGACGAAGCCGTGCGTGTCCTTCGAGAAGGATTCGCGGTGGCCGACGAGCGCGGCGATAACATGCCGCGGGACGAAATGGCGAAAATGCTGGGACAGTTGGGGGAAGCGGTGCCGGTCTCGAAGAAGGCGGCGGTAAGCGGACCGCATGGCGATGGCTTTCGTTGCCAGCGACCCGGTTGCAAGGCGGCCGCGCAGGCTCGCCAATTGCCCCAGCCGCCGTTGAACGACGACTTTGGCCGGCGGGTCCAGGCGGAAATTTGCGCCGATTGCTGGACGGAATGGCTCAAAGACCAAAGCATCAAGGTGATCAACGAAATGCGTCTGGACCTGGGCTCCGAAAAGGGCCAGGAGAGCTACGACCAGATGATGCACGAGTTCTTGGGATTTCAATAGAGAAGCATGCGAGATCCGATAGGTCCAATATGGTCAAACGCACGCCGTTTTACGATGTGACCGTCCAGGCTGAGGCCGTCTTTGTGGAGCAACTCAATCGAAGGAGCGTTCGATGAATCTGACCGATGTGATTGTTGGTATCGGAGGAGCTGCCGGTGACGGAGTTGCCTCAGCGGGTAACAGTCTGGCCCTGGCGGTGGCTCGGCAGGGCCAGGGAGTTTACGCCTATAACAGCTACCAGTCCGTGATTCGCGGCGGACACTCCTGGCTGCGCCTGCGCATTTCCGCCAAGAAGCCACTCAACCAGGGGGATCAGGTTGATGCCTTGATCGCTCTGAACCAAGACACCCTCGACCGCCATCTCCAGGAATTGGTGGCCGGCGGCATGGCCCTCTACAACAGCGCCAAGATCAAGCCGAGCTACGCGCCACCTGAGGGTGTGCAGCTTTGCCCGCTGCCGGTCCCTGATTTGACTCCCGCCTACAAGGAACTGCCGATCATGCAGAACACCGTGGCGGTCGGGGCCGTCCTGCAGTTGATGGGGCTGGACTTCGCGGGGCTGGAGTCGGTGCTCAAGACCACGTTCGCCAAAAAACCGCAGGTCGTCAAGGTGAACGTGGATGCGGCGAAGGCTGGCTACGACTATGCAGCCGCCCATTTCAAGCCCTTGCCACGGCAACTCCAGAAGACCAACCAGAAATGGGCCTTGGTCACGGGCAACGAACTCCTCGCCATGGGGGCGGCATTTGCCGGCTGCAAGTTCTACTGCGCCTACCCGATGAGCCCGGCCACGTTCATTCTGGAGTGGTTCGCCGCTCACGGCAAGGAGCTGGGTATTTGCGTCCGCCAGGTCGAGGACGAGATTTCGGTCATTAACATGGCAATTGGGGCCAGCCATGCTGGGGTGCGGGCCATGTGCGCCACCTCCGGCGGAGGTTTCGCCCTCATGACCGAGGCGATCGGCATGGCGGGCATGATCGAGACCCCCGTAGTGGTCATTAACGTGATGCGGGCCGGACCATCGACCGGTGTGCCCACCAAAACCGAGCAGGGCGATCTCCACCAGGCCTTCGGCGCCAGCCAGGGAGACTTCCCGCGGATCATCGTCGCCCCGCTCAGTATGCCCGACTGCTTCACCACGTCGGCGTTGGCCTTCAACCTGGCCGAGCGGTATCAGTGCCCGGTGATCATTTTGTCGGACCTGCTCATGAGCGAGGGCAACGAGACCGTCGATTCAGCGTTCCTTGACGTGGAGTTCCCCATCGACCGGGGTGAGCTGATCACCGAGGCGAACGGCCAGGCAAACGGCGAACCCTACCTCCGCTACAAGGACACGCCCTCCGGTATTTCGCCACGGGCCATCCCAGGCGTGCTCGGTCACCTGTACGTGGCGGGCACCGACGAACACGACGAGGACGGCGTGCTGATCAGCGACGTCTACACCGACACGGTGCGGCGCAAGAAGATGGTGGACAAGCGGGTCCGCAAAATGAGCACGGTGTTCGACCACCTGCCTGCCCCGAAGCTGGAAGGTCCAGCCGACGCCGACGTGACCGTGGTCGGTTGGGGTTCCACCTGGGGAGTGCTCGTCGAAGCAGCGGAGCGCCTGCGGGCCGAGGGCATTTCGACCAACCACCTGCAGATCAAGTTCATGGTCCCCTTCCACGTCAAGGAAGTGACCGAGATCCTGGGCAAGAGTCAACGGATCATCGTTGTCGAGAACAACCACAGCGGCCAGTTTGCGCGGCACCTGCGGGCCGAGACGGGCATCAAGGCCCACAGCCACATCCGCAAATACGACGGCGAGCCGTTTGAGCCCAAGCACATCGTCGCTGCCGTCAAGGAGATCCTGGGAGGCAAGGAACTGGTGGAAGTGCTTTCCACCGAACCCGGCTGGCAGACCGAGCACCCCACCGGCACGAGCGGCGACTGGGTTGGCCGCAAGGTGCTGGCTGGCGCCCCGGGGAGCCGGGCCCACGCGCACTAACCCTGTGAAAAGAAGCCAATACCTCAAGGAGTAAGACCTAACATGGCACCCGTAACTGCCCCTGCCAAGAAACCGGAAGCGAAAGACTTCAAGGCCGAGGTGTCGCCCGACTGGTGTGCCGGTTGCGGCGACTTCGGCGTGCTCAACGCCCTCGGCCAGTCTTGCGCGGAGCTGGAATTGCAGCCGCACGAGTTGGTGGTGGTTTCCGGCATCGGCTGCTCGTCGAATCTGCCTGGCTTTTTCAAGTCATACGGAGTCCACAGCCTGCACGGCCGGAGCCTGCCCGTGGCCACTGGCATCAAGCTGGCCAACCACGCCCTGACTGTCATCGCCACGGGGGGCGATGGCGACGGCTACGGCATCGGCCTGAACCACTTCATCCAGGCAATGCGCCGCAACATCAACCTGACCTACATCGTCATGAACAACGAGGTCTACGGCCTGACGACTGGCCAGGTTTCGCCGACGAGCGAAACGGGCATGAAGACCAAGACCACACCGCACGGCAACCTGGAGCAGATGCTAAACCCCATGGCGCTGGCCCTGGCTTCCGGTTGCGGCTATGTCGCCCGGGGCTACAGCGGACAGCCTAAACATCTCATGAAGCTTTACCAAGACGGCATTCAATACCCCGGTTTCGCTCTGATCGACGTCTTCAGCCCGTGCGTCACCTTCAACAAGGTGCAAACCTATGACTGGTTCCGCAAACGGGTCTACAAACTCGAAGATGCTGGACACGACCCGGCGGACTTCCACGCCGCGATGGACAAGGCCCTGGAGTGGGGTGAGAAGATCCCCTATGGCCTTCTCTACCGCAATCCGAATCCGCCTCCGTCCCTTGATGTGCAAGATCCTGGTCTCCAATCTGGCCCGTTGGCCAGGCAACCGTTGGGTTTGACCAAGCAACAGCGCGCGAAGCTAATCGAGGAATTCATGTGAAAAAGAGCTGTGGCTGTGGCAGCTCGTTCGAGGTCTAACTAGCGCGGTCATCGGCGTTGCTGAGGAAGGGTCGGCTTATGAAGGTGTTGAATCGGAAACCTGAGAAGAAACCCAACGGTGCTGCTGTTCCTTCAGCAGCAAGTCTGATTCTCTCGACGGACGTGTTGAGTTGGCAAGAAGAGCGGAACCTGCTGGAGGCTTTCTGGGAATGCAAGACGGAGTTGGTCCGTACCTTGATCCGCCACTTCCCTCAGCTCCGATCCCATCGGCCGCCGCTGAAGCCCTGGCCGATGGCCCAATTTATCCGGGAGCACTGCGATGCCGACGTCCGAAAGGTGTCGGCAATCCGCCGACTTTATGACCGCTATCTCATGTTCAAAAATCGGCTCGCTTTGGCCAACCTTGGCCTCGCGGGGCAGCTGACGAAGCAGTTTCGGCACCGTGGCTTGAGCTATGCGGACCTGTTGCAGGAGGGGAGATGTGGTCTGATGCAAGCCATCGACCGGTTTGATCCGTCGTACGGGACCAGGCTGGGGACCTATGCCGGCTGGTGGATTCGCCAGGCGCTCCAGATCGCGGTGGCGGGCCAGAGCCACCTGATCAGCCTCTCGCCGCATTGCTTTGGGAAACTGTGGGCGATCCAGCGGGAGTCCGAAGCCCTTGCCCACCGTGGGGACCGCCTGCCGTCGGCCCAGGAACTGGCCGAGCGCACCGGCATGAATTTGGATCTTCTCACCCACCTCCAGACCGTCTTGCGCACGCCAGTTTCCCTGGACGCGGTGCTGCATGAGGACACCGACTTCAAACTTACGGAAGCCCTGGCGGACGATACAAGCAGCAGCGAGTTACTCAGTGCCGAACGCCAGGAAGCCGTGCAACTGCTCTTGGAAAACTTATCCCCACGCGAGCGGCACGTCTTGGATCTGCGCTTCGGCCTGGCAGGGAATGAGGCGAACAGCCTGACGGGGATCGGCCGCAGGCTACGCATCAGCAGCGAGCGGGTGCGGCAGATACAGGAAGCGGCCCTGAAGAAACTCCGTGCCACGGCCGACGATGCTGGATGGGAATCCAGTATGCTTTTGAACTGACCCTTGGATTGCGGGACACTTCGTGTCTCACAGGAGCCCTGAGAGGATCCAGTACGAGTACATTCTCGGCATTTACGGAGCAGGCGATGGTGAGTCTTATGCAGTCAGTTACGATGAGCCACCTTGGGCCACTTATTGATACCTTCGGCCGGACGCATAACAACTTGCGCATCAGCGTCACCGATCGGTGCAATATTCGCTGCTTCTACTGCATGCCGGAGGACAATCCGGTATTCATGCGGCGGGACGAGATCCTCACGTTCGAGGAAATCGAACGGTTCGTGCGTGTAGGGGTGCGGCTGGGGATCAACAAGATCCGGCTCACAGGAGGCGAACCCCTGGTCCGGCGTGATCTGCCGGTGCTCGTGAGAAAGTTGGCAGCCATCCCCGAGGTTACTGACCTGGCACTGACGACCAATGGCATTCTTTTGCCCGACCTGGCCAGGCCACTTTACGATGCCGGCCTGCGGAGGATCAATGTCCACCTGGACACGCTCAACCCGGCCAAGTTCGAGCAGATCGTCCGCCGCCCTGGATTCGAGAAAGTCTTGGAAGGCATCTTCGCCTGCAAGCGGCTGGGGTACGGCCCCATCAAGCTCAACGCTGTGGCCGTACGCGGGTTGATCGAGGACGATCTGGTACCGCTGGCCCAGTTCGGCCGTGAGCACGGGATTGAGGTTCGGTTCATCGAGTTCATGCCGCTGGACGCCGACGGCAAATGGCAGCGCGACAAGGTGCTGTTCGCCGCCGACATCCTGGACAAACTGTCGCAGGAGATTTCCCCGCTGCTGCCGGCGCCGGACCAGGACGCGCGGGCTCCAGCAAGCGAGTTCGTGTTCGCCGATGGCGTGGGGCGGATCGGCATTATTGCCTCGATCAGCCGCCCCTTCTGCATGAGTTGCAACCGTATTCGGCTCACGGCGGACGGCAAGCTGCGCAACTGCCTTTTCGCGCTGAAAGAGGTGGACGTGAAAGCCGTCCTGCGCGGGGGTGGCACGGATGATGATCTCGTAGAGATCATCATCCGCAACGTGTATGACAAGTGGGAAGGGCACGAGATCAACACGGCGCGCTTTGTGCAGCCGCCCCGCCCCATGTATGCCATTGGCGGTTAATTAACAAGGAGGGATCGCTAATGCCAGGAGTTGCCACCGTTACTGTGCAAGAGCTGCGGCAGATGTTGGCGCAAAGTACGCCTCCCTTGCTGCTGGACGTGCGCGAGTCGGACGAATGGCAGTTCTGCCGTATTGAGGGCGCGCGCCATCTGCCGATGAGCCAGATTCAACAGAGGGTTGGCGAACTGGAGCCCATGCAGGAAACGGTGGTGTACTGCCATCACGGCGTGCGTTCCCTCATGGTTGCGGAGTTCCTCAACGGCAAAGGGTTTTCCCGAGTTGCCTCGTTGACAGGTGGCATCGAAGCGTGGTCGGCGCTCATCGATCCTTCGGTGCCCCGCTATTGATGGAAAAAACCGAGTGTAGTTTCCCGAAAGGAGAACGCAAATGCCACCCTCCACTGGCCAACCGAAGATCGCACTGCCAGGCGTAAAGACCATCCTTGCCATCGCCAGCGGCAAAGGCGGCGTCGGCAAATCGACCGTGGCCACGAATCTTGCGCTGGCTATACAGATGCACGGCAACCGGGTCGGGTTGGTGGATGCCGACATTTACGGACCAAGCATCCCCCGTATGATGGGCGTGCCGGGTGTTGTCGATCAAAGCACCACGCGGATGCCCATGGAGCGCTACGGCATCAAGCTCATGTCGATGGGCTTCCTGGTCCCGCCCACTCAGGCCGTCATCTGGCGCGGGCCCATGGTTCACAAGGCAATTACGGGGTTTCTCACAGACCCCAATATGGACTGGGGCCAACTCGATTACCTGCTCGTCGATTTGCCGCCGGGCACCGGGGATGCCCAGTTGACGTTGTCGCAGACAATCGCGCTGTCCGGGGCGCTCATCATCACCATGCCACAGGAAGTGAGCCAGACCGTCGCCCACCGCGGGCTGGAGATGTTCCGGCAAGTGCGCGTTCCTGTTATCGGCATCGTGGAAAACATGAGCTATTTCGTGAACGAAGACGGCAAGCGCTACGAGATCTTTCAACATGGTGGCGGCCAAAAACTTGCCGCCGACACGGGCGTGCCGTTTCTGGGCGAAATTGCGATCGACCCGCGGGTAGCGGAGTGCGGCGACGCCGGCGAGCCGATCGTCCGCAAGTATCCCGATTCGTTGGTCGCCAAGGCCTTCCTGGAGTTGGCGACCAGAGTGATCCACGAGTTGCAGACGGCCACCCACCAGGCGCCAATGCCGGTGCTGCAGCTTTAATTGACCGTTTGCAATGAAGAACCGTGAGGCAAAGCAATCCATGGAACAGCTATTAAAGGCATGCGAAGTCGGCGAGATCGCTTCCGGCGCCGGCAGGGTCGTCGAAGTACAAGGAAAGCAAATTGCGCTGTTCAATGTCGGCGGTACTTTCCACGCCATCGACAACGCTTGCCGTCATCGCGGCGGCCAACTGGGCAAAGGAACTCTGGATGGAACTGCCGTTACGTGTCCTTTACACCGTTGGCAGTTCGACGTCACCAACGGCGTGTGCCTCACCCGCCCCGGTGTGAAAACGGGATCCTATCCGGTCAGCATCCAAGGGAACGCCGTGATGCTTGCTCTGGCTCCCCAAGATGTCGCCCCACCGGCGGGCTCAAAGGGGCGACGCTTCCTCGTTCGCTTCGGAGTCATGAGACATCTGGGCTGGTTTGTCGCTCGGGAACCGGGTGATTACCGCCGCAGGCAACGGGTGGTCGTGCAAACCAACCGCGGCTTGGAAGCCGGTGAGATCATGACCCCCGAGGGACAATTCACTCCGGCAGCGGGCGCCGAGGGTTCCGCCGGCGAGTTACTCCGATCAATGACACCGGAAGATGCGTTCCAGGAAAGGGCGTTACGGCAAGGAGAGCAGAAAGCCTTTGAAGACTGTCGCCGATTACTTGCTGAACGGAACATGCCGGTAGAACTGCTCGACGTTGAACAACTGCTCGACGGTGAGAAGATCCTCTTTTATTTTCTCGGCGATCCGCCTGCGGAAATGGCGGATCTGACCGAAGAGTTAGGGAAAACCTACTCGACCCGCATTGAATTCCGCCAATTCATGGAACGGGCCGAAGCTGGCTGCGGACCCGGTTGTGGCACCGACGAAGCTCCAGGTTGTGGCGACGAGGGCGGATGCAGCAGTTGTGGCGACAGCGGGGGCTGTGCGGTCAAGGACGTCCTCAGTAAGCGAAAAAGCGACCACGCCCATGCTTAGTTGGACAGCGCCACTTTTCACAATGGGCAAGCAGTTTCGACGTAAGTCCTTATTTGATGCCGCCCAACCTTACCCAATGTGAAAAGTGGCGCTGTCCAATTAGACATCAGGAAGAAACTCATGAACTCCGAAACCGGTCAACCCAAGACACGGCGTGGCGTCTTGTTGACGACAGACCTGCTTTTCTCCTCGAAGGTGACCGGGACCGCATCGGCCCTCGGCCAAGAGGTGGCAGTGGCAGGTAATGTCGCAAAGGCGGTCGAGTTGTGCCGCGCCAGGCCGTGCGCTTACGTCATCATTGACCTGGGAATGGCGGAAATCGAGATGGAGACGGCAGTGACTCAGCTCCGTGAGGCTGCCGGTGCAGTCCCAACCATCGCTTACGGGTCGCATGTAGATAAGGCCCGTCTCGATGAGGCCCGTGCCGCTGGCTGCGACGAGGTGTTGCCCCGGAGCAAGTTCAGCGCCGAGCTACCTGCCTTGTTGCGCCGCTACTTTGATGGCAACCGACAAGGATAGAACGCTACCGAAAGGATCACGATAGTGGATGCGCCTCCAAAACACATAAGAGGATTCAAGGAAGAAAAGTATCTCCAGATTACCTGGGAAGAAGGCCATGTGGGGATCTATCCATACCGGCCCCTTCGCGGGGAGTGTCCTTGTGCCAATTGTGTTGATGAAATGACCGGTATCCGAAGACTTGATCCTGCCTCGGTCCCTGAGAACATCGTTGTTACAGATATGCAATTGGTAGGCAACTACGCGCTCAAGTTTGTTTGGTCTGATGGCCATTCCACGGGAATCTACACCTGGAAACGACTGCGAGGCCTCTGTCCCTGTCCACTGTGTAAACGGCAGTAAAACTCCTGCCTGCTGGTTGGTGAGACGAGAACAACCGGAAGATTATCAGAAAGGAGAAATGACCCTATGTCCGTCACTCTAACGGCAAAACCCGGCACGGAAGTGCGCCGCATCATCAGCGAGCAGCAGCAAACAGGATCTGTCTTTATCGAGCACGCCGGATGGCAGACGCCAGCGCATTTCGGTGATGCGGCCACGGAATACCGCAGCGCCCGGCGCAACGCATCCCTGTTTGATCTCTCGGCACGGGGCAAAATTGAACTGGCCGGGCCCGATGCTTTGAAGTTCTTGCATAATCTGTGTACCCAGGAGGTGAAAAACTTGCCGGTCGGCACCGGCTGCGAGGCCTTCTTGACGAACGCCAAGGCGCGCGTGATCGCTCCCATACTGGTCGGGCATTTCCATCACCTGGACCAGGACCGGCTGTTGCTGGATGGTGAGCCCGGATTGGCCACTAAGATACTGCAGCATCTCAATCGTCACCTGATCAGTGAGCAGGTGGAACTGGCGGACCGCACCCGTGAATTTGCCCTGGTGCATCTGTGCGGGCCAAACGCGCAAATCATCCTGGAAAAAGTGGGGGGCGGTCCTTTGCCCGACCTGCCGATGCTCCACCACGTCACCCGGTCTGTGGGCAACGTACTCTGCCACGTTCGCCGCCATCAACCTCTGGCCCTTCCTGGGTACGACCTGTTCTGCGACAGTCTCAATGGGGCCGAGGTTTGGCGCACTTTGATCGCGGGCGGTGCGTCACCTGCAGGATCCGAGGTTTACGAAATCCTCCGCGTCGAGGCCGGCACTCCGGTCTTCGGCCAGGACATCGACGAAGATCGCTTCGCCGTGGAAGTGGGCCGCTCCGAGCAAGCGATTTGCTTTACGAAAGGGTGTTTTCTTGGCCAGGAACCGATCGTCATGGCCCGGGACCGCGGCCACGTCAATCGCCTGTTGGTAGGAATCAAGATCAGCAAGGGAGGATCGGTCGCCAACGGGACTCGACTTTTCCGCGACGATAGTGAGGTGGGCCAGGTCACCTCGTCGGTCTTCTCGCCCCAACTCCAACAAACTATCGCCCTGGCCTATGTGCGGCGTGGGAGCTGGGAACCAGGTACCGTTCTGCAAATGGAACCTCTCAGTGAGGGCCGGCAGGGAGTGGTGGCGAAATTGCCGCTGGCAGATCCCGTCCTTGACGCTAAATGACCGTGCGCGATTTTGCAGCAACATTCCTTTCACCAAAAGACCAAAGAAAGGTCTTGAAAAGAATCCGCCGGGGAATTGGAAAAAGCCAAGTGTAGTGTAACAGTAGAACCCCTGCCGCTTGGTTGGGGTAAAGACAAGAACCGACCTTTTTTCAGCATGGAGAAGTGACTATGGCCATCACGGTAACGGAAAAAGCCGCCACGGAAGTGCGACGCATCATCAGCGAGCAGCAGCAAACAGGAGATGCACCAGCGCAACTTTACTTGCGCCTGCGCGTGGTAGGCGGCGGCTGCAGCGGCTTCCAGCACAAGCTGGACATCGATACGACGGTCAACCCCAAGCTCGACGAGCTGTTCGCCTTCCACGGTGTCGAGGTGGTGGTGGACAAGCGCAGCCTGATGTACCTCACTGACCTCGCGGTCGATTTCCACGACGACCTGAACCGCCGAGGTTTTAGCCTTAGCAATGCCAGTGCCAAGAGCACCTGTGGCTGCGGCAGCTCGTTCTCCATGTAACGAGTGCGAGCATCGCCTGGCGTCGCCTGATTCCCCAAGGGTGGGATACTTCCGAAGGGATTGAAGTCTACTAAAGCTACGCACCGGAACATCTGTGGAAGGAGGTGTACAATGGCTGATGAAACGCGAAGACTTCTGAAAATCTTTGGCGTGGCGGTAACAGACTTCGACGCCGAGGCGGAAAAGCTGGAGGCGGCCGCGGCCCAGCTCTCCACCGCCAGTGGTAAGGACCAGATCGGGAAGCTCCTGAAGGATGTGAGGTGAATCCAGAAAAATAATCATCCCATAGAATGGTTCGGTCAGCTGATTGACAGCTGGTCACGGAGGAGCCATTCTCATGGAATTCACGGACGGAATCAAGCACTACTTGCAGGCTGGCGTTCAA
>Ga0209726_10000947_pt1 | contig 50431 bp, 43 predicted proteins | sample Subgrocontami54m_FD_187453 | JGI IMG/M metagenome (GOLD analysis project Ga0209726, IMG submission 187453) | Subsurface groundwater microbial communities from S. Glens Falls, New York, USA - GMW46 contaminated, 5.4 m (SPAdes) (version 3) | ecosystem: Environmental > Aquatic > Deep subsurface >...
GGTTTCGACTCCCGAGCCTGCGTGAAGATCCGGTTTGAGCTGTCTTCTGGTACTCCGCGCCCATTTCCCAACCGCTCCAATAGCATCTGCGAAGGAGACAAATTTGGAGTACCAGTTTCCACTGAAAAAGTTGGCTGTGGGAATGGAAACCATCTGTAATATCTCAGGGACGTCACGCCGTTGGCTCACCTCGCGGGCAACTACCCTGAGGGCATTCGCTGGAAGCAGCGAGTCCGAGTCGATGATAATGAAATAAACCTGCCTGGAATCGTCGAGAAAACCTTCTTTTTTTATAATTCGATAAGCGGCGTTCAGAGCTCCAGGCTTAGGACCTCGTTTGTAAGGGTCTAGATGACGAATGTTAGCTTTGGGGAGTTCAGCGATCAGTTGCTGCGTGACGGCCTGAGTGGAAGCCAGTGCCAGTCTAGCCTCTCTTTCAATCGCCTCCCGGCCTGGTATTTCCAGGGGAATCGAGGATAAGTAAAAACGCTGACAAAGACGTCTTCCGATTTTCCTCAGTTTTCTTTTTCGCACTTCGTGAGCTATTAACTGGGTCACCAGATCGCTTCGATTGTAAATATTCTCTGAACCCAAAATACGAGTAAAGTCAGCGACAATACTATCGACTCCATTGCTGATGCGTTGCAACACACCGTCGATAGCGGCAATTTCAGCGTTGGTCAGTTGCAACAAATCTAGGATCCTCGACGAAGAAAAAGTCGCTTTATCCGGAATACAAGTAAGGCGGAAGAGGAGATCCTCTAAAACCACTACCGAGATGTTTGGGGCATTAAGCAAGGAACGCAACTTACCCGATGTGATCTCTTTGACCCAGGTTTCAATCGGCATCGATTTATTACTAATGCAGCGCCAAAAAAACGGTGAAAAGGCCTGGGCGTGTGTCGGGTCAGAGGCAGCCTCCAATGTCCTGCGGACTAAGGTATTCACCTGGTTTTCTTTCTTAAGTTGCTCGGAATGTTCAGTAATAACCCAAGTATGATACCGATCGGCAGGATAATTCTGGTTCGCCAGAGCCCTGAGAACCGGACCAATGCTTTGACCCGCTTGATAAGAAGCGATTAGGATGTGAAAAATGGGAAAAGTCTGTGGACTCGTATTACTTTCATCAGATCTCTGCCCCGTAGGGCTTTGGTGCTGGAGAAATCGGAATGTGTTGTAAGACCAATAAATTACCTGAGTAATTCGGCGATAAAACAGGAAATAAAAACAGAGGACCACTGACCATATGAGACTTCGCCTAGAACTGCCCATGCTGAGCCAACAAATCCAAAAGGAGGAAACAAAGCCGGCAGCAATGAGGCCCCAGTCTATGAACCGTCGATGGGGAGTTGCGGGCAGATTCCATTCATAGTTATTTTGTTGCGCCACTTCAATCGGACTCCCTTGAGAGAGTTTCGGTTCAGATTTAGTATCGTATGCGGCGAATGTGTTTCAGAATATCTTCATGTCTTCCCAACGCAACGGCACGGGAACCTTTGTTAATACAAACGTAACCTATCTGGCACTGTCTCAGGCATGGTCTGATAATCCACATCCCCGACCAGAGTCTTGCAATCACTGTTCCTTGCGCTGGTCCTCAGCCTCGCAACGACGAATCCGGCGGACATAATGGCCAACTCGATTATGAATAGTGGGTGCCAAATGTATTTTGAGAGCCATTTATCTCCCCACTGCGCTCCGTACCATCGGGTTGCGATATTAATTCCATAGAACTTGATCGAGAACGGATAGAACCACATAATGCCCCATCCGATCGTAAGCGAGTCTAAAACCAGGTGAGATATTAGGCCGACACAACCGGCGACGGCCCAAGCGCTTCGTTCGCGCATCCGCAAGAAGACTGGTACTAATGCAAGCACCACAGCGAATATTAGAGTGTGCAAAATGGATTCCCGATGTTGACCGGCTTCACCTCCCAGAAACTTCCAGCCCAGTTTGAAGAACAACGGTACAAGATCGAGATCTGAGACTACCCCCGCAACGACGCCGTAGAGAATAGGCCCTCGACACACTTCCGACCTTGGTCGACGGAGAAGAAACAACGCTGCCTCCGTGGCACAGTACGCGCCAGCAATATGCGTCGGCAGAAGCATTATAAAATCGGCGGATCAGTTATCCGCAAGAATTCGCCACGAATAGTGCGAACAACGACAGCCGCAGAAATCAGCATAGAGAGAATATGTGGTAAGAGTATTTTGTACAAACGGAATTCCCATCTGAACCCTAGAACTCTGCTATTGCCGAATCAAGCCCTGGATTATCTCTGAATCCGCGAGATAAGACAACATGTTTTCAACGTTTTCGCCTTGGCATTCATTTATTTACAGCATAGTATTGTGAAACTGGTCTTGGGAAGAGATGGCTGGAGGCCAGGCCGCCGGCGCCGGCGGCTTTTAAAGCGCGCCGTGCGGCCTGACGGTGTTGCACTGCTATCATTGGTGCCTACCATCGTGATCGCCTCTCTTGAACGGCTTCCGGTGGCGGTCCACTGCAAAAACGTAGTCAAATTTGTAGAAAGTCCAGGTTGCAATTAAAAGTGGGAGTCATTTATGCTGCCTTTTGACCCTGAGGGCCCCAGTAATTCTCCCACTCGGCATTGCTGCGTAAGACGCGAAGGGCCAACATCTTGCTGGCGTTTTCTATTTTCCACCATGCCCCGGCGATCTTTAGCCTGATTTGAATGACATATCGGTGGGCACTTTCGATCTCTCCCGAGCCGATGGGCAGTCCGGCGGCCAAGGCAGCTTTGTAGTCCAAGCAATTTGGCCGGTTGGCGATATAGCGATAGCAGGCGCGGACGGGAGCGTCTTTTCCAGGAACCTCTTCACTCTCCAGAAAGGGCCGGAGACTTTCCAGAACGTCCGCCCAACGATTCTCTTTCAGCCAAGTCTTCTTCTCCTCCATCCATGTTTCTTTCTTTGGTCCGGCGACCACTTCCGCCGCCGTGGTAAGGTACTCGCGGAGATAAAAAAAGTCAATCAGATACACGCGCGTGTAGCCGCAAAATGAGAATGTCCTATTTGAGCAAAGTAGAAATGTCCTCTTTCATCGATGGCGGGAGGAAAGATGAAAGAGGAGCGATTGGAAATGAGCCAGAAGGAACGGGATCGGCTAAAGGTAATCCATGAGGTGAAGGAAAAACATTGGAAGCAGGCAGAGGCAGCGGAACGGCTGGGGTTGAGCCGTCGGCAAGTTCGACGGTTGCTGCGGAGGGTAAAGAGGGAAGGGGATTCTGGGATCGTGCATCGGCTGCGGGGACGGGAGTCGAACCGGAAGATTCCACCGGAGCGGCAACAGCGGATATTGGCCGAACTGCGGAGCGATCGGTACCGGGTTTTGGTCCGACGCTGGCGAGACGGCAACGGATCGAGGCGGTACACGTCTGGAGACAGCGCCGGGCGGCATTCGGAGAGTTGGTGATGATGGACAGCTCCCCGTTTCGCTGGCTGGAAGAGCGGGGACCGGCTCTGCAACTCATTGCCCTGATCGATGATGCGACGAGCCGATTCTGGGGACGTTTTGCAGAGCACGATGACACGGGAGAAAATCTGCGCACGCTGGAAGGTTGGTTGCGCCACTACGGACGCCCGGTGGCGGTCTATACGGATAAAAATAGCATCTTTCACACCACCCGTCCGGTGCAGTGGGCGGAGCAGTTGGAAGGCACGCCGGCGCGGACTCAGTTCGAGCGGGCCTTGCACGAGTTGGGCATCCGGCCGATCCTGGCGCACTCGCCGCAGGCCAAGGGCAGAATCGAGCGTCTCTTCGGCACCTTGCAGGACCGGCTGGTGAAAGAGATGCGCCTCGCCGAGATCCATTCCATCCCGCAGGCCAACCGATATCTGGAAGAAGTTTTCCTGCCCGCCTGGGAGCAGCGGTTCACGGTAGCTCCCCGCGATGGGAATGACGCGCATCGTCGCTTGGAACGGGAGCACCGCCTGGAGCGGATTCTCTCGGTGAGGGAATCCCGCTCGGTGGCCAATGACTACACGGTTCGCTGGAAGGGGCAGCTTTGGGCCGTCCATCGTGCCGATGTCCGGCCCGGCCTACGCCGAGCCAGAGTGGAGCTGGAACAGCGGCTGGATGGCAGCGTCTGGCTGCTCTTTCGCAACCGCTACCTGGCCCTGCACCCCTGTCCGGCGCCGCTTTTGGCGGCAAGTCCTTCCGGCCTACGGCCTCCAGGACTTGCCGCCAAAACAAAATCAAAACCAAAGACAAAATACATTCCTCCCCCCGACCACCCCTGGAGAAAGAGGACATTTCTATTTTGCAGAAATGAGGACATTCCTACTTTGCGTTGACATCAGATACACGCGCGGCTACCCCCGAGATTCCGTCAAAGTGACCTGAGTGGTCCGCTGTCGGAATCTTGTCCACAAAAAGCTCCATCAACGCCACCGACCACCTGCACAGAATGCAGGGGCTCTACCATCGTGATCGCCCCTTTTGAAGGGCTTCCGGTGGCGGTCCCCTGAAAAAACGTAGCAAAATTTGTAGAAAGTCCAATGTAAATTAGGCAGTGGACCTATTTTAAGTATCTTCTATTCAATCACTTACAAAGGCGATCCATTTTGCCCAAGGCAGGTTACGGGCATTTGTCGAATTGCCCTTTTTTCAATTGCTTACGGTTCAAGCAGTTGGGCGCGGCTTATTGGAACTTGTGGAACCCAGTTGAGCTTGGGTGCTTCTCCGTCTACATTTTTATCTACAACAAAACGATTGGCATCGATCTTCCCCAAAGTTCCCCAATGCGATTTACAAAGTGCGCCTGTCTCCAGCACGAAAAATCCACCGCTGCGCGCCTTGCTCTTTGTCCAATTCTGTTCTGCAAGCCTGCATTCGGATTTTCGAGTTCCATTTAGTGTTCGCTAACGGCCGGTGCGCGGTTCTTGGTGCGTCCGAGCCGAGCGCGTTCTGAGCCGTTCTGCTTCTCGTTTGATGCTTTTTGATGGCGCGCTTTTGTTCTGCTTCTCTTTCCCTGGCTCGTCTTGCTCAGGTGATTCATGTAGAGGATTCGGTCCTTCTATCGGTGGAAACGGAAACCAGAATTTCTCTCGGTAAAGGACATGATCATTAAGGTCTTCGCAAAGACCATCAAGGTCCGGACGGACGAAGCTAGGTGTCATGCCCAGCATTTTCAGTTGGTGCCTAATGCGAATTCTGGCTTCAGCCGGGAACACGATTTTGGTAAGATTTTCTGGGCTCGGCGCATAGTCGAAATCCTCCCAAGGTTTGTGACAGAGAAGAAAGGCTGAAGACTGACGGACGAAGCGTTCAGTTGTAAGCCGCGGATAAAAGATCAGAGACTCTTTTTGTTTCTGGATGGTCTTTAGGTCCATCGTATGTTTCTCGCCAAGCCACGAACTGAACCAGTACCGATAAACGGCAAACTCGGTAGACCGATCTGGATGCGCTGCAAAGAATAACGCAACGAGCGGGTTCTCCGTCCAATCGATCAGACGCGTCGCCAATCCGTAATGCCGCGCCAAACAGAGCCAATCTAGATCCCCGACAGGCGATTTTTCCGAATACGCGGGCGCACGGCGTTTAAAGCCCTCCAAAAGCATACGTTCTTTATTGAGCATGTCGAAAGCATTAACTTTGCCGTCTCGCAATCTCGGTAGACGGCCTATTACTGGACGAAGGCTAAACTCGGAATCTGGGACTCCGCGGTAGACCCATTTATGCATCGGGTTCCAGTCGCGTGTCCCGAGCGCGATAAACTCATCAAGAGTATTTACGTTTGAAGTCTTCATGGATTGTTAATGTTACGGTTAACTGTTTAATCGGTGCTGCGCAATCAATGAAGATGCCAAGCGGACTGCCAGAACCTTCTTAGGAGCAGTCGTTGTGGGGAACCGGAGATACCGAAGAAACTGGAATAATAACGCTTCAGAATACTCCACCGCCGTTACAGAATCTAATTCGCGGAGCATTTTTTCGTGCAGCAAGCTTCTCAACAGGAAAATCCGCGACTCTGCTCTTGAAGCTCTTTTTCGAGTATTCTTAAATGGGAATCCAGAATAAGCAACTTTGTACCATTCCTGCGCTTTTGAGAACATTAAGTCATTTCCATTCTTATTATCCAGAACCGAAAGAAGGATGTCCGCCTCAAGTGCAGCAAAATCCAAGAGCCGCGGATAGACATCACTACGACCAAAATCAATCAAGGCGGCACGGGCATTCGGAGAAACAAAAACGTTTCGACAGTGAAAATCTCCATGTAAGCGAGCAACTTGATAATTACCGCATATCGTCCAATGTCCATTCAACGAGCGCTCAATAAACTTGCGAACTAATTGAAGCTGCCGCACCGTCAATGCACCTAGAACCGATTTCCATGTCACCATTTGGTCTAGTACATCGAGCATTTGGCTGCCGCTGACAAAGCTAAGTAATGGGGCGCTGAATTTCGAAAATTTAGGAACCGCTGCTTTTGCATTTGGTATAAGCAGATCATCGATCATTTGAGAGAAGATTTGTTCATCCTCTCGGTGTACTCTTGACTGCATCAGAAATTCACGGAGAAGCATCGCGGACTTGACAGGGCGGACTGCTATCGCGTACCAACCCTGCGATTCCACACACGGAGCTTTCGGGGTCTCCGCGTGAAGTTCGAGCGTCGATCCCATTTCTGGCAGACGCCGTAGTTCGTCCCGAAGAGGGGCTGCAAACTGGCTGATTTTCAGAATTGTTTCCACCTCTCTCTTAGGCGGGCGAGTAAAACTCTTTACAAACAAAATAAATGCACCCGAATAGCCTGGCTGCAGTGCACGCACCGAATCTTTTGCCATTGTTGGGATTGCCTGCCGGATCAATTGTCCCAGAGTTTCCTTTCCGACAGTTTCCGTTACTGCTTTCGTATTCCAATCTTCATAAAATTCAAGGGGGCGAGCACTTGAATGGTCGGTTTGTTTTCTGTTGATCCACTGGAGAACTATCCCACCTAGCTTCTCTGCGCTCATACTCATCAGTGATTGCCTTGCGAGAACCTCATCGGCACCCGCCTCGACGCAATCATTATAGTGATCGAAGTGTTTCTCCTTGTGTTCCTCGATGTCCCCTGAGTACATTACAATGACGGTTTCCGGCGATCCTTTGTGGATGTCCTCACCTACTCGGATGCCGTCATATATCGTCTTGCCAGGACCGCGCTCAGTAGTCTCTGTCAATTTCAAATCGATAAGGGCAACACTAAACGTATGTTCCTTAGCCATCTGACGCGCCGTCGTTCCATCGGGGGCTATATGACCTTCGAACGAAGGAATCGCTGTTACTGTTTCCCACAAGGTCCTATTGATGCCTGGTTCATTGTCGACAACTAGCACTTTAATCATTTCTGCAATTCCTAATTACCAAAGACATATCACCAGCTTCTGAGCAACTCGCCATGGATATTCCTGAAGCCTAATCGGCTGTTCGAAGTCGCCTCCAAACAGTTTAATGTGGCGAGCCGCTCGCTTGCCAGCATCGCTGAACTCAACGTTCCGGAGAAGCTCCCTGCCGTTGTTCCTAACGGCTACAACCACGCATGTATCATGGCCGTTATTACGCACCTCCTCAACTGCCAGAACAACTTTGGGATATCGTATCCACTCTTCGTTGGCTGTTTCGGCGGAGCTCGGGAATGCCTTTGTCTCCAAATTATTAAGAATATGTGTCGTGCACTCTTCCAAAACGCCCAGAGGAATAAAGAGATGACGCTTCTGGTCAGCGCATGCGAGGTTCTCTATCAGTACTTCAGGAGATGCGATAGCTGGTAAAACACTCTTGAGACGTTCATAAATGCGATCTCTATATTCAGTTAAGAAATCTGCAACAGTCGGTCCCTTTATTAATTTCAAGATTTGCGTAAGCGTTGAATGTTCGTTCAACAGATGCTGGTCTATTCTCTGCGCTGCTTCTGCAAGGTTTACAACTAACACCTTCGCCCCGCCGTCATGTCCTAAGAAGTCAAGGGCTGTAGAGATTAATCCAACATCTCTAAGCAAATGGTGCTTTTCCGTTCTTGTATTCGTCAGATAGTTAATGAAAGCAGCATTTACACTCCGATATGCACTCATGTAGCGTAAACACCCTCGCAGATCTACCAACCAAGGCAATAATTGTTTCGAAAGTACAAGGAGATATTTGCTTTTCCATGCAGTTGAATGAAGTGCAAACGTATCAGTTGACAGTTCTTTTAAACTTTCTCCTCTCTTGGCCAGGAAGTTGACAAATGGACGCATGTCGTGGCGGAGAAGCGGATCCGACTGAATCAACTCAAGCACTCTAGAGGCTGCGCGCCTTGGAGTTAGGCCCTGGGCGTCCTGCTGAACCTGTCGGTCCATAGACATGGTACTGCACACTTCGACTAAATTCATATATTGAGTAAGTTCTTTATCGGCGAGCTTTAACGTTTTAGCAACAGCAGGACCCCGGTCTTGCACAACATCAAAGAATCGAATGCATTCGTCGTTGCCCCGTTGACTAGGAGATAAAGTAGCCGTATGTAACACAGCTCTGCCAAGTAGGGGCAAATCTTTCAATGCCGAAACTGCAATTAAAATGAGCGCTTCAAAGAAATCATCTGTAAACTGCGACCGAAGAAGCGACAATGCGGCGGCTTTTGTGGCGCTATCGTGTTGTTCCGTAACCGTCCGAAGTGCCATTTGCTTGACAAGCGGCGCCACCGTTTGTCGCACTCGTGCTTTACCGAGAAGCATCCATTCTTCTAAAAATAGCGATAGTACTGCATACAATTCCTGCTCTCCGGAAATCGAATCGATTCGCTGCCGAAGCTGGACAAGGGCAGTTTCGTTCTCCGAAGCCAACTCTGCATAACTGCGAAGCTCCACCCAAGTTCGCAAGAACGCTTGGGAAAATTGGCGCTCACTACCCGGGTGGAGTCCACGCAGAGTATGAGATACCTCCTCTGCCAGTTGACGAACGACATCCGACCACCATTCTCGGTCTCGAAACCGCCTTCGAGTTAACTCGTATGGGCATTCATGAGATGCATAGAAAGGAACTGGCAACAGAAAAGGAAATACAAAACACACTTGAGTAGCCGTGTCCCCCCCCCATCCCTTCCACAGCTTGCATCGACTCCCAAAACTCGATATCTCGTGAAATCATTCTAACGAGAAGTGGAACTGCCAACACCCTCTTCGCACCTTTCCCCACAGCCAGACGAACAAGTGAACTCAGAGTTGTACCACGCCACATCCCATCATCTGCAATGATGACATCATCCCACTTATTGTCGTCCGGCACTTCTTCCAGATATCGAATCTGGTCTGAGCATCGCGCTCCGCCTCCCGGATCAAATGCTCGGGACACCTCCCCGAGTACTAGTTGGCTTTTGCCCCAAATGGTCCTTAGGGTGTTAGCGAACAATCTGGCTCCTGTCGCGTATGCGGTAAGTTTGTGACCGTTCCTATCAGCGGCATTGCGACCTAAACGCTCAACGCTCTCAATTTGGGCAATTCCCGCCGGAAATAAAATACGCGTTGGCGAGAAACTGTCCCAATTTCGGCGGAGCAAACGCTCTTCACACTTCTCACGAACCTGACGAAGAATTTCTCCAGTATCCGCAGCGAGAAGTTGTTCAACATTGACGTATACAGAAGTGTGCCGTGTCCCATCAATTACGTGTCCGCATCGTACGGCCTCGCTGTCAATTAATAAACGAACTGTTTGTTCACTCCGAGGATCTAGTGTCCTATTCCACCCGAGCGGCTGACTAGTCCGTGGAATTAGAGTAACGGGGTCAACCCAATATTCATCATCGCCAAATGCATATTGGCCATCGTTAGGTGCGTCCGGGAATTCAGAAGCCGAGAGAAACGGAATCTGTGTCCGTCCTAAAGTAATTGCCTGCGGATCAGACCCTGCTTCCTGGCGATAGTCAACTAGCGAGACCACGCCAAGTAACCTTGCACCGTTTTCCTCAACTAAGTTTGCCACGGCAGTAAGAAGTGAACCACTAGATACCACGTCTGTAAAGAGGATGACGTCGTCTTCACGACTAATATATGAGCCAACTTGCTCTTTTGTTGGCACATCGTAAGTGAGAAGAGAATATGCGCGTGTTGGTGTCAGCAGTCGCTGTGGAATATGTGCTACCACCTCCCTCATCGATCCTGCAAACGCGAGGATTACCGGCACTTTGCTCTTAAGGAGGCTCATGTCTAAAAGCTTTGTAATTGCCGCTACGCCCCCAAAAACCCATCGTTTCAAATTCTCATCCACGCGGGAGGCAATGTTAGATGACACCGCAAAGTATCGCCTCAATACTTTGGTACTCAATGAATTGATCTTGCCGCTAAAAAAACCACTTTCAATAGCATGTTCTCGAAAGCCACGCGAGAGATAGGCAGTGTTAACCTGAGACGTTATAAATAAGTAATCATCAAGCTTTAGGTCCACTGGACTTCCACGGAACGGTTCGTGTATTTCGGAAGGCATAGATTGGCGCTGCAAGAAACTGGCATACCATAGAAACTTCCCCAATCCCCACGAAGGCCTAAACGATTGTCCAATAGCAGTGGAGCAAAAAACGCGGGCATCCGCCATGCCGCGGACAAACAAAGGAGTAGGCTGATTGGCCTGTAAGTTTTGAGAGACCCCATTGCTTAACGCTTCACACTGATCCCATTCTGAGCTGAAGTTCCAGAAAATGAGCAGCTTAGATGAGAACTGATGAAGAGCAGCATAGCAAAGGTATTCAAGTTGGCGCACTCCTCCACTGCTAAATCCTAAATCCAGAACAATTACATCCTCTTTTAGATTTATCGACTTGACGAAGGCTAAGGCCGACTCTGCCGACATTAACACGGAGCATTCACCGCTAGGGCTGCAGCAAGGCACGACCCCTAAAGTTATTGTGTCAAAAATGCCAGTACCGCTCGACGGGCGTCGCTGAGCAGGGATACTGGTACGCAAAGTTCCGCTGATTTGAGTGCCGCAAATTGGCGACTTTGCATTCTCATCGGAAAGGGAGTGTTGAGCAGTGCCTGCCGTTATGCACTTCGTACGGACTGTTCCACCATCTGAGCTAATGACAAGTTCCTCGGCTTCATGTAACGAATCAGCCACCAAGGCGAGACCGCGAAAGGACTCCTTATCGATTTGAGATGGAAACTCAGGGCGAGAAGATGCATTATTCTCAAAGGCAAACCTGACCACGTTTGAATGGTCTGTCCTACTCTTATCCGAATAATAGGTACCCTGTTCTACTGCCGCGTCAAGATGACTTAATAGTGTTCTTGGAATACCTAATCCAGCATCGACGATACAAAAGGTGAGCGAGGATGGTTGTCCCTCTTCATGTCGAATCTGTGCACAAAAGACGCCGTCGCCCGTACCTGGAATTTGGGCGGAGTGCAGAACGGTATTCCACGCTAGTTCAAGAAATATAACGCTGTTGAGTATGTTGATTTTGTCTATATCTGCGAATCCCTGGCCTAGAAGAACCAAGCGAAACGCTCGCTCAAGGGCGGGAGCTACGGAGGGGCGTTCCTTCCATATATTGTCTTCTCCAGATAACACAAAGTCTTTAATGTTGAACCAGCGCATTGGGATGTAATGCGTCGTCTCATGTGGTTCAGGTCGATATTTCTTTAGTTCTTTGCGACCTTTAATACTTACATAACGTCTCCATCCTTCACTGTTATTTTGTCTTTTAAACAGGTCGGCAAACTCGATCCGTTCGAGAAAGTGCTGAAGTGCGCTAGGTTCTCCTCTGGACGGTCGCGGCCACCAAATTGTTACCTCCCTGCCCTTCTCTGCGACCTTTCTGATAACTGCGGCCAAGATTGCTAAATCTGAGACGGTGAAAAAGCCGGCTCTCGCGAAGCTCACCTGCAACTCAGTGAAATCATCGTTGATTTGTGAAAAACGGCGCCGTTTGCCTTCTTCGGTAAGACTTTCTCTAATTCCGATAATGCGTGCTTCGATGAGCGCCTTGGCGAGCGCATGAGGATCCTGGGATTTTATCTTTTCAAACGACAGACGTAATATGCTCATGATTGACTACCCTATAAATTATTCCCATCACAATACAGCATGCTGTTATCGTGAGTCAAAACAAATCTTTAATTGTTTAACGCAGCGGTACACATTATTGGAATGACGCCGACGCTGACTTCCCCGGCACGGTCGATCCATCAGTTTACCTTTCTGCTCTCAAGAAAAAATCAGCTTGGAACCCGACTTGGGAATGTTAACCTATCCCTGCGCTCAGGGATCCCACACAGCACTGCTGCCGTATTTTACGCCGTTTCGTCTTGTGACGATTCAGAATCATCGCCGTCAAAGCAACCGGTATTGTTTCCAAAGGCTTCCCAATCCTGGCGGTGCTGGCGGCAGAATAGTTCTACTTTGCTGCCGGGGCACGTGGCCTCGATTAGCTCGTAAAATTCTTCGGGCTTGCGCGAATGCTCCCGGCGCGTCGCATGAAGCACTGTGGTGTGCTTCCCATGCAGAAAAACTGGCTTGCCCCGAGTGGCTAGCAGGCAGTGTTCGGTCTGTCCACGCAACCATTCGCCGGTACCCATGCGATCTTTCACCCAGGTGAGCAGTGTCTTGTAAACAAACCCCCAGGCCTCGGCTACTTCAAATGCAACGCGCAGATGGGCGTTGGTTGTCCATAACCATAGCGTCGCATCCTCCGCCGCGATGGCTTCAACCGGCAAGGCCTTAATGTCCTCGATGGCCATTGTCGGGTAAGGCAAATCGTTGCCAGTCTCGTAACGCCAGGGCGGGTCAGCGACTATTACGTGAAAGGGACCTTCCGGCAACTCAGGCGCGGAGGCTTCCAACTGCCTGGCTTGCTTCAGGACCTCGAGCCTACGGTAAGCCCCGGCCACTTTGCCGCTACGGTCCATTTGTTCGACCAGATAGCCATATTCTTCCGGTTCCTGTTCGGCGGCATCGACCACAGCCTCGGCCCGCTCAATCGTCGTTCGGCCAACGCCCAAATAACGCGCGATCTTGTCGCGGGCGTCCCCCTGACATTCCGCCACAGTGGCGGGATGACAGAGGTCCGCCCGGCTGCCCTGCCGCTGGCGAGCATCGCGCCGTTCGAATGGTTCGATGGCCCGTTTTAGTGCCACAATTTCGCTGGGCAGAAGATCTTTGCGAATAAGGTTCTCGTGAGCCTCGCCGCGAGCAACTTCATCCAAGTCAACGATGGTGACCGGAACTCTGGCCCAACCTAAGAGCCGACAAGCTTCCAAACGCCGCTGGCCCGCGATGAGTAACCCGTCTGAAGTGACCACAATCGGATGAAGCAGGCCGACTTCGCTAATGCTGTCCGCGAGCGAACGCAGATCGCCCAGGTCTTTCCTGTACCGGAAACCAATCCGAATTGTTTCAATCGGCAATTCGTCTCTGTTCATCGAAGTCGGGAGCGAACATAAAACAGCCATCACGAGCCGCGACCATAGACCCACCGTCGAGAGAGCCATCCGAAAGATTGATGCGGCGGTAGTTCCACGCTCGTGGTCTCGCCATCAGCAGCGTATCCACCGCATATACCGCCAGCGCCCCTACAACCTGAAGAATGTCCGCAATTGCCGGTGTTCCGGGACAGGGATATCGGTCGTCATTAATCATGTCGGGAAAAAGACAGGCGATGCACGGCCCTTCAGTGGCCTGAATGAAAATGTAACCGTGGTCGCCATCCCGGCTGACGGCGGTGAAAATCACCGAAATTGCTGCCGCTCGAAAGAACCGGCTGGCAAGAACCCGCGCCGGATTGTTGTCCACCCCGCAGATTGCCACATTGCAGCTCAAGTCGATGTTGCGCTCAATAGCCTCTTCCAACCGCAACGGATAGCCTTTGATTTCAGTGGTAAAGATGCATTCCCGCTGGAGATTCTGAGCAAGCGCAATTGCCTTATTTTTTCCAACATCACTTTCATAGAACCGTTGACGATTCAAATTGCTGGCTTCAACGACATCGTCATCGAGAATTGTTAGAGCACCAACGCCCTTGCGTGCCAGCGTCGGTGCAATGTGACCGATCAAGCCGCCAGCTCCAACGCAAAGGATCCGGCTCTTTGAAAATATCTCCTGGTTGAATCCAGGGATTTTGCCCTGCCGGTCCTCGGCACCGGGAATTCGCCGACCGCGCAGCCTAATGGATGTTTGTGAGACGGTAGACATTTGGTGCATGTTTTTCGACTCCTGTTCCATAGATTTCGATCTCAAAGTCCTTGTCCATTCGGAGAAACCTGATAAAACCATCGCGGCTAAAGATGGCGCAGACTGCCATATGACCCGCACTCTCCAGTCGGCTTTGAAAGTTCTGATCCGTGCCGGAAGGGTTCGTTGCATCCGCTCCGTTTCCCGGATGGCTGTGGAAGTGAGCCAGCAGCCGGTGGCCGAACTGCTCCAACCTTATTAATAGGTTGTGTGTGGATTTCGTGTCGCCCTGAACGCCCATCATGGTGCGTTTCTGATGTTCAAACTCCATCATCTGGGCGAGCACGAACACCCCATCGATTTCAGAGCCGGTGATGAAGAAGAATTGCTCGTCAAAATCGGCAGTCAGTTTCTTGAAGCACTCGTGAAGAAACAAGGAGCTGACCGCAAAGCGACGGGAGCCGCCGGAAAGTTTCGGCTTGGTTTCCGCCGCGATCAGGTCCAGGCTTTCCAGGAATTCGTTGGTCAGGCAGATTCCCCGGAAAGACTGCTGCAAATGCCTCGCTTCCAATCTGCGCGCGGCTTTACCCAGCGATTCAATGTAACGTTCCCGCCTGCCCACCAGTTCGTCCCGCTTCTGCTCCAAGTGAGAATTCTTCGGATTGATTCGTTTTTGATTTTCCATATTTGCTCCTCTCATCCTCCAAATGCTTCCGTGATCAACCGCTCGATGGTCAAGATGCCGGAGCCGATGTCAGCTGGTTTGCGGCTCATATGCACCACGTACCAGCCTTGGCCCCGATCCTGGAAACATGCCCAGTGCGAACTTCCTCGGAGTGCATCCGGAGGATCGTAAATAAAAAAGTTGATGTTGTTGCCACCACGATGCTCGATGCAGCCAGTGAAAGCACCGAAGGGCGTTTGGTAAGCGCCAGTGTATCCATTGTCCTGCCGGACCCATCCCCGTTCCTGCCAGTAGGGAATCTCCCGGCGCTTGATGACTTCAGGTTTTCCGCTCCCCCTCACCATCCGCGACCAGAGGTCGCGGATGGATGAAGGAGCAGGCCGGGACCCGAGCTCCTTTACGCGCATAGCGGCACTCCCACTTCGGCTTTGGTGGAGGCGAAGATCTTCTCGCCGTCGCTGACTTTGTCGTAGACGGATTCAGCGCTGGCGAAGAAGGGTTCGTTCGGACCCTTGCTGAGCAAGTAGTCCGGTAGGTTGAGTTGATGGAGCACGTCACCGGCAGTAGTGCCAGGTTGGATTTCGACATCACGGATTTGGCCGGTGCCGGCCACGACGACTGATAAGCGTTTCATATTGAGTATTCTCCTTTTGTGTTTTCGGACATTGGTTGCGGACAGTTGAGCGAATCGCTGCCAGGCGCTTAAAAAAAGACCAAGGAAAGAATCCCTTGGTCTGTGAGTGAACCGTCACCCCGGTGCCTCGACAACATCGGTGAACCGGCCGGATTTGAAGTGGAGGTCCCGCTCGATGGGAAGTTGGAGCGGCCCACGGGCCGCTTCCAGATCGGAGAGCAGAAAATAACCCCACTCCTCCTCCAGGCCGCGGACGTAGCCGAAGAACCGGAAATCGTCCCCGTCAGGCTCGCCTTCGGTTACGAACCAGGTCCAGTTCGAGTCGGGCGTGAAGAACTTGCAGTAAATAACTGGATTTGGATCGCTCTCTTGCGAGTAGAGCCGTGGCAGAATCTTTTTCAGTTCCTCGGTCAGCAATTTCATTTAGCGTTCTCCTTTACGCAGATTCGAAGATCTTGCGGGCCTCCTCGAATTTCTTGAGCTGCAGGCGCTTCTGTTTGATTTCTTCCTCGGCATCGGCAATCTCCTTGCGGAGTTTTTCCGTTTGCTCCAGGAACACCTCGACCGGAGTTTTCTTCTTCCACGGTTTTCGTTCCGAGGTTTTGACCTGAGGAACGGTTGCGGTCTTGCCCGAAGGCTGATCGGGCGGTTTTTGCACTGGCATTTTTCCCTCCTTGGGATTGTTTAACGTTTTCGCTCGCTGGGTTTCATCGTGCTGAGCCGAGCGGCTCGCAGCAGCACGACGCGGACATACTGAATCCGGTCTTCGAGTCCGGAGAACTCACCGAGTGCTCCCAAATGGTTCTCATGGCGAAGGCACCCGACAATTTCATGGAGCTGACGTTCCGCTGCTTCCGCTTCGAGCAGCGAGTCCGTCAGGACTGACTTCAGAAACGGACTCATTTTCCCTGTCTTCAACTGTTCCTCCTTTCGCGTTTTGTTTTTGCGTCGCCACCCAGGTCTCTAGTTTCTGAATGGCTTCGCGTTTGATGGGCAATTCGATATGGGTGTAAATCGAATTCACCCGGCTGCCCGACGAGTGGCCCATGAGCGCCATGCGGACTTCCTGCATGACGCCGGCCTCCATCAGGCGGGTATTGAAGGTGTGGCGGGTATCGTGAAACCGAATGTGACGGAGCGAGGCCCGCTTTAGGGCTCCGAGCCACCCTTTTCGGATGTTCGAGAACGGCGCATCCTTATATGTAAAGACCGCGCCGCCATCCTTCCGGATTTCCAACAACAGTTGGTACACCCGATGGGTCAGAGGAATTTCCCGGCCTTCCCCCTGCACGGTTTTCGATTTGGTCACCGCCAAGACTTTTCGTGACAGATCCACGTCTCGCCAGTCCTGGCCCAGCAGTTCGCCGCGCCTCATTCCGGTATCGAGAGCCGTGACGATGACCCGCCGCAGATAATCCGAGGCGGCAACTAGGAGCTTCCCCTCTTCTTCCAGACTGATGACCTTGCGTTTGTCCCGCCGCTCCGGGGCAAGCTTGAGCCGGGTTAAGGGATTTGCCGGGATGATCAGCTCGTCAACCGCCCAATAAAGGATGTGGCGCAGGACGCTCAGGGCGCGATTGACGGTAGAATCCTTGATCGTTTTCTGCTTGTGCCGATACTGCCGGAACTCTCGCGCCATTCCCTTGTGAAGCCGCATCACGGCAACATCGCCGAAGAACGGTAGCAGCGCGTGGATTTGAAAAAGATGATGCGGTTTTGGCTCCGCATCCGCGATGAACCGGGCAATCAGTGCTGCAACGGTTAGATTGGAATCGAACTCGACCAACTGGTGACGCCGGGCATTGTCCTCCAGCTTGAACTTTTGCTCGACGGTTTCGGCCTGACGCCGGTTGGTCGTGCCGGTCGACTGCTGCTGGCGTACTCCATGGATGTATCGGTAGGACCACCACACCTCGCCGCGCTTGAACAAGCTCACCTGGTTTGGCCTCCTTTCTGTTTGTTTTGGATCCAGGCGACAACCTGATTCGAATAGAAAATCAATTTGCCGCTCGACCCGAAGCGGAAGTGCGGAAGCCCTTGTGGGATGAGCTTCTGCCTTACGGTCCAGGGCGAGCAGCCAATCAACTCGGCAACCTCGTCGATGCCAAGCGGAATGCCCAGTTCCGAACAGAAAGGGCCGAAGGCCAAGCCGGGAGGCGCAAGGGGAGGCCCTGGTTCGCGCACATTTGCCCCAGGTTGCCCCGACCAATGCCCCGGCCAGCATTGGCCTAGGGAAGGAGGCCGAAAGGCCCGTAAATACGTGGATTTCGGCCTTCCGCGCCCCCCGGCCTTCGGTGCGGAAGGGTATCGTTTCATTCGTTTGGAATTCGGAAGTCTAATGGCCATGATCGTCTCGGTTGGAACGCCGGAAAATCCGGGAAAGGAAGCGCCTTAGAAATGCTGGTAAATGCATGTACAGATACCAGAGGAAGGCCAGCATCAGACCGGTAAGCATTGCCTGAAACAGTAGCTGCTGGTTGCTGACCAGGGCGTTGATGAAGCCGATCAGGAACAGAACTGTGACGACGAGCAAGAGCAAACCGGGAAACGCCGAAAGCAATACCAGAAGTGGCGAGAGCCACAGCGGAACCCGTGGATGGGGCGTTGATAATTCGCGCGAGCCGCACTCGCTGCAAATCTCGGCGTTCCGCGGATTGGGGTGGCGGTGCGGACAGAGCTTGAAATCGTACGATCTGCCGCAGAAGTTGCAGAACAGCGGCTCGCCGGAAGTGATGCGGTGACAATTGTTGCAATAACGCATAAGCAATCTCACAAAAGCGAATGGCGCTGGTCACCTACTGGCCGCAGCCAGATCGGAGACCAGAAGCCTTCGCGATTAATGCTGTCGAATGTCGTGAACCAGAAAATTTTGTCGGTAGACTTGGAAACAGTTGCCCGGATGTTGGTGAGGCGCTTCTCGGAGCTAGCCACTACCAGCACCCGGAACTGCGACTGTCGGAAGCGTTTGGAAAATTCACCGGAGACGGCCATCTGGAGGTAATAGGCGGTTTTTTGCTGCCAGACCTTCAGCGCTTCCGTTCCCCGGTCGACCTCCAGGAACATTGCGCGTACGGTGCCGCCCACTTCGATTTCGATATAAGCGTCTGGGGTCAGCTTGATGGACTCGGAGATGGACTGGCGAAAAGTCAGCCAGCGGCAGAGGCGAATATTAGATTGAAACATCGGGCGATATTTGAGCGAGAGGTAAATTCCGTTGATGCCCGTCTGATGTTCAACGAAGAGATCTCCGACAACCAGCCGACCCGAAGCGCGATGGATGCCGCCGAGTTTTGCATTCACAAGTTCCGTGCCTTTGGGTGAAAGCGTATAGACGGCCTTGCGTCCGTGGGCGATGCTGCCGACAAAGAAGCGGCGTAGCAGGCCGGCCTGGGTTAATTGCAGCAGGCGCGAATTCGCTCGTCGAGTGGAATGAAAACCTGCAACTAACTTCGCCGTCTCCCGGTCGATGATGCGCATCACTGCAAGTTCCGAAAGCAAGCGCCGGTCGCGATCTTGGAGGACAATGCCTGTGCGTCTACTCCCAGTCATTCAGTACCTCCTCGCTTCTCCGGCTCGCCTGTTGGTGGCGCTGGCGGATTTCCGCCTCAATGTCGGTACGCCTGCGTGCCCACCGGGCGCGGCAGCGATTGTAGAGATCGGTGTAGTCGGCAATTGGATCGGCAACATTCGGAACGAGCACTTCTTGATGGCGATGCGATCCGCTTTTCACCACCATCTGTCGCTTGTGTAAGTTTTTAAGAATCTCTGCGAGCCGTTTTCCGCCGTCGAGTGCGGAGGCGATCTTGTCGGCGTCGATGCTCGAAAGCTGGAAGAAAACGTGTGTCCCCACGGCCATGATCGCCGCGCGCATCTGCGCTGGATACTGTTCCAGGAACTGATTGGCGGAAACGACCGAGATGGCAAACTTTCGCGCTTCAGAAAGTAGGGTGTCGAGGCCGGCATCATAGGCGACCAAGTTTTGGATTTCATCGCAATACAGCGTGAACAACTGTCTGCGCTTTCGTGCAAACAGTGCATTCTTGAGTTTAGTCAGCAGCAGGCTGCCCAGTGTTGATGCCTGTTCTCCCAGCCGCCCCTTGTCGAGGTTCAGGATCACCCACCGGCCCCGGTCCATCGCGTCGAGCAGCGAAAACGTCGAGCGCTGTTGGCCCAGAATGTGGCGGAATCGCTGGTCGGTGGTAAATCCCGATATTTTGTTCAGGATTGCATCTCGGTAGACACCCTGCATTGCTTCACTGCGGGTGTCAAAACGGGTGCTGAAATAACTCGACACTTCCGTGTTCTGAACCCGAGCGAGGCAGGCGGCGCGATAGGCGGCATTTGTCAGCAGAGGACTAAGTTCCAGCAGCGTAAGATTGTTGTCGGCCAGGACGTGCAGGGCGTTGCGCAGCAGCTCTTCCGTCCTTGCACCAAAGGAATCCAGGTGCCAGCGGGCTTTCAGTATCTGAGCGAAATCGGCAAGTTGGATATAGCCCTGCTGGCCATCCTGTCCCTCAAGAACGTTGAGACCAATCGAGAACTCGGGATCGGCTGGCTCAATCACAATCAGGCGTTCGCTGAGATCAATACCTCTTTGTTGTTCTTCCGCTGCGATGCGCCGCAGCAGGAACGGCATGGTGTCGCCGTGCAGGTCGAAAAACACAAAACCGGATTGGTTGCGAATATCCTGTCCGCTTAGATAGCGCAAGAAAAATGATTTGCCTTGCCCTGTCTTACCCAGGATCGCGATGTGCTCACAGCGTTTTGATTCCGGGATTCGGGCGTGCAAGCGGAGGATTTGTCCATCGGTTATCTGAAATCCCAGATCCAGTCCGACGGAAGTTTGGGGACTCCGGTTGTCGGCTGCGAGCCGGTTCCACGAGCGGGCAATTAAGTTTTCGATAAAGCTGGTCATGAAATTCGGCATTGATTTCTCTGCGCCTGCCATTGAATTCGCCTTGCATCCGTACCGGGCGTATGACTACACTCGTCACGGTAACACTCACGCGATGGCCGCTTGTTGCAGTCGATTTCGCTCTAATGCAACATACCTAGATGCTCAGTCTTGACGTTCAGGGGATCCGTGCCCGAGTCGAGTCAATGTTCAAAGGCAACATTGCGGCTGTCGCATCGCGCTGGCCAATGCCGGATGCTCCAGACAGAGCGACCCTCGGAAGATGGCTGCTCAGGCAAAGCCTGCCTCGCACAGATAATCAGGTTCTATCGTTGGCTGGGGCGCTGGACCTCGATCCGTTTGCGCTCTGGAGTCTCACACCATTAACATTCCCTGCTCTCTGCGCCCGCCTCGTTACTGCCTTTCGCGTCGGAAAATGGGATCGCCTGACGCCAGCACTGTCGTTTATAAGGCCGTTTATCGAACCGACCGCCGAATGGCCTCCCGCTGGAATTGCAAGGACGTACTTCGGCCGGGGCTGGAAAACAGTTGACTTTGAGCATTCCGCGAAAGAGCACGTGGACTACTTCGCCGCGATTTCAATCGAGCTGCCTCATCAAAAGGAACAGAGCGGGATAGATCAGGTCTTGCACTTCGCGTGGTGCGGTTATTCGCCGGGCGAGCTTTGGCGCCCATACGGATTCATACGGGTCATGACTTCCGAGGTGCGGCTGTATTCATACAGGGGGCTATTGGAGTTGAAGACGATCCAACCGGGGAGCCGACGTTTTTTCGCAGAAACCTGGTTCGGGCAAGGCGCTGCCCGGTTTCGCATTGCATCTCTTCATAATTTTAAGGCCGCAATTGGCAGACCTGTCTCACAAGGAGTATCGAGCGTGCGATTCACGTAGCCCGTTGCTTGAGGGAAAGATCGAGCAGCTCTAAACGGAAGCGGAAAACGAACAGTTGCGAAAGAAAGCGATGGTAAGGGGCAGATCGTAGCTATTCGGGCGGTTCAAAATTCGTGATCAACAACTCACGGAATCGCTTGCCGACCTTGCGTTGCGCGGTGTAGGCGAGCTCCACTGGCAAGAGATGCCATTTCCCAAAAATCCTTCGAACTTCCGGGTGGTCATCCAGGGAAAGGATGAACTTGCCTTTGAGGGAGTTCAACCTGGTTCCGAGTCCCTCAAAGTCTTCGCGGCTAAAGTTATGCCGGTAGAGTTTCCGCTCCCAGTACGGCGGATCCAGGTAGAAGGCGGTTGTCGGTCGGTCATACTTCTCCAGAATCTGTTCGTAAGGTAGGGACTCGATCTGCACTCGTTGTAATCGTTTGTGCGTCTGCTCGATAATTTCAGGAATTCTCTCCAGGTTGTAATTTGGTGGGTGCGTCACTCCGTAATGAAAGGCCTGCTTCAGAATCAAGCCCCCGAATGAGTTTTTCTGTAAGTAGAAGAACCGACCGGCCCTCTGGATATCCGTCAGAATTGCCGGGTTGGTCGCCAGATGAAGCTCATGCAGTTTCCGGCTGATGTGGCAGAAGCGAAGATACCGGATCAATTCCTCATAGTGCCATTGGCAAACTCGGAAGAAGTTCACAATATCGAAATCCAGGTCGTTCAGGACCTCCACCTCCGAAGGCGGCTTGTGAAAGAGCACCTGCGCGCCCCCGGCGAACGGTTCGACATACGTCGTGTGTTCGGGGAGAAGCGAAATGATTTTCTTGGCGAGGCGGTTCTTGCCGCCGATGTAACACAAAGGTCCAACCATGTGATCATTAATTAATGATAAAGAGGCGTTCTGTCTGAACGTGAAGGCCGAGAATGGCCGCATCCTGAATGAAGACTTTGGCATGGGTCCCGGCGAGAATCGGCCAAATGGCAGTGGCAACCTCGCGCAGGTCCTTGCGGGATTTCAGCGGCGGATGGCCGCAGCCTTCAAGGATATCCCTTTTGGCAACCTCCCAGATCGGCAACATCCGTTCCCGCAACGCTTCACAAATTGCATTGTGAAGGATCTGGCGCTGGAATTCGTGACCGTTGGGAATGGCTTCCAGCGTGGCGGAGTCCGCCGGAAAGTGCTCCAGCATCCAGTTGATGAATCCCACGGCGCTGACAAGTGCTCGGTCATGAGCCGAGGAGAGCTGCCGGGCGTCCGTGTATTCGAGATGATCCCCGTGAAAGATGGCAGCGGCGACTGCGCGCCTTTCCACTCGTATAGCAATCAGTCTGCTGTTGTGATTGTGATTCCCGTTGGAGTGAATTCGTTCCAGCTCCACGTGAAAGCGCCTGCCTAAATCTCCATTCCCGCCCGCTCGCAGTGTCCGCCGGTAAGCAGACATAATTTGGCCTTCGGAATGGCTGTCGGCAAGCGAAACGTAGTGACGAGCGGCCTGGGCGTCACCGAGCTTTTGCGCCAGCCGCAGAGAAAACACTTCCCCAGCGGTGTTGGGCTGGAAAGCGGACGCGACGGGGATGAATTGATCAAGGATGCGGTTCATTGAATTGGCACGCTAATAGTCAGAACAGTGGCCGCTGGCCGATCCCTGCAAGCGATTCCTCCTGTTGTCGAATCTCTCGCCGGCGTTTCTCGTACGTCCCCGGAAAAAGAAATGCTACCGGGACACGATAGATGATCTCCAAACCCAGAGCCATCGTGAGTGGCGGGAGCGCGCGGCCGTGTTCGTAATGCGAGACCATCGTGGAATCGCGATGGCTCAGCAATCGGGCGACCTGCTTCTGGGTGAAACCCATCCTCCTTCGGTACAGAACGAGATTGTTTTGTTTGTGTTTGAGGTGATCCATAACCGTTATTGGCTTGCAATCACTTTAGCAACAGGGCGGAATCTGCATAGGCGGGAAAAGTTGTGGAAAACTACAGATCGTCATCCATCTCTGTGAACATCCTGTGCAGGAGCCTGCTTCGGTTGCGCCGGTGGATATTCCAGATGATCCGATGAAAATCGTGTGGCTTGGGGGCTACGAACAATCGAGTGATTCGTCGGCGGACATGACCGGATAGCTCATCCACAAGGAGAGCACGCAAGAGCTCTAACATGAATTCGGCAAAGCGATTTTCGAACATGGTCGCTGGATGATGGCGCTGACAGGCCAATTTGAAAAGGCGTGAAAAGTCGGACGCCGTCCAACTCTGCGGGCCGTATTTCGTGGAAAGACTTCCCTGCCAAGGTGATTGACAAGTGCTGCCCGTGGGCTATGCTTAAGGTAATCCGACGATGAGCCATAAGCAAAGCCGCCCTCGGTCTACACCAAGGAAAACGTCAGACAACGAGTTATTGGAGTGGCCCTACGCGGCGTTGCTCTGAATGCTTGCCTGGCTGTGGGGCATTGGAGCAGTCCGAAAGAAATCCACTAGCTCATTTAACAACGGCTGCCAGATTCGATCTATGTCCCGAGTCGGGCCACCATTTGAACATTTGCGTCGCTCGGCAACTCGGTTGAAGGGCAAAGAGAGCATGACTTCGGGGATTTTTCCGTTCAGCAGCCGGTTCGAGGTAAGGGTATCCACCAAATCTCGCTTATCTTCCACATTAGCTGTTTTGTACGCAGAATACGCGCCTCCCGTGCGTTCGAGGAAATGTGCCAGCTCTTCCGAAATCTGCAGTTTTCCAGTGCTCCAGTCTGAGAGTTTTTCCTGTAAGTCCTTGCGCTCCGAAAGGAGCACGTCTTTGCGTTGCTCGAAAAGATCCTTCTCAATCAGCCGATCAATATACGCATCGGTCAGGCGTGCAACCCGGTCATCGAGTTGTCGGACCTTGAGTTGGATGGCATTGATTGTCTGTTCCTGCTGCTGGTCCTCGTTCGCATGAAATTGCTTCAGCTTTCGGTCAAGGTAGCGGCGCTCGTCGTTCGAAAAGGAGAGTTGCAGAAATCGGTCTAATACCCGCAATTCCACCGCTTCTTCCCGGATCATAGTAGTTGGACAGGGTTTGGTTTGGCAACGGTAGTAAACGTAGCCCTTGTGAGTCTCTCCGATGAGGGTGTGCTGGCACTGACCGCACTTGAGCCGACGCCGGAACAAAAAGTCGTGCCGGGCGGTGCGCGTATTGACCTTGCCGCGTAGAATGGCATGAACCCGATCAAACAATTGCTTGGAGATTATCGGCTGATGGGCTCCCGAATAAGTTTCGTTGTTTTTTCGTAGCCGGATCAGACCCATGTAAAAGGGGTTGTTCAGGATCTTAGTCAGCTTGTTCTTCGTTATGATCCGACCGCTCTTAGTGCGGAGTCCAAGGGCCTGCAGCTCGTTGCACAGCTCCCGGAAATTGTACCGACCGCTGGCGTAGAGTTCAAAGCCCTGTTTGACTAAGGGAGCGGTGGCGGGGTTCGGCACTTTGGGTTGGCCTTGGCCCTTATCAAGATAGCCCAAGGGAGCAGGCATGGGAAACAGCCCTTGCTTCAACCTGCCATAGAAACCCTTCTTGGCTTCCTCGCGCAGATTACGGATATAATCGGCAGCAACCACGGCCTGGATATCGGCCGAGAGCCTGCCGCCACGGGAACGCAAGTCGAGGGACTCATTGGCAAAGCAGACCTCGACTCCTTGGTCGATGAGTTCGCCTATGGTCGCCCAATCTCGGAGGTTGCGGGCGCTGCGGTCAATCTTGTGAATAATCACACCGCTGGCTTTGCCGTGCTTGAGCAGCTTGATCATCTGGCTGAAAACCGGTCGGCCCGATTTGGCTGCTGTCTCCCGTTCTTCGAACCACTGACGAATCTCAAGCCCATTTCGCTGGGCAAAACGCTCGATTGCTTCCCTTTGCTGCTGGAGAGAGACGCCCTGGTCGCCCTGTTTTGCCGTGGAGACACGGATGTAGGCAAAATATTGGTTCATGGTGAACGTGCATAAGATTAATTGTCTTTGGAGAAATTCGACCTTTCGGTCTGAATGGTAGAGGGTTGTTCGGAATGAGTCAAATCCCCGTGCGCCAAACCAAAAGCCGCCTCCGGGCCCTGTTGGGCCCGAACGCGGGTGTATATCCTAGCCATGACAGCGATGTAGCGGGCAACATTGTCTTCTGCGTCAGCCGCTTGCTCTTCGGTCAGATCAGGATAGAGTTGGCGGATGCTGGGATCTTGTTCCATAGCCCAGTTACCCTACCTCGGAATCCTTGAGCGGCCAAGCCGGGAAAAATTGAGCGAAGTTCGGTCTCTGTCAATTCACACAGATGTCGGATTGCGCCCATATGCGGTTCAGATTACCCCCCGCTCATCGCGTTGCAAAAGGTTCGGGAACCTGATGTCACGCCGCGGCTGGCTTCCGACAGGGCAGACGACCCGCGTTCTTCCCGGCAAGAATCGTCACCTTGATCTACCGGTTAACCTCAAACCGACTTCCGAAAGGTCACCAAATTGTATGTCGTTGTTGCTTCTTTATGTCCGAGCAAACTTCCGAGGCATCCGGGCGCTTCAACCATATTAACTGTATCAATTCGATAGAACTCCCAGCCCTGCCCTGTATGCTCAGTAATCACACTCTGTAGGTAGTCGGCCAAGATATCCTCGTTGGTAGGTCGTGCACGAAAGGCCTTATTTATCACCTTAAAGTCTCTCTGGAGAGCAACCACTTTATATTGCCATTCAGCCACAGTAAATTACCTCCTCATTGAGAATGGACGAATCTTCTCGGCAAGTCACGATTATAATACTGGACTATACTGGATCGTGGTCTTGCAACGTCCGCCGGGGCTGCAAAGCAGTCGCCGGATGCTGGATCGCGACCTAATGCCAGACCTTCAGGGTCGCAATGTGGAAAGGAAAACCATTAACCAAATTCAACAAGGTTGAACCACATTCATGTTTATCGAATTTGAAATTAGGCAACCGATTGTCAAGGTGTGAACTTCACCGCAACCGAAAGGTGCCAAAGGAAAGCTTCTGGGCAAACGCGCGCTCATCAGCGTGCTTCTTGGCCAACTGCTTGCATTAAGAGTAGTAAAGAAAAGAAAAATGCGCCAGAGCCCTCGCTAGGCCTCTCAAAACGCCTGTCTAATAATCTTCTTCCACCAGGGGACTTCGGGACCGCGTCGGAGAACCCTGGTTAATTGCCGAACAGGCTGCAACGGGATTAGCGGAAAGTTTCCGAGTGCGCCGTACGGGAGGAACCCAAATAATTTGGCCGACGACGAGTAGGGTCAACTCAGATGAATGCTCACGGACCCTTGCACCTGAGCTGCTCGGTCGGCGGCGGTGCGAGAGACGGGGCGCTGCCATCGGGTTGAAATGAGACTTGGCCGTAGCTTCAAAGGCCGCTGGCGTCAACGGGTGGGCGAAATGGCGAGCGTGGAAGTTGAAAAAGAATACCAAGAACAGGCCAAACCGAGACCCTTATGGAAGATAATGTTTCTGTAGTATTGTTTGGAAGACTTACGTAGCACAAACTTGAGGCCACACACACAAGATGGCAGATGACCTGATCCTCGAACTGGACGCGTTTATTCGCTCCGTGGGTATCAACAAAGCAACGCAGCACTGCATGCTTCTGGGAGCAGGAGCTTCTATCAGTTCTGGTATTCCCTCCGCCGCAAGCTGCATATGGGAATGGAAGCGAGCAATATTCCTAACCAAAAATCCAGGACTGGAGGCCCAGTTTGCGGAATTATCTTTGCCGGCTGTACGTGCTAAGATCCAGCGCTGGCTCGACAATCAGCGCTCGTATTTGCCGAACGACAGCCCTGGAGAGTACGGCTTCTACATCCAAGAGTGTTATCCAATTGCCGACGACCGGAGAGCATTCTTCCAGGAGAAAATCCGACAAGCCATTCCGCACACTGGCTATCGACTGATGGTTAAGCTTGCGCAGAGTGGTCTCATCCGATCTATCTGGACACCAAATTTCGATGGACTGGCGGCCAAAGCGGCAGCTTCTTCAACGTCCATTACGCCCATCGAAGTTGGGATTGATTGTAGGGAGAGGCTTGTCCGACGACCCAATCGTAACGAACTTCTTTGCGTGTCTTTGCACGGCGACTATCGCTACGATCACTTGAAAAATACAGAGGACGACCTGCAAGAGCAGGACAGAAACTTGCGCGAGAGCCTCATCAATCATCTCCAGGACGAGCCGCTGATTGTTATTGGATATAGTGGGCGGGATAAGTCTATGATGGATGCGCTCGAAGAGGCCTATAGTCGCGCTGGGACCGGCACGTTGTATTGGTGCGGCTACGGAGACGCAGAAACTGCACCCGTCGTTCGCCAATTGATTGACGTTGCACGGGCCGCTGGTCGTTTTGCCTATTACATTGAAGGCGGTGGCTTTGATGATCTGATGATTCGGATTGCTCTACATTGTTTGGAAGGCGAAGCGGTGGAGGAAGCGCGTCAGTTGATGATGGCACAGTCCCCCGATCCGACTGAAGAGCGAATAGATTTCTGGCTGCCCGACCTTCCTCCTTCTGGACTCATCAAGAGCAATGCCTTCCCATTGACACCCCCAGGAGAGATCTACGAGTTCGACTTGAAGCAGTGGCCTGAAGCGGGGAAGGTTTGGGAGTACTTCGATGCGTGCACGAACAACAAAGCGGTGGTTGCGGCTCCATTCCGTGGGAGGGCCTACGCCTTCGGGACGGTCGATGACATCCGCTCCGCCTTCACAGCCCGTATCGGTGAGAAGTTCGAGAGAGTCCCGATCAACGACATCGATCTACGTTTCGAAGACGGGGTCATCAATTCATTGATCCGCAAAGCGCTTGTTTTGTCGATGGCTGAGCGGAGTGATGTGAACACCGATGGACGCGAGTTTCTCTGGGCAAGAACCGCTTATGAACGCCGTACACATGCTCAGCAGGAATACTTGATATACGACGCTGTGGTAGTGTACCTCAGGCGTATCGGTGGCAAGAACTACGTTGTTCTGAAACCAACCGTCCACATCGAGACTCCAACTGGCTCCGAGGTTCCCGAAAGCGCAAAGCGGGATCTTAAACTTGCCATCCTTGGTTACCAGCACAACGATAAATTCAATCAAGCCATCGACCATTGGAGATCAAAGCTCTTCAGCAAAGAGGCCTTCGAGTTCCCATCCGGCTGCAATTCGCCATTCCGAATCCATGTCAAGCGCGCTCCCGTCATGGCGACTGTTATGAATGCGGATCGAACTCGTCAGATTCAGATTCAAGACCGATTTCGCCACCACATCTTCCATGTTGGAGTGGAGCTTCAAGAGCCCAATCTTGTTTTCTCCAATAAGGCGGGCACTGGAACTGTTCACGATTCCCATCCTGTACGGGGAATCTTAGAAAACCGTCCTTTCGACTACGCGCTCACAACTAAACAACTGGCGCGATCTATACAAGTCGCGGTGATTTGCCCATCTGGTGAGGCGAGGAAATTGAGTGCTTACCTGCAGGGACTTCATCAGACAATCGACCCAGGGAGATCAGAAGCTGATTACTTGCTTCCATTTCCCGGCTTTCCAACGGCCTTTGGAACTAGTTTGCAAGTGCCAACTCCGAGTGACAATCTCTGGGTCACCTGTCCGGAAATCGACCCGGGGTTGAATGAGGAAGCCGGCGCTCTGCAACTCAGTCAACACATTTCCACTTGCCTCAACGCTCTCAAAGCTGCAGCGGCACCCAATCTCACCATTATTTATATACCGTTGCGATGGGCACGCTGGCGGAAGTTCGAAACGGCTGCCGAACGATTCGACCTTCATAACTTTGTGAAAGCATTCTGTATTCCGCAAGGAATGGCAACACAGTTCTTGGAAGAGGACACTCTCGATAATGAACTGCAGTGCCGTATCCGCTGGTGGTTGTCTCTAGCGATCTATGTGAAGAGCATGCGGACACCATGGGTGCTATCTTCCCTCGACGCTGACTCAGCCTTTGTCGGTCTCGGCATGAGTCTCGACCGCAAAGCGGATAAAGGCAACCATGTCATTCTCGGGTGCAGTCATCTGTACAATTCGACGGGACAGGGGCTTCAGTTTCGCCTTAGCAAAATCGAAAACCCTGTCATTAGACGTCATAACGCCTTTATGTCTTACGATGATGCGCGCCGTGTAGGAGAGACGATCAGACAACTCTTTTGGGAATCAAGGTTTCGGTTGCCCGGCCGGGTCGTGATCCACAAGTTGACGCCCTTCCTTCAAGATGAACGAAAGGGTCTTCAGGCTGGTTTGAGCGGAGTGAAAGAAGTTGATTTGCTAGAAATTCAAGAGGACCATGCGATGCGATACCTATCGTCCATACCTCAACGAGATGGCACGTTCAGGCAAGACGGTTTTCCGATCAAGCGTGGAACGCTTCTCAAGCTTGACAGCAGTTCGGCACTCTTGTGGGTTCATGGTGTGGCAAGGGCGCTTGATCCTCGATTGAAGTACTACCAAGGCAAGCGACGGATTCCCGCACCGCTAATAATCCGACGCCATGCTGGACGCTCGGATCTAACCATGATTGGAGATGAGATTCTCGGGCTTTCAAAGATGAACTGGAACAGTTTCGACCTCTACACGAAACTTCCCGCAACCATAGAATCATCGCGGCAGATCGCCCGCATTGGGGCGTTGCTCCAGAGATTCGGGTCGACATCATACGACTACCGGCTATTCATGTGATGTGCTGGCGAGAAGGCTTCTCACGGAAATCGCTCATCTATCGCTGTCTACGAATCAGGCTGGACAGGAAAAGCCGCCTAATTCGATCAGGATTGAGTGTAAATCAGCGACGGCTGATTGCCGGTTCGGGGCGGATTGTCGCCGACTCGGAAACTATCCGGAAATGTTAGGTCTTTGAAGGAAGCCGTTGGCGTTCGCGGCAGACGCGGGGGCTATGGGTTTTGAATCGAGTTTTTGGATGCTACCCGTGTACATTATTATCTCCTCGGCGTCCGGATCGCGCCGTCGAGTCTGCGATGCAGAAAGGACGCGATTGTAAGGAGATCGAAGGCGTCTTCTTACGAAATCGTCCACCAGCGCCTTGGTGTTGACAACCACTAAGTTATCTGCTATCATATATATAGATAGAGTATCCGATAGGCTATATCCAAGCGAACTTTCCCAGCCAAAATAGCAGGAAAAGTCAGCGTACTAGCCTCCATCAGAAACAAAAATTCACCCTGTTAAATTGCCGCAAAGCGGCATCTGCCTTCGGCAGGATTTAACAGGGCAAAAACAAAAACACATCCTTATATATATGTCCCCCGTAGAGCAGCAATTATTTGCAGCCCCTGGCAGCCTCATACCCTTGAGCCAGGCTGCCAAGCTGACGCCATATTCGTCGGAGTATTTGCGTTTGTTGATCCGCAAGGGGAGCGTTAAGGGCGTAAAACTTTCCCGCGATTGGCTGACCACCAAGTCCGCGGTTTTGGAGTATGTGGAACAACAGAAGCAAAAGCACCAGTTCTTTATCGAAAGGTTCTCCAAAAAACACAATGCGCAAGCCGGATTCGCTTCCGTGAAACTTTTGCTGGTTTTGGGCTTGGCCATTATGGCGACCTCAACGGTGGCAGTTTTGATAATGACAGGTAGGTTGCCCAACAAGACCCTCGCCCAAATATCGGCTCCCACTGGTTTGCTTTCCTTAGGCCAAGCCCTGCTCGGCAAAACCCCGGAAGAGTATTTAGCAGAAGACCTGGCCGCCTCTCCAACGCCACTCTTTGCGCTTGCCAAACACCGCATTGAGCCGCGTGGTCCTGAAGTGCCGCCCCCCAGCACGGCCCCAACCTCGGCATCAGCGGACGCAAGCGCGAGTCAACAGCCCCAAGTCTTAGGCGAGAGCGTAACTAAATCCCAAACTATTCCATCTATGTCTGCCTCTTCAGTTTTAAGCGACAGCACAACTGCCGGGGACCTTACCGCTTTAATCGCTAACGCTGTCCGGGCTAAGTTAAACGAGCTTATAGCTTCCGGAATCCTTAAAGGTCCCAAAGGAGACAAAGGAGATTCCCCGGCTGTCATTATCCCCGCTAATCCCGGTTTGGCCTATGCTACCGAAAGCTACTACCAGCCCAACCAAAGCCAGAACTTTATCGGAGGCTCTGTCCAAGGAGTGAGCCAGCTCTCCAGCGAAAGTTTTGTTACTACTGATGCCAAAATTGGCAATAACTTAACCGTGGGCGGCACCAGTAATTTTAGTGGCCCTGCCACCTTTTCCGGCACCACTACAATTGCCGGCCTGACCGTCACCACCTTAAACCCCGGCCTGACCCAAGGCTCTATAGCCTTCCAGGGAGCCAGCGGTTTGACCCAGGACAACGCAAACTTTTTCTATGACTCAACCAACCATCGCCTTGGCATCGGGACGAGCAGTCCAAGTGCTACTTTGCAAGTTTACGGAACTGGTGGAACTAATCCTTTCTTGGTTTCTTCATCTACGGGAACTGGGCTGATGGTAATTCAACAGAACGGCAATGTCGGCATTGGGACGACGACGCCTACAACAACTCTGTTTGTGCAAGGTACGGGCGGAACGAATCCTTTTGCCATAGCTTCCTCTACGGGCACGCAACTCTTGACTGTTTTGCAGAACGGCAATGTAGGCATTGGGACGACGAGTCCGACCGCTCAACTGCATTTATACCAATCAACGGCTTCAAACTTTGGGCAATTCAGAATGGGCGGGAATATTACTAACAACGTGCCTTTTACGGCTATATCAGGCGACAATAAAACATACTTTGTCAGCGGGGCGGGTTCTACTATAAGCGGTGGCGGGTTATTTTCAGGTTTTTCCACCGATGCTAATACTGCCGCGTTTTTAATCCAAGGGCATGTCGGGTCTACTACTCCTGCCGCCACCGGTTTTGCCGTGGCTATTCAAGGGTTTAAGAGCGACGGTTCAACAAGCAGAGTGGCAATGTCGGGCTCGGATAATGTGTTCGCGGTACAACCAGGACTTAATCCTGCTGTTTTTGTGGTGCAAGCCAACGGCAACGTCGGGATTGGGACGACGAGTCCAGGATTTAACCTTCATATTCTTTCTACTACTGATCCTGCAGCGGTGATGGTTGATGCCGTTGGCACCGTTGCCTCTAACTTTATCGGTCGCAGGGCAAATGGGTCTGTTGGTTCTTTGTCGGCAGTTCAAACCAACGACACTCTTGCTAATTTTATGGGGAGGGGATACAACGGTACGGCTTATTCCGGAGACCAAGGGGGGTTTCAAATTTTAGCCGACGGAAACTGGACATCTTCTTCTTATCCAACTCGTCTTCGGTTTTTTGTAACACCCGCGAATTCAACTACAGGCTTTGAAGCTATGCGATTGACGAATGCAGGATACCTCGGCATCGGGACGATAACGCCCACAACAACTCTGTATGTGCAAGGCACGGGCGGCACTAATCCTTTTGCCATAGCTTCCTCCACAGGAGTTAATTTAGTAACTGTCTTGCAAAACGGCAATGTCGGCATTGGGACGACGAGTCCGGGGTTTCTTCTTGATATTGTAAATAATGGAGTAACTGGAAATAATAGAATCATGCATATTGCGACTAACGACAATGGGGGATCAGCTAGCCTTACGGCAGAAAATACAGGAGCAGGCGGCGCGTTTATAAGGATGGCGGCAAATGGTAGCACATATACGGCAGGCGGCGCTTTTGCACAACCGGATTATGCGTTGATATATTCCAATACAGCTTCAAGGTTTGTAATAGGCAGTTACGATAATGTCCCGCTTGGTTTGGCGACGAATAACAGTGAAGTAATGACGATTTTAGGAAACGGCAACGTCGGCATTGGAACGACGAGTCCAATAGCAACTTTAGCTTTAACCGGAACTGGTGGCACGAATCCTTTGGTTATTGCTTCCTCCACTGGCAGTACGCTTTTGACTGTTTTGCAGAATGGCAACGTCGGCATCGGGACGACGAGTCCGGGGTCTATACTTTCTGTTGCTAGTGCTGCTCCGACAATTACCCTAACAAATACCACAGCGGTATTGGGAGTAGGGACCGCCTCAGCAATTTCTTTTGTGAACAGCGATATCTCTACTAATGGTGGTGGTGAAAAGGCATATATACGAGGTCTTTCTACCGACTCCGCTGGTCAAATAATGGCGCTTGCATTTGGCGTGGGTAATGATACAACGCCGTTATTTGAGGCAATGAGGATAAATGGCGAAAACGGCAACGTCGGCATCGGGACGACTATCCCCGGTGACGGTAAGCTGGAAATTGCCCCTCTTGTCAATACTGTTCCTGCAGTATTCTTTTTACTTCCAGCGGCAGCTAACAACATTATCTCGCAGTCGGGCGTTTCCAGCTCGAGTGGCTGGAAGTGGATGCAGGATGAACTTACGACAGGCGATATGTTCCTGAAACGGCGAGTTTCTGCCGTTGACAGCGACGTGATGTATTTCAAAAGAAGCAACGGCAACGTCGGCATTGGCACCACCTCTCCTCTGTATCTCCTCCATGTCGGCTCTGCCAGCGTGGCTTCCGGGACTGTGGCCCGCTTCCAGAATGCCAACGGCACCTGTGATATTAACCCGACCAATGCCGGACTGCAGTGTTCTTCCGACCAAAGGCTGAAACAGAATATCAATACAATGTCAGACATGCTGCAAAAGCTCCTGTCCTTAAACCCGGTCTTCTTTAACTGGAACAGTGAAGCCAGCGGCACCCCTGAGCATCCGGGCTTTATAGCTCAGCAGGTAGAAACCGTATTTCCTGAACTGGTTTCTACGGACGGCAGCGGCTTAAAATCCATTGGCTATTCTAACTTTATCCCATATCTGGTTTCTGCCATCCAAAGCCAGCAAAAAGAGATTCTGGCCCTCCAAGGCAGCCTGATCGCCAACGCCACGACGAGCAACCTGACCGTCTACAATCCCGGCAATTTCTCCGGCGACTCCATCGGCGAAGCCCGCATTCTGATGGGCCAAACCTCGGTCCGCGTGATTTTCAGTCAGCCGTACCAATACCAGCCCATCATCACCCTAACTCCCGAAGATCAAACCGCATCAGGCGAATTCGTCACCGACCGTGACGCTGGAGGATTTACAATCCGAGTCCCAACTCCCGTCTCTTCCCCGCTAACCTTCGCCTGGCACTCCTTCGCTTCTCCCGCCGAGCGCCTCACCGTCTCGGATGGCACCACCGCGCCCATCCCTCTGATCTTGCCAGCCGCCTCGCCGCCCGCCACTCCGGCCACTGCCTTGGCCGTCGTCTCCGACCCGGCCGCGCCTACCACCGCACCGGCCTCTGCCTCATCAACCCCTGATTCCACAGCCTCATCCACGCCCCAAGTCTTCGGCGCATCTACCTCCACCCCGGCAGCAGCTTCGCCAGTCATCAGTTCCACCGCGCATGCTGACCCTGCCACTCAAGCGGACCCGACACCCGCCCCAGCGCCCCCCACAACCGCTCCGACGGCTTCGCCAGCCCCCAGCGCTGACCAGCAAACCAGCTCCAGCCAGTGAGCTTGCATCGTTTACACCCAGTCAAGCCGAGTGTTTGTCCGGTTTGGTTTTTATACTTACGAAAAATATCAGCAAAAGTGACAGGCATTGCGTTAACGCGTTGCCTGTTACTTTATTTTCTGCGTTCGCGATTTATCCCGGCAAACAACTGGGGATCCGGTCCTGAACCAGGCCTTTATTGAATCTTGAGGAAGTGCCTAAACTACATAACCATACTTGAAGGGTCACGGCGTTATTTCAGTTCCTAGGTATTCTGGCTAACTCAGACGCTCGCTTGATGACCAAAACGGATCTCCCAAATCAGCGGGACCAGAAAAATGTGTGCACCTTTTACCGGTTACATATTCAAGTCTGTTGCTTGGGAGCAATGTTTGTTTGTTGCCATCGTATTCCAGGTAGACAACGCTTTTGTGATCGGAGTGCCAGAAGGTAACAAGTTGGACAAACGTGCCGACCGCGGCCGACGCTAGAACCCCGTTTGGCCAGACTACCTGTGGGCGCGCGCCCGCAGCCCCATATCGTGCTGCTTCCTCCGAAAGCAGCGACTCGTTGAGAAAACCCATGCACCATAAACAGGGCCCTCCAGGGCTCGAAAGGATCGCTTGGCCCGATATGACGTACCCGTTTTCAAGCTTGTTGACGTCCATTCCGATATCGATGTACGGAATAAGGAATCGGCGGCACAGGCGCTCAATTTGATCCCGGTCCGAATAGGTATCGACGCAACCGAAGATAACGTCACAATTGCGGAACGCGATCCCTTCCTCCTGCCATTGTCGCGGCAAACACAATACCTGGGCTTCGGGGTTGATGCGTTTTATCAGCCTGCGAGAGACTGTCGTTTTACGTGTAGTTATCTCCGCATCTCGGTGTGTCGCTCCAATCAAGCGGTTCAAATTGGTATCCTCCACCTGATCGTGGTCGCAGACAACAAAATGACCGACTCCAAGATGTGCCAGCTGCTGTGCGATATGGGAACCGCCGCCGCCTAGGCCAATAATTCCGACTCGGCAAGCCGCCAGAATTTCGCCGCTCGTGTTACCCAAAAAACTCTGGCGGGAAAGCCGATCGATCACACATTCCCCCTGATGAATTGCATTGGTGCTCCCACAACTGAGACTTCGCTGATCCGCACAGGCTTTTGAAGCCCTGGAAGCCAGCACAAACCGGCCATTGAATCGCAGCTCAATACGATTGCACCGTGAGGCAAATCCGGTCGCACGTGCCAGAAATCAGGAACGAAGTTGGAAGCCTCGGACAGGTCGGTTCTGCTGAACCACGGCTCGCCGTAGTGGTTGTGCATGTGGACATGAAACATCGCCAGGGGCTCACGGTACGCAACCTGCAGCGCCTTACGAATAGCCGAAGGCCCCATCATTGCACCAACATGTGAGTTTCTTAGATAATCGTCATCCTCAACAGAATGCAACGCTTGCGCCAAAATCAAGATGCCGTTGGGTTGGAAGGCTGCTACTTTACAACTGATAAAACCGACGCGTTCAGCCGTGAACGGATGCGGCCTCTCCAAATCGATCTGCACGCGATGGAGCAGTACTCTTGTGATTTTGAAGTGAATTTTCATCTGAATGTGCGCAGGTGGCCGGCCAGTATCTCGGCAGGCCGGAGATTCGCCGGCACGTTATTCCACGACCACGTATGCCAAGTCCTCCCAACAATTTCGTGGACCGACCAGTTAGCTCCCTTACCCGAAACTGGCTGCGATAAGAACAGGCGGGTCGTATACCCACCATGTTGCTGGATACACAACAGCCCGTCAATCAATCCTGGCGCACAAGGTAGCTTTAGCTGGGGCAGGTAGATATAAGTAATCCCGCCTTCAATCATTTCTTGCGCGCCAGGACAAATGGCGAAAAGCTCTTTCATTGTGGCCTCTTCCACCATCTATGACGAACCTCCTTGCCGGGCATGGCTGACGAAAATCTCGCTGCCCTTAATCGTAATCCGAGCGTTATCGTCCAGAGGCTTGAATTCTCCCCCAATCACTTCATCCAGCGCTCGGCTGGCATCAACACCCACCTCCTTTTTGAATTCAGCCACGATCCAGCTTCCTCGATGGACCGTTTTGGTGTTTGTGTCCACCGTTACCGTTACATCCGGCCCCGTCTGCGGGTGATCTTCAGGTTTTTGTGCCGTTTTTTCTATTTCGCTATTCATTCTTGTTACCTCCTATGATCTAATGCCACCGAGATGGATGTTTTTGCCGTCCCGCTTGGGAATCTTCGCATTTGGGACGAGCACACCGGCCTGCTATTCTTTAATGCCGGTCTTCAATCTGTTTTCGCCGCCGAACGGACAATCGGTTTGCCGGTCGGGACCTGCCGCACGGCAAAAACTGCTATTTCCCCGGCATAGAAAAGTGGAGGCCATTCTGAACAAGTGAACCCGAAGGCCTACGCGGCGTTATTGAAGGTTACGGAAGATGAATGGCGGGCAATGGCACAGCGGTTGACCCGATACTCTTTGACTGCCAGCCGACAGCTGCGGTGGCGAACGCAGAATTCCCAGGAACTGCCGGGCGGTGAGACCATAGGTTCGGTAGTCTCAAAGGCAATCGAGAAGCTCTATACTGGTAAACGAAATTGGGACCCGGAAAAGCAGCCCAATCTTGAGAAGTATTTACAGAGCGTAATTGATAGCCTCCTGAGCCATTTGTCCACAAGCGACGACAATGTCATCGTGATTGCCACCCCTGAGCCAGGATCGAAGGATGCCCCGGATTCGGAGCGCGGTTCCTCACAGCGTGATCCTGCCGCCGATTGGCTGATCCCCCCATCCCGATCCCCAGAGGCGGTCTTGGCCAGAGAACAGCGGACAGCCTTGGAAGATCGTGCCCTTGAACTATTGCTCGATGAATGTAGTGAGGACACGGTTCTATTTGCCGTTGTGGAGGCCATGATGGACGGCTACGGTACTCCCACCGAAATCTCAGATGCAAAGGGCATAGAAGTGAAGGATGTCTATAACGCAGCCAAGCGGCTTGATCGCAAACTCGAACGAGTTAGGGAGCGGATAGCACTTGAGCAGCGCGGCTCGGCAGACGGGAAGGAGGCACTATGAAACGAGAAAGGCCAGACTCTCCTGAGCTTTTGCGCCGAATTGCAAAGCTAAGCGCCGATGCTGATTGGAATCCACAGGAGACCTCTGAGGTTTTACGGCAGGCGGGAATCGATCCAGAGGACTTCGGCAATCGGATCGTGGAGCAGGTGAAGCGCCTGACAAGAGAATCACCCTTACATTGGCACAACAAAGCGGAGGCGAAGCGGCTGGAACTGTTGAATCAAGTGAAGCAGCGCGTGGGCAATGAAGCCGTTCAGTTAACAAAATCAGAACTCTTAGACCGCATTAGATGCCTGATGCAGAACCTCCCGACGGGCGGCCCAGTACAGAATTATGCCGTAGCTTTCCGGAAGTTTGAGGAAGCGGAGGAAGAGGATCTCCGATCAATGTTCGAAGAATTAACACTTCTCCGGGAACTCGGAGAAGACGAAACTGAGTCGTAATCATGGCCTTCGACGCGGTCCAAACCAGAGTCGCTGAATCCCGAGCCAATGATTTGATTGCCGAGTTGGGATTGGCTGACCCAAGCGACATCGATATTGAGACAATATGCATGGCCAAGGGCGCGCTCGTAATCGAAGGCGGCCTCTCTGGGGCGGAAGCCAGATTGACACGATCTCCTAGGCTCAGCTTTATCAGAGTGAATCGAAGTATTCGAGAATCGGGGCGGCGGCGGTTCGCGATTGCGCACGAACTTGGACACCTGCTATTGCATCAGGGAAAATCCCAATTTTCGCTGTGCACGGACAAGGACCTTATTTCCTTTTATACAAACAGCGACATTGAACTTGAAGCAAGCGCCTTTGCGGCTGCTCTGTTAATGCCAGAAAAGTTATTCCGACCGCGCGCCCTATCTGTAATTCCTTCCATCAATGCTATTGCCGAGCTCGCCCAGGAGTTTCAGGTCACATTAACGGCGGCAGCTACGCGATACCGTCAGTTTTGCCCTTACCGTTGTTGCTTAGTTGCGAGCGTTGATGGCAGGGTTCGATATCATCGGGCAACTGCGGATTTCGGGTACTTTATTCGTCCTAAGGAGGAATTGAACCCAAACACGTACGCAGCTGATTACTTTCGCGGAAAAACTCTGCCCACCGGAATGCAGTCGGTAAAAGCCATGGCGTGGCTGGAGGGGCGGAAAATCGATCCGAGCAAAACGATCATGGAAGATTCTCTTGCGATGCCTTTTTACAACTCTGTTTTGACGCTCTTGTGGATCAAAGAGGATATTGATCGGTACGTGAGCGGTGAAGATGAAAATGATTTGGAAGAGGAGGAATCAAACAAACGATGGTCCTGGGAACGATATCGGGACCGCGAATGAATAGAGTGACTTCTGCGCGCTCTGTTATCGCCGCAGTAAGTGGTCGCCCAGGCTCAGAAACCGAGTTCCATCGCATGTCCAGAGCCTAGCAAAGCAGCGGAATTTGTTGAGCCTGATTGACCTGAGAGGATTTTCAGTTTACAAATGTATCTACGGTCGATTTCTTTAGCTGTAGATAATTGACCGCAACTCATAGAATAATTGCGAGTTGGGAAGAGTGACCTTTTCTGCACCCCCCTCCTTACAAGCAGGAGGTCGCAGGTTCGATCCCTGCACCGCCCACCAATTCCAAACAAGTGCTTTAGCACCAATAGGCCATTATTGGCCACCAGCGCGCCCCTGTTGCATCCTATTGGCCCAAGATGGCGTGTGGTGCTTCGTCCTCAAAATTATCTACCACCTCTTTCTTAATTGTAGATAGTTGACCAAAACTGCTAGAATGAGTGCGAGTTGGGAGCGCGGAATTTCCCCACCCGCCCTCCTTTTAAGCAGAGGGTCGCGGGTTCGACTCCCGCCAGGTTCATTATTTCAAAACAAGTGCTCTTTCTTCAAAAGCAGTTCTGATTTGCACCTGGCTTTCCCTCTGGTCATTTTTGAAGAGTTCACATGAACGAACTCCGGACGGTCAACCTACTTGGCATACGTGGGTAGAAGGGAGCGGACGTTAACCCTATCCTCGCGATTCACCGAGGAATGAAGGGTTTTGTGATCTATGCATTCTACTCTCAATCACTCCAAATCATTACCAATTGACAAACTTTGGACCCTACGGTACAGTGCCGAAGCATAACAGGAACAATTGATTTCTTCTCGATTAAATTGGGCGGGACCAGCATCAATTTGCAGCGAACGCGCGGTTAAAACCGATCTTTGCCAGGGATAACGGTATTGTGCTGAATCGTGGTTAATTACGAAGGAGGATGATGCATGGATAACTATCTTCATCTGCGCGGTCCCAGCCGCTTCACCGTGGATCTTTCCTTGAACAAGGATACTCAAATGAAATGGCTCGGCGAGCAAGGCACACTGCAGTTCCGCATGGAGATTTTCAATCTCTTAAACCGGGCCAATTTCCGTTTGCCTCGCAACAGCCTTTTCCAGGGCGCTGCCGCCGGCGCTGGCCAGATTGAAGCACCGCTTCCAAATGTTGGAGTCATCGCAGGCACGACGACCACGTCCCGGCATCTCCAGTTCGCGTTGCGAATCGGGTTCTGAATGTGTGCCGCAGAGCACTCAAAGATCAAAGCGTTTCTTTTTCTCAGCGTGCTCTGTACTATCTGTTGTGACTGATTTCGTTCGTCCGTGAAAAAGCCGCTGTGCTGCGAGTATGATCGGAGGAAAGTGATGCGTTTCTTTTTCAGAATTGTCGGTCTGTTACTTTTGGCCTGTGCAGTCCTCTTCCCAATCACCATTGCGGCACAGGAGAACCGCGAATCCGGCCCGAATCCCGGCGTCCCGCACTCCGACTCGGAGTGGCGTGGAGAGGCCCTATTCATTCAAAACTGCGTCCTGTGCCACATTCCTTCCTATCAGAAAAAATATCTCGGCATTCAGGCTCCCAACGTGCTGATTGGAGCGTTCCGCGGCGAGAAGCCGCTCACCGAAGCCAACGCTCGGCGCGCCATCACGGAAGGGTTTCCCAAGATGATGCCGGCATTCAAATACACGCTGAATGCAAAACAACTGGATGACCTCATCGCATATTTGAAGATTCGCTAGGCCGGTTCAAGGAGCACTTTCATGTCACGAGTTCATGTTTCCTTACTTCTGTTGGGAGTTTTTGCGGCGGCACTGTTGACACAATGGCCACCCTCGTCCAAGGCTCAAGCGCGACCCCTGCCCGCTACCAGTTTGATGGGAGTCGTACGATCCTCCGATGGCAAACCTATGAGGGGCATGCCGGTTTCGGCCAAAGCCCAGGGTTCGACAGTCACCACGGCGGTCTACACCGACAAGAACGGCGCGTACTATTTTCCACCGCTCACGGACGGTCAATATAAGGTATGGACACAGGCCGTCGGATATGAGTTCACGCGCCTCGATCAGTCGGTTGCTTCGGGCAAGAAGATCGAACTGAATTTCACGGTGAAACCGTACGCCGAAGCGTGGCGGCAGCTTTCCGATATCGAGTGGTTCGAAAGTCTCCCTAACGCTACAGCGGAAGATCGGCGTATGAAAAAGGTGCTGCTCTACAACTGCGGCACCTGCCATAACTCCGGTTTTGTTTTTGAAAAGCGCTTCGATGCCGCCGGATGGGAGCTTATCATCAACAAGATGAAGTTGATCGCGGGCTGGTACGATCCTCCCGACGGGCCCGGCTGTTGCGGCGGCGGCCATGGCGAAGGAGAAGTCCCCGGCACGGGGGAGAAGTTCGATAAGCCCCTATTGGATGAAAACGGGAAGCCGATCGGAGCGCAGCGCCGCGTGCTGGAATTCTACGCAAAAGATATTCTCGATTACTTGGTTCGACTGCGCGGGCCGCAATCACCGCCCATCCAGGCCAAACCGTTGCCCCGGCCCACGGGCGAAGCCGCGAACATCGTGGTTACGGAATATGATCTGCCCGAGCGGCCGGGGCGCACGCTCGGCCGGCTCGATCCAGCAACTGGCCACGTCACGCAATTCACTTTGGCAAAAGATGGCAGCACAAAGAAGGATGACAGTCCCGAATTTCGCAATCACGAGTACCGCGACGGCGTGGACTGGTCCGTCGGCATCCGCTCGCAATACCAGGACGGCGGCACGCACGACTTGCAGGTCGGCATGGACGGCCAGGTATACTTCGGCATCAGTCAGGGCATCGCCAAGGATAACAAGGGCAACATCTGGGGCGGGCAAGACATGATGATCAAGTTCGACACCAAGACAGAGAAGTTCACGCCCTACCCCATGCCGAAAGGGATGGAGAACTACGACGCAGGCAAGGACGTCGATTCCAAAGGCAACGTCTTTGCCGCGTTCATTGGCGGCGTCGAAAAGCTGAGCGCGTCGGGAGAGTACAGCACCATAAAAGCGAAAAGCCCGCTGGGACGTTCTTACGGACTGACTGTCGACGCCGAGGACAACGTCTGGTTCAACCAGATCGCCCTCGACAAGATCGGTTACATCGACGCGCGCACCGGCCAAGTCGGCGAAGTGCAGTTACCGCCACTCGATGAAGAGATCACCGCAGCCGACCGCGAGGTAGGCCGGGGCTGGACCATGAATCAGCCGCTCTACGGAAGAGGACCGCGCCGCGGTGGCGCCGACAAGCACGGCGATACCGTATGGGCGAATCAATTTTTCGCAGGAAGAATTGCGAAGATCGACATCCACACCAAGAAGGTCACCGACTACAAACTGCCGGGACCGTTCCGATTCGCCTATCCCTACCATACGGTGGTCGACAAGAACCACACCGTCTGGTTTAGCATGGCCAACGCCGACTACCTCGGCAAGCTCAATCAGAAAACGGGCGAGTTCACCTTCTACCCGCTTCCGACGCGCGCGCACAACGCTCGTCACATCGACGTGGATGACCGTCCTGCGGTCCCGGAAGTCTGGCTGCCCTACGACGGGTCCAACAAGATCGCCCGTGTGCAGTTCCGCACGAACACGGCGCGTTGAGATTTGCTGGAAAACGAACGTTACTAAAGATGAAGCAGTCTCGCGGCATTCCCTCGCAAAATACGCTCGCGGTCCGCAGCCAGCAGGTTCAGTTCCTCCACCAGTCCGTTTGGCTGGTCCACATCCATGAACGCAAAGTTGTCCGTGCCGATCACCACGCGGTCCGAACCGACCAGCGAAATCAGGAAGCGCAGCGTCTCGGGATAGTAGGTGAGCGTGTCGTAGTGAAACCGCCGGATGTATTCCTTGAACGGTCGTTGCAGCTTGAAGTTCTTTCGGGCCAGGCCATGCTCCATCCGCCCGGCAATATACGGAAACGCGCCGCCCGAGTGCGGCAGCACGATCTCCAGTTTCGGATACTTGTCCAGCGTGCCGGTGATGATGAACTTCGCCGCCGTGGTGGCATGCTCGAATGGAAAGCCAAGTGTGTTGTATAGAAATGCCGACGAAGAAAGCGGATCGCCCAGCCTCTCTTTCGAGTAGTAGTTCACTTCTCCGTCCACCGGGTGGAATAGCAGCGGGTAGCCCAGTTCCTCGCACCGAGCAAGAAGCGGTGCATAGGCAGGATCGAACAGGTAGTCCTTCCCCTCGAGAGAATTCGGCAAGTGGACGGCTCGCATGCCGGGCTTCCCAGCAACGCGGTTCAATTCCTTCAAAGCCAGCTCTGGGCTTCGGATCGACAACTCGACGCCGGCCATGAAGCGGTCCGGGAACGCTTGATGGGCCTCGATGGCCGAGTCATTAATGATCTGCGCCAGGCGCGCACCGTCCTCGGGTACCACCCATTGCCAGGGCATCGCGCCGGACAGCGTCAGCGTGTGCATCTGCACGCCACGCTGATCCATCCACTTGATTCGCTCCTTCAGATCGGAGTCCAGCGGATTGGGCTTGCCGGTGGGCGGCTTGAGTTGAGCGAGAGCCTTAGCATAAGCTTCCGGCGCCCAGTGCGCATGGAGGTCAATGGAGCCGGGCCGGCCGCTTCCATTCTGCGCCGGCGCGACTCTCGCCTTGACCGCCATCAATGCACCCGCACTCGCGCCAAGCTTGAGAAAGTCCCGACGATCGATCGCGGGCTTGCGCACATCAATCTCGAAACCTTTCATCGTGGTTCTCCTTTGGAGACGGATTTATCTACTTCGACTGACTGGCATGCAGGGTGATCTTCTGCACGCGCCAGTTGGTGGTTTCCGCTACGTACAATTGGTTGTCGCTTCGGCAGTCGAGTTCATGGGCGGAGTTGAACTCTTTCAATTGCGTGCCTGTTTTGCCAAATTTGCCTAGAATCGTCCCGTCCAGCTCCATCTTGTAAATTTCAGTGTCGTCCTGAACATTGGATGGATTCTTCGTGCTGTAAAGGTATTGATGCGGCCCAGGAGTAATACAGATCGCGTTGGCACGAAGGTTTGGAATTTGAGTCTTAAAGTTCCCATCGTTGTCGAAAACTTGAATGCGTCCGTTTTCACGGTCGGAAACATATACGTTGCCTTTGGCATCTACCGCGATGCTGTGCGGAAGGTTGAACTGGCCCGCTTCCTTTCCTCTCGAACCCCAGGTCTTGATAAATCTGCCGTCCTTGTCAAACTTTGCGACTCTGGAGTTGCCGTATCCATCGGAAATAAAAATGTTTCCGGCAGCGTCCCAGGCCACATCCGTGGGCCGGTTGAAATTATCGCCAAGAACGCCGGCTCCGGCGCCACGGCCTCCAAACGGGGCCGCGCCACCTCCGCCCTCCTGCGCCGCCGCCGATTCCGGGGGCAGCGTCGGGATGGTCACCGCTTCGGGCTTTCGTCCAAAGGTCATCGCCACTCGCCCTTCGGGATTGAATTTGATGACCATGTTCGCTCCCTCGTCCACCACCCAGATATTATCTTGCGCATCCACCCGCACCGCATGCGCGAAGACAAAGCCGTACAGACCCTGGCCGATCTCGCGCACAAAAACACCCTTGGGATCGAACTCGAACAGCCGCGCCGCACCGCGCACAAACGCCCGCGAGGTCCCTGTGCTCACATTGACCGAACCGGTGCGCGTGTAAACGAATATATGTCCCTTGGAATTTGTCGCCACGCCGGCCGCTTCGCCCAAATAAGTATGCTCCGGCAGCTTCAGCATGTTCGGAGCGGAATCAAAGGAAAGATCCGGAATCGAGCTCTGCGAAAAGAGCTGGCTGGCGGAGAGCAGCGCCATCGCGAACAATAACACCTCAATGCAACGCCTCATGATATCCTCCAAAAATGATTTCAATGTTGTAACCGCACGGCGAAGTGCGAATCAACGGGATTGCCGATTGCAAGTCCCGCCCATTTAAAGCTTCCACCACGCAGCCGAATCTTACTTTTTCGCCAGCTCGTTCGGCGGGTGCAATACGATTTTCTGCACGCGCCAACTGGTGATCTCGCCGATGAAAAGTTCATTTTCGTTTCGGCAGTCAATGGAGTGCACCGTGCTGAACTCGCCGGGCAGCTTGCCCGGCTTTCCAAATTTACCCAGCACGGTCCCATCCAGTTCCATCTTGTAAATCTCGCCGCTGACCGCGTTGAAGCGCGAATCGTTATTGTCAGGATTGGAATTCGCCGTGTAGAGGTATTGATGCGGCCCGGGACTGATACACACCGCCCAGGGAGCGCCGACGTTGTCATAGATTTTCTTGAGGTTCAAGTCGCTGTCGAATACCTGAATGCGCCGGTTCGACCGATCTCCAACATATATGTTGCCCTGCGCGTCGTTGGTCATGGTATGCGGAAGGTTCAATTGGCCGGGCTCTTTTCCCAGTGAGCCAACCGACTTGATGAACCTGCCGTACTTGTCGTATTTCACGACTCTCGAATTGCCGTATCCGTCGGATACGAAGATGTCGCCGGCCGGGTCCCAGGCCACATCCGTGGGCCGGTTGAAAACGTAGGATTGCGGCGGTGGTGGCGGAGTTCTGGGGGACGGCGTCGCAGCAAGACCGCCGTTGCCCGATTCCGGTCGCCTGCCCAGCAACAAGGAGACTCGCCCGTCCGGATTGAACTTGATGACCATGTTGGTGCCTTCATCGACGGCCCAAATGTTGTCCTGCGGATCGACACGGACCGCGTGAGCCATTTGGAAACCGTACAATCCCTCGCCGATCTCGCGGACATAGACCCCTTTTTGATCGAATTCAAACAGCCGCGTCTGGCCACTGCGAGTATACACAAAGACGTGGCCCTTGGAATTCGTGGCTACGCCGATGCCCTCGCCAAAATAGAGATTCGCCGGCAGCTTAAAAAAGTTCGGCACCGCGTCGAAGGGAATGTCGGGCGCCGAGGCGTAGGCCGCTGGGCGCGGCGGAATGACCGCCTGGGCAAAAAGTGAGTGAGCCATTTGCAGAACACTTACCAGCAATACGAACTGCCACAATCGCTTCATCGAAGCCTCCAAATGTTAGATCAAATTGTCATGGCCGTTGTTTGTCATCCCGATCAGGACTCTCTCGTTCAGGAATGCTAGTCCGGATGTATATCGATCCGCAGCAATTTGGCCGCATTGCCGCCCAGGATGGCCCTCTTGTCAGCATCGCTCAATCCCGGAGTCGCCAGGACGTGATCGACGCCGTGGTCATTCCACATGGTTGGAAAGTCCGTTCCCAAAACCACCTGGCTCGCGCCGACGGTGGCGACTAGGTGCCGCAGCCCCTCCGTGCTTCCAATCAGCGAATCGTAGTAAAGCTGCTTCAAGTACTCGCTGGGAAGTTTCTTGAGAGGTTTGCAATTTTCGGGAAAGGCCGTCAGGCACGCATCCGACCGCCCGCTGTAGGACGGCAGATAACCTCCCGCGTGCGCCGCACAGAACTTCAGCTTGGGAAAAAGATCCAGGGTTCCGTTCTGAATCAAATGGGTGATTGCTATTGTAGTTTCCAGCGGGTGCCCGATTACGTTGTTGAGCATGCCGTTTCCAACCAGCCGCTGCCGTATACCGGCGACTGGGTCGGGCATGGTTTGTGGATGCATGAAAACCAAGGCGCCCAACTGTTCGGCCATGGCCCAAAAGGGGTGAAACCTGGGCGCGGCCAGCTCTTCGCCATTTACGCTGCCGGCGATCAAGCAGCCGCGCAGGCCCATCTTCTTGACCGCTGTTTCCAACTGCTCGGCGGCCAACTCCGGATGCTGCAACGCTACGGTCGCCAGGCCCACAAAGCGCATGGGGTGAGCGCCGCACAGTTCCGCGATCTTCTCGTTCTGAACCTGGATGATCTGACCGGCCAAATCCGGAGGCGCCCAGTACCAAAACGGATTTATTCCCACGGCCTGCACATCGGTTCCCTGCTGGTCCATGCGCTCCAGGCGGGCGTCCACGTTATGGAGGTCATTAGCCGGTCCGCCCGGCCCCTGGATCTGGTTCCGGGCCTGCTCCGTTAGCGGATGGTCCTTGACGCCTTCCAAGGCCAGTGCTTCAGGAACCAGAACGTGACTATGCACATCCACGGTCAGCACCCGGCGACCGCCCACCATAACCTTCCGGCGCTTACCCGTGCCGCCAGCCTGCGTGGAGCCGAGCGCAGAACCGACGAGTCCGCAACCGCTGAAAACGATTCCCGCCGTCACGCCGGACACGTTCCTCAAGAATTCCCTGCGGTTATACATCACTCCTCCCATCCCCGGTTGGAAGCCTTGGGCTCCGGATTGTTCGCTCGTGCACCAGCCGCCTGTTGCAGATCGAAGCATTATAAACCCTATTTGCAAATTCTCCGCCGGAGGAATTCATCGCCGTGCCGGCCGGGGGAATGCGCCTTTAACTAACCGCGTGTTTTCGGAATTGTGCACTTGACACAAGGGAAGGTTAAAAGGCAGGATTTGGAGCGTGGCGGCCGAGATTACTTCGACTGCTTAGGCTTGGGACTCTTTGGCTTAAAGGGTTGTGCTCCCGGTTTCGGCACGTCGGCGGTCTCGACGTGCGGGTGGTTTCCTCTGCTGGTGATTTAATTACCAGACCGATTCAGGGTGCGCCGGGGGCTGGCGCGCCGAATCCGCTTTGCCGCGATGCCAAATTGAAGGATCAGGATCCCACGCCGGAGAATTTTGAATCGGTCGGACTCGTTGTCCGTTATGGAAGCTTCCGCCTGCTCGACCTTGGCGATCTCACCTGGAACCAGGAGCACGCATTAGCCTGTCCTAACAACCTGATCGGCGCGATGGACGTGTTTGACACCACGCGGCATGGCGACCCCCACGCGGGAGCGCCCCAACTTGTGCACACAATCCGCGCGCGGGTCGCGGTGATGAACAACGGCGAGAGAAAAGGTGGCGATTCGGAGTACTGGCAGATCGTGCATCAAGCGTCCGGCCTACAGGACTTCTGGCAACTCCACCGGTCGGCGGCCGGCGGCGCGGAGCATAACTCGCCCGAGCAGTTCCTTACGAACCTCAACGAGGAGGACCACGGACACCCTATCAAAATGTCGGTGCAGCCGGACGGAACTTTCACAATGAGGAACGAACGTAACGGATTCGCGAAGGAATATACGGCAACACCGAAAACCGTCGCGTCATCGGCCAAACCATGACCACTGGAACTTAGCGGCTGACGTCCACCAATTTTTCCGGGTCTCCGTCTTTCCGCGGACGGAACTTCTGCACGCGGGCGTTGTAGTCTTCGGCGAGGTATAGGTTTCCCTCGCTGTCCACGTCGAAATAGTGTGGGCCCCATATGGTTCCCGGAACCACCCCGAACGTGCCCCACGTCGATGCTTTGATGAGTCTGCCTTCCAGGTCGTATTTGGCAAACCGCTGCGTATATCCGTCGCTGATCCACATGTGCTGGCCGTCTTTCGAAAGCCGCATGCAATACGGGGCGATGATGTTTGGCCAGATATCCAGAACTTTTCCGTTTTCATCGAAGACTTGAATCCGGGAGTTCCCGCGATCCGCAACATAGACGCGCCGCCGGGAGTCAATTTGGATGCCATGCGTGCCGTTTAAGTCGCCCGGTGCATTGCCCGGTTTGCCAAACCGTGACAGGTATTTTCCATCTTTGGAAAACTTGATTACGAAACTGCCTCCGGTGACAAAAAAATCGTCGTTCGGTAGCCAGGCCATATCCTGGGAGCTAAAGCGATCCTTGTCGGTGCCCGGCACGTCTTTCTCTGTAATCTGCATCAGGAGTTTCTTGCCATCGTGACTGAACTTAAGCACGCCTGCGCCGCCCTGATCGACGATCCAGATATTGCGCTCCGGATCATTGGGATTGACCAGCAGGCGGTTCGGGCTCTTGAGCGTAGAATCCCACTGGTTCCACGATTCCAGAAGCTTTCCATTACGGTCGAATATCAGAAGCATGTGCTCAAACCGGCCCTTGTCTCTGGTCAGATCGCCCAGTGCGGGAACAAATTTGGGAATGTACTGTGGCCCCCAGGCGCGCTCGTAAAGATGCGCGGGAATCTCGCCGGTGGTGGCGACGTAAATACGATCGGGAGATTCGGCATAGACTCCGGCGACGCGGCCCATGACCCAACCATCGTTATGGATCGGCTTGGGCCAATCGGGGATCACCTCGTATGGCCCGCTGATATCTTCGCCACCCTTGCCCTCAATGGGAGAGTATGTGAAATGGTGAGTGTTGTCCGCGGACATATCGTGCTGCGCGCGCACCACCCGGATCGACCCTGCCGCCGCAAGCAGCGTAACGCACATCCCGCTCCGCAAAATCCATTTCCATTTAATTGATAACAAAATAAATCCCTCCTTGCGATCGATGCTTACTCTAAGGGCTGAACCCGCACGATATATCCGTAATAGTCTCCGTACCAGTACGTCACTGGATCGGTCGAGTTGTCCACCCACGCGTTATAGTCAAAACTCCACGGAGTCGGCAGCACGTATTCCGTCCAGCGGGAGGTGCGGGGGTTGAGCCGCGCGATCCGCCCTCCGTGCATCTCTCCGGCCCAGATTTCTCCGTTCTTGTCCGCGGTTGCCGTGTAGAAGTTGGTGTACGGTGTCGGGGGCACGTACTCAGAGACAAAGTTGGTCTTGTGATCGTACTTCACCAGCATGCCACGCTTGCTTCCGACCCAGATGTTTCCCTGCGGATCGAAGTCACCCCGTCCCGAGCCGGCATCGCCGCTCGGTGCGGGCACTTCCCGCACTTCACCGGTTTCAATATCCAGGAAAACGATCTGCCGCCCCCCGCCGCCAAAGTACCGTCCGTCGCGGCTGATGAAATTGCCGTAGGTGTTGGTCAAATTGTGCAGTGGGTATTCCTTTACCGGCTGCCCGGTCTCCATCACCGTCTTTGGATCGTACTTCTTGATCTTTCCTTCGTCGGTTCTCCAGATGGAGCCATCGGGAGAGAGCGCCACGTTGCCGTGCAGTCCGGTGAAGGCCCAACTGACTTTCTCCGTGCGCGGATCCAATCTTCCCAGACTGCGTGACCACGTGTCCGAGTACCAAACCATTCCCTGCTTATCCACCCGCAGCCAATGGGCTCCGGGATGGATTCCATCAAACGAGGGGATCCGATAAGATTGGACCTTACCCGTCTTTGGATCGAGTTTCCCGATGAACGGATTGCGGTTGATGGTGAACCAGATGTTGCCTTCCGCATCCCCGGTTACGTCATGCACAACGGCAGCCTGCCAGGGCAGTTCGTATTCGGTAATCACCACCCGTGTGGCCGACCCGAACGGCCGCGGGAAGGGCTTCATCGGCGGG
>Ga0209726_10000952_pt1 | contig 50203 bp, 52 predicted proteins | sample Subgrocontami54m_FD_187453 | JGI IMG/M metagenome (GOLD analysis project Ga0209726, IMG submission 187453) | Subsurface groundwater microbial communities from S. Glens Falls, New York, USA - GMW46 contaminated, 5.4 m (SPAdes) (version 3) | ecosystem: Environmental > Aquatic > Deep subsurface >...
ATCGCATAGGTGACGGCGGCGGGATCGCCGGGGCCGTTCGAGAGCACGATGCCGTCCGGCCGGTAGGCCAGCACCTCCTGCGCGCCGGCCGAGGCCGGCACCACGGTGACGCGACAGCTCAGTGCGGCAAGCCAGCGAAGGATGTTGTGCTTCACGCCGAAGTCCATCACCACGATGTGGCGGCGGACGGCAGACGGTGCCGACGGCCATTCATACGGCGCTTCGCAGGTGACCTGCCGAACCAAGTCGACGCCGACGATGCCGGGTGCGGCGTGTACGCGCATGAGCAGTTTGGACGGGTCGGGCTCCGTCGTCGAGAGCCCGGCGTTCATCGAGCCCTGCTGGCGCAGCTTCAGCGTGAGCGCCCGGGTATCGATTCCGTCGATCGCCACCACGTTGTGGCGCTTGAGGTACGCCTCGAGCGGCTCCTGGGCGCGGAAGTTACTGGCGATCGGGGAGAGCTCGCGCATGATGAACCCCTCGAGCCAGGGGTGGCGCGACTCGGCATCCTCGTCGTTGACGCCGTAGTTCCCGATGTGCGGGTAGGTCATGCACACCATCTGGCCCTTGTAGGAGGGGTCGGTCAGCACTTCCTGGTAGCCGGTGATCGAGGTGTTGAAGACCGCTTCGCCGAACACCTCGCCCTCGGCGCCGACCGCGCGCCCGCGAAACGCCGTGCCGTCCTCCAGGACCAGCCAGGCAACCTTCGCCGTCGCGGTCATCCCACTTCGTGTCCCTTCACGATGACCTGCGTGACGACGCCGGAGAGCCGGCGGCCGGCGAAGGGCGAGTGGCGCCCCTTTGAGACAAACGTGCGAGGGTCGACGGTCCACTCGGCGGCGGGATCGAGGATCACCACATCGGCCTGAGCGCCCACGCTCAAGGTTCCTCCGCCTCCGGCGATTTTCGCGGGGGCCGTGGAGAGCGCCTGGATGAGCTGTGGCCAGGTCAGCCGGCCCGGCTTGATCAGCGTTTCCACGCAGACGCCCAGGGCGGTCTCCAGCCCGCTGATGCCGAAGGGTGCGGCGTCGAAGTCCGCCTCTTTTTCCCAGTCGGTGTGCGGCGCGTGGTCGGTGGCGATGCAGTCGATCGTGCCGTCGCGCAGCCCCTCGATGAGGGCCAAGCGGTCCGCTTCGGCGCGCAGCGGCGGGTTGACTTTCGCTTCGGTGCGGAACCCTTCGACCGCCTCGTGGGTGAGTGCCAGATGGTGCGGCGTGACCTCGCACGTCACCCGGATGCCCCGCCGCTTTGCGTCGCGGATCAGCGCCACCGATTGGGCGCTGGAGAGGTGCGCGAAGTGGATCCATCCGCCCGTGAGCTCGGTCAGCGCCAGGTCGCGCGCCACCATGACCGATTCCGCCTCGCCCGGGACGCCGCGCAGCCCCAAGGTTGTTGAGACGAGCCCCTCGTGCATGACGCCCGAGGCGAACAGGGCCGGGTCCTCCGCGTGCTGGATCAGCGGCCGGCCGAACAGCTTGGCGTATTCGAGCGCGCGGCGCATGAGGAAGGCGTCGGCGAGCGGGCTGCCGTCATCCGAGAGCGCGATGCAGCCGGCGTCGAAGAGCTCGCCGAAATCGGTCAGCTCGCGGCCCTCGCGGCCCTTGGTAATCGCTCCGATCGCCTTGACCGAGACCAACCCCACGCGCGCGGCCTCCTGATGCACCAGGTCGACGACTCCGCGATGATCCATCGCCGGGGTGGTGTTGGGCATCGCGCAGACCGTCGTGAAGCCGCCGCGCACGGCGGCCTGGCAGCCGGTCTCGATCGTTTCCTTATCCTCGCGCCCCGGCTGGCGCAGATGCGTGTGCAGGTCGACGAACCCCGGCACGACGAGCTTGCCGGCGGCGTCGATCCGCGTAGCCCCGTTAGGAGCGATGGCGGGCTGCACGTCGGCGATTTTGCCGCGGTCGATCAGCACGTCGAACCGCCCCTCGCGTTTCGTGGAGGGATCGACCACCCGCCCGCCGGCGATCAGCAGCTTGGCCATCTTACGCGCCCTCCTCCGCCTTCGGCGTGCCGGAGACCAGGAACAGCACCGCCATGCGCACCGCCAGGCCGTTGGTGACCTGATCAAGGATGACCGAGAAGGGGCCGTCCGCCACGCTGGAGTCGATCTCAACACCCCGGTTCACCGGGCCGGGATGCATGATGAGCGCCTCCGGCTTGGCCAGCGCCATGCGTTCGCGCGTCAGGCCATAGCGCAACCGGTATTCGCGCAGGCCGGGAATGAGCCGCATTTCCTGCCGTTCGTGCTGAATGCGCAGAAGCATCAGCACGTCCGCCCCGCGGATCGCCTCCTCCACGTGATAGGTCACGCGTACGCCGAGCTGGCCGATCTCCGCGGGCATCAGCGTCGGAGGGCCGCAGACTGTCACCCGGGCGCCGAGCTTCGTGAGCCCCCAGATGTTCGAGCGCGCCACCCGCGAGTGGGCGATGTCGCCGATGATGGACACATTGAGCCCCTCGAGGTGTCCGCGCTTTTCCTGGATGGTGAAGAGATCCAGCAGCGCCTGGGTAGGGTGCTCGTGGGCGCCATCGCCGGCGTTGATGACCGAGGAGGACGCCTGCCGCGCGATGAGCGCGGGCACCCCGGCGGCCGCATGGCGGATGACGAGCACGTCGACTTTCAGCGCTTCGAGGTTGCGGACGGTGTCCAGCACGGTCTCGCCCTTGCTGAGGCTGGAGCCTTGCGGGGCGATGTTCACGATGTCGGCGGAGAGCCGCTTGGCCGCCAGCTCGAAGGAGGTGCGCGTGCGGGTGCTGGGCTCAAAGAAGAGGTTGACGACCGTCTTGCCGCGCAGTGCTGGAACCTTCTTGATCGGCCGCAGGGAAATCTCGCGGAACGATTCGGCGGTCTGCAGGATGAGCCGGATCTCCTCGGCGGAGAGCTCTCGCAGCCCCAGCAGGTCCTTGCGGGTCCACCGCGCGGTTTCCGCCACGGCCGGAGGCGTGATCGTCGTCGTCATGCGGCGTGTCCTTCTGCGTGGGCTGGCACTTCGACCACCACCTCGTCCTGTTCATCCAGCTCGACCAGCCGCACCTCAACGTGCTCGCGAAGATTCGTCGGAATGTTCTTCCCCGCGTAATCCGCGCGGATCGGCAGCTCGCGGTGGCCGCGGTCGACCAGCACCGCGAGCTGGATTGTCTTGGGCCGGCCCAGGTCATTCAGCGCGTTGAGCGCGGCACGGATCGTCCGGCCGGTGAAGAGCACGTCATCGACCAGAATCAGGTGCAGCTCGTCCACGTTAAAGGGGATCTCGGTGGCATGCACGATCGGGTTGAGGGCGATGCGGGACAGGTCGTCGCGATAGAGCGTGATATCAAGGATGCCGACCGGCACCGGGCGGCGGTCGATCGATTCGATCTCTTTGGCTAGCCGCTGGGCCAGCAGGGCGCCGCGGGTGCGGATACCCACCAGCGCCAGCGCTTCCCCCCCTTTATGGTGCTCCAGCACCTCGTGGGCGATGCGCACGATCGCCCGTCGGATGGCCTCGGCGTCCATGACCTTGCCTTTTTCGCGGAAGCTGGGTTCGGGTGCGCTCATGGGCTGGGTAGACACAAAAAAACCCAAGCGAGCGCTTGGGAGACAGGGTCACTTCGTTTGCGTGTCGCGTGCATCCTCAGCCTTTCCCGCCTCTCAGGACGGGCCATTAAAGGTGGCAGAACTGTGTCTATTATACGAAAAAATGGACGGTTCTGTCAACACCTGTTTTAGTTTTTTTCAACCGAAGCCCCCTGAGAGGGCTTTCGGGGCAGGATCGACTCCTCCTCTTCCGCCTCCTCCGAGCCGATCCCGGCACAGATTCCTCGGCTTGAACTCTTCACAACCTCAAGCAGCTCTTTGACTTCCGATGTTTGGCATTCCCGCTCAATCGCCTCGACCGCGTGGGCGACGTTCAACCCCTCCCGGTAGAGCAGCTTGTAGGCCCGCTTGATCTCCTCGCGAACCGGGGCGGCGATGCCCGCCCGGCGCATGCCGACCACGTTAAGCCCCTGGATCACCGCTGGCCGGCCGCCGCAGAGCATGAAAGGAGGCACGTCCTTGTTCACGGCGGAGAGCCCGCTGATCATCGCCAGCTTGCCGATGCGCACAAACTGGTGCACCACGACCATGCCGGAGATGAGCGCGCCGTCTTCCACCGTGCAGTAGCCGGCCAGCGTGGCCAGGTTGACCAGGATCACCTTCGACCCGACCTGGCAGTTGTGCCCGAGATGCGCATTGGCCATCAAGAAGTTATCATCGCCGAGCGCGGTGGCGGTGCCCTCCTTGGTGCCGCGGTGGATGGTGACGTACTCCCGGATCGTGTTGCGATGACCGATGCGCGTGAACGTGGAGGCGCCGGCAAACGCCAGATCCTGCGGCACGTGCCCGATGACCGCACCCATGTGGAGCTGGTTGTCATCGCCGATCGTCGTGCCCGGCCCGATGTAGACGTTCATCCACAGCCGGTTGTGGGAGCCGAGAACCGCGCCGTCCTCGATGACGCAGCCCGGCCCGATGGTGTTGCCCTCGCCCAGCCGGGCCTGTTTGCCGATGATCGCGCTAGGATGGATCGTGTTGGCCATGGTCTCTCATGCGTTGCGGGGGCAGCGCGACGACGAACTCCCCCTTGGGCGGATGCTGGTCAAAGTGGGCGCGGATCGCCCTGACCGGGCCCCGCCTGGTTTCCTCGAACCGCTTAGTCATCTCGCGGCTAACCGACACCGGGACGTCGCCGAACACCTCCTCGATCTCGGCGAGCAGCTTTATGATCCGGTGCGGCGACTCGTAGAGCACGACGGTCCGCGTCTCCTCCCGGAGCGCTTCCAGCCGCTTTCGCCGCCCGCCGGACTTCACGGGGAGAAAGCCCTCAAAGACGAACCGGTCCGTCGGAAATCCGGAAAGCACCAGCGCCGTCAGCGCCGCCGAGGGGCCGGGGATCACCTCCACCGGCACGCCCGCTTCCAGCGCGTCGCGGATCAGCGCAAAGCCGGGGTCGGAGATGCCCGGCGAGCCGGCGTCGGAGATCAGCGCGATGCGCGCCCCCTCGCGGAGCTGCTGGACCAGGCGGTGCGCCTTGCCTTCCGAGGTATAGCTGTGGTAGCTCGTCGTCGGGGTGCGGATGTCGTGCGCCTTGAGCAGAATCGCCGCGTGCCGGGTGTCCTCGCACGCGATCAGGTCAGCCGACTTGAGCGTCTCAACCGCCCGGAGCGTGATGTCTTTGAGGTTGCCGATCGGCGTGGCGACCACCTGCAGCGTGCCGGGCATGCCGGGTCATTCCACCGTGACGCTCTTGGCCAGGTTGGGCGGCTGGTCGATGTCGCACCCGTTGGCGTCGGCGATGTAGTAGGCGAAGAGCTGCAGCGGGATCGCCGCCACAATGGGCGAGAGGAACTCGTCGGTCTTGGGCACGGTGATGAGGCTGTCAGCGTAGCGCTTGATGTGCGTGTCGCCCTCTGAGGCGATGACGATGCACTCGCCCTTACGCGCCCGCACCTCTTCGATATTGGAGATCACTTTCTCGTAGACCGGCGACTGCGTGGCGATGAAGACGACCGGCCAGCCCTTGCGGATCAGCGAGATCGGGCCGTGCTTCATTTCTCCGGCGGCATAGCCTTCGGCGTGGATCAGCGGGCAGATCTCCTTGAGCTTCAGCGCGCCTTCCAGCGCGCTGGGGTAGTTGTAGCGCCGGCCCAGGTAGTAAAAGTTGCGCGCGGAGGCGTACTTGGCCGCCACCGCCTTGATCGCCGGTTCGCTGGCCAGCGCCTCATCGACGGTGCGCGGCAGGTTCGCCAGCCCGTTGACGAGCCGCTTCCACCGCTCGCCCTGGATCTGCTTGCGCCGTTTCGCGATGTACAGCGTCAAGAGTGCTAACGCCGTCACCTGCGCGGTGTACGCTTTCGTCGAGGCCACGGCGATCTCCGGGCCGGCGTGCGTGTAGAGCACCGCGTCCGCCTCGCGCGCGATCGAGGAGCCCATGACGTTGCAGATCGCGAGCACCTTCGCGTGGTGCTCCTTGGCCATCTGGATGCCGGCCAGCGTGTCGGCGGTTTCCCCGGACTGGGTGATGGCGAGGACGGTGGTCGTCCGGTCCAGCATCGGGCCGCGGTAGCGGAATTCGCTGGCCAGATCGACGTCGACGGGCAAGCGGGCGAACTCCTCCAGCATGTACTCGCCGACCAGGCCCGCGTGGTAGGCGGTGCCGCAGGCGATGATCGCCAGTTTTTCGCTGGCCGACAGCTCATCGAGGAACCGTTTCGTGCGGCGGTCGAACGTCACCCGCCCCCGGCTGGGATCGAGCCGGTTGAACAGCGTCTGCTCGATGGCCGCGGGCTGCTCGTGGATCTCCTTGAGCATGAAGTGCGGGTAGCCGCCCTTGCGCGCGGCCGCGATGTCCCAGGCCACGGTCGTGGGCTGGCGCCGGATCGGCTTGCCCTCGAGCGAGCTCAGGCGCGGGCCGGACGCCGAGAGCTCGACGACCTCCTGATCGTTGAGATAGATGACCTGGCGGGTATGCTCGAGCACCGCGGGCACGTCGCTGGCGAAAAACCCCTCCCCCTTGCCGACGCCGACGACCAGCGGGCTGCCGCGCCGGGCCCCGAAGAGGCGGTGCGGCTCCTGGGCGGCGATGAGGCAGATGGCGTAGGAGCCCTTGAGCTCCTTCAGCGCGAGCCGGAACGCCTGGTCAATCGGGTGATGTTTTGTCAGCTCTTCGATGAGATGCGCGATGACCTCGGTGTCCGTCTTGGAGCGGAACGCGTGCCCCTTGGCGAGTAGCCGCTCTTTCAACTCGGAGTAGTTTTCGATGATGCCGTTATGCACGACCGCCAGCCGGCCGGAACAGTCGATATGCGGGTGGGCGTTCGTCTCGGAGGGCTCCCCGTGCGTGGCCCACCGCGTGTGGCCCACGCCGATGTGGCCGCTGATCGGCTCCTCCCGCAGCGCATCGGCGAGCACCTTGAGCTTGCCGACCCGCTTGCGAACTTCGAGCCCGTCCCCGTTGAGCACCGCTACACCGGCCGAGTCATAGCCGCGGTACTCCAGCCGGCTGAGCGAGTTCAGCAAGGTGCTGACGACCTGCGCCCGCCCCACGTATCCCACAATGCCGCACATGTCAGTGGCCTCGTTGATAGCTGATGTTGCCGTCCACAAGCGTCAGGCCGATCCGAAACCGCCGGTCAAACACCGTCAGATCCGCGCGTCGGCCGACCGCCAGCGCGCCGCGCGACCGCTCGAGTCCCAGCACCCTGGCCGGGACCGCGCTGGCCATCTCCACCGCTTCGGAGAGCGACGCGCCGCCGAGCATGACCATCGACCGGACCGCGTCGATCATCGTCAGGCCGCTGCCCGCCAGCGTGCCGTCGGACGCGTAGTAAGCGCCCCCGGCCCGCCGCTTGCGCAGCCGCCAGGCGCGAGCCTGATGGCGGACCGAATCGGTTACGAGCGCGATGCGCGCGCGCCCCTTGGCGCGCGCGAGCAGCCGCAGCGCCGTCGGCCCAACGTGCACCCCATCGGCGATCACCATCGTCGTCAGGCGCTGATCGGTCAATGCCACGCCCAGGAGCCCGGCATCGCGATGGTGCAGTGAGCGCATCCCGTTGAACACGTGTGTCACCGCCCGCGCGCCGGCCCGCACCGCCTGCACCGCCTGCCGCGCATCCGCGTCGCTGTGCCCCAACGATACCGCGATGCGCCGGCGGCGGCACCACCGAATGGCCGCCGCAGCCCCCCGCAACTCCGGGGCGAGCGTCATCAGTTTCAGGCGCCCGCCGCTTGCCCGCCACAACCGCGTCAGCTCGCGAAGCGTCGGCGCGCGCATCGCGCGATGCGGCAGCACGCCGCCGCGCATTGGATTGAGAAACGGCCCCTCAAGGTGCAGGCCCAGGCACCGCGCGCCGCCGCGTCCGTCAGCAACCGCCGCCCGGGCTGAGACAGCCCGTGTCAGCGCGCTTGTTGGCTCAGGGCCGAGTGTGGTCAAAAATGCGGTCGTCCCGGACCGGACCGCGTCACGCGCCACCACCGATGGATGACCCCAGACATGCAGGTCGATGAAGCCCGGCGCGACGTAGGCGCCGCGGGCGTCCACCCGTTTGGCATCCCTGGGCGCGCGGCGCGCGACGGCCGCGATGCGTCCGTGCGCGATGCACAGCGCTCCGTCGCGAATCCCGGAGGGCGTGACCAGCTTCCCGGCAACAATCCAAAAATTATCCACGTCGCGAGAGTGTCCCCAGGGGGAATCGAACCCCCATTCTCAGCTCGAAAGGCTGGTGTCCTAACCGTTGGACGATGGGGACGCGGGTTACCGTTTCCGCTTCGTTCCGGTCTTGGCTTTCCGCGCGTCCTGGGCCTTGGTGTCCGGTACCGCCGAAGCCGCGACCGGCGGCTCCTCTTGCTCTTCCTTTTCCTTCGGCACCACCGAGGCAACGGCCGCAAGCTTGTCCTTGCCCTTGATGTTGATCAGCCGAACGCCCTGGGTCGCGCGTCCCGTGGATCGCACGTCCTTGACTGCGCAGCGGACGATCATCCCCTCCTGGGAGATGAGCATGACTTCGTCCTGATCCGTCACCGTCTTGGCCCCCACGACATCGCCGTTCTTCTTGGTCACTTTGATGTTAATGATCCCCTTGCCGCCGCGGCTCTGCAGCCGGTACTCCTCAACCGTGGTCCGCTTGCCGAACCCGAGACTCGTCACCGTCAGCAGCTCGCTCTTGGGCTTGGCGAGCCCCATCGCAATGACCTCGTCGCTCTTGTCCAACCGGATGCCGCGGACGCCGCGCGCGGAGCGCCCGACCTCCCGCGCCTGCTCCTCGGGAAAGCGGATCGCTTTGCCCTGCCGGGTGATCAGCAGCAGCTCCTGCTTGCCGTCGGTGATCTCCGCCTCGATCAGCTCATCGCCCTTCTCGAGCGTGATGGCGATGATGCCCGCCTTGCGCTGATTGGCGTACGCGTCGAGCTTCGTCTTCTTGATCGTGCCCTGCTTCGTCGCCATGACGAGAAACGCCTCGGGCGAAAATTCTTTGACCGCCACAAAGGTGGAGAGCCGCTCGTCCTTCTGGAACGAGAGCAGGTTGACGATCGCCGTGCCGCGGGCGTAGCGGCCGGCTTGCGGCACCTCGTGGACCTTGAGCCAGTAGCAGCGCCCCTGGTTCGTGAAGAACAGCAGCGCCTCGTGCGTGGAGGCCACGAACAGGTGTTCGACGAAGTCCTCCTCGCGCGTGTCCATCGCCGTCACGCCCATGCCGCCGCGCCGCTGCTTCCGGTACCCCGAGACCGGCAGCCGCTTGATGTATCCCGCGTGGCTGATCATGATGACGACGTCCTCCTCGGCGATCAGGTCCTCGATTTTGAAGTCCTTGACCTCGCCGAGGATTTCGGTGCGCCGCTCGTCGCCGAAGCGCTTCTTGAGCCCCTGCAGTTCCTCCTTGATCAACTCCAGCACCTTGCGCTCGCTCTTGAGGAGCATCTGGTAGTACTCGATTTTCTTCAGCAGCTCCTTGTATTCCGCCTCGAGCTTTTCGCGCTCCAGGGCAGTGAGCCGCTGCAGCTGCATTTCGAGGATCGCCTGCGCCTGGCGCTCGCTGAGGTCAAACTTTTTGACCAGCGCCTCTTTCGCTTCCTGCGGGCTCTTCGACTGGCGGATCGTCTTAATCACGGCGTCGAGGTTCGCGATGGCGATCTTGAGCCCTTCGAGGATGTGGGCGCGCTCCTGGGCTCGCGCGAGCTCAAACTTCGTGCGCCGCACGATGACCTCTCTGCGGTAATCGATGAAAACCTGCAACAGCCCCTTCAGCCCCAGGACGCGCGGCCGGCCGTCGACGATCGCCAACATGATGATGCCGAAGGTCGTCTCCATCTGCGTGTGCTTGTAGAGCTGGTTCAGGACGACCTGGTCGTTGGCGTCGCGCTTGAGCTCGATCACGACCCGCGTGCCATCCTTGTCCGACTCATCGCGCAGGTCCGAGATCCCCTCGAGCGTTTTCTCCTGCACCAGCTTGGCGATCGACTCGAGCAGGTTCGCCTTGTTCACCTGGTACGGCAGCTCGGTAACAACGAGCGCCTGCCGGTTGCCCTTCAGCTGCTCCAGCTGCGCCTTGGCGCGGATGCGCAGCGAGCCGCGGCCCGTCGCATAGGCGTCCTTGATTCCCTCGCGCCCGCAGATGATCGCTCCCGTCGGAAAGTCCGGTCCGCGCACGTGCTTCATCAGGGCGGGCAGCTCGATGGTCGGCTCGTCGATCACCGCGCAGGTGGCGTCGAGGATCTCGCTGAGGCTGTGCGGCGGGATGTTGGTGGCCATGCCGACGGCGATGCCGCTCGAGCCGTTGATGAGCAGGTTGGGCAAGCTCGCCGGCAAGACTTTCGGCTCCTTGAGCGACCCATCGAAATTCGGCGAAAAGTCCACCGTGTCCTTGTCGAGGTCGTTGAGCAGCTCGTTCGCAATCGCTTCCAGGCGCGCCTCGGTGTAGCGCATGGCCGCCGGCGCGTCGCCGTCCACGCTGCCGAAGTTGCCCTGCCCATCGATCAGCGGGTAGCGCAGGCTGAAGTCCTGCACCATGCGCACGAGCGCGTCGTAGACCGACGCGTCGCCGTGCGGATGGTACTTTCCCAGCACCTCTCCGACGATCCTGGCGCTTTTCTTGTACGGCTTGCCCGGATCCAGCCCCAGATCCTGCATGCCATAGAGGATGCGCCGGTGCACCGGTTTCAGCCCGTCGCGCGCGTCGGGGAGCGCTCGCCCGACGATGACGCTCATCGCGTACGACAGGTACGAGTCCTTGATCTCGGCCTCGATCTCCCGAGGAATGATCTTCTCGCCAAGCGTATACATGGGCTACACGTCCAGGTTTTTCACTTCGAGCGCGTGCTCTTCGATGAACTGTTTTCTGGGCTCCACCGCGTCGCCCATCAGCGTGGCGAACATCTGCTCGGCCTCAACCGTATCCTCCGAGGTCACCTTGAGGATGGTCCGCCGCGCTGGATCCATGGTCGTCTCCCACAGCTGCTGCGGGTTCATCTCCCCGAGACCCTTGTAGCGCTGGATCGCCATCCCCTGGCGTCCCTCGTTTTCGATGGCCAGCAACACGTCGCGCAGCCCGCCAAACGACTGGGCGTTCTTTTCCCCCGTGAGCTTGAACGCCGCCTTGGAGTCGGTCGGGAAGTACTCGTCAAGCCCCAGGTCGAGCTTTTCGAGCTGCTGCCGCAGCCCATTGATCTCCGAGGCCGCGTACAGCTCCACGAAGTGCGCGCTCGCGCTCACTGAGGCCTTCTCCAGCTCCTCCAGATTCAGATCGTACCGTTCGGTGACTTTGGCCAGCTCGTCGTCGCTGAAGGCGTAGTGCTCCTTGCCCTCCACTTTCAGGTAATAGAGCGGCAACCCCTTCTTCTTGTCCAGCTGCCCGAAGTACGCCGCCGGGTCGATGCGATAGCGGGCCAATCCCTTGACGAGCGGCTCAAGCTCCGCGAGCACCTTGAGCAGGTCCAGCAGCGTCTTCTCTTTGTACGTCCGCTTGCTCTTGAGATGGACCAGCGTCTGTCCTTCCGCGCCGAGCTCCAGCAGCAGGGCGGACATCTGCGCGTCGGTCTCGATGTACTCCTCCCGCTTGCCCCGCTTGATCTTGTACAGCGGCGGCTGCGCGATGTAGATGTGCCCCGCCTCGACCAGCTTGGGCATCTGCCGGTAGAACAGCGTCAGCAGCAGCGTCCGGATGTGGTTGCCGTCCACGTCGGCGTCCGCCATCAGCAAAATTTTGTGATAGCGCAGCTTCTCCAAGTTGAACTCCGACCCCACCCCGCAGCCCAGCGCGGTGATGATGGTGCGCACCTCTTCGTTCGTCAGGATTTTCTCCAACCGCGCCTTCTCGACGTTGAGGATCTTGCCCTTGATCGGGAGGATCGCCTGAAACCGCCGGTCGCGTCCCTGCTTCGCGCTGCCGCCGGCGGAGTCGCCTTCCACGATGTACAGCTCGCAGAGCGCCGCGTCCCGCTCGGAGCAGTCGGCCAGCTTGCCCGGCAGCGCGCTGGACTCCAGCAGCCCTTTGCGCCGCACCAGGTCACGCTCGTGGCGCGCCCGCTCGCGCGCCCTCGCCTCGACCAAACACTTGTCGGCCACCTTGCTCGCCACCGACGGATGCTCCTCAAAGAACGAGGAGAGCTTCTCGTTGCAGACGGAGGCGACGATGCCTTCGACCTCGGGGCTCCCGAGCTTTGCCTTGGTCTGCCCCTCGAACTGCGGCTGCGGCACCTTCACGCTGACGACCGCGGTCAGGCCGGCGCGCGCATCCTCGCTCTCGATCTTGAGGTCGTCGCCCTTGAACAAGTTCTTGCCCTTGCAGTACTGGTTGATCGTGCGCGTCAGCGCCGACTTGAACCCGGAGAGGTGCGTGCCGCCGTCGACCGTGTTGATGTTGTTCGCGAACGAGAACAGGTGTTCGGAGAACCCGTCGTTATACTGCAGCGCGATCTCGACCGAGACGTTCTCGCGCGCGTCCTCGAAGGCGATGACGTTGTGCAGCGGTGTTTTCGTCTTGTTCAGGTGCGCGACGAACTCTTTAATGCCGCCGTCGAACTGGTACTTCACTTCCTTATCATTGCGCTCATCCTTGAGCGCGATCACCAGCCCCTTATTGAGAAAGGCCAGTTCGCGCATGCGGTTGGAGAGCGTCTCGAAGTTGCAGACGATGCCCGACTTGAAGATCTCCTTGTCCGCCTTGAAGGTGATGCGGGTGCCGGTTGCGGCGGCCTTCCCGACGACCGTCAGGCCCGACACCGGCTTGCCGCGGGCGTAGCGCTGGCGGTAAACCTTGCCGTCGCGCTTGACCTCGGCCTCGAGCCATTCCGAGAGCCCGTTCACGACCGAGACGCCCACGCCATGCAGCCCGCCAGCCACCTTGTAGGTGCGGTTGTCGAACTTCCCGCCGGCGTGCAGTTTGGTCAGCACGACCTCCAGCGCTGACTTTTTCTCGGTCTTATGGAGGTCCACCGGAATCCCCCGGCCATCGTCGATGACGGTCACGGAGTTATCGTTGTGAATGAGCACTTCGATGTGCTTGCAGTAGCCGGCCATCGCCTCATCGATCGAGTTGTCCACGACCTCCTCGACGAGGTGATGCAGCCCGCGCGCGCCGCTGTCGCCGATATACATGGCCGGGCGCCGGCGCACCGCCTCCAACCCCTCCAGCACCTGGATGCTGCTCGCATCGTAGGCCCCGCTTGCCTGAGCGGGCCGCTTGCTGTCCGAATCGGATTGAGATCGCTTCGTCTTGCTCATCCTTGTTCCTGCCATCGAGCTCCTTGAGTTCGTGCCGCGTTCATCAATGTGCGCGGTCGCGTCAGCGTGTGGTAGAGGCTGTTGTCGCGCAGCACGACCCGGCTGCGCACCCCCCGCCGGCGGACGCTGAGCACCGCCACGACGTGCGCCAGGCGCAGCGCCCGCCGCCGATCGATCAGGTAGCCCGCCGTCATGCGTTCAGGTCTCCCGCACCGTTCCGGGACGGATGACGAGCTCGTCCACCGCCCCCTTGGTCGAGCGCCGCAGCTGCGCGAGCAGGCGCGCCCGTTGATAGCTCAACGTGAAGCTCTCCCCCGGCCCCTCCGAAAGGACGACCAGCCGCCCCCGCCGCAGGCTGAGCGGCTTCGTGTGCGCGGCAAGCGTTGGACCGACCAGCGTGCGCCACCGACGGCGGATCGCCTCGATCTCGCCGTGCTGCTGCTTGGCGCGCGCGAGGACGGCCGAGACCACTGCGCCGATCGGCTGCGGCTTGCCTTTGCCCATGCGTGCCGGCTCTCCCTCAGGCCACTTTCATCGGAAGGACCAGATAGAGAAAGCCTGGCTGGCGGATGACCGCCGGGCGCTCTGGTCCCGACAACTCAATGGTGACCTCTTCGGTCTTCAGGACTTTCAGCGCCTCCAGCCAGAACTCCGGATTGAAGGCGACCGTCATCGCCTCGCCGGTATAGGTCGCCGGAATTTCTTCGCGGGCGCTGCCTGTCTCCGCCGACTCTTTGGAGACGACGAGTTGCTGCGCGCTCAACTCAAAGACGACCGCCTGCGAGGCTGCGGTCGTCATCAGGCTCGCGCGCCGGATCGCGTTGATGAGGTCCTGCCGGTTGGCGGTGACCCCGTGTTTTGTCGGTGGAGGAATCACCTTTTCGTGCTGGGGGAACTGCCCTTCGATCAGGCGCGTCACAATGGTCACCGGCCCGAAGCGGAAGGTCAGCTGATTGTCTTTGAGCGGGGCGATGGTGACTTCTTCCGTGCTCTCCTCTTGGAGCAGCCGTCCGAGCTCGCGCACCGTCTTAGCTGGAATCACCGCGACCAACGGGTGTTTCGTTGGTTCGCTCAGCGGCGCACTCGCTACGGCGAGCCGCCGCCCATCCGTGGCCACTATCATGAGGTCGCTTTTTTGCGCCGTCAACAGCGCCCCGTTCAGAATGAACCGGGTCTCTTCCATCGACATCGCATACGCGGTTTGCGCAACAAGAGTTTTCAGCGACGCCTGCGGGAGCGTAATGGCCTGCTCCTGTTGGGCGGATGGCAGGACCGGGAAGTCCTCGGCCGGCAGCCCTGGAATACGAAAGCTGCTTGACCCGCAATTGACGGTCGCGGTGTGGTTTTTCTTGGCTTCAACCACCACCTCATCATCCGGCAGCTCGCGAATGATGGTGGTCAGTTTTCTGGCCGGCAGCGCGACCGCCCCATGTTCAACGGGCGGAGGGAGTGGAAATCGGCACTGGATCCCAACATCAAGGTCAGTGGCGGTCAGGGTTAACCCATGCTCGTTGGTCTCTAGTAAGATGTTTCCTAAAATTGGCAGTGTGCTCCGATCGTTGACCGCATGTTCGACTGTTTGCAGACTCTTCAATAGTTGTGGTTGAGAAATTGTCAGGCGCATGGGCTCCCCAAGATCTTCATTTTGCACACGACGAGTGGTACTAGTTGTTTATAACAAAGACCAGTTGTAGTACTAGGGGTTGTGGAAACTGTGGAAAACATGCTGGTTACCCCCCTCCCGGCGACGCGGCCAAGACTAGTTGATTCAAGTGGTCCACCACCTGTTTCTTGTGCGGATCCTGTGCAATCTCCTGCTCAATCTTCCCGACGGCGTGCAACACCGTCGTATGGTCACGGCCACCGAAGGCTTGGCCGATCTCAGGCAGCGACGCCTCCGTTAGCCGTCGGCAGAGGAACATCGCTACTTGCCGAGGGTACAGGATCGACCGCTGCCGCCTTGCGCCGCGAATCTCGGTTAACTCGATCTGAAAATAGGCCGCCACGCGCCGCTGGATCTCTTCCAACGTCACCCGCGCACGCACCTCTTTGACCATATCTTTCAACACTTCGCGCGCCACCGCTGCCGAGGGGAGCTTATTGAACAGGTTGCAGTAGGCGATCACCCGGATCAGTGCGCCTTCCAGCTCACGGATGTTCGAGGTGATCTGTTGCGCGATAAAATCGGTTACCGGATCGGGGACGTTCAACCCGGACTCCTCCGCCTTTTTCCGCAAGATGGCCGTTCGCGTCTCCAAGTCCGGCGACTGAATGTCCGTCACCAGCCCCCACTCAAACCGGGAGACCAGCCGCTCCTCCAACCCCGCGATCTCCTTTGGTGAGCGGTCGCTGGAGATCACGATTTGCTTGTGCGCATCGTAGAGCGCGTTGAAGGTGTGGAAAAACTCTTCCTGGGTCGCCTCTTTCTCCGCGATGAAGTGGATGTCATCGACCAGCAGGATGTCGACGGAGCGGTAGCGGTCGCGGAACTTCGTCGTCGTTTTGGTTTGGATCGCGGCGATGAGCTCGTTGGTGAACCGTTCGCTGGAGATATAGACGACGCGGCGCGAGGGCGCGTGCTGAAGCGTCGCCTGGCCGATCGCCTGCATGAGATGGGTTTTCCCCAGGCCCACCCCGCCGTAAATGAACAGCGGGTTGTAGGCTTTTGCGGGCGAATCGGCGACCGCCAGGGAGGCGGCGTGGGCGAACCGGTTGCTTGCGCCGACAACGAATCGATCAAACGTGAAGCGCTCGTTGAGCGCGTGGTCCCACTCCTGGCGCGCAGCAGCCGCGGGCGCGGCAGGCGGGCCGGGGCGCTCTCTCAGCGGCGCGAGGGCTCCGGGAATCGTCGCGGCGATCGTCGTCAGCGAGGAAGGAGTCACGATGCGGACTTCCCGCCCGCCGATGCACATGCGCATGGTCTCAAGATAGTGGGAGGTCACCCAGTCGCGAAAGAAGGGATTCGGGGCCTCCAGCGTCACCTCGGCATCCGTAACCGCGGCAACGGACAGCGGCGTGATCCAGCGGCTGACCACCTCTGCTCCAAGCCGTGTTTTGAGCCCCTCAATGGTCAGGGGCCAGTCAAGCGGGGAGTTTTGCACAGTTTCCACATGTTTTGCACAGGCTAAAAAGTCGCTCTTGTCCGAACGGAGAGCGCCATTATAACAACCGAACCAGACGGTCTCAAGCGATTTCTCCTTGATTCTCTCTCGAGCCGTTCGTATAATGAGCGTTCCATGAAAAAGCACCTCACGAACAAGTCAAACCTGAGGCGCGTCCGAAGACACGGCTTCAGGAAGCGGATGAGTTCGCCCGGCGGACGCAGAGTGCTCAGCCGCCGTCGACGAAAAGGACGCTGGCAGTTGATCCCCTCCTAACCGCCCTGCCTGGTGGCTGGTACGCCCGAAACGACTCCATTGAAGCTGACCAAGGCGTTTCACGCCGTGTATCGACGCGGGCGGTGGGCGCGAGGAGAGTTCCTGTCCGTCGGGGTCCGGCCGACCGGTGAACTCGCCGCCCGGGTTGGCCTCCGGACGCGGCGCGGAATGAAAGGGGCGGCGATCCGCAACCGCCTGAAACGGCAGCTGCGGGCGATTATTTACACCGGGGGGCTTCCCCTGAAAGCCGGCGTCGACCTTGTGGTGGTCATCCACCCCCCACAGATTCCGGTTTCAACGACAGCGCTTGAGCGCGAGCTCATCCAACTATGCAAACGCAGCGGCGCTCTCTCGCCACGCGAGCCCTGATTCTCCTGGTCGACTTTCACCATAACTTCCTGTCGCAATTCATGATAGGGCGATGTAAGTTTTACCCAACCTGCTCGAGGTATGCCAAGGCGGCGCTGGAGCGATACGGCGCCATTGATGGCGCACGGAGAGCGGTGGCTCGCCTGCTTAGGTGTCACCCGTTCAGCGCCGGAGGAGTTGACCCGCTTTCGTGATGGAAAAACGCGTCCTTGCCGCCGCTCTCATCTCCGCCGTCTTTTTGGGACTGTACAGCCAGTTTGTGCTGAAGCCAGCAACCGTTCGGCCCACGAAAAGTATTTCTAACGCGCTGTCAGCGCCAGCCCAGCCGGTTCAGGCGCAATTGAAAGAGACAGCATCGACAGTCCATCCTATTGAGCAAGAAGAAGTTGTGTTTATTGAGTCCGCTGAAATCAAGGTTGAAATCGGAAAAACAAGCGGCAGCATACGCAATGTTATCCTGAACAGTTTTCAGGACGGAAGAGTCCGCGGGCCGCTTCGAATCGGCGGAAACGTCCCGCTCTTTGAGGCGCATCTCGGAGAGATGAGCTCGTGGAGCCTGGCAACGGCAGAGCCTGGACGCGTCGCGTTCGTTTCGCAGGGCGCGAGCGGATCGTACCAGCTAACGTACGCGCTTGGAAATGGCCCGCAGGTGATCGAGGTGTCGTTGCAGCCCCTAGGACCGTCCACCCCCCGCGAGACGAGCGCCGTTACTTTGATTGCGAGCTGGGCGAAAGCCGACGATCTGGGCGATCGCTACAACCCGCTTGAAGCGATCTGGATTGTCGCTGATGGATCCAAGAAGAGCTATAAGCAGCACATGGGGGCCGTTAAAAGCGAGAAAAATGTTCCACGTGGAACATCGCACCTCTCGCTGACTGAGCGGTATTTCTGCGTCTCGATCAAACCAAGCAAACCTTTCAGCGAAGCTAAACTACTGCCTTCTCCTGAAGCGACCACGGCGTTCTCGGGCACCCTGGATGTTGACGGAACCCCCTTGCACGCATTGATCTATTACGGTCCGCGGGACTATTTCTATCTCAAGCAAAACGGGTTTGAAGAAGCGTTTCACGTCGGGACACTCGGGCAGATCGGGCTCATCCTCCTCTCAATTCTTGGATGGATCGCCGGAGTGACCAAGAATTACGGGGTGGCGATTATTGCGCTCTCAGCACTCGTGACCTGCGCGATGGCGCCGTTTACGCTGCTCGGCTTTCGGTCGATGCGCCGAATGCAGGAGCTGAAGCCCAAGATTGATCGCATTATGGCCGAGCACAAGAGCGACCCGACCGCAGCTAACAAACAGGTCCTCGCGCTGTACAAGGAGCACAAAGTCAGCCCGCTGGGTGGTTGCGTGCCCATGCTGTTGCAGATTCCTGTCTTCATCGCGCTCTTTCAGGCGATCTCCCACTCCATCGGCCTGCGCGGCCAGCGGTTCTTGTGGATCGCCGATCTCTCGCTTCCTGACCGACTCCTGCCGCTTCCGTTTGTGCTGCCGTTTATCGGAAAGGATTTTAACCTGCTGCCGATTCTCATGGCAGGAGTCATGTACTTCCAAACCAAGCAGTCTCAACAGAATATGAGCGCAGGCGCGTCGAATCCAACCGCGAACATGATGGCCGGTCCTCTCATGCCCATCATCTTCGGGGTGATGTTCTACCAGTTTTCCGCAGGGCTGGTCTTGTACTGGATCACCAATAGCGTCATGGCGATGATCTGGTACAGGGTCGCGAAATAGCCCGGAAACACACAGGTTGTCCAGAGATGTGCAAAACTTCCTCTTGCATTGCCTCCCAGCGACGCTACAATGGGTGATCAGGAGAAAATGTTCCACGTGGAACACTATGCGCCGAATCGCCATCTGTAATCAGAAAGGCGGCGTGGGCAAGTCGACGACCGCCGTCAATGTAGGCTCCTATCTGGCGATTTCCGGCAAGCGCACGCTACTCATTGACCTGGACCCTCAAGGCAACGCGACAACCGCCTCTGGCATTCAGCGGCAGACGCTTGAGCACGACGTCTATGAAGTGCTGGTCAACGGCGCTCCGGTACGTGAAGCGATTCTTAAGACCGCGGTTGAGCGCCTCAGCGTCTTGCCGGCCAGCCTCAACCTCGCGGGAGCTGAGCCGTTTCTTGCCACGGCGGAAGACCGCGAGACGCGGTTGAAGACGATCTGCGACTCCCTGAACGAGGAGTACGACGTCATCCTGTTTGACTGCCCGCCGTCGCTTGGGGCGCTGACGATCAACGCGCTCGTCGCCGCCGACAGCACGATCATTCCCGTCCAGTGCGAATATCTGGCGCTCGAGGGGCTCAACTCGTTGATGCAGGCGGTGACGCTGATCAAGCAGCGGTTGAATCCGGGCCTGAAGGTCGGCGGCATCGTTCTGACGATGACCGATTTCAGAGCAAACTTGGCCAGAGAGGTCGCCGGAGAGGTCAAGCGGTACTTCAAAGACATGGTGTATGACACGGCTATTCCACGAAACATTCGTCTGGCCGAATCGCCGAGTTTCGGAAAACCGATCTGTCTTTATGATCCTCATTCTACAGGAGCATTAGCGTATCAGCTTTTGACACAAGAGGTTCTGTCAAAAGAACTGTTGGAGCAGCTGGCATGAAGCGACTTGGCAAGGGGCTTGAAGATATCATCGGGCAGAGCACCCAGACGGTCCAGGCGGCACCGAGCTTCGTGCTGCTCAGAATCGAACAGATCCGCCCGGGGCGATTTCAGCCGAGAACGTCGATCAGTGACGAGGGGCTTGAGGAGCTGAAGGCCTCAATCAAGCATTCCGGCGTGGTGGAACCGGTGATCGTGCGCCCGATCAGCCATGGCACTTATGAATTGGTGGCAGGGGAGCGAAGGCTGCGAGCCGCGCAAGCCATTGGCTTGCAACAGATTCCGTCGATGATCAAGTCGCTTTCTGATAAAGAGGCGCTGGAGTTTTCGCTGGTCGAAAATGTGCAGCGCGTGGACTTAAACCCGGTGGAGGAGGCGCGCGGCTACTCGCGCCTGCTCGATGAGTTCGGCTATACGCAAGAAGATATTGCCGCGACCGTGGGCAAAAACCGGGCGACCATCGCCAATCTGCTGCGCCTGCTCTCGCTGCCCGAACCGATTATCGACGGACTGGCCTCCGGGACGATCACGTTGGGGCACGCCAAAGCGCTGCTGGCCATCCGGGAGCGGCCGCGCCAGACGCAGGTCTATCAGCGGATCGCCAAAGAGGGGCTGTCCGTCAGGCAGACGGAACAGTTAGCGGGTACGCTTGCTCCCGCGCGCCGGCGGAAAGCCCGGCGGACCGATCCGCAAACCCAGGAGATCGAAGACGACCTCAGACGGCTGCTGGGAACCAAGGTCAGCCTCATGGCGCGCAACAAGGGCGGGCGCATCACCATCGACTATTTTTCCGAGGAGGATCTCATTCGCATTCTCCGCGTGATGGGCAAGGCGTAACGGACGGATGGAGCCGCAAGAGACCCTCGTGATCATCAAGCCGGACGCGATCAAGAAAGGGCTGATGGGCGCGGCCATCAGCCGCCTGGAGCCGCTGCAACTGGAGATCGTCGCCGCAAAAGTCGTGCATGTCAGCCGCGTGCTGGCCGAGGAGCATTACATGCACATCCGCAGCAAACCGTTTTTTGAAGAGACGGTCCAGCACCTGCAGGGCGTGCTGCACGGCATCCCGTACGTGCTCGCGCTGGTCTTGCGGGGCGAGCGCGCCATCGAACGCGTCCGCCAGGTGACCGGTGCGACCCATCCCGAGAAGGCCGACCCGATGTCCATTCGGGGCTCGCTGGGACGGATGCACACCTCCGGCCTGATGGAGAACGTGATCCACGCCTCTTCGGATGCGGTCGAGGCCGAGCGGGAGATCAGGCTCTGGTTCAAGCCCGAGGAGCTGGCGTGATGAGCGCGCCCAGGCGGAATCCGATCCAGAGCATGACCGGTTACGGGCGCGGCGGCGCGCGCAGCCCGGTCGGCCACGTGACGGTGGAACTGCGCAGCACCAATCATCGCTATTTGGAGATCGAGCCCCGGCTGTCGAACGGCCTGTCGTCGCTGCAGGGCCCGCTGACCGAGCTGATTCGCGCGCAGGTGCGGCGCGGGCGGGTCGAAGCGACCGTCTCGACGCACGCGGACCACACCGCGCGCGCCGTGCGGTTCGACGCCGCGCTCCTGCAGCGGTACTACGACGCGCTCGTCAGCGTCAAGGGGCGATTCGGGCTGAAAGGACCGCTGACGCTCGAGCATCTGCTGGCACTCCCGCAAGCGATCAGCGTCGCTGAAGAGCCCATCTCGACCGAGCAGTGGTGGCGGCTCATCCGCGAGGCGGCGCAACGGGCGGTGACCGATCTGGTCCGGGCGCGGCAGCGCGAGGGGGCGAAGCTGGTCGCGGATCTGCGTCGGCAGATGCAGGCCATGCGGGCGCATGTCGCGGCGCTGAAGCGGCGCCTGCCGAAAGCCCAAGCCGAGCAGCGGCGGCAGCTGCGCGAACGACTGCGCGATCTGCTGGGCCGCGAGGCCGGCGGGTCCGTCGCGCAGCTGGAGCAGGCGGCCTCGCTGGTGCGCGACGTCGACGTGCACGAGGAGCTCGTCCGGTTGGAAAGCCACCTGGGATACATGGCGCACACCTTGGCGGGACAGCCGCTCGTCGGCAAGCGGCTGGACTTCATCGCCCAGGAGCTGATGCGCGAGACGAATACCACGGGGGCCAAGGTGAACGACCCCGAAGCGGCGCAACATGTCGTCGAACTGAAAGCGTGCATCGAGAAGATCCGCGAACAGGTGCAGAACCTTGAGTGAGCACGTGCTGGTTAACATCGGCTTTGACAATGCGGTGGCCGCGCAGCGGGTGATCGCGGTGATTTCCGCTGATCCCTCGCCGATGAAGCGGCTGCGCGAGGAAGCGAGCCGCCACCAGAAGCTGATCGACGCCACCAACGGCCGCCGCACGCGGACGGTGATCATCACCGATTCGGATCATGTCGTGCTCTCCAGCCTGCAGCCTGAAACGGTGACGCAGCGGTTGCGCGACGCCCGCGGCGGGGGATGACCTCCCGCGGACGCGGACGGGTTTTCGTGATATCGAGCCCTTCCGGCGGGGGTAAGACCACCGTCGTCCAGCGGCTGCGCCGGCTGATGCCGCGCCTGGTGCGGTCGGTTTCGGTGACGACGCGTCCGCCGCGCCCCGGCGAGCGTCGGGGGCGCGACTACCAGTTTGTCTCGGAGGGCGCCTTTCGCGTCCTGCGGCGGACCGGCGCGCTGCTGGAATGGGCGCGCGTGCACGGGGCGTCGTACGGCACGCCCAAAGCGCCCATTCTTGAGGCGCTGCGCCGCAATCGCGATGTGGTGCTGAGCATCGACGTGCAGGGCGCGCGCCAGGTACGGCGCGCGCTGGGTCGGCGCGCGGTGTTGATTTTCCTGGTGCCGCCGTCGCTGGCGCATCTGCGCGAGCGGCTCCTGCGGCGTCGGACGGAAACCGCCGCGGCGGTTCGACGCCGCCTGGCGGCCGCCCGACGCGAGTTGGCCTGCGCGGCGTGGTACGACCATGCAGTCGTGAACGATCAGCTTGGCGCGACCGTTCGACAGGTCCGCGTCATCATGCGAACGGCTCGAGCGAGAGCCCAGTAGAGGGGGAACAGGGAATGGCGCAAGTTCCGATCGAAGAGTTGTTGAAGCGGTGCGGGAGCGTCTACCGGCTGGTCATCCTTGCCGCCAAGCGGGCCAAGGAGGTGGCGGAGGGTTCGCCGGCGCTGGTGGAAACGCCGCACCGGAAAGTGACGTCCATCGCACTTGAGGAGATCCTGCACGGCAAGGTGTTGTACAAGATCGACGAGACGCAGGCGGCATCGGGCAAGCGGGGACGCGGCGCACGAGCGAAAGAGGAGAAAAAGAAGAGGGCGGCCTAAATGACCAATCCACCTGAGGTGGTTCTGGGCATCACCGGTTCCATCGGGGCGTACAAGACCGGCGACATCGTCCGACACCTGAAGGACGCCGGTTATGCCGTCACCTGCGTGCTGACCCAGCGCGGCACGAAGTTCATCGCGCCGATCACGTTACAAGTGCTGTCCGAGCGGAAGGCGTATACCGACCTATTCGACCCCGAGAGCCCGCATGTCGTCCATACCACGCTGGCCGACCACGCAAAATTGGTGCTCGTGGCCCCGGCGACCGCGAATATCATTGGCAAGTTCGCCAACGGGCTGGCGGACGATCTGCTCTCCTGCCTGCTGCTGGCCACGCGCGCGAAAATTCTCTTCGCGCCGGCCATGAACGTGCACATGTGGCAGCATCCGTCGGTGCAGCGCAACGTGACGACGCTGAAGCGGCTCGGCGTGCGCTTCGTCGGTCCCGATGTCGGCAAGCTCGCCTGCGGCTACGAAGCGATCGGCCATCTGTCGGAGGCCGAGGAGATCGTGCGAGCGGTGAAGCAGTGGGTGCCCGCCGTGGGCGGACCCGGCTCCTCCGACGCCGGCGCGGCGGCCAAGCCGCGCGCCGCTTCAAGCAAGCGACGGGCCGCTCCCGCGCGCCGACCCGCCAAGAAACGGCGGTGAGGCCTCTCAGGGGCCCGGCATGAGCCGCCCGCTCCGAGTCCTGATCACGTCAGGGCCGACCCGCGAGCCGATTGATGCGGTGCGGTTTCTTTCCAACGCCTCGACCGGCTACATGGGGACGCAGCTGGCGCAAGCCGCGGTCGACCGCGGCCACCGCGTCACGGTCATCAGCGGGCCGGTGAGCGAGCCGCTGCCGCGCCGCGCGCGTGTGGTCCGCGTGGAACGGGCGAGACAGATGCAAGCCGCGCTCTATCGGCGCGCTCGGCAAGCGGATGTGGTCATCATGGCGGCGGCGGTCTCGGATTTTCAGCTGCGCCGGCCGACGCGCGGCAAGATTCGCCGCGCAGGAACGCTGAGGTTGCATCTGACGGCCACGCCGGATCTGCTTGCCGGCTTGCCGCGGCGCGCCGGGCAGGTGGTGGCGGGGTTTGCGCTTGAGCGCGGGCAGGCGGTCGTCCGCGCGGGCGAGAAGCTGCGAAAGAAGCGGCTCGATCTGATGCTCGCACAGGAGATCGGGCCGCGCGGGTCGCCGTTCGGCCGGAGGGCTGTCCGCGCATGGCTGCTCGAGCGCGGCGGGGTGATCCCGCTCGGCCGTTGTTCCAAGGCCACCGTCGCCCGCAGGCTCCTTGACAAAGCAGAAACACTCTGGTACGGTCAACACATGTTGTCGCCACGACGGAAGCGGAGCTATGCGCTGGTCGCGTAAGGAGATACGAAGCTTTACGCTGGTCGAGCTGCTGGTGGTCATTGCGATCATCGGCATCCTGATCGGCATCCTCGCGCCCGCCACCATGAAGGCGCGCGAAAAGGGGCGCCGGATCAAGTGTTCGAGCAATCTGCACCAGATCTCTCTGGCGATCTCGTCCTATGTCTCCGACCACAACGAGCAGTATCCCGAGTCGCTGGACGTCCTCTACGATCAGTACGTCGATGATCTGGAGGCGTTCAAATGCCCCTCATCGGGCCATCCTGTGCCGGCCTCTCCGAGCGGTGGCGACTACGAATACCACGCCGGCCTCTCCCCGGCCGCCAAGTCGACCGAGCCGCTCGTCCAGGACAAAGACGGCAACCACCCGGACGGCGTCAATATCCTCCGCGTCGGCGGGCAGGTCGAGTACGAATCCCACGGCACCAAGCCGTAACCCCGACCCGAGCCGTGACACCCCGCTTGATGCTCAATCGTGTTGCCTCCTCTACCAGATTGCTGGTGCACGGCGCGGTAGCCAAGTGGTAAGGCGAGGGTCTGCAAAACCCTTATACATCGGTTCGATTCCGATCCGCGCCTCCAGTTCCAGCGCGAGACATCTCGCCGGGGTGGCGCAACTGGGAGACGCGGGAGACTTAAAATCTCCTGCCCGAAAGGGCATGTGGGTTCAACTCCCACCCCCGGCAGCTTTCTCATCTCAAGCCAGAACAAGGAGCGTCGCGCATGGCACGCTGTTCCTGCGGCACGACCACAGAAGCGCGTCGGGTGATTCCGGCGTGGCTGATCATCGTCGGCTTGCTCTTCGGGATCATTCCGGGCATCGTCGCGCTCTATTGTCATAACAGGCTGGTGGCCTGCGGCGAGTGCGGGCACATCCGCTGGCAGTTTTAAGGGCGATTAGCTCAGTTGGTTAGAGCGCTTCCTTGACATGGAAGAGGTCAGAGGTTCAAGTCCTCTATCGCCCACCATTCGTCACAGGTAAGCGGAAACGAGGGGCATGGGACACGCCGGGCAAACGGAAAAACTGAAGGCGGCCGATCCGCTCTACGCCTTGCGGCACAGCGCCGCCCACATCATGGCGCAGGCGGTGCGGCGCCTCTACGGACCGCAGGTCAAGCTAGCGATCGGGCCGCCGATCGAAGACGGATTTTACTATGACCTGGAGCTGCCGGTGAAGCTCACCGACGGCGATCTGCCGAAGATCGAGGCCGAGATGGCGAAGGTCATCAAGGAAAACCACGCGTTCCAACAGTCCTTCATGCCCAAGGCCGAGGCGCTGCAGCGGCTACGCGAGCAGGGAGAGCGCTACAAACAAGAGATCGTGGACGGGATTGCCGACGCGCAGGTGTCGTTTTACACCGACGGAGAGTTCGTCGACCTCTGTGAAGGGCCCCATGTGGCTTCGACGGGATCGGTCGGCGCGTTCAAGCTGCTGAGCGTGGCCGGCGCCTATTGGCGGGGCGACGAGCACAACGCGCAGCTGCAGCGCATCTACGGCACCGCGTTTGCGACGAAGCAGGAGCTCGAGGCGCATGTGCAGCGCCTGGAAGAGGCCAAGCGGCGCGACCATCGCAAGCTGGGGGTCGAGCTGGAGCTGTTCAGCTTCCAGGAGCTGGCCGGGCCCGGCGTGGTGTTCTATCATCCGAAGGGGGCGCTGGTGCGCAGCCTGATCGAGGACGATCTGAAGCGCCGGCATCTGGAGCGCGGCTACGAGCTCGTGGCGACCCCGCACATCTTCCGGACCGATCTGTGGCAGCGCTCCGGGCACCTCGACTATTACAAGGACTACATGTTCCTCTTCGAATCCGACGAGCAGCAGCAGTTCGGCCTGAAGCCCATGAACTGCCCGGGCCACATCCTGATCTATGCCAGCAAGACGCGCAGCTACCGGGAGCTGCCGCTGCGATTCTTCGAGCTCGGCACGGTCTACCGTAATGAGAAGTCTGGCGTGCTGCATGGCCTGCTGCGGGTGCGCGGCTTCACGCAGGATGACGCGCACATTTTCCTTCGGGAAGACCAGCTGGTGGAGGAGATCGAGCGCATCCTCGACTTTGAGTTCGAGGTCGTGAAGGCCTACGGATTCCTGGACTGGGAGATCGAACTCTCCACCCGGCCGGAGCACTTCATCGGCCGGCCAGAGGCCTGGGAGCACGCCGAAGCCGCCCTGCGCCAGGCGCTCACGTCGCGGGGATTGCCGTTTGCGGTCCACGAGGGCGAGGGGGCGTTCTACGGGCCGAAGATCGACATCAAGATCAAGGACGCGCTCGGACGCAGCTGGCAGTGCGGAACCATCCAGTGCGACTTTAACCTGCCGGAGCGCTTCGACCTCACCTATGCCGGGCAGGACGGCAAGGACCACCGCACGATCATGGTGCACCGCGCGCTGTTGGGCAGTCTTGAGCGATTTCTGGGCATGCTGCTGGAGCATTACGCCGGCGCGCTGCCGGTGTGGCTGGCCCCGGTCCAGGTGATGGTGATCCCCATCGGCGACCGGGTGCTGGCGTATGCCGAGCAGGTCGGGCAACAGTTGAGAGAGCAAGGCCTGCGCGCGCAGGTGGATGCGCGCAACGAAAAGATGCAGGCCAAGATCCGCGATGCCCAGCTGCAAAAAGTGCCGTACATGGCCGTCGTCGGCGAGCGCGAGCAACAGGCGGGCGCCGTTGCCGCGCGGCATCGCAGCCAAGGCGATCTGGGGGCGATGCCGCTGCCGGCCTTCGTCGAGCGGGTGGCGCACGAACAGACCAGGAGGGACGGGTGAAACAGCTGCGGGTGAACGAACGGATTCGGATCAGCCAAGTGCGGGTCATCGGTGCGGACGGCGCGCAGCTCGGCGTGATGGCGCCGCCCGATGCGATTCGGATTGCGCGCGAGCAAGGCCTCGATCTGGTGGAAGTCGCCCCGCAGGTGAATCCGCCGGTGTGCCGGATCATGGACTTCAACAAGTTCCGGTACGATGAGCAGCGGCGGGAGCGCGAAGCGAAGAAAAAACACCACGTCGCCAAGCTCAAAGAGGTCAAGTTCAAGCCGCATATCGACGTGCACGACTACCAGGTCAAGCTGGGCATGCTCAAACGGTTCCTGATGCGCGGGGATCAGGCGAAAGTCACCATGGTCTACCGCGGGCGGGAGCTCGCGCACACCGAGTTGGGGCGCAAGATCCTGGACCGGCTCGTCGACGACCTGAGACCGGTCAGCAAGGTTGAGCGCACCCCGATGCTCGACGGACGGTTCATGACGATGGTGTTCGGCCCAGACCGGGAAAAGATCAAAGCGCTCGAGCGGCAGGCGGCCAAGCAGAGCAAGCAGGCGGCCCGCGCCGAGGCCGACAAAGGCCCCTCGACCGCCACCGCCCAATCGTAGGAGGACGCATGCCGAAGCTCAAGACGGTCAAGGGAGTGAAGGAGCGCTTGAAGGTCACCGGGACCGGAAAGCTCCTCGGGCACCGGGCCGGCCGCCGGCACTTGCTGGCGGGCAAGCGCGCCAAGATCAAGCGGCATCTGCGGCGCCCGCAGACCGTATCACGGGCGGAGACGCGCGCGATCCGCTCGCTCATTCCGTACGCATAAGCGCATCACGCACAGGAGGGAGTATCGATGGCAAAGGTGAAATGGGCTGTCGCGTCAAGGGCCCGTCGCAAGCGCCTGCTGAAGCAGGCCAAGGGCTATCGCGGCGCGCGGCGGCTGCACTTGCTCAAGGCCAAAGAGACCGTCATGCGGGCGAAAGCCTACAGCACGCGCGACCGCAAGGTCAAGAAGCGCGAGTTCCGCAACCTGTGGGTCATCCGGCTCAACGCCGCCGCCCGGTCCAGAGGGTTGACGTACGGCCGGCTCATGTCCGCGTTCCGCAAGGCCAGCGTCCAGCTCAATCGCAAGCAGCTGGCCGAGTTGGCGATCAACGACGTCCACGCGTTTGATCAGCTCGTTTCACAGGTGACCGCCAACTAAGGCGGACGGCAAACGCCGTCCCGGGTTCCCGATGCCGCAGGGCGAATCCATCGATTTTTCCCACCAGGACGAATCGCGCGTCGCGGTGGTCGACAAGGGGAGTCTCCACCGGGTCCTCAACGCCCCCCAGCTCTACGCCATCGGCTACGGGGACGTGGGCTCCTCGATCTACTACGCGTTGGGGGTGACCACCCTCTACGCGTTGGGCGCGGTGCCGCTGGCGTTGTTGCTGGCCGGCATCGTGTTCGTCTGCACCGTCCTCACCTATACCGAGCTGGCCACGGCCATGCCGGAGTCCGGCGGCTCGTGCAGCTTCGCGCGCCACGCCTTCAACGACCTGGTTTCCTTCATCGCGGGCTGGGCGCTGCTGCTGGACTACATCGTCACCATCGCCATCTCCGCCTATTCCATCGGCCCCTATGTCAGCCATTTTTGGCCCGCGCTCAAGACGTCGATCGGCAACGTCCCCTTCACCCTCCTGATCCTCGGCGTCTTGTTGAGCCTGAACGTGATCGGGGTCAAGGAGTCCGCCCGGGTCTCGCTGCTGCTGTGCCTCTTCGATATCGCCACGCAGCTGGTCATCGTTACGCTGGGGCTGGTGTTCCTGATGGAAATCCTGCACCCCGCCCAGTTTCTCGAGCATTTGCGCCACCTGTGGGTGTATATGCAGATCGGCGTCGCTGGCGCGGACTGGTCGCCCACCTGGCCGCAGTTTTTCAAGGGGGTCGGGATGGCCATGGTGGCCTACATCGGCATCGAATCCATCTCCCAACTGGCGGGCGAGGCGCGGCGTCCGCATCGGACGATCCCCCGGGCGATGCTCAGCACGATGGCGACGCTGTTGGTGTTGTACTTCGGCATCTCCTCGATCGCGTTGTCGGCGCTCAGCCCGCAGGAGTTGACCCAGTACTACCTGGAAGATCCGATTGCGGGCATCGCCGCCTCGATGCCCTTCGGCCGCCAGTATCTCGCGCCCTGGGTGGGGCTGCTCGGGGCGACGATCCTGTTCGTGGCGGCCAACGCAGGCCTCATCGGCGCCTCGCGGCTGACCTTTGCCATGAGCGAGCATTTCACGATGCCGCGGCTGTTCTACAAGCTGCATCCGCGGTTTAAGACTCCCTACGTGTCGCTCATCGCCTTCACCGTGCTGGCGGCGGCGGTCGTGTTCTTCGCCGGCCGCCTGACGGGGATCGCCGACCTGTACAACTTCGGCGCGATGCTCTCCTTTGCGCTGGCGCATCTGTCGCTGCTGGGGCTGCGCATCCGCCAGCCGGAGATGGTCCGCCCTTTTAGGATCGGATGGAATGTGAAGATCGGACGGGCGGCCTTGCCGATCACGGCACTCGTCGGTCTGCTCGGGACGGTCGCGGTGTGGGTGGATGTCGTTCTGACTAAGCCCGCTGGGCGTAATCTAGGATTCCTGTGGATGGGGGTGGGGGTGGCCGCCTACCTCTGGTACAGGCGGCAGCAGAAGCTGCCCGCGGCCGCGCGGGTGGAAATCGAGCGGCTGAAAATGCCGGAGTACCATGCCGTGACGGTCAAGAAAATCCTCGTGCCCACGACTGGGGCGCAGATGAGCGATATGATCCAATTTGCGGCGAAGATCGCCAAGGCGCAGGGGGCGGACGTCACCGCGCTGCACGTCATCGAGATTCCTCCGACGCTGCCGCTGGACACGTTCTTTCCGGAGAAGCTGGCGGTGGCGGATTCCATCATGGAGCAGTCGCAGGCGATCGGGCGGGAGTACGAGGTACCGATCGATGCGCAGGTCAGGCAGTCGCGGTTCGCCGGCGAAACGATCGTCGAAGTCGCCCGGGAGGGCGGGTATGACCTCGTGATTCTCAGCTCGCAGCCGCGGGCGCTGTCCGCCGCTCCCGGCCGCACGTCGCTGGGCACCACCGTGGAGTACGTCATGCGCAACGCGCCCGGACGGGTCTGGATCTTCACCGGGAAAGAACCCGCCCAGCTGCCATGACGCTTGAGGAGCTCGCCGTTCAGTTTACGGCCCTCCGGCAGGAGTTCGCGCAGGCCAGCCTCTCGGCGCAGACCGCCAAGGAGCTGGAAGCGGCGCGCGTCAAGTATCTGGGCGGCAAGAGCGCCGTCACCCAGGCGATGAAGCAAATCCCCGCGTTTCCGCCGGAGCAGCGCGGGGCGGTCGGCAAGCTTGCGAACGAGTTCAAGCGCGACCTCGAAACACAGTTCGCAGAGCGCCGCCAGGCGCTGGAGTCCGCCCGGATCGTGTCGGCGCTGGACGTCACGCTGCCCGGACGCATGGTGCCGCAGGGACGGCTGCATCCGATCACGCAGACCATCGACGCGATCCTCTCGCTGCTCGTCCCGATGGGCTTCGAGATCATCGAGGGGCCGGAACTGGAGTTGGAGTACTACAATTTCGATGCGCTGAACATCCCGCGCGACCATCCCTCCCGCGAATCGTTTGACACGTTTTTCGTCGACCTGCCCTCGCCCGAGCCGAAGCGCGGCCGCCCGCTGCTGCGCAGCCACACGTCTCCGGTGCAGATCCGGGTGATGCAGCAGCGCAAGCCGCCGCTGGCCATCGTCGTGCCGGGCAAGGTGTACCGGCCGGATCCGCTCGATCCCAGCCACAGCTTCATGTTCCACCAGATCGAGGGGCTGGTCGTCGGGGAGCGGGTCGCCTTCACCGACCTGAAGGGGCTCCTCGACCGGTTCCTGAAGACGCTCTTCGGCGCGGCCACCAAGACGCGATTCCGTCCGCATTTCTTTCCGTTTACCGAGCCATCGGCCGAGGTGGACATCGCCTGCACCTCCTGCGGCGGCAAGGGCTGTGCGACGTGCGGCCGAAAGGGGTGGCTCGAGATCATGGGCTGCGGCATGGTGCATCCCAACGTGTTCAAGGCGGTGAAGTACGACCCAAGCCGGATGCAGGGGTTTGCCTTTGGCATGGGCGTGGAGCGGATGGCGATGCTTCGGCATGGCATCACCGACATCCGGCTCTTCTTTGAAAACGATCTGCGGTTCCTGGAGCAGTTTTAAGCATGAAAGTCCCGCTTGAGTGGCTGAAAGAGTACGTTCCCATTCGGCTCGCGCCGAAGGCGCTCGCCGAACGGCTGACCATGGCCGGCCTGGAGGTGGTGGCCATCCTGGAATCGGACGGCCAAGCGGTGCTCGACATCGAGGTCACCCCGAACCGCGCGGACTGTCTGTCCCTCATCGGCGTCGCACGGGAAGTCGCCGTGATCACCGGCCAGCGGCTGCAGCTGCCGCAGCGGGCGGCCGTCGACAAGACGCGCGGGAGCAGAGACACGAAAGGCCACGCGACCCTCGCCATTCGGATCGAGGACCGCAAAGGTTGCTTGCGGTACATCGGGCGGCTGATCGAAGGCGTGCGCGTGGGGCCTTCGCCCGACTGGATGCAGCGGCGGCTGCTCGCCTGCGGGGCGCGGCCGATCAATGCCATCGTCGATAGCACCAACTATGTGCTCTTCGAATACGGCCAACCGCTGCACGCCTTCGACTTCGCGCGCCTGGCCGGGGGCACGATCGTCGTCCGGGCGGCCCGGGCGAAGGAAACCCTCACCACGCTCGACGGCGTCAGGCGAACGCTCTCCCCGGAGATGCTCGTCATCGCCGATGGGAACCAGGCGGTGGCTGTGGCCGGCATCATGGGCGGGACCGGCAGCGAAGTCGCCCCGTCCACCACGGCCGTGCTCCTGGAGAGCGCACTGTTTGATCCCATCCGTATTCGGCGCACCGCCAGGGCGCTGGGACTGGCCAGCGAATCGTCGTATCGGTTTGAGCGCGGCGTGGATCCACTCGGGGTGGAAGCCGCTTCCGCGCGCGCCGCCGCCCTCCTGGCCGAGTTAGCCGGCGGACGGGAAGTGGCGATGCGGGATGTCGGAGCCGCCCCGTTGGTCCGCCACACCATTGTGCTGGAGCCGCAGCGGGCAAGCCGGTGGCTGGGCGTGCCGATGTCGTCAGCGGCGATCCGTACCACGCTCGCCAGGCTGGCCTGCCGTGTGGCCTCAACCGGTGCGCAGGCCACCCTGCGCGTGACCCCGCCCACGTTTCGCCAGGATCTGCGCGAGGAGGTCGACCTGTTCGAAGAGTTGGCCCGCGTGGCAGGATATGACCGTCTGCCTGTCACGTCCTCCGCCCTGCCTGCGCTGTCCGGAGGGGCTGCGCCTTCGACCGCGTACCGGCGTCTTCAGGCGCTGAAACGGCTCTGCGCCGGCCTGGGGTTGAGCGAAGCGGTGACGTGGTCACTGGTCTCCGAGGCGGAGCTGTCGCGCCTCGGGCATCCGGCCGGCTCGGCCGCGCGCCTGGTCAATCCGCTCAGCCAGGATCATGCCGTGCTGCGCCCCTCGCTGCTGATCGGGCTGCTGCAGGCGGTCCGGAGGAACCTGACGCAAGGAGCCTCCGGCGTGCGTCTGTTCGAGGTGGGCAGCGTGTTCGAACCCGAGGGGGAGCGGCGCCATCTGGGGCTGATCCTCTCCGGACTCTGGATTCGCGATTGGCGCGCGGCTGAGCCGTGCGATTTCTTCCGGTTGAAGGGGTTGGTGCAAACGGTGATCGGCAGAGTCTCTGCCGGCAACCTGCAGTTGCGGCCGGCCGCGCCTCCATGGGCGGAGCCAGGCCAGGCCGCTGAGATCGTTCTCGAGGGGAGGGTGGTGGGCGTGGCAGGACAGTTGACGCGCCACTTGCTGCACGCCCTGGACGTGGAACAGAACGTCTGGTTTGCGGAGCTCTCCGTGGAGGAGCTGGCGCGCGAGGCGCGGTCCGTCCGATCGATCCACCCGCCCGCCGTCATGCCGCCGGTCAAGCGCGATCTTTCACTGCTCATTCCAGACGGCACCGCGTTTGAGGCGGTGGACCGGGCGATCCGCGGCGTGGCCGGCGCGCTGGCCAGCCGGGTGGAGCTCATCGACCGCTACACCGGCGCTCAGGTCCCCGCGGGAAAATCGAGCCTCACATTCTCCATTGAGTATCGCGACGCCTCCCGCACGCTCACGGCGACCGAGGTGGACGCACTCCATCAGCGCATCGGGCAGACGCTGGTCAGCCAGCTGGCCGCGCAGCTTCGCTGAGGCCAAAAGGGTTGACTTTCATCGGGGGAGTGCTAGGCTACACATGAGCCCTGCGCTGTGCGTGAGGTTCTCGTCAGCGTGAGCCAACACCACGTGATCGGGAATCTAACTTCCGTCGGGGCACGCAGGCCCGCGCATCGATAGGGACGCGTTTCCCCGCCGGAGAAGGTACCCACCTGTAGAGGTTGGGTTCAGCGTGGACCGAACCCACGGCAGCAGCGGGGCCCTTTCTTTCCCACCGGACGATTTTCAGCATGGCCAAACGCACACCCACAGCTTCCGACGCCGCGCACGACCTCTTTGAGCGCCCCAGCACGCGCCAACCCGCTCCTCCACGGCCGCTGGCGGCCCGGATGCGCCCGCGTCAGCTTTCGGAGTTCGTCGGGCAGGCGCATCTGGTTGGACCCGGCAAGCTGCTGCGCCGGGCGATCGAAGCGGACCGCATCACCTCGCTCATCCTGTACGGGCCGCCGGGGACCGGCAAGACCGCGCTCGCCCATATCGTCGCCGCCGCCACCCGCGCGCACTTCGAGCCGCTCAATGCCACCTCTGCCGGCGTGGAGGTGCTGCGCAAGGCGATCGCTGCCGCGAAACAGCGCGCGCAGCTCGACAGCCGGCGCACGATCTTGTTTATCGATGAGATCCACCGCTTCAACAAGGCGCAGCAGGACGTGCTGATGCCCGATATCGAGCAGGGCAATCCCATCCTGATCGGCGCGACCACCTTCAATCCCTTCTTTGCGATCGTCCCAGCGCTCCTCTCCCGGTCGATCGTGTGCGAGCTCAAACCACTGGCGCAGGCGGATGTCCGCACCCTGCTTGATCGCGCACTGCGGGACGCAGAGCGAGGGCTCGGGCAGCTGACGCTCGATGCCGACCCGAACGCCCTCGCCCATCTGGCCGAGGTGTGCGAAGGCGACGCGCGGCGCGCGCTCGGGGCGCTTGAAGTCGCCGCGCTGACGACGCCGGCAGGGAGCAGTGGGCGCGTGCACCTGACCCGTGCCGTGATCGAGGAGTCGATCCAGAAGAAGGCGGTCGTCTATGACCGGCAGGAGGACGCGCACTACGACACCATCTCGGCGTTCATCAAGTCGATGCGCGGTTCCGACCCGCACGCCACGCTCTATTGGCTGGCGAAGATGTTGTACGCCGGCGAGGACCCCCGGTTCATCGCGCGGCGGATCGTGATCTGCGCCTCCGAGGACGTAGGCAACGCCGATCCGCAAGCACTGGTCGTGGCAACGGCGGCGATGCAGGCCGCGGAGTTCGTCGGACTGCCCGAGGCCCGCATTCCGCTGGCGCAGGCGGCGGTCTACATTGCTTGCGCGCCGAAGTCAAACGCTGCGTACCGGGGCCTTGAGCAAGCGACCGCCGATGTGAAAGAGGGGCGGGGCCTTGAAGTCCCGGCGCACCTGCGGGACGCCAGCTACAAAGGCGCAGCACAGCTGGGCCGGGGGAAGGGATACAAGTACGCGCATGACTATCAGGGCCATCACGTGAAGCAGGACTATCTGCCGGCCGGCTCAGGCCGAATCTACTATGAGCCGACCGACCTGGGATTCGAGAAGACGATCAAAGCGTGGCTGAAGAGGTTGGAGACGCCGCGTCCCGAATGACGTTTTGGCCGCATATATAGTACTATATTAGTAGTAATTATATAGATATTATCTATTTTATATTGACACATTTGGTCATATATGGCATGGTAGGGCGTTCGCGGGGGAGGCAGGACCGTTTCTTTCACACCATAACCGAGGGATGAGACCGATGAGCACGCCGCACGGTGGCACGCTGGTCAACCGAATCGTTGAGGGCAACGAACGCGAGGCCTGGCTGGCCAAAGCCGCCTCGCTGCCGAAGGTTGAGCTGGACGCTTGGGGTCTTTCCGATGTGGAGATGATCGCCATCGGGGGCTTCAGCCCGCTTCAGGGATTCTTGGGCAAGGCCGACTATGAGAGCGTGGTCGTCAGCCGGCGGCTGGCCAATGGCGTAGTCTGGACGATTCCGGTGACGCTGGCGGTCAGCGCCGGCCAAGCCGCCGGGCTCAAGGGCGATGTGGCCCTGACGTCCAGTGGAGCGGTGGTGGCGATCCTGCACCAGGTCGAGGCGTATGCGCCGGACAAGACTAAAGAGGCCGAGCAGGTCTTCCGCACGACGGACGCCAGCCATCCCGGGGTCGCCCGCCTGCAGGCCATCGGCGACACCTATCTCGGCGGGCGCATCAGTGTGCTCAATCGCCCGAAGGCCGCGACGTTCCTACCCTATCGGCTGGACCCGAAGGAGACGCGCCGCCTCTTCGCCGAGCGCGGGTGGAAGCGTATTGTCGCCTTCCAGACCCGCAACCCCATTCACCGGGCGCACGAATATATCCAGAAGTGCGCGCTGGAGATCTGCGACGGCATGCTGCTGCATCCGATTGTCGGCGAGACCAAGGGCGATGATGTGCCGGCCGCGGTGCGCATGACGTGCTACGAAGTGCTCCTCGCCAACTACTACCCGAAGGACCGCGTGATCCTGGCGGTCAACCCGGCTTCCATGCGCTATGGCGGGCCGCGTGAGGCGGTCTTTCACGCGCTGATCCGCAAGAACTACGGCTGCACCCATTTCATCGTGGGCCGGGACCACGCCGGGGTGGGGAAATTCTACGGCACCTACGACGCGCAGAAGATCTTCGAGGAGTTCACGCCGGAGGAGATCGGCATTACGCCTTTGAACTTCGAGAACACCGCGTTCTGCACGGTCTGCGAGGGCATGGTCTCGAGCAAGACCTGCCCGCATCCGGCGGAGAAGCACGTGTCGTTGAGCGGTACGAAGGTGCGCGAATTGCTGCAGGTCGGGACGCCGCCGCCGCATGAGATCTCCCGCCCCGAAGTGGCCGCGGTGCTGATCGAGGCGATGCGCGCCCAGGCGGCCACCACCGCGCGCTGATCAGAAGGACGGCTGACCGAGGACCCCATGCGCGTGGAGTTGCAGCAGGTCACGAAAACCTTTCAGCAAAACGGCCGAACGATCGAGGTCTTGCAGGACATCAACCTCATCGTCGACCAGGGAGAGTTCGCGTGTCTGCTGGGGCCGACCGGGTGTGGCAAGAGCACGATCTTGAGCCTGATCGCCGGGCTTGAGCGCCAGGATAGCGGCACGATTTTGGTCAACGGCCAGCCCATTACGGGGCCTGGTCCGCGCCGCGTAATGGTGTTCCAGGACGCGGCGCTGTTTCCGTGGCTGACGGTCCTGGGTAACGTGGAGTTCGGCCTCCGGATGGCCAATGTGCCCAAGCACGAGCGGCGCACGGCGGCGATGGCGTACATCAAGCTCGTGCACTTGTCGAAGTTCGCGCATGCCTATCCGCACCAGCTCTCGGGTGGCATGCGCCAGCGCGTGGCGATTGCGCGGGGGCTCGTGATGCAGCCGGAAATTCTGCTGATGGATGAGCCCTTCGGGGCGCTGGATGCGCAAACGCGCGCAGTGCTGCAGGAGGAGCTTTTGGAGATCTGGCAGAAGACCGGCTGCTCCATTCTGTTCGTGACGCACAGCGTGCGGGAGGCCGTCGGCCTGGCCGACCGGGTCTACGTGCTTTCGGCGCGGCCGGCGCGCGTGCGCGACATCGAGCGCATCGAGATCCACCGGCCCCGGCAGGCCGACCATGCTGGTCTGGTGGCCTATCAGCGGAAGGTGCTGCAGTCGCTCGGCGAGGAGATCGAAAAGGTGTTGCAAGAAGAGCTCGGGGAAGCGATCCGCTATCCAGAAGGCAACCCGCGACCACCTGCGGACCGGTCGCTGGGGTTGCACATCTAACAGACGGGAGACACCTCCCAGGAGGGCTCCATGAGCGGCGCGAGGCAGCGACAAGATGACCAGCGACGTCACCGGCAAGGACTCGTCCTTGCCGCGATGATGGTGTTGCTGGCCGGCTGCGCGCGCTCGACGGCCGAAAACCAGGAGCTGCGCGTGGGATATTTCCCGAACCTGACGCATGCGCAGGCGCTGGTCGGTCTTTCGGACGGCACGTTCCAACAAGCGCTCGGGGCGGACGTGCAGATCCGACCTTTCATGTTTAATGCCGGCCCATCGTTGATCGAGGCGCTCTTTGCCGGGGAGATCGACGTGGCCTATATCGGGCCGAACCCGGCGATCAACGGGTTCGTTAAATCCAAAGGCCAGGCGCTGCGGATCGTCGCCGGAGCGACAAGCGGGGGTGCGGTGCTGGTGGCGCGCGGCGATACCGGGCTGGAACGCGCCTCATCGCTGGACGGCAAAACGGTGGCGAGCCCGCAACTGGGCAACACGCAGGACATCGCGTTGCGCTATTACCTGAAACAGCAGCGGTTCAAGCTCGCCGAGCAGGGCGGCACGGTGACGGTCATGCCGATGGCGAACGCCGACATCCTGACCAGCTTTCTCACAAAAGCCATCGATGCGGCGTGGGTGCCGGAGCCGTGGGGAGCCCGGCTGGTCCAAGAGGCGGGCGGGCGGATCCTGTTGGATGAGAGGGACCTGTGGCCCCAACGGCAATTCAGCACGGCTGTGGTGATCGCCAGCGCGCGCGCGCTGCAAGAGCGGCCCGGACTTGTCACGAACTGGCTGCGCGCGCACGTGACGGTCACGCGATGGATGCAGGCGCATCCGCTGGAAGCCAAACAACGCCTCAACGCCGAGTTGAACCGTCTGACCGGCAAACCCATCCCCGCTGCCGTGTTGGACGAAGCTTGGGGGCGCCTGGCTTTTACGTACGATCCGCTGGCGGAGTCGCTGCGCGCGGCCGGCGAACACGCCGCCGCAGTCGGGTTTCTGGATACGGTCCCGGCGCCTGGCGATCTGGTCGATATGCGGCTGCTGAATGAGGCGTTGCGCGCGTCGGACTTGCCTCCAGTGGCGCAGCCCTGATGAAGGCGTGGCAGCGGCGCGTCCTATTTTTTGCCGCGCTTCTGGCGCTCTGGCAGGGGCTGTACGCTGCGCGCGTCTGGCCGCCGTTTCTGTTTCCTGGTCCAGGAGAGGTCTGGGAGAGCCTGTTGCGCAACCTGCACAGCGGGGTGCTGGCCGGCGCCATCGGCGTCAGCGCCACCCGGCTGCTGGTCGGCTATGCGCTCTCGTTGGCCATCGGCTTGCCGCTGGGGTTGCTGACCGGTTCGATCCGCTGGCTGCATCAGACGGTCGGCTCGCTGCTGCTGGGGCTGCAAACGTTGCCGAGTATCTGTTGGCTGCCGCTGGCCTTGTTGTGGTTCGGCCTCAATGAGCGCGCCATCGTCTTTGTCGTCGTGATGGGGGCGGTGTTGTCCATCAGTCTGGCCGCCGAGGACGGGGTGCAGCACACCCCGCGCCAGCAGATCCGGGCGGCAAAAAATATGGGCGCCGCTGGCTGGCGACTCTATCTCCAGGTCATGCTGCCGGCCGCGCTCCCGGGCATCGTCACCGGCATGAAGCTGGGCTGGTCGTTTGCCTGGCGCGCCTTGATGGCCGGAGAGCTGCTGTACGGGCATGTCGGGCTGGGGCATCTGCTGATGGTCGGCCGCGAACTGAACGACATGAGCCAAGTTTTGGCCGTGATGGTGGTGATCATTGCGCTGGGTCTGGTGGTGGACCGCGCGCTCTTTGCCCCGCTTGAGCGGCGCGTGCGCGAGCAGTGGGGAACCGGGACGCTCTAATGACCGGCGGCGGGCTCTTCCTTCCCAAGAGATGCGAGCAAGAGATGCTTGAGCACTGCCACCAGCGATATCCAAAAGAGGCGTGCGGGATCCTGGCAGGCAATAACGTGGGTCCGTGGGATCTTTGGCGCGAAGTGGTCCACGTCTATCCCATGCGCAACGTGGAAGACAGCCCGATCGGCTATTCGATGGATCCGAACGAGCAGCTGCTGGTCGAGAAGCAGATGCGCCAGCGCGGCCAGGGCATGGTGGGCATCTACCATTCGCACACCGCCAGCGCGGCCTATCCCTCTTCGGTGGATGTGAGCCTGGCGATTTCCCCGGAGGTCTCCTACGTGCTGGTGTCGCTGAAGGATCGGCAGCGGCCGGAGCTCAAGAGCTATCGCATCGACGGAGCGCGGGTGAGCGAAGAACCGGTCGTCGTTGAGGGCGCGTAAGGGCAGGTTGGTTTACAGGAGACGATGCCGACGAGTATAATGGGCGGGCCTACGGTCGTCACGGTCGATGTGCGGGACATGCTGTGCGCACAGGCGCTGGCGGTCGTGGCACGGGCCGCCGGACCTCTCCGCCCCGGAGTGCCGCTTCAGGTGTTGTTCAACGCTGATGACGTACGGCAGGATCTCCTTGTCTGGGCGCAGGGCCGTGGGATGCGTGTCTCCGAAGACGCCCCTGGAACGCTGCGCCTGGCGCAGCCGGCAGGCGGATGACCATGTCCAACACAGCGAAACAGAAGATTGCGGCCAGCATCCTGGATCTGATTGGCAACACGCCGATGGTCCGGCTGGGCCGGGTCGTGGAACCGCGCATGGCCACGGTGCTGGCCAAGCTGGAGTCATTCAATCCCGGCGGCAGCGTGAAGGACCGCATCTGTTTGGCGATGATCGAGGACGCGGAGGCGCGCGGCCTGCTGAAGTCCGGCTCGACGGTGGTGGAGCCCACCAGCGGCAACACCGGCATCGGGCTGGCCATGATCGGCGCGGTCAAAGGGTATCAGGTCATCCTGACGATGCCGGAAACGATGAGCGCTGAGCGGATCCAGATCCTGCGCAGCTATGGCGCTGAGGTGGTGCTCACGCCGGCCGGGGAAGGCATGGTCGGCGCCGTCAAGCGGGCGGAGGCGATCGTCAAGCAGACGCCGGGCGCCTTCATGCTGCAGCAGTTCACGAATCCTGCCAATCCCGATGCGCACCGGCGCACGACCGCGCAAGAGATCCTGCGAGCGACCGATGGGGAATTGGATGCGTTCGTCGCCGGGGTGGGCACCGGCGGCACGATTACCGGAGTGGGGGAGACGCTCAAGAAGAAGATCCCGCACCTCAAGGTGGTGGCGGTGGAGCCAAAAAGCTCCCCGGTGCTCTCCGGCGGCGCGCCCGGCCCCCATATGATCCAGGGGATCGGGGCGGGTTTCGTGCCGCAGGTGTTGAATCGGGCGATCATTGATGAGATCATACCCGTCGCGGACGAGCAGGCGTACGAGATGGCCAAACGACTCGCCAGGGAAGAGGGGCTGTTTGTCGGCATCTCCGCCGGCGCAGCCTGCTGGGCCGCGCTGCGCGTGGCCAAAGAGTTGGGGTCCGGCAAGACGGTGGCGGTGGTGCTGCCGGATACCGGCGAGCGGTACTTCAGCATTCAGCCGTTTTTCGAGGGCAACAAAGCATGACCCCGTCCGGACTGCGCATCGACCAATCGCTCGACATCCGGGGCACGGAGAGCCCCGCCGGCTATCAGCAGGCGGTGGAGAAGCTGCGGGCCATGGATGAGAACGACGTCTTGGAGCTCTACATGGATGAGGGCGAGCCGTTGACGACGATTCCCTTCGGGCTGCGCGCCGAAGGGCATGAACTCCTGGTGAGCGAGCCGGCCAATCGCGGCGTGCGGCTGCTCGTGCGGAAGCGAAGCCTGCTCGCATGAGCCACGTTATCGGGCTGAAGTGCCGCGAGTGCGGGCGGCTCTATCCCAAGGAAGTGATTTTCGTCTGTGAGTACTGCTTCGGCAGCGTTGAGGTCGATTATGATTACGACGCGATCCGCCGGGTGTTGACGAAGGCCGCGCTCGCCAGCCGTCCAAAGTCGTTGTGGCGCTACCGCGAACTGTTGCCGATCGAGGGCGAACCCACCGTCGGGCTGACCTCAGGCTTCACGCCGTTCTTCCGGGCCGAACGGCTGGCCGAGGCGTTGGGGGTTGAGGAGCTCTACATCAAGGACGACTCCGTCTCGCATCCGACCCTCTCGTTCAAGGACCGGGTGGTGGCCGTCGCGCTCACCCGGGCCAAGGAGCTGGGATTTGACACGGTTGCCTGCGCCTCGACCGGCAACCTGGCCAACTCCGTCTCCGCCCACGCGGCGCGCGCCGGCCTGAAGCGCTATATCTTCATTCCCGCCGACCTGGAGATGGGCAAGGTGGTCGCCTCGCTCATCTATCACCCGACACTCATCGCCGTGGAGGGGACGTACGACGAGGTGAACCGGCTCTGCGCGGAGATCGGCGCAAAATACCCCTGGGCGTTTGTGAACATCAACATCCGTCCCTACTACGCCGAAGGGTCAAAGACCTACGGCTATGAGATCGTCGAGCAGCTCGGCTGGCGGGCGCCTCAGCACATCGTGATTCCGGCGGCGGGCGGGTCGTTGATCACCAAGATCGCCAAATCGCTGAAGGAGTTCAAGCTCCTCGGGCTGCTGCCCGACTCGCATACGAAACTCTACTGCGCGCAGGCAACGGGCTGCGCCCCCATCGCCAACACGATCAGGGAGCGCTCGGATATCGTCAAGCCGGTGAAGCCCAACACCATCGCCAAGTCGCTGGCGATCGGCAACCCCGCTGACGGCTACTATGCGACGAAGGCGGTGCTCGAGTCGGGTGGGTGGGCCGAGTCGGCCAGCGACGATGAAATCATCGACGCCATGAAGCTGTTGGCCGAAACCGAAGGGGTGTTCACGGAGACCGCCGGCGGCGTGACGCTGGCCGCGGCAAAAAAACTGATTGAGCAAGGGCGCATTCCCCGGAACGAATCGATCGTCGTATGCATCACCGGCAACGGGCTGAAGACGCAGGAGCCGCTGGCCGGCCGGTTGGGCCAGAGCACGCGGATCAAGCCGACGCTGGCCTCATTCGAAGGAACGTTGGGGAAGGACATCGCATAGGAGGACTCATGGCGGTAACCGTTCGGATTCCCACCCCTCTGCAGCGACTGACGAACGGGCAGGGCGAGGTGCAGTGCGAGGGCAAGACGGTGACGGAGCTGCTGGGCGACCTGGAGCAGCGGTATCCCGGCATCAAGGAGCGCATCTGCGATTCCCAGGGCAAGCTGCGCCGGTTCGTCAACGTGTTCGTGAACGAAGAGGACATTCGGTTCCTGCAGGGCGACACCACCGCCGTCAAAGACGGGGACGAGGTGTCGATCATCCCGGCCATTGCCGGCGGCTGAGCGCGCCCATGGCGCTGGCGAAGGAGCAGATCGCGCGGTATAGCCGGCAACTGATCCTCTCCGAGATCGGTGTGGCGGGGCAGCAGCGGCTCTTGCGCTCGTCGGCACTGGTCATCGGAGCCGGCGGTCTGGGTTGTCCGGCCGCCCTCTATCTGGCGGCGGCCGGCGTGGGCACGGTGGGGATCATCGATCAGGAGGCGGTCTCGCTGAGCAACCTGCACCGGCAGATCCTGCACACCAGCGACGATCTCGGACGGCCGAAAGCGCTCTCCGCCCAGCGGCAGCTGACGGCGAGAAATCCGGATGTCATCGTTCATGCGCTGGTCGACCGGTTGACCGCCGCCAATGCGCTGGCGATCCTGCGGCCCTATGACGTCGTGCTCGACGGCTCGGACAATTTCGCCACGCGCTATCTGGTCAACGACGCCTGTGTGTTGCTGGGGAAGCCGCTGGTCCACGCGGGCGTGGTGCGCCTGGAAGGGCAGCTTCTGACGGTGCTCCCGAGGCGGAGCGCGTGCCTGCGCTGCCTCTTTCCCGAGCCGCCGCAGCCCGGCGCGATCCCCAACTGCCAGGAGGCCGGCGTGATGGGAACGGCCGCGGGCATCCTGGGGACGCTGATGGCGCATGAGGCGCTCAAGCTGTTGGCCCCGCTGGGCACGCCGCTGACGGATCGGCTGTTGGTGTTCGACGGAGCCGCCAGCCGGTTTCGCGAAGTCGCGCTCCGGCGCGATCCGCGCTGTGCGGTGTGTGGAGACGCCCCTACCATGCATGAACTGGTTGGTCTTGAGGATCCAGCGTGTACGGACGTGCAGGCATCAACCGCGTAAGGAGGAGCCCAGATGGCGCGTAAGCAGGTGACGCTGATTTTTCCGCAGCATCTCATCAAGGAGCCGGTCATCTACATGATGGCCAAGGAGTACGACGTCATCCCCAACATCCGGCGCGCCCGCGTGACGGAGAGCGTGGGAGAGGTGACGCTGGAGCTCGAGGGTCCTGAGGACGGCCTGAAGAAGGCGGTCGCATTTCTGGAGAAAAAAGGGGTCAAGGTCGAGCCGGTCGTCGGCGACGTCGTCAGCTCCTGATCGGTTCCCCACCCGCCTAGCCATGGACAGTCTGTGAAAAGCGGCGCCATCGTTCGCGACGCCCTTCTCCTCGCCAGCGCACTGGCGCTGACCGGGCAGTGGGTCATCGTCCATAGCTTCCTGCACCTTCCCCTCGATCCGGTGCTCGAGACGCTCTTACCCGGATTGGCGATCTTTGGGGCGGCCGCACTCCTCTCGTGGGCGGCGGAGCTTGCGCAGCTGGAGATCTCCCAGGCGCTGGCGCTGGCGTTCCTGGCGTTGGTAGCCGTCCTGCCCGAATACGCAGTCGATATGTATCTGGCCTGGAAAGCGGCCAAAGAGCCTGCGTATACCGCGTTCGCCGCCGCCAACATGACCGGTGCGAACCGACTGCTCATCGGGGTCGGCTGGTCGGTGGTCTTGCTGGCGTCCTGGTGGAAGAACAAGCAGCGGACCATCCAGGTGAAGCCCGCCCAGCGCCTGGAGATCCTGACGCTCTTTGTCGCCACCTGCTATGCCTTCTTGCTCCCGCTGAAGCGGACCCTGTCGATCATGGATACCGGGGTCTTTTTCCTGCTGTTTTTCTTCTACATCCGTCGCGCCAGCCAGGGCCACGTCGAGGAGCCCGGGCTGGCCGGCCCGCCGGAGCGAATCGCCTTCCTGCCCCGCGCCTGGCGCAGGCTCGTGACGATCGGGCTGTTTCTCCTGCCGGCTTACACCATCTGGATTGCCGCCGAGCCGTTTGCGAATGGCCTGCTCCATAACGCGCGGCGGCTGGGCATCGAGGAGTTCATCCTGATTCAGTGGCTGGCCCCCTTGGCCTCGGAGGCGCCGGAGTTCATCGTCGCTATCATCTTCGCGCTGCGGCGCAACCCGACCGCCGGGTTGGGCACGCTGATCTCCTCGAAAGTCAACCAGTGGACGCTGCTTGTCGGGATGCTGCCCCTGGTCTATGCGATCTCCGGCGGCCATCTGCAGCCCATGCATCTGGATGGGCGCCAGGCCGAGGAGCTGTTCCTCACCGCGGCGCAGTCCTTGCTCGCGCTCGTCATCCTGGCGAATTTGGAGTTCGGCCTCGGCGAAGCGCTCCTCCTGCTGGGGCTGTTTGTGCTCCAGTTCGTGTTTCCCACGCCGGAGGTCCGCACCATGCTGGCGGTAGGCTATCTGGTGATCGCGCTGGGCTACTGCGCGAACCGGGCGTTCCGTCGGTCGGTCGTGGACCTGTTTCGGCTGGGTTGGCGCGCGCCCGGCCCGGGGTTATAATAGCGGCATGGCCCGGAGACGCTCCCCTCACCCCCTGAAGAAAAAGCCGGCGGCGGCGCCGAAGCAGCGCTCCTCCAAGCTGGCCTCGGCGCTCTCCGCCATTCGTTCGCGGGCCGCCGCCCTGGCGCGCCGCACGCCCAAGCCGCGTCGAACAGCCGCCACGCGCGTGAAGCGCCCAGTGCCGCTCGCACCCATTGCCCGTGTCTCCGTGGTGCGTAAGCCGGCGCGCGGCCCAAGCCTGAAAGCGTCCCGCTCGCGCCAGGCCTCTCCTCCGGGCAAAAATCGTACGGGGACAGCGAGCACGCGCCGCCTTGCCCGGCAGGAGTCAGGCACTGTTCAGGCTTCGCCGGAGGCGGGGTCTTCGTCGGGGGGAACGGTGATGCCTCGCGGTGACAGCGGCCAGCAACCCTTCACCGCAAGCGAGGCCGCATTCTCCATCCCGTCCGGCTACGGCGAGGACCGCCTGGTGGCGATGGTGAAGGATCCCTGGTGGATTTTCGCCTACTGGGAAATTCAGCCGTCGACCGAGCGGGCGGTCCGCGGCCAGCTCCTGCCGCAGGAGGTCAGCGGCTTACAGTCGGTGCTTCGCGTCTATGACGTGACCGGCGCAGACTACCCCACGCAGCCCGCCCACCGGTCGTTCGACATCGCGCTCTCCGGGTTGGCGACGAATTGGTACATTCAAACCAACGCGCCTGGCCGCGAGTTCATCGTCGAGATCGGTCTCTTGACCAGCGGCGGACGGTTTCTGATGCTGGCGCGTTCGAACCGCGTCACCACGCCGAGGTTTGGGCCTTCGGACGTGATCGATGAGCTCTGGGCCACCTCCGACGAAGCTTACTGGAAGCTGTTCGGCAGCATTGCCGGTGTGGGCATGGGCGCAAGCCCTACAGCCTGGGCGCATCTGCTGTCGCAGCAGCTCTCCTCGGGCAACTGGTCCTCGTATGGACTGACCGGGCCAGGTAAGCCCACCGCCATGGTGCAGGGGTTTTGGTGCCGGATCGATGCCGACCTGGTGCTCCACGGCATGACCGAGCCCAAAGCCACGGTGTCGGTGCAGGGGCAGCCGGTGGCCGTGCGCAAGGACGGCAGCTTCAGCCTGCGGCTTGCGCTGCCGGAGGGGACGCAGACGATCACGATCGAGGTCACCTCGGCCGACGGGCGCCATGCCAAGACCATCGCGCCCGTAGTGACGCTCGCTGGCGCCAGCGGCCTGACGACGGACACGAAGAAGAGCCAGCCGTCCTGGCCGCGCCTTGAGCCGCGTGACGGGGAAGGGGGAGGGGCGTGATGGACCGCCAAGGGTTTCTTGCGCTGGTGCTGCACACCCATCTGCCGTTCGTGCGCCATCCGGAGCATCCGGACTTCCTGGAGGAGCGCTGGCTCTTCGAAGCGATCACCGAGACGTACCTGCCGTTGCTGGAGCGGTTCGAGCGGCTCTGCGACGACAACGTGCCGTTTCGGATCACGATGTCCTTCACGCCGACGCTGTTGGCCATGCTGGGCGATGAGCTGCTGCAGGCCCGGTACGTGCGCCATCTCGACAAGCTGATCGAGCTCTCGGCGAAAGAGATTGAGCGGACCCGCTGGCTGCCCCCGTTCCATCGGCTCGCCCTGTTTTACCACCACCGGTTTACCGAGGCGCGCCGACGTTACACGGACACGTACCATCGCAACCTGATCGGGCCGTTCCGCCGGTTGGCGCAACGGGGGGTGCTGGAGCCGATCGCCTCCGGTGCGACGCACGGCTACCTGCCGCTCATGGACTACCAGCGAGTCGCGGTGCGAGCCCAGATCGCCGTCGGGGTGCAGGCGTTCGAGCGGGCCTTCGGCGCGCGGCCGGTGGGGTTCTGGCTGCCCGAGTGCGGCTACCATCCCGGCCACGATGCGTTCCTGAAAGAGTTCGGTATCCGGTATTTTCTCACCGATGCTCATGGGGTGCTGTTCGGCTCGCCCCGGCCCAAGTACGGCGTCTATGCGCCGGCCCTCTGCCCCGGCAGCGGCGTAGCCGCCTTCGGCCGGGATCTGGAATCCTCGAAAAGCGTCTGGAGCGCGGAAGAGGGCTACCCCGGGGATTACGACTACCGCGAGTTCTACCGCGACATCGGCTTCGACCTGGACTACGACTACGTGCGGCCCTACCTGAATGGCGACGGCGCGCGTCTGCACACCGGCCTGAAATACTACCGCATCACGGGTCGGACCGACGACAAGCAGCCGTACAACCCGGACCGGGCGCTCGAGAAGGCGGCCGAGCACGCCGGCAATTTCCTGTTCAACCGCGGCAAGCAGATCGAGCACCTGCGAGCGATCATCGACCGCGCCCCGGTCGTCGTCAGCCCATACGACGCAGAGCTGTTCGGCCACTGGTGGTTCGAGGGGCCGGACTGGCTTGAGTTTCTCATCCGAAAGGCGCATGTCGATCAGGAGGCGGTGCAGCTGATCGCGCCCTCGGACTATTTCCAGCACTATCCGGTGAACCAGGTGCTTGAGCCATCCCTGTCGAGCTGGGGGAACGCCGGGTACAGCGATGTCTGGCTCAACGGGACAAACGACTGGATCTATCGCCATTTGCACAAGATGGTGGACCGGATGGTCGAGTCGGCCAATGCCCATCCGCATCCTGACCCGCTGCGCGCGCGCATCCTCAATCAGATGGCCCGCGAGCTGCTGCTGGCCCAGTCCTCGGATTGGGCGTTCATCCTCAAGACGCAGACCCATACCGCCTATGCCTACCGGCGCCTCCACGATCATCTGGCGCGCTTCGACGCGCTGTACCAGTCGCTGGCGCAGCCGCATCCGCACGAAGCCTCCCTGGCCGGCCTTGAAGCCGCAGACAACCTGTTCCCCTCGCTTGACTACCGCGTCTACGCGACGGCGTCCTAACTCTCGCCCGGGTCCGGCCCCTCTGAAGGTGCTGTTCGCCGCCTCCGAGGCGGCGCCATTCGCCAAGACAGGCGGATTGGGCGATGTCGTTGCCGCCCTCCCGAAAGCGCTGGCCGCGCGTGGCCATGACATCCGCGTTACGATGCCGTTGTACCGCGAGGTGGATCGCCGTCGCTGGAAGCTGCGACAACTGCCGGTCTCGCTCGCCGTGCGCGTCGGCGCCCCGCTCCTGACCGGCACCGTCTGGGAAGGCGCGCTGCCCGGCAGCTCCGTGCCGGTCTACTTCATCAACCAGCCAGAGCTGTTTGACCGCGAAGGGCTGTACCAGCAGCGCGGTGCGGATCACCCGGACAACCTGGCCCGCTTCAGCTTTTTCTCCCAGGCCGCGCTGGCGCTGCCGCCGGCCGTGGGCTGGCGGCCGCAACTCCTGCATGCCCATGACTGGCAAGCGGCGCTGGCGTGCGCACACCTGAAGCTCGGCGCTTCCCAGGACCCGCTGGCCTCGGTGCTGACGATCCACAACCTCGCCTATCAGGGCGCCTTTCCCAAGGAGCAATGGCCGATGACCGGCTTGCCTGACTCCGCGTTCACCCTTGAGGGGTTGGAGTTCTACGGGAAGGTCAACTGCCTGAAAGGCGGGCTGCTCTCGGCCGACCTGTTGACGACGGTCAGCCCCACGTATGCGACGGAGATCCAATCGCGCGCGGGCGGGTGCGCCCTGGACGACATCCTACGGGCGCGCACGGGCGATCTGACGGGCATTCTCAACGGCATCGACACGGATGAATGGAACCCGGCGAGCGACCCGCACCTGGCCGCCCGGTACTCCTCGTCGGCGCTTCAGGGGAAAGCGGCCTGCAAGCGCGCGCTGCGGCAGCAGCAGCGGTTGCCGGATGAGCCGTGCCTGCTCATCGGGATGGTGCAGCGGCTGGCGGATCAGAAGGGCGTCGATCTCTTCCTTGACGCGCTGGAGCCGCTGATGGCGCTCCCGCTGCAGGTGGTGCTGCTGGGCACCGGCGAGCCCTCCTATCACGCTCGCCTTGAGCAGGCGTCGCGCCGGTTTCCTGACCGGCTCGCCGTCAATCTCACCTTCGATCCGGCGCTGGCCCACCGGATTGAGGCGGGGGCGGACGCGTTCCTGATGCCCTCGAAGTTCGAGCCGTGCGGGTTGAATCAAATGTACAGCATGCGCTACGGCACGGTGCCGATCGTTAGGCGGGTCGGTGGGCTGGCCGACACGGTGGTCGATGTCGGGGGGGCGGCCGCGGACCGTCCCGCGACCGGATTCGCATTCGAGGAGCACTCGGCGCGTGCGCTCCTCGAGGCGATGCAACGCGCGCTAGCCGCGTTTGACGACCGCGCGGCGTGGCGGCGGCTGATGCGGGCGGGGATGCAGCAGGATTTTTCGTGGGCCAAGTCGGCGACCGAGTACGTCAGTATCTATCGGCGCGCCCTCAGCCGTCGTGCAACGCGGGTGGCGTGATGATCGCGACCGTCACGCTGAACCCTTCCCTGGATGAATGGGTTCGCCTGCCTTCGCTGCGCGTGGGGGCGCTGAACCGGGCTGAGGCGCTCGGCCGCTACCCAGGCGGCAAGGGCATCAATGTGTCCCGCGTGGTGCATGAGTTGGGAGGGGCGACGATCGCCTACGGCCTGGCGGGCGGGCACGACGGGCTGATCCTACGGGAGCTGATGAACCGGCTGAAGATTCTCCACGAGTTCGTGACCGTGCCGGGCCAGACGAGAAACAACTACAAAATTCGCACGGATCGTCCCCACGCGCTGACCGAACTCAACACCGCCGGCCCGGCCGTCTCGGCCACTGCGCTTCGAGCGCTTGAGCGGCGCATGACGCGCCGCCGCCCAAGGCCGCAGGTGCTCGTCTGTTCCGGCAGCGTGCCGCCCGGGGTGCCGGCGGCGATCTATCAGCGGTGGATTCGCGCCTTCGGGCGCCTCGGCATGCGAGTGGTCCTCGACGCCTCAGGCGAGGCGATGCGGTTGGGCGTGCGAGCGCGGCCGTGGCTGATCAAACCGAACCGGCACGAGGCGGAAGAGGTGCTGGGGCGCCGGATCCGCACCAGGCTCCACGCGGTCCATGCGGCTCAGCAGCTGGTGGCGCGCGGCGCGTCTCTTGTCGTCCTGTCCTTGGGGGCGGAGGGAGCGATGTTGGCGAGCCGGGATCAGGAACGCGTCTGGATGGCGCAACTGCCGAAGGTCAAATCAGACTCGGCCGTAGGGGCCGGCGATTCGGTCGTGGCGGGATTTCTTGTCGGATGGCAAGGGGGACGCTCGCTGCTTGAGGCATTTCGTCTCGGGGTGGCCAGCGGCACGGCCACCGCCATGACCCCGGGAACCGAGCTGTGTCACCGTCGGGACGTGCAGCGCCTCGTCAGGCGAGTGGTGATTCGGCGCGTGGACTAGCGGCGACGGATTACTCTTCCGTCGAGAGCGCCTCCATCGATGGAGGCGCGTCGACAGGGGAGGCGGCAGCGCTCTCGGACGGCTCCAGCGGCTCCACCGACGTCAGGACAATACCCTGCACGCCGCCTTTTGCATAGACCCACCCGCTGACCTGGACCTTCTGATTGACGTAGTCGTAGACCAGCGTGTTGGGGTCGTCGCCGGGGTTGTCCGCCAGTAAGAGATAGAGGCTTCCGGAC
>Ga0209726_10000955_pt1 | contig 50174 bp, 41 predicted proteins | sample Subgrocontami54m_FD_187453 | JGI IMG/M metagenome (GOLD analysis project Ga0209726, IMG submission 187453) | Subsurface groundwater microbial communities from S. Glens Falls, New York, USA - GMW46 contaminated, 5.4 m (SPAdes) (version 3) | ecosystem: Environmental > Aquatic > Deep subsurface >...
CACGAAGTAAGCGGCCCACTCGCAGCCGCTTACTTCGTGCGCGGCTCTTGTGATCCATCATTCGACGTGTGACATAGCACTAGCCTTTCAGGCGCGACCTGTGCGCCAACTCGCCATCTCGCCAAACGACTTCGTTTTTGGTTTTTCCAAGGAATGCGCATCGCGACCGCGGAAGCAGGGCGATGTCGGCCTTGAAGCGACTGGGCCAAACGAGTGGGCCACTTGGCCCAGTCGGGCACAGTCGTGCCCACAGCGTAACTGCTGACCTGGAAATCTGTTGTGGCTGACGAATTCGCGACTTGGCCACAATGCCACGTTTGCTGCACACACACGCCCTGGCAAGGTTGCCAACTTTTGGCAACCTTGGAAGTCCAAGGCGGCCACTTTTTGGCAACCTTGCCAACTTTTGGCAACCTTGGCCAACGCAAGCGACGGTCGTCGGAACCTGGATTCTCGAGGGTGCGAAAAAAACGCATGGTGCGGATCAGTCGGAAAATAGCCTGTTTAGGCCATTGAATCGACGGAGTTCCATGCCACAATCAGGGGTTAGTCTGGGCGCGCCGCTTTGCAGCTGGCGCGAAACACCGTTTGCCCGGCGCAGGCCCGGCCGTTTGACCGAACACACGTTACCAAAATGAGCAAGAGCCATGGACCATGCCCCCCCCCACACACAAATCAGGTGCTCGCAAACAGCGCCGCCGGTCTGCCGCCGGTCTGGATGCCGGCGACACGCTCCATCTTGGTCGGCGTCTCGAGGTTCTTGTAATACTGCGCCTCGTCGATAAAGATGTGATCGACGCCCAGTTCATCGAACACCAGCCCGTCGTCCTTTTTGTCTTGGGCGAGCAGGTCCTTCAGGCGTTCTTCTCTGGCGGCCTTCTGCTTCTCGATGGTCTTGATGAGGTTGCGGTTGGCACCTTTGGCGCCGGCTCTTGCCGTGGCCGAAGGTTGCTTCTCCAGGTCTTCCTGCGGTTTATCCACACTTTCGCGTCCAATCGCAAGTGGGCGTTCGCCAGAGGTAAACGAGAATGTGCTTGACGGCAGATTATTACACGATATCGTGTAATTATGCTTCAAGACCTGACCCCCAAGCGGACTCGATTGGCCGTGCCGGCGCTGCCTGCCTTGGACGAGCGGCCGCTGCTGAGCCGGAACCAGTCAGAAGCCTTGAGGCGACTGTTCAAGGTCTTTGCCAGCGACACCCGACTGCGCTTGCTGCACGCCCTGATCCGAGAAGGGGAAATGTGCGTCACCGATCTGGCCAAAGCCGTGGGGATGAAACCGCAGGCCGTTTCCAACCAGCTCCAGCTGCTGCTGGAGCGCGGCATTCTGGGCTGTCGCCGCAACAGCACCAACATCTACTACCGCATCGTCGATCCCTGCGTGCCGATTCTGCTCGAACGCGGCGTGTGCCTGATCGAATGTCATCCGGAATGACGGCTCGGCAACCGAAAGGAAAAAGGCGACATGGAACACTGGCGATTCCGAAACGATCTCTGGAGCGGTGCAATTAGCCCAAAGCCAAGAGCCAAGGAGCGCTGCCATGAAACGATTCCTACTGTGGTGTATGACCCTTGCTTGGTTAAGCGGTGCTTCCGCTTTGGCCGCGGATCAGCCGCCACTGGCGATCGCGCCGCTGAAGCCCGATCAAGCGAAGGATATTCAACAGCGCTGGGCGAAACACATTGGCAAGGACCTGGTCCATACCAACTCCATCGGCATGAAAATGATGCTGCTCCCGCCGGGCGAGTTCACGATGGGCCGCACGGAAGTGCAACTCGACAAGCTCCTGGCGATGATCAAAGACGATCCGAAGCTCAAGAGAAATTACGAGGGCAATGTCGTCTGGTCGATGCTCATGATGCCTGGGCATCGGGTCCGGCTGACGAAGCCGTTCTACATGGGGGCTACCGAGGTGACGGTCGGCGAGTTTCGCAAATTCGCCGACGCGTCCGGGTACAAGACCGAAGCGGAACAGGGGCTCAACGGGGGGCAGCCTTACAAGGGTAATCGGCCAATCTCCACGTGGCGCAAGCCGATGTCCTGGCGAAAGGACTACAAGCAGAAGGAAGACGAGCCAGTGCTGCACCTCTGCTACAACGACTGCGTGGCATTCTGCAAATGGCTCAGCGAAAAAGAGGGACGCGAGTATTGCCTGCCGACCGAGGCCGAATGGGAGTACGGCTGCCGCGCGGGCACGACGACGCCGTGGCATTTCGGCGACCACAAAGACGTGCCGCGCGTCGCGCACGAATACGCCTGGTGGTCGGAAGGACCCCAGGGCAAGCACGAGGTGCCGCGCTCGGTCGCCCTGGGGAAACCAAACGCCTTCGGCCTCTATGACATGCACGGCAACGTGTGGGAGTACGTCGCTGACTGGTGGCATCGGATGTACTACAAGGAATCACCTCTCAACGATCCGACCGGGCCGGACATGCAAGATGAAAAAGGCGATCAGCGTCGCATCATTCGCGGCAGCTCCTTCGACTGGGACAGCTGGGGCGGCGATGCCGCCTATCGCATGCGGATCACACAAAGGTCGAACCAACATCCGCACATGGGCTTCCGCGTCGCCATGCGCATCAAGGGTGTCGAAGGCGTGCCGCCAGCGGTCGATCCGAAGGACGAGCTGCGACGCAAGAAACGCGATCCTGGCGGGGACTCGGCCGAAGTCACGGCTCTCGTTCCCAAACTCAGTTTGGGAACGAGCGGTGTCGCCAAGGACAAGCACGCCAAGGATCTGACCATCGACCTGGGCGCCGGCGTCAAGATGGAATTCGTTCTCATTCCCGCCGGTACATTTTTGATGGGATCCGACAAAGGCTTCAAAGATGAAAAACCCGTTCACCGCGTCGTCATCTCGAAGCCGTTCTACATGGCAAAGTACGAAATCACCCAGAGCCAATGGGAACTCGTCATGGGAAAGGACCAGCGTCTGGAGGAACTGAGAAAATCGAAAGACCACGACGGGATCGGCGCCAACAAGGCCATGAACGAGATGAGTTGGACTTCCTGCCAGGACTATATCCGCAAACTCAAAGCAAAAGCCCCTGGGCACGCTTTCGCCCTGCCGACCGAGGCGCAGTGGGAACACGCGTGCCGGGCGGGCAGCACGACTGAGTTTCATTTCGGCGACGATGCCAAGGCGCTCGGGGACTACGCTTGGTTCCACGGCAACATGAATTGGGTTGGACACCCCGGGTTTCGCGGCAAGCTCTTCTACCATGATGTTGGCATGAAAAAGCCGAATGCGTTCGGCCTTTACGACATGCACGGCGGCGTCTGGGAATGGTGCGAGGATCGCTACGACCCGGATTACTATTTCACCGCGCCGCTCGTGAATCCGACTGGGCCGGACAAAGGGCCGTTCCGTGTGTTGCGCGGCGGGTCGTGGTTCCGCTACGCCAAATACGCGCGCAGTTCCTACCGGAAATTCTTCCATCCCGACGGCGACGGCGATGCGACCACGGCGTACATCCTGGACTTCGGCTGCCGACTCGTGATCAACCTGCCCGAACCGCCGGCCAAAGCCGGCCTGGAAAGAGCGCCGCTGGTGCTTGCCGAGAACCTGGTCAAGTACAAGGGCAACCCCGTTCTTGACGTCGGCAAGCCCGGCGCCTGGGATGACAAGGGGCTCGGCTGCTTCTCCGTGTCCAAGGTCGACGACCAGTTCATGCTCTGGTACATGGGAGTCGGCAAAAGCCAGAAGCAGTGGCACATCGGCCTTGCCACGTCTCCCGACGGCCTACAGTACTCGCGTTCACTCGCCAACCCTGTTTTGGGACCGGGCAGCATGCCCGGCGTTCTCAAGGACGGCGACACGTTCACCATGTTGTACCCCGCCGGTGGGGGATTTTCTCTGGCCACTTCAGCGGACGGCGTGAAGTGGAAACAGCACGGCAAGAACCCGGTCCTGCGCGGGATCGGGGAGAGCAACGACCCGTGTCTACGCAAGTTCGGCGATCAGTTTGTCCTGTGGTATTGCGGCAAATTCGAGGGCAAGTACCGCCTCCTGCGAGCCACGTCGCGCGACTGCATCCACTGGGAAAACGAACCTCAGCCGGTCATTCCCCTGGGCCAGGCGGGTGAATTCGACAGCAATGGCCACACCGGACCGGAGATGCTCAGGGTCGAAGATACCTGGTTCCTGTTTTATCTTGGCAGCGACAAGAAGCGGGCGCGGTGGTCGGCGGGTGTGGCAACGTCGAAGGACGGCAAAAGCTGGACGAAATCGTCGGCCAACCCGGTGCTCGACATCGGCGGACCGGATGCCTGGGACGGCGGCTCGCTCATGAGCCTGGATGTCCACTGGCGCGACGGCCGCTTTCACGTCTGGTACGCCGCCCACGCCGCCGCCGCTAAAGACAAGAGCGAGACAGAGGCAGGCATTCGCATCGGCTACGCGACGAGCCGAAATGCTGCGGAGGGGGCGCACCGGCCCGAAAAGTAATCGTCGCGTCAGGAAATACCGTTACCAGATTGCCAACCGATCCCTTTTACAACGAGAGGTGTGATAATGCGCCGACTTTTGCTTGCCGCCGTCGCCCTGATGGCGCTGGCGCCTTTGTGGGCCGGGCAGCCCCAGGCGGGCAAGGTGCAGCTCCAAGGCGTTCACATGTGCTGCGAAGTGTGCGCCAAGGGGTGTGTCGAAGGAGTCCTGAAGAAAGTGGACGGCGTGTCCGACGTCCACTGCGATCATAAGGCAAAGACAGTGACCTTCACCGCCAAGGATGAAAAGGTTGCCGCGCTTGCGATCAAGGCCCTTTATCTCTCCGGATCATTCGGCAAGGCCACGGTGGATGGGAAGGAAATCAGGGTGGACGCCCCAGCTCCCAGGAAAGGCGAAAAAACGGACCAGGTTACGGTCAACAACGTCCATGTCTGCTGCAAAGTGTGCGTCAAGACCATCAACGGTCTCTTCAAGGGTCTCAAGGTCGAGTTCACTGGAGAGCAGAGACAGAAACAGGTGAAGGTCAGCGGCAAGGACCTGGAACCGGCCGACATACTGGACACGCTGCGCCAGGCGGGATTTAACGGCGCCGTCGTCGAAAAAGCCCAGAAGAAACCGGCGGGAAAAGACCAAACCTACTTGCTCTCCGCGGCGCCGGACGGCGCGGTGCAGGTGAACGTGGTCCCCCGCAAAGAGGTGAAGCCGGGGATTTACGTGGACGTCGCGGGCTTGCGGCTGTGGGTGGACAACGCCGAATCGTTGAAGCGAATCCGGGCGCGGCTCGCCAACCCAGCAGCTGCATTTCATCTCGTCCAGGCATCGCTCGACGAGAAACTTCGCGAGACCGGCATCGAGCCGGACATGATTCCGGTGCGCGGCGACGAAGGCAAGAAGCTCGGCACCGAGGGGATGGCCCTCATCGCGGCCGGTGAGTTCACGCGCACGGGCGAATTCTACGACTCCACCGGCGGCGGCCTCACCAAGCTGCCCGGCGGCGGCTTTGCCAAGTCGCGCGGCGACAAGTATCGCGTTCGCGTTTCGGCGTTCACCATCGACAAGTTCAAGGTGACGAACGAGGATTATTGCCGCTTCCTCAACGACGGCAACGCAGGCTATCAGTCGCCGTGGAACCCGCGCATCGCCCGCTCCGCGCTTTCGCCGAAGGCGGGCAAGTTTGTGCCGGCGGACCGATCGCTGGCCAAGCATCCCGTGGTGCTGGTCAACTGGTATCAGGCCAAGGGCTACGCCGCCTGGGCGGGGAAACGCCTGCCCACGGAGGCGGAGTGGGAGTACGCGGCGACCGGCAAGGAGGGACGCACGTATCCCTGGGGCAACCAACCTCCCGATGAGACGCGGGCCGACTTTCCGATCAAGTACCCGCACCCAGTCCCGGTCGATTGGTTTCCCAAAGGCGCCACCCCCGAGGGCGTGCTCCAGATGGCGGGCAATTCGGCCGAGTGGTGTGCCGACTACTTCGATAATGCGTCCTACCAAAAGGCGCCGCCCGGCGGCGTGGCGATCGATCCCAAGGGGCCCGCGCACGGCTTCTTCCCCGACTCCTGGTACAAGTTCCGCGTCGTCATGAAAGGCTGGTGCAAGGCCAATCACGCCGAGTATTTCACCTGTTCGCGGCGCCACGCCCGTGGTCCGTTCACCGATGCGGAAGCAGGCATCAGCATTCGTTGCGTGAAATCCGCAGACGGGCCGCCGCGCGTGGAACAGCCGAAGTAAGCATGAAAGAAAACGGGGACGCGGACCGTTGTTTTGGTCGGCGGGAGGTGGTCGTGTCAGGTCCATGCCACGTGCGCCTCTTTTTGCTCCTGGGGTTTATGTTTATCATGCGCTCAAGCGCGCGGAAGCCCGCTTGCCGCTGTTCGAAAAGGCTGGCGATTTTGCTGCCTTCCAGAGCGTCATGGTCAAGGCCCAGGCATGCTGCCCGATCCGCACCCCCCCTGCCCCCCCTTCGCAAGGGGGGGCAGGGGGGGGTATTGCCTGATGCCCGACCGCTGGCGCCAAGAGCTGGCCTCCCGCAATGCGGTCGAGATGGAGCCGAAGAAGTGACGGGAACCGTTTAGGTCCCCAAGGACACTGCGGAGTTCGCGTCCAGTTCGACTTTGGCCACGCGGAAGCCCGCCGACTGCACTTGGGCGATTGCTGAGCGAATCGCTTCTTCGAGGGAGGCCGTTTCCCGGTCGAAATGAATCCAGGCTGGGCCGTTGCAGCTCGCGGGCGTGCCATCGTCGCAGCCGGCTGCAAACAGAGCGTCCGCCTGATCGTCGGTGACCTCCGCGACCTCTTTCAGGACAACATCGAACTCGTAAGTCTTCATGCCAACGGCTCCTTCAAACGATCCCAGGAGTCAGGAGTCAGGGATCAGGAGTCAGGGATCAGGGGGCATCGCATCTGACTCCTGACTCCTGTCCCCTGACTCCTGGCGAAGGCGGCGTGCCGTAGACCGTAATGATACACCCACCTCGAGTTTGTGCTCGGCAATACAACCGTCCCCAAGCGTGGGCACGCGGACCGGACTTCACGATGTTGATCGCGTTCTAAAATGAGGCCACGCGCGCGCTGAAAAACGAGCCACTTCACGATGCCACGGTAACAGAGAAGAGGAACCCGTAGTTCGAGTTACGTGAATTTCCACCGAGCGAAGTGGCCCGCGCAAAAGCGCCAAAGTGGCCTCATTTGAAAACGCTGCTGACACGCGTCTCCCCGTTTCAGGATTCTGGCCATGGCTTTCTCCCCTTCAATCGTAGAGCCGATGACCCGCCGCGCCAGTGCCACGCGACCGCACCGCTGCGCGCAAAATGCGCGCAAAACCACGGGGAGACGGGTCAACAAAAATAGGGCCGATGCCCCATGTCGTTGACGTTCAATTGGTTGCGGTTGGAGGAGTCGCCGTAAGTGAAGCTGGGGTACTAGGATTCGAACCTAGACAAACTGATCCAGAGTCAGTTGTGCTACCGTTACACTATACCCCAAGAGCGAACTCATTTTAGCGACGCAGTCCGCGGCGAACAAGATGAAGGAGATTTGGGCCGGCAGCATGGTTCGCGGCGTGGCGGCGAGAGCGGACGCATCAAAACAAACGTGGGAGGGATGCGATCCCTCCCACGTTCGGCGAGTCACGGGTGTGCCAATCGGTTTAGAACAGCTGTTCGATCGGACGGCCGTTGCCGCCGGCGATGGCGAACGGGCGGCCGATGGCGTCGCGCACCTGCGTGGCAGGGTCGATGCCGAGGCCGCGATAAACGGTCGCGAAGACGTCGCCGACGCGGACTGGATTGTCGCGGACTTCCATGCCGTCGGCGTTCGTCGAGCCGTAGGCCTGACCGCCCTTGATCGCGCCGCCGCCGACGACCACCGACCAGCAACGCGCCCAGTGATCGCGGCCGTTGTTCTGGTTGATGCGTGGGGTACGGCCGAACTCGCCCATCCACACGAGGACGGTGTTGCGCCACAGGCCGCGATCGCTCAGGTCCTTGACCAGCGTGCCCATCGCGCGATCCAGGTTGGGCTGGAGCGTGGTGCGATGAGCGTTGAAGGTCTGGTTGTGCGTGTCCCAGCCGCCGAGGCTGATTTCAACCGCGGAGACGCCGGCTTCCACCAGCCGGCGAGCCACAACGGCCGAGCGGCCGAAGTTGTTGGCGCCCGTACCGGCGGCGCCGTACTCGGTCATCAAATTCGGGCTTTCGCTGGTGAGGTTGAAGACCTGGCCTTCGGACGAAGCGACCAGGCTGAACGCACGCTGGTAAACGTCGTTGTGGGCCTTCGACGCATCGGCGAAGCGATTGCGATTCGATTCGCTCAGGTGCGGCACGCGGCCCATGAGGAACGCATCTTCTTCGAGGTTCCACAGGCGGCGGCGACGCTGGATGCGCGCGGTCAATTCATCCGGCGATCCGGGAACGCCTTGCGGACGAATGTTCTGCGGCGGGCTGCCGGGATTTTGAATCGTGAACGGGGAATGCACCATGCCGAGGAAGCCGGGGCCCGTCGAACCGCCGCCGCCGACGGTGATGTAGTTGGGCAGCGAGATGTCGCGATAGCCGGCCAGCTTCGGAATCTGCTGGGCGGCGACGGCGCCGATGGCCGGGAACTGGATCGCCGGATTGGGCGTGTAAGAGCTATGCATCAGCTGCGTGCCGCGCGCGTGGTCGCCTTCGCTGGTGGTCAGCGAGCGGATGATGGCGAGCTTGTCCATCTGACGAGCGGTGACGGGCATGTGCTCGGAGATCCGGACGCCGCTGGCCGCGGTCGCGATGGGGCGGAATTCGCCGCCGGTGGCGGCGCCGGGCTTGAGGTCCCAGATGTCGATGGTAGCGGGGCCGCCGCCCATCCACATGATGATGACGCTCTTGTTCTGCCGTCGCAGTTCCTGGGCGTTGGCTTGGATGTTGCGGATGAATTCCAGTCCCGGAATGGCCAGAGCCGCAGTCCCCGCCACGTGTGTCAAAAAGTGCCGCCGATTCATGGGTTTACCTTTCCTAGGACAAGTTCCCGCCTAGACCCGCTGGCCCAGAAACAAAATTCGTTCTACCGCTCAAGGCGTGATTGGCAAGAGTCCACCCCAACTCTATTTGGATCATGCATTGAACTTTCGACGCCAAGCCGCCGGTGATGGTTCCAAAAAAACACCGCCGCCTAGCTCTTTTCCATTGGTGAAAGTGTACAAATGTTCAAATCAACAATGGATACACGCTCCGCTTGCCATATTTAACACTTATAGCCAATGGAGGTTCTGTTCGCAACGAAATAAAGAAAAAACACGGTCCAAACCTCAAGCTCCTTTGGGCTTGCGGTGCCGAATCCGCGCCGGATCGAGCCCCATCTTGCGGACGAGTTTGCAGGCACGCAACAAAAACGGGCGCGGACCGAAGTTCCCACCCGTGACGTGGAAACGTAGAATTTCCCCTTTCGTCAATCGCGCCAAAGGAGCGGCGCTATCGGAATGAATGGCCGCCGCGTTTCGGGTTGGCCGGGCCACAACTCGATCACGGCGAATTCACTGTTGAGGCGTACGTCGGCCGGCTTGAATGCGTCCCCACGGATTCCCAGGTGGGGGGCCAATTCAAGGGCCCGCTCGAATCGGTTGGGCGTGCCGGCGTAGGCGATCAGGGTCATCAGGCTGCCGTGCAAGCGGAAAGTCAGCCATTGCTGCTCGATCATCAGGTGAACCCATTCCGCTTCGATCGAGGCTCTCTCGGAATCGATCCTGGCCTTCACGGCTTTCCAGACTTGTCTCGGAATCGCCGCCGCCGCCAGGGCGACGCGTTTACCCTTGCTTTCCAGCCAAACTTTATGGCCCAGTTGGAGATGCTTGCGATCCACCACCTGAAGGTGCATCCTGGGGTCCTCCCGCGAGTACCATCCCCAATGGTAACCCGGCGGCGCATTTCGCAAAATCACGGGCATCGTGGGTGCCGCTTTCCCGGTAACGGTTCGTTGCGCGCGCGCTTGTTTTGCCACGGTCATAATCGATTCCTTAGGGCGCCGATGGTCGGAAACCGGCAAAACCCAGCAGCGTGGGGCGGAAAATGATCGTACTTGAAAACGGGCTTGCGTTCAAGACCCCAAAAGAAACGGAGGGACGGACGCGCCTACGCGGTCCGCGCGCCGGCGCGGCGGCGGCACGGGGCGGCAGGCGGCGCGGGAACCGGTCGGCGCCCCAGCTCCACGGCGGCAAACGTGGTCTTGCAGAAGTCGATGTCAGCCGCAGCGTCGCGGCACACCAACATCGGCATCACAACGGAGGAACTGTCGGGGATCGGTTTCACGTTGTTCATGATGGTGAGTCCTTCGGAGTCCTAGAACGCATCCGCCAGGAATGGAATTGGAGCAACAAAGGGGATATTGCAGGTATCCAAGCTCTACAATGTCCCCTTTTTTCTTTCCCTTCCTATTCATCGTGCGCTTTTTCGTGCAGTTGTTTCATCGCAAAGTGTGTAGCGATTGATTGCATTGCGTCAAGTCCCTTGCAAGTTAACCGGCACGTACTGATGCCAATTTGTACCGGCATCCGTTCGGCGTTTGGGAGCCGTTGAGCAAAATCCTGCAAATCAGCCTCACGGCGTTCTTTATCCACGTTGTCCGGGAACAGGTGAACCACAAACATGAACGATTGCAGATGGACGGCCCGCGTGACGCGAAAATAACCAAAACGTGTTCGGTATTTCAGATGACCGACACGATTTAGACGTGGTTCGTAGTTGGTCGCGCCGAGACCTTGTGAGCGCGCCCAGAATTGCTCTTGATCGGAAAGCGCTGTTGGCACGGCAAGTTGCACATGTACGACGACATGATCTGGGTGGTTTGCGCCTGATAGGACATATTCACGGCATTTCTTGAGGTGCTTCACGTCGCTTTTATGAATGCGTGCCGAATTGAAGCACAATTTGAGCAACCAACGAGCAAGCAGATGGTAGTCATAGTCAAAGGCGATCTGTTTGTCGGCCTCGACGATATGATGGAAGTACTGATCCCAGAGGTGACAAATGTAGCCGTCAAGTGATGAAAGCGATCCATTGTTGCATTCAGCGCAGACATCCTTGACCTGCGGTTCACCGTCAATCGTCTTGTTGATTCTGTCGAGGTAGAAGGTGTTTTTTTGGCCGAACAGGTTTTCGTTCGCGGCGTTTATGCGCTGATGGAGCGCAGCGGGCCAAAGGTGCTCTTTGGTCAGCTTGGGAAAGTCGCGGTCACAAAATGCGCATTTGGCCATCGTGATTTAGTTGCATAATGCCGGTACTGAACTACATGCGTTAGCGCGTCGGCTCCCAGACCGGTCGGGGTTCCGGCGGCCGCGGCGTCCCGGATTGCGCTAATCCGCCGCTCGCAACTCCGCCTGAAACTTCGCGAGCCGGCCTTTCAAGTGCAAGATCTCGACCGCAAGTAGGTGTTGCTCAATTACGGCCGTCGTAGCCTCAAACCCATCGACTTCTTCTTGGGGCAGCTTGAACAACTCTTCCGATTCATCCGACTCGAAATGGAAGTGGCGGAAGTGGCGGTGAAGAGCCATTTCCAGCAGAGGGAGAGAAACGGGCGTGCGGTAGATCGTGTGGCGCTCGATTTGAGGGTCTACCTCCTGTCGAAGCTCGCCGATCCGCCTGTGTACGTCGTCGCTGCGGCCGATTTTGTATGCGCCGAGAGAAGGACACCACATCAGGTAAACGCAACCTCGCTCGCGCCGGGGACGCGCTACAGCTGGGGTCCTCAGGCAGTGGCGCAGGAGCCTTATCTCCTCTTTCACCAACTCAACCCTCCGCTGTGGCCACTCGTGCTGGGCATCCTCGCATCGCCGTTCGTGGTCCTTGCGAATTCGTTCGCAGAGTTCATCGAGTCTCTTGTTCTCGGCACCGCTGAACCGAACCGGGTAACACGGGGGCAGAATTGCCGGGAAGATGTCCCATTCATCAGGCATTGCTCATCCCTCCATCACCGTCATGCCGGTCCCCCTCCCCGATCGGCTGCCTGCAAAGGCATCATACCTCGGAAAGCTGTGACGCCGGCCCCGTCTGCGGCAACGGCTGCTTCGGCAGGTCTGACTGTCGCGCGACCAGTTCGCCTCGGTGATGGTAGAGGACGGCCAAGAATTGGTCATCGTCGATGTCCCAGAGCGTTCGCCCGGTCTGGTCCTCGCCCAAAAACCCAAGGTGGGCGAGGAGTTGGCCGAGTCGTACATCGGGGGACAACTCGCATAACTCGGCCAGCACGGCCAAGGCCTCACGCTGTGTTGCGGGAATCATGGCAACAGGTCTCCAATCTTGGGGTCCGGCCCGAATGCCCGGCGCAGCCGGCCGATCAGGGATCCGCAGATTACGCCGATTTCGCAGATTGGAAGAATGCAATGGCAAGTCACCTTTCTTGCACGAGGTGACCTTGACCGTTCTCTCCATCTGCGAAATCTGTGAAATCTGCGGATCGATCGTTCTTGGTTGCTGCTCGGCCGCACTGGGAATGAACCGGGGCTCAGACAGGACGGCGGAAACCTGTGCGAATGATCGCCCCCGACCGGGGCGTGGCATCATCCTCACGTCGGCGCCGAATCGCGGTAGACCTGACACGTCGTCTCCGGAAGGTCCTGCCGGTAGTGGTACGCCGCACGCTTGACGAGCGTTTCGTCGGACTGGTTGGGCGCGATGTCGATCTCGCGCCGCACCGCCGGCAGCGCTTGGTCCGACGAACAACCGACCATCCCCGCCATTTTTCGCGCGAGCCGTTCTTCACGCGAATTTGTGTGAATCTTCGGCTTTGCTTGCCGCGGCAGCAGATACCAGGCAACCGTTGCGAGGGCAGCCGCGGGAATGATCCAGAACAGCCAAGGATTGGGATCGGGCATGGCGACCTCCAGGCCGACCGAGGGCGGGGGAATCGGGAAGAACCTCGATACTACCCTGAACCAGCCCGCGTAGCAAGCGCCGGCTTTGCTTGGCGCTTGCCAGCGACCGTTTCGTTCGGAGAGGGCCGGATTCTCCCAAAAGGGCTGGTGGAAAGCGGATTCCTCAACTCGTGTGCAGTTAATTAGTTGCGTTCAAGAGGCCAAATCGCAGTCAGAATTCATTCGGCGTTGTGGGTGTGTACCGAATGCAAATGAATGAATTCATGTCGGTCACGACGCAGCCCCCGTGCAGCGTCCAACACCATTGCGGCAGCCGCGGCGGTCCGCTCGGCACGACCACGGCAGGGACGGATCCGGAAGTTCGCCGCAACGCCTCGGCCGCGATCGTCTCTTGCAGCGCCAAGATGCCGCCCATATTCAAAATGATAATGGATGGAAAACGACCGACGCAATTCAGTTAGCCGGCGAGCAAGTGCGCCGGCTAACTGAACGAGCACCTAACCCGCGTTTCTCAGCAATAATGGTGAGCTGCGCGGTGTTGGAGGGCGGGTTTTCCAACCCGCCTTGGCCAGACGGGTTAGAAAACCCGTCCTCCCGTGGTGAAAAATGCGGGCTAACGATGCACTTCATGAACGTCAACAACCTGGACGAAACTGAAGCGTTCGGCCGACGGCTGGGGGCGGCGCTGTTTGCAGGGGCGGTCGTAGCGCTGGTGGGGCCGCTGGGGGCGGGCAAGACGCATTTGGTGCGCGCGATTGCCGAGGGATTGGCCATCGCCAATCCGGACATCGTCAGCAGCCCGACGTTCGTGCTCATCCAGGAATACGCGGCGCGGTTGCCGATCTACCACTTCGATGCGTATCGCCTGGCCCGCGCCGCCGACTTCGCGGAGTTGGGCGTCCACGAGTATTTCCAGGGCGACGGCGTGTGCCTCGTCGAATGGGCCGACAAGGTGCGCGAGGTGCTGCCGGCGGAGTATTTGGAGATTCGCATCGCTATCACCGGCGAGGAGTCGCGGCGTATTGAATTGATTGCCCACGGCGATCGTTACAAAGCTCTCATCGACACATTCCTGAAAAAGTCTTAACTTCCGGCCTCGCGCAAACCGATATTTCCTTCAAACTACGCCTTCTCGCCACCAACCCATAGCTTCCCCAAATTCCGCCGGCGTGGTTTCATTCACGGATGATCCGGCATGGTCCCTTCGCCAAAGGGTCAGGAAAACTCTCCTCGCCCCAAGCCGTGGTGGCGCGAGCCGGAAGTTCTCGGACTGATTCTGCTCGTCATCGGCGTCTATTTCCTGCGGGCGAGCGACGCCCCGTTGCGCGGCGAGGAAACGCGCTGGGCGCTGGTCGCCCAAGAAATGGTGCATTCGGGCGATTGGATTGTTCCCCGCCAACAGGATGAGCCGTTCCTCAACCGCCCACCCCTGCACTGCTGGCTGATCGCGGCGACGGGGCTCATGCGTGGGCACTGGGACACGTTGACGTTTCGGCTGCCGTCGCTGTTCGCCACGTTACTTTCGAGCTTGGTAGTTTACGGCTATGGGCGCGTCTTTCTGACACGCCTGGGCGCGTTCGCGGCAGCGGCGGCTCTGGTCACCATGGCGGAATTGCTGCAAACGTGCCGGCTTGCGGAGACCGATGCGCTTTTCATACCGCTGGTCGCCGCATCGCTGCTGGTCTGGCACTGGGGCTACCTGCGAAACTGGCCGGCGCCGTGGATGTGGATCTCGGGGTACAGCTTCATGGCCCTCGCCGCGCTGACCAAAGGGCCGCAAGCGCCGCTCTACTTCGCCGGATCGATCGGCGCCTATCTCCTCGTGATGGGCGAATGGCGCCGGCTGTTCAGCGTCGCGCATTTGCTGGGGATTCTCATGTCGGCGTTCATCATCGGCGCGTGGTTTGTTCCCCTGGCGATCCACCAGGGCTGGGCCGAAGCGTGCTTCATCTGGACGGGCCAAACCGCGCTGCGCATGCAGAGTTGGACGTTCGCCGAAGTCGGCCAACACATGGCACAGTTCCCGCTGGAGGTGCTCGGCTGCACGATGCCGTGGTCGCTATTGCTCGTTGCCTATCTGAGCCGGTCGTTCCGCGCTGCGCTGGGGAACGCACGACCCGCCGTGGTATTCCTGGGCGTGTGCCTGGCCGTTTCCTTCCCGACCTGCTGGATTCCGCCGGGCGCCCGCTCGCGCTATCTGGCGCCGATGTACCCGTGCCTGGCGTTGCTCGTCGGCCTGGTGATCCAGCGTTGCGCGGCGGGCGCGCTGCCGGCCCGGTTGCAGATCGCGTGGAAATGGGGCGTTGATCTTTTGACTTCGGTGATGATGCTCGGCGCGTTGATTTTGGCCGGCGTCTCGCTCGTGGGACTCGGACCGACCCAATCGCCCTGGGCTGAGCCGCCGCTGCTCGCATCGTTGTACGCCGGCGCGGCGTTGGTCCTCGCGTGCTTGACCTTCCGTACCCGGCGAGGGGGCGATGAGGCACGGCTGCGCTGGGGAGTGATCGCCGTCGCTTGCTTCATGGGGCTGGTCGTCAGCAATGTCGTCACGGATTTTCATGTCCGCACCAGCCCGGACACCGCTGCCGATGTCGCCCATGTTCAGGAACAATTGCCCGGCGGCGTCCCCTTGGTGAGCTTCGAACAGATTCATCATCGATTCGCTTTCTACTACGGAAAGTCGATTGGGCAGACGGCCTGGCCGAAGTCCGAGCGTGATTTGGACGAAAACCTGACCTACTTCTGCTTTGACGCCCCACCGGCGGTGCGCGAGGCGATCCCGTTCGCGTGGGAAGAAGTGGCGGTCATATCCATGGACCGCAAACGCCGGGCGGACCCAAAGGAAGTCGTGGTCATCGGCCGGCGGGTACGAGAGCCCGAAGCGCAAGCGAGGGATTCTGACGGCCCTCGCTTGCGCGTCGGGCTCACCTCGCGTTGATCATTTCCGGAAAAACGTCTGTCGCGTCCGATCCGCCTGCACGCGCACCATCGTGTTGCCGTCCTTGGCGAGGCGATCGACCTGCTCGTAGACAAGCTGCAAGTCAGCCGAGACTGACGGAGCGGCGGCGCCATCCTGTTTCTTGTGCCATTCGGCGACCGCGGCGAGAGCGCTGTAAACCGTGCGCTGGGCGTCTTCCTCTTGCGGCATGATTTGGCCGTTCTTGAGCATCACAAAGTTCCGCTGTTGCCGCTGCTCGTCGAGCATCTCCCGGATCAGCGGCCAGGGAGTGCTTGGGCTGCCGCGGCGTGCGAGAGCAGCGGCGGCGTTATAGCGAATCTCCCAGCCCGGAGCGCTGGGCAATTGTTCGCCGAGCCGAACCACGAGCGGCCAACCGAGCGCTGCGGGAAACGGCGCGATGGTGACGCATGCCGGCACCAGGAGCGGTTGGCGGTGCGGCGTGCTCTTGTCGGGCGTTTCGGCGCCGCGCAGCACGATCAGCAGCACGACGACGACCAGGGCCGTCATGCCGCCGAGCAGCAGCAGGCCGCGCTGCACCAGACCCGAATCTTGTTGCTGCGTTTGGGTCATCCTCGTGTTTTCTCGTGGGGCAGACATTCCTGTCTGCCGTTGTCGGCAGACAGGAATGTCTGCCCCACGTCAGTCCTTTTCCTCGATGCGGATCAGGGTGCCGAAGCCGTCGTCGCGCGCCAGGCTCAAGAGGGTCGGCTCCGCGAGTTCGCCGTCCCAGAAATTGAAGGCATAGGCCAGTTGCAGGCGCAAAAAGCGATCCTGCGTCTTGGCGCATTGAGCGAAGGCGCGATCGACGTACACCAATCCCGGCGCGTCCTTCGCCACAGCGCTCTTGTCAAGATGGTAAAGAGCGTTTAGCGCCCAGCTTTTGCGCTGCGAGTTCGTGCCGCTTATTTCTTGTTTCAAATCGCCCTGGATCTTCGCTTGCTGATCGCTGGTCAATTCCTTGGCAAGAACCTGTAACTGCGCTCCGAGGTTGGACAGGGCCCAGATCGCTCGGCGGCGGCGCATGGTGTTGCCTTTGACATCCGCAGCGCTTTCGCGATTGATGATCTCGCACAGCAGCGGCACGCCCACCGGCGCGTAGAAATCGCCCAGTGCCGATGTTAGATATTCCACAAAATCACGCTGCGGCGCCAACTTCCGCCACGCTTTGTCCTGCTCGGCCTGCGGCAGCGGGGCAATCTTCGTCGCCAACGCCTTTTCCTGGTCGTCAAGTTCGTCGATTGCCTTGCGCAGACGCTCGGCCAATGCGAGGGCAAAGCTCACGTCGGCTTTGAGGAGTTTGCTTTCGGGCCGCTTGATGTGCTGGGCCAGGTCGCTGGCGCCGCGCCAGCGGATATCCGCGTTGTCGCTGTCCAGCTTGCTCAGAAAGGTCTGCGGTGTGTTGCCGCCGATGAACAGATAGTTGATGCCGAGGATAATCAGCACCGCCACCAGCACGATCATGCCGGGAACCAGGAAAAGCTGCGCGATGAAGCGTCCGGACGGAGGCGTCACCGGCGGCAAGCCGGGCGGCGCTGGACTGTCGGTCCGTTGATCGCTTTGGGTCATGACACGCAGTTCTCGGCGCCGTGCTTGCGTTGAGCGCAACCAGGATCGCCAGCAATCGCAAAGGCGCAAGCGACGGATGGCGCTAACCTTCCCCAGCATTTTTAGTAAATCAATCGATGGCAACCAGTGAACATCACGAGCCCGCGTGTGCCATGACCCTGACGCTGGAACAATACGCTGCCTTTCTCGACACACGCGCTGTGTCCTGGCCCGCGCCGCCGACCGTGCAGACGCCCAAAGCCAAAGCCCACCTCGTCGCCTTGCCGGAGATTCGCCTGGTAACCTGGAACATCTACGGCACGCTCTTGTCAATTGTTTCCGGCAACCTGTTTTTCCAGCACCCGCAGAAGTTCATCATGGACCTGGCCCTCGACAAGACCGTTGGCGAATTCAAGATGTGGGGGTCGATGACGCGCAAGCCCGGCCAACCGTCCGAGTACATGGCCGAGATCTACAAGCGCGTGCTGGACGAGCAGCTCCTGGCCCCATCGCCGGGCGAGAAACATCCGGAGATTCTCGCCGAACGGGTATGGGAAGGCATCCTCAAGAAGCTGTTCCAAAAGGAATACAAGTTCGACGCCGGCTTTTACGGCTCGCTCAATGAATATGCCAAGAAGGTGGCCTTCTTCTTTCACGCCAGCTTGCAAGGAACGGCGGCCTACGAAGGCGCCGCCCGCGCCCTGGAGCACATCCAATCGTGCGGAATCCCGCAAGGGCTGATCGCCGACTCCCAGTGCTTCACCCTCGTGCAGCTTCAGCGCGGCCTGGCGGCACAGTCCGCCGTGCGTGTCGACGATGTCATCGACAAGAATTTGCGGGCCCTGTCCTGCGAGGTGGGCGGCCGCAAGCCGTCCGACCGGTTGTTCAAGCACCTGTTGCAAGCTGCGGCCCAGCAAGGGATTTTGCCGGCGCAGGTCTTGCACATCGGCTCGCGGATCGTAGAAGATATTGCACCGGCGCGCCGCTGCGGCATGCGGACTGCGCTTTTTGCCGGCGACGCCGAATCGCTGTCGGCAACCACCAAGCAGCTCAAAGCCCCCACGACCCGGCCCGATGTGTTGCTGACCGATTTGGCGCAGGTGACCGAGTTGATCGCTCCGCCATGAACCGCCGCTTCACGGTAGAACGGGTTTCCTAACCCGTCCGGCTACGACGGGTTAGGAAACCCGTCCTACGACGCGGCTTGGCGTCGGAAGAGCCACTCGATGTCGCTAAGCCGCAAGCGGCAATTCCAGGTAGGCGCATGCCACCCAAAGCTCATTTCGATCTGGCGACTCTCCAACCGGGACGAGTCCTTGCCGACAAGGAGGCGATTCGCAAGGTCTTGCCGCAGCGTTTGGAAATGGAACAGCTCGACGCCATCCTCCATCTCGATCCCGCGGCGGCCTTGGTCGTCGGGCACAAAGACGTTCGCGCCGATGAATTCTGGGTGCGCGGCCACATGCCAGGCTATCCGCTGTTGCCGGGCGTGCTGATGTGCGAGGCGGCCGCCCAACTGGTCAGCTACTTCGTCATCAAACAGCATTTGATGGCCGGCGATTTCCTGGGCTTCGGCGGCATGGAGAATGTGCGCTTCCGCAGTCCGGTCCGTCCGGGCGACCGGCTGGTGCTCATCGGCAAAGCCATCAAAGTCAATCGTCGGCAGACCACGTTCAACGTGCAAGGCTTCGTCGGCGACACCATGGTCTTCGAAGGCGACATCATCGGCGTCCCCTTGCAACGCAGCAAGCCGGAGGCATAGCTTGGCGCGTGTACGCCGCTGGCCCATCGAGGCGCTCGCCCCTTACCTCGTCGAGGCGCCGCACCCGCGCTCGCCGCGCTGGCGCGCGCTGATGCAGACGCCGCGCCCGCTTGATTGGCCCACGTTGTTCGGCAACCAGCGCCCGGTGGAGATCGAAGTCGGCTTCGGCAAAGGCAGGTTCCTCGTCCATGCCGGTTCGGCCCGGCCGGAAGTCAACTTCCTTGGCATCGAAATCGAGCGCCCCTACGTCCTGTTGACGGCGGCCCGCTTGGCGAAAGAGCGCGTCGGCAATGTGCGCCTGGCTTGCACCGACGCCCGCTGGCTTTTGAAGGAATGTGTTGCGGGCGCATCGGTCCAGGCGTTGCACGTTTACTTTCCTGACCCGTGGTGGAAACACCGGCATCAAAAGCGCAAGCTGCTGACGCCTGAGTTTGCGATGCAATGCGCTCGCGTCCTGGTGCCGGGTGGGAAACTGCACTTCGTCACCGATGTCTCGGCATACTTCGACGAAACCTGCGCGCTGCTGGCGCAGCAGAACCTGCTCAAGCGCGTGGACCAGATTGGCAATGCGACTGGCGGCGACGCGCTCCTGACACATTTCGAACGGAAGTATCGCGCTGAAGGGCGCGCCATTCATCGGGCACGGTTTGTGAAGTAGGGTGCGTGAAACGCACCACGCGGCGACATGCAACGGTGCGTTGCACGCACCCTACGGATCCAAGGGCAGCCAATCGACGATGTCGAAACGCGCGTGCGGCGAAGCGGTCGGAGCGGACGCCACCGCTTCATACGCGGCACGGCATGGCTTGAGCAGCTTCTGCAGGTCGGCGGCCGTCAAACAGCCCTGCTCGCACAGAAACATCAGATCGGACTGGCCCGGCACGCGCACGTGATTGATGTCCGGAAACGCCTGGCCGACCGCATCGGCGACCGACCGGCCGGCGGGACTGGCCGGCACCAAAAGAAACGTGTGCAGCTTCTTGTCGAGCTTGCCGGCAATCAGCGGCTTGGCGCGTTCCACGTATTCCTGCGCCTGGGCTTGCAGTTCCTCGGGCGCGGGCGCCGGGCCGTTGGCCGTCAATTCCGCGCCGAGAATCTGCGCCACATCCATGATCGGCAGATGCGCGCCGAGGATGACGCTGGTTTCGCGTAAGAGCGGCATGGCGAGTTGGCGGATCAAGTCGCCGCTGTTGATGCAGGCCGCCCGCAGACCGCCGCGCGCGCTGAGCACGCGCTCGTTCAATTCCTTGTCAAGCAGGAGCCATTGTTCGGCTTGCAGAGTCTGCAGGAAGCGCAAAGCCGCACGTTCGAGGTCGTCTTCGCCATCGGGCAGGACGACGCGGGCGGTCGCGGACTGGCGAATCACATCCCAGAAAGCGTCGGGCGTCGGGATCGGCGACCGCGTCATGGTCTGGTCGCTGCCGGGGCGCGTGCCGGTCAAGTCTTCCATCTCATCGGCCGGATTGGTGTCGAGGTTCTCCATGAGATGGCGCAAGCGCTGCCGGCAGAAGCCGAGGTCGCGGCCATGGTCGGCGAGCTTGCCGGCCAGGGCGGCGTAGCTGTTCTTGACGGCGGCGAGCACTTCCTCGGTGAGGCGTTGGCGGGCGAATTGGGCCAGGCAATCGATGAAGTGCCGCAATTGCCTCAGTTTCGAGCGCCCCCCAAACAAGCGAAAGCCTCCGGAGCCGCGGGCGCATTCCACCAGGGCGGCCTCGACTTGTTTCCACGTTGCCGCGCTCTTGGACGCATGTTGCCCGAGCTGCGCGACCAGGCTGTCCGCAATCTTGAGACAGTGCTTTTGGACCATTTCGAGCGCCGTTTCGGCAGCGGCGACGCGGCTGCCCGGATTCTCCATCATGCCGAACGAATCTTTGGCCAGGTACTGATCCCATTCCTCCGCGACTTTCAGGGCAGCGACGCTCAGCGCCCGCGTCAGACGCGTCTTGCGCCAATCGCCCACGTCGGATTCGCCTTCGCCGCTGCCCAGCCAATCCTTGACGCGCGCGACCGCTTGCCGCGCCCAGTTGGCCGCGTCTTCCTGCGCCACGGGCTGGGCGACTTGCTCTTCGAGCTTGGCCAGCACGCCGGCCAGCACTTCGCCGGGCGTGCTTCCCTGGTCGGTAGGCGTGCCCGCTTGCACGGCGCGTTCGATGCGCTTGGCCATCGCCTCCGGCAGAAAATCGGGCTGCTTGGCGACCTTGGCGATGTAGGCCTGAATCTCGGCAAGTTCCTTTTCGTTCAAGGCGGCCGGGCCGGTGGCGACCCATTGTTCGATCAGCCGCTTGCACGCCTGCCGAGCGGCGACGTGCAACAGCAGCCCGCGCGGAAACCAGACCGCAAATGTGCCGAAGCTGCGCAAGGACGCCGGCATTAGTCCAGGCGGCGGACCAGAATCACTGGGCGCGTCGTCGTGGCGCACGTGGTCCAGGCGCAAGCCGAGCGGCGTCGTCAACTCATGGAACAAGTAGTTGCCCAGGTGGGCAATCGACTCTTCCAGCGCTTGCGGGCTGCGATGGGCCAAGGGCAACAAGTAAATGTTGTGGAACGGCGGGCCATTGTCGATGATCCGCTGGCCGTCCGGACCATACTGGGCCGCGAATGGAATGGTGGGATCGCTGTAGTGATTCAGCTCGGTGAGCGTGGCGTAGACATTGGCAAGTTCCTGCTTGGGCGTCGCCGGATCGTTGGTGGCGCCGCACGAGAGGAACGCCTGCACCGGTGCATCGGGATGGCGCAGATGTGCCAGCAGCCGGCGAATGCCGTAACCCAGGTCGGGCAGAAAGCCGCTGCTGCCGCCGCCGGCCGCGGCGATGATGTAAATGCGCGGCGTGTTGTCGCGCAAGGCCAGCCCGGTCTGCGTGACCGTGTGGTACATCGTATCGGGACTGGTGACTTCCTGAATCTCGCGGCGCAACCGGGCCAGAAGCCGCTGTTGATTCTCCGCAAACGCCAGCCGGCCCAGCGCCCGCGAGCCTTGCGTCTGCAACGAGCGCGGCATGGCGTACAACCTCTCGCGCGGCAGCCATTCGTTTAAGTGTTCCAGGCTGCGGCGGCGATAGGTGCCGATGGGCTGCAGCGGCAACGGCTGAAACTCGCCGCGCGCCAGCGCCACTTGCGGCGCCCCGCGCACCGCCAGGTTGGCCGCTTCTGGATCCACGTCGATGCACACAAACCGCACCAAGGGCAGCTTGCTCAAATCGCCGAATCGGTCCAAGAAGCGGCAACGCAATTCCAACAGCGCTTTGCGTCCAAAAGCGCCCAGGCCGATGATGATCGTCGGCCGCAACGCTCCGGTCTCGGGCTGCGGCACGGTGACGCCGAGGTCGGAAACCTCGATTTGTTGGTCGTCGTCGCTGGACAGATCGAGCTTGATGGAGGGTGCCGGCATGGGGACGCCGAAATCGACGCTCTCGGAACCGTCGAGATCGAAGTCTTCCATCGAATCGGCGAGCGACTTGGGCCGAAGCATCGCGCCGGTCAGTGCGGCCTTCCTCTTGAACGGCGTGCCTTCCTCGGCACGCTGGGCTGGCCGGGACTTGTAGAGCGTCCCGATGAATTGCATGCAGCTGGCAAAACGCTTTTCCGGATCTTTCGCGAGCGCCCGCGCCATGATGGCCCGATCGGCTTCCGGCAGCGAGCGCAGATCGGGATCTTCCTTCATGTGCATGTGGGCCATTTGCCGCACGTTCTTGGCCTGAAACGGGCGATGGCCGGTCAGCAATTCCTGATACACGATCGCCAGGCTGTATTGGTCGCTATGGCACGAAATCTTGCCGATGAATGTTTCCGGCGCGGCATACAGAGGCGTGACGCCGCCGAGCAGCCCCGACCCGCTCTGCCGTTCCAAATGCTTGACCAGCCCGAAATCCGCCACTTTGACGCGCTCGCCGATCACGAACAGGTTGCGCGGCTTGACATCCAGATGCTGCAAATTGTGCTTATCGTTCATGTAGTCGAGAGCTTCGGCGGCATCGCGCAGATAGCACAGCAAATTATCGCGTGGAATGCCGATCATGCCGGCCGCCTGGCATTCGACGAATAAATCGTGCAGCGTCTGCTCGGCCAGCTCCATGACGATGCACAACTCGCCGTCGACCACTTCGATGCGATCGAGCGAGCAGACGAACGGATGGCGCACTTCCTTGATGCGATTGAGCGACTTCATTTCCTGTTCGGCGCGGACGCACTCGACGTCGAGAGAATTGAGATTGCCGTAGACGATCTTGATGGCTTTGGTGAGACCGCCGGGGGCTTCGCATTTCCAGACTTCGCCGAAGCCGCCGCTGCCCAAGGGTTCGATCAGGCGATAGCCCGGGATCGGCTCGGCGTTCGGCTCCCGAATCCAGCTCATGGTGAAATCCTGAGTGAGATCCCCGCGTCGACCGAAGTTGGCCGACGCGCAAAGGGGAGCGGACGGCAGCCCCGCGATACGTGCCTTTCCCGCTTTTCGGGAGAGAATCCGCACAAGCCTAGGTCAGAGGGGGGCGGTTGTCCAATCAGGCAGTCGAATTGGCGTCGATGAACCTTGCCGAGTCGCGTGGTGCGGCCGACGAACCTGTTCATGTGTTCAAATTGAGTCTTCCGGCTTGCGAATCAGCAGCCGCGTCTGCTGGCGCAGCCGTTCGACCAACACGTAAAAGACGGGCACCAACACCAGCGTAATCAGCGTCGAAAGCAGGATGCCGCCGATGATGGCGCGGGCCATGGGGGCGCGCGTTTCGGCGCCGGGGCCCCAGCCGATCGACGCGGGGATGGCGCCGGCGATGGTGGCAACCGACGTCATCAAGATGGGTCGCAGCCGGATTGGGCACGCTTTGAGCACTGCTTCGCGGATGCCCAGGCCTTCTTCGCGCAGCTGGTTGGTGTAATCGACGAGAATGATCGAGTTCTTCTTCACGAGCCCCATCAGCAGAATCAGGCCGATCATGCTCATCATGTTGAGCGTGTCGCCGGTGAGCCACAGCGTGACCAGGGCACCGGTTACCGCGAACGGCATCGCCAGGATCACGGTCAGCGGATGGACGAACGAGTTGAACTGCACGCCGAGGATCATGTAGGCGATGATGATGCCGAAAACGAGGGCGAAGACGAGGCTATCGATGGTCTCGCGCATCGCCTGGGCGTTGCCGAGTTCGACGACGCGGAACTCGGTGCTGCCGTGGTGCCCGCCGTCGCCGCCACCTCCCCCTGCCCCCCCTTGCGAAGGGGGGGATGGGGGGGTGGCCTTGACCTTGGCGCTCATCTCATGAGCGATGGCAAGGCACTTTTGGATCGCCTCGCCCTGAGAGATCCCTTGCGACGGCCCGGCGGTGATCTGAATCTTGCGTTGGTGGTTGTAGCGGTTAATGACCGGCAACGTGGACACCGTCTCGATGCTGGCCACGTCGCCGAGCGGCACGAGCCGGTTGTCGCCGGAGCGCAACAGCAGCGGTTCAAGCTGGCTGGGACTCGCGCGCTGTTGAAGTTGCAGCCGCATGCGCACGTCGTAGCGGCGGCCGCCTTCGGTGTACTTGGCGATGCGTTGGCCGCCGACGTGCAGGCTGAGGCTGTTCGCGAGATGCGCCATCGTCATGTTCACCATCGCCAGCTTGTCGCGGTTGGGCAGGATGCGCACCTCCGGCATGCCCGGGCGGTAGTCCGAGTCGATATCGACGAACAGGCCGCTCGCGCTCATTTTGTCCATGATGAGCTGCGCCAGCCGCGGCAAGCGGTTCCAATCCCCCTGAATCGCGATGTCCACCGGATCGCCGCGCTGGGCCGTGAAGCCTTCCGTAGATTGGTCGCGCAGCACGACACGGACGTCGGCAACCTTGTCGAGCCCGACGCGCACATCGTGCATCACCTGCTGCTGTGACTTGCCGCGCTCATCCTTGGGCACGAGCTGGACGAAAATATCCGCCTCGTTAATGAGCTGGCCGGGCTCGGTGGCCACGGTCGTCAAAAAGCTCGCCACCTCCGGCATGCTCTGCAGCTTGCGTTCGCATTCCTGCAAGCGATTGTCGATGTAATCGATGCTCGACCCGACCGGGCAGACGATGTGGGCAACGAATCGGCTCTGGTCCTCGCTCGGCGTAAGCTCCATGCCCAACAGGTCGAAGTAAATGAACACGAACGCAATCGCCATCAAACCGCCGCCCAGCCCCAGCACGACACCCCAATAGCGCAGCGACCAGTCGAGCAAGTGCGCATAGCCGTGCGTTATTTTTTCGAGCGTCCATTCGGTGGGCCGCAGCAGGCACGGCTCCAATACCCAGCGGTCGAGAGCCCAATACCCTTGATTGCCGAATTTGACCAGCAGGGCGCCGAGTACGAATTCGCCCACGCAAACGCCGGCCCACCACCCCGGCGACGTGACGAGTGCCTTCGGTCCTGGAAGATCGAGAACAATGCCGGCCAGTGATGCCGGCCACCAGCCGTACGCAGCGACCTCCGGAGCGACGATGCCGACGAGTCGCACCGTGCTGCCGACCAATGCGACCAGGATGCCAACAGCGGCGGCAAGCGGCAGTCCGAACGAGCGCGGCCGTTTCGGCACACGCTGGTGCAAACTCAGGAAGAAGGCGCACAGCATCGGCGTCAGCGTCAACGCGCACAACAGCGACAAGAACACGGCGACGCTGACCGTCACGCCGAACTGGAAGAAGAACTTGCCGATCGTCCCCTTCATGAACGCCACCGGCAGAAAGATCGCCATAATCGAGAGCGTCGCGGCCAGAGCGGCGAAGGTGATCTCGCGGGCGCCGATCAGGGCCGATTCGCGCTTCGGCTTGCCCATCTCGCGATGGCGGTAAATGTTCTCCAGCACCAGAATCGCGTCGTCCACCACCACGCCGACCGACAGCGACAGGCCCAAGAGCGTCATCAGGTTGATCGTGAACGGCTCCAAGCCGAACAAGGCGACGCCGTATTTGAGCACGAAGAAGGTGCCGACTAGCGACGTCGGAATCGACAGACAGATATTGATCGTGGTGCCGATCGAGCCGAGGAAAAGGAAGCAAACGCCGGCGGTGAGCACGATGCCGAGGAACAGCGTCAGCTTCAGCTCATCGACGTTTTCGCGGACAAAGATCGAGTAATCGACCGGGACGTGCAGCTCGACCCCGGCGGGCAGCATCTTTTGCAGGCGTGGCAATTCCTTCTTGACGTTCTCGCAGACGGCAACGAGATTGCCGCCGATCGCTTTGCGCACGCCGACGGCGATGGTTGGCATGCGCGAATAGCGTGCGAAGCTGCGACGATCCTCGGTGCCGTCCTCGCTGACCGCGACATCTTTCAAATACACCTGCTGGTTGTTTTTCTGCGTGATGAGGATCTTATTCAGCTCGCGCATCGAATACGCCTCGCCCATCGTCCGCAGGTTCGACTCGGTCAGCTTGCTCTGAATGTAACCCGCCGGCATCTCGGTGTGCTGCTTCTGCACCGCCTGGGCAAGGTCCTCTGCCGACAGGTTGTAAGAGCCGAGCTTGAAGGCGTCGTGGTGGATGCGGATGTTGCGCGATTGCAAACCGCCGAACTGCACGCCGCCCACTTCGGCGATGGCCGCGAGCTGCTGCTTGAATTCCTTCTCCGCAAAATCGCTGATCTGCCTGAGCGGCAAGGGCCGCACGCCCGGCTTGTTCGACGCCGACAGCGTCAGCCACATCACCGGCAGGTTGTTCGGGTTGACCTTGGAAATCACCGGCGGATCGATGTCGAGCGGCAACTTGCGCCGCGCAGCGGCCACGGCGTTCTGCACGTCCTGCATGGCCGCGTCGATGTTCCGCGAAAGTTGAAAGTAGACCGTGACAATACTGGTCCCTTCCAGGCTGCGCGACATGAGATAGTTGACGCCTTCGACACCCGCCACCGCGTCCTCGACCACGTCGGTTACGTCGCCGTCCATAATGTCCGGCGGCGCCCCTTCGCGCGTGATGGCGATCGAGACGACCGGGAAGTCAATCTCCGGAAACTGGCTGACCCCCATATCGCGATAACCGAGATAGCCAAACACGATCATGGCGGCCGAGAGCATGACCGCGAAGACAGGGTTTTTGATGCTGAGGTCGGAAAGGCTCATGGGTTTTGTGCTCCCCACGGCCTTGGTTCATGAGAACGGGGGGTGCCGTGGGACGGGTTTCCTAACCCGTCCGGTCAGGACGGGTTAGGAAACCCGTCCCACGATGGTGAGAAATGTAGTTTAGCAAGCGGCGCGAACAAGGGGAAGGGAGTGGACCATTAGGTAGTGGGTCAGTTTGTGGTGCGGGCGTCTCGCCTGCACCGATGCAGGCGAGACGCCCGCACCACAACACAGCAAACTGACCCACTACCGACCATTAGACTACGCAAGCCAGCATTTCTCACCAAATAATAGAAGGCGGCGCGTTGTCGGAGGGCGGGTTTTCCAACCCGCCATCGTCAGACGGGGCACGGTTCAAAACCGGGTAACCAGCATGTGTGTGGAGTATCGTGGCATTGTGGCCCAGTCGGGCGTGGTTCAAAAACGCTGAATGAAGGGTGCCAAACGACAGGGCCACTTGGCCCTGTTGGCCCTGTCGACCTGTACGTTCGCAAGTTCAATAATAAATTGCAGTTACGACACAGGAAAGGTGCGACAGGGCCACAATGCCACTTTTGTCGCGCGCGCGCATGATTGTGACCCGATTTTGAACCACGCCCGACAAGGCCACAATGCACGATACTCCACACACACAGGTTTGTTACCCAGTTTTGAACCATGCCGGCCAAGCGGCGTTTGAGTTGGCCGCGACGGTGGCGGTTTGGCCGCCACGTCGCCCTCCCGCTCCGCTGTTGTCTTGCCGCGCAGAATCGCCCATGATCCGTTGATTTCGCTGCCCACGGAATTGCACCTACGGATTATCACCTGATTCCTGTCAACCAATATCAGCCAAATCCCTGATCCTTGCCGCTCCGGCTTTGCCGAAAACGCTAATTCTGACGACTTTTCTTGCCAAATGAGGATTTTGTGAACTACGGTTGACGTGCCGGACGCCGCCATTGGGTCCGGTACGACTCGCGTTCTTCCCCTTGCTGAAATCCCCCGCCCGTTTCCCTGCGCTCGGTCCCCCGCAAACGCAGCGGTCAAGGCAGACGCCGCAGCGCGGACTACCCGTTCTTCAGGGGTCCATGTCCATGACGGCAATTGCGCCGCAAGCGCCCGAAGCCGCTACGCCGGTCACCGATCTGGCGCTGCTGCGCTGTTTTCGCAGCGGTCAGGGCGATGGCGCCACTCAGCTGTACCTCCGCTACGCCGATCGCTTGCGTGGTTTGGCCAAGGCCAAGATTTCCCCCGATCTGATTCGCCATCTGGACGTGGACGACCTCGTCCAATCGGTCTTTCGCCGCTTCTTCCAGGCGGCCCAGGAGGGCGATTACGATTCGCCCACCGGCGCCGATTTCTGGAAGCTGCTGATGGTCATGGCTCTGAATCGCATTCGCACCGAGATTACTTCGCACCGCACCGCCAAGCGTGATCCACGCCGGCAAAATCCAATCGAATCGGCAGCCGCGCCATGGCAATTTCGTCCCAGCGACGGCGTCCAGGATGCCGGCTTGTTGGAGGTGGTGCTGCGTGATGCGCTCCACCGTCTGCCCGAACCCATGCAACAGGTGATTCTGCTGCGCATGGAAGGGCACGAAGTGGCCCAGATCGCACAAGACACCGGACGCTCCAAGCGCGCGGTGGAACGAATCTTGCAGGATGCCCGCAAAAACTTGAAAGTCCTCCTTGGTGAGCAACCCAACCATGCCGACGAAAATGCCCTCGCGTAGCTGTCCGGAGAGCCAACGCCACTATGCCGATGGCGCCGATGGCGCCGATTGCCGGCCGGCCGTCGCAACCTCGTCGCAGGCCGCGGCGGCCCAGGCATGCGCGCTGCTGCCGCCGACCGCCCTCGTCGATGCACACGCCGACATGGCGCCGGTTTCGATGCTGATCGACCAGTTGCGCAAGCGGCCGCGGCTCGGGGACGCCTCCGACGCTTCGCTCGGCGCCGCCTTCCACGTGCCGGATGAAGCAAATCAGATCTTCCACGACCTGCAGGACTCGGATCCCGCCGCCGCGCAGCGAATGACCCATGCCACCGGCATAATGCCTGAGGCGGGCAGCACGTTTCTCGGCTTTCGTTTGCTCGATGAGCTGGGCCGCGGCGCGTTTGGCCGGGTTTTCCTGGCGCAACAAGGCGAATTGGCGGACCGGATGGTGGCGCTCAAGGTTTCCGCGGATTTGCCGGGCGAGTCGCAGACGCTGGCGCAGCTTCAGCACACGAATATCGTCCCGATTTACTCGGTTCATCAAGCACCGCCGTTCCATGCGGTCTGCATGCCGTATTTCGGCCCGGTGACGCTGGCCGACCTGCTGCGCGACTTGCACGAACGCCAAACCCTGCCGGTCTCGGGCGACCACATTGTCAGCACGCTCAACCATCGCAAGAGCCTCACACAGTCGGTGTTGTCGCCGGCAAAGACTCCCGAAGTCGCCGCGACTTCGGGAGTCTTGCCCAGCCCCATTTCGGCACCGACGAGCGAACCAACGACTACCCAGCGTGCGCCGGCGGCTGCCGGGCATACCACGGAGATCCTGGATCGGCTGAACCACTGCAGCTATGTGGACGCCATCCTGTTTCTCGCCGCCCGCCTCGCCGATGGTCTGGCCCACGCCCACGACCGCGGCATCTTCCACCGCGACTTGAAGCCCGCCAACATCCTGTTGACCGACGACGGCCAGCCCATGCTGCTCGATTTCAACCTTTCGCAAGACAGCAAGCTTCCACAAACGCCATCGGCAGCACGCGTCGGCGGCACGCTCCCCTACATGGCGCCGGAGCACCTCGAAGCGTTTCAGGGCGAGAAACGCCATCCGGTGGACGGCCGCAGCGATCTCTATTCGCTCGGCCTGATCCTGTTCGAATTGTTGACCGGCCAACATCCATTTGCCGTCGGCCACGGGCCGATTCGCAAGCTGCTGCCGGTGATGATCGCCCAGCGGCGCGAGCGTGCCCCGTTGCTGCGTCAATTCAACCGGGCCATTTCCCCCGCGGTGGAATCGATCGTGCGCCACTGTCTGGAGCCGGACCCGGCGCGGCGTTATCAATCCGGACACGAGTTGCGCGAAGATCTGGAGAGACAACTCGCGCATCTGCCGCTCAAGCACGCTCCCGAGCCGGCGTTGCGCGAGCGCGCCGTCAAGTGGACGCGCCGGCATCCACGCCTGGCGTCGATCACAACGGTGGCCGCGGCGGCCGCGGTGCTGCTGGCGCTCTTGACCGCGGCGTTTGTCGTCCGCGGCCAGCGCCTCAAACAATTCCAGGCTGTCGAAACCCTCAACGGCTTCGAAAACGAGATCAAGACCGCTCAGTTCCTTCTCTATGACCGCAACGCCGACACCCAGCAACTGGAGGACGGCGTCGCCCAATGCCAGGCAGCCTTGAAACGCTACGAACTGCTGGACAATCCGCGCTGGCACGAGTTGCCGGCCGTCGCTTCGTTGCCGCGGCCAGAGCGGGAGCGCTTGGACAACAACCTCGGCGAGGCGCTGTTCGTCATGGCCCGAGCGACGCAGGTGCAAGCGGGCGCCTTGGCCGACGAAACGAGCCGAGCGTCGCGCACGCAATTCGCCCTGCATCTCAATGAACTGGCGGAAACGTGTTACGGCAGCGAACGGTCCCCGCGGGCGCTTTGGGAACAGCGTGCCGATTTCACGCGGCTCTTGGGCAAGCAGCAGGAGAGCGACGACCTGCGCCGGCGCGCCGAGCAGACTCCCCTGAAGGGCGATCGCGATTACTACTTGCTCGGGCACAAGCACGCTCTGGAAGGCAATTTCCGCAAGGCCCTGCCGCTGCTCGAACAGGCCACGCGCCAGGATCCGCAGAACTTCGCCGCCTGGTTCGTTCGCGGCAATTGCCACTATGAGCTGCTTCAAGACGCCCAGGCCATCGGCTGTTTTCACGCCTGCATCGCGCTGCGGCCCGATTTCCCGTGGTCGTGGTTCAACCGCGGCCTGGCGTATGCGCGGCTGCGGAATTATCCCGCGGCGCACACCGATCTCGATCGCGTTCTGGAATTGCGACCGGATGCGGCCAAAGCCTACGTCACCCGCGCCGAAGTCGCCCATCAACTGAAGAAATACGCCGCCGCCGTGCGCGACCTCACGAGCGCACTGGAACGTGGGCAAACGCATGCTCACCTGTATTTCCTGCGGGCGCGCTCCAAAGACGCGCTCGCCGATCGTGAAGGCGCCAAGAGCGATCGCGCCGAAGGCATGCGGCAAGAACCGACCGACCCCGAAAGCTGGGTGCAGCGCGGCCTGGTTCACGTGCAGAGCGACCCCAAGCAGGCGCTGGCCGATTTCGAGGAGGCGCTGAAACTGAATCCACGGCACTTCCCTGCCCTGCAGAACAAGGCAGCCATTCTCGTGGACAAGTTCCAGCGCGACGCCGATTCGCTGCGCGTCATGGACGAGACGGTCGCCCTCTATCCCGATTCAGTGTTGGCGCTGGGCGGCCGAGGCGTGTTGTTGGCACGAGTAGGCAAGCGTGCCGCCGCACATAAGGATGCCGAGGCGGCCTTGCTCATCGACGTCCAGCCGCCGACGCTTTACCAGGTTGCCTGCATCTACGCGTTGACCGCCAAAAACAATCCCGACGACAAGCTGAAAGCCTTCCAACTGCTCGCCGGCGCGCTGCGCAACGGCTTCGGCTTGCAGTGGCTCGATCAAGACACCGACCTGGATCCGATTCGCCACGACCCTGAGTTTGAGCGCGTGGTCCGGGCTGCCCGAGCATTGCAAACCGTCAGCAAGAAATAGTGAGCAAGAAGGTCGGAATTCTGGCGGATGAGGCCAGGGAATCGGGTTCTTATTGATAAGCCGGCTTACCCTCCCAAGCCCGGCCCAGGATGAGCCCCCCGCCTCCCGCAGTGGGTGCCAAGGTTGATCACCCGCATTCCCGTCCCTCCACGGATGGACCAGTAAGGATCGCCCCGAACATGCCCAAACCCTCCCGTCGCCTCGTCGTCGAGCAACTCGAAGATCGTCTGACCATGAGCACCACCAGCGTGCCCTGGCCCGACCCCGGCCATTTGACCTTCAGCTACGTGCCCGACGGCACGGTCGTCGGTCAGTCCGGCCCGAGCAACCTGTTCAGCAAGCTGAATAGCATTGCCTCGACCAGCACCTGGCAAGCGGAGGTCGCGCGCGCGTTTCAAATCTGGCAAGCGCAGGCCGACCTGCGGTTTGCCGCACACGCGGACGGCGGCCAACCGCTCGGCGCCATCGGCGCGCCTCAGGGTGATGCGCGCTTCGGCGATATCCGCATCGCCGCCGCCCCCTTGGGCGCCAGTGCGGTTAGCACGGGGCATCCCTTCAATTGGACCGGCACCACCTGGGCCGGCGATATCCTGCTGAACAGCGATTACCAATACCGCATCGGCGGCGGGGCCGGATATGACCTCGCCACGGTGCTGCTGCACGAGCTCGGCCACGGGCTTGGCCTGGACGACAGCAATGATCCCGCCTCGGTCATGTTCCATGCCTACCAGGGCCTGCGCACACAGCTCGGCGCCGGCGACATTGCCGACCTTCGGTCGCTTTATGGCGCGCCCGCCAGCGGCGTTTCGGCGAGCCTGTTCACGCCGATCGCGGCCACCGCCAACGGCAATTATGTCGATAATGACGACAACGACGGTGATAATCAGTACGAGGACAATCTCGATTCACACTGGCGAACGGCCGACGATCTGCGGTTCGATTTCGCCAAGCAAGCCAGCATCAGCAAGACGAGCGACGTCGACAAATACAAGGTCTCCGTCCCGTCCACGGGAGTTTTCGGCACTCAGCCCATTACGATGATCGCGATGGTGTGGGGCACCGACGCGACGCCGCTTTACCCCGTTCTGCACGTCTTTGACAAAAAGAACAAGCCGATCAAGACCACCCTGTTGTCCAACGATCACGGCATTTTCACGCTTCAGCTCAACGGCGTCAAAGCCGGCGACCAATACCGCATCGAGGTCAGCGGGCCGGGCGCCAGCGGCACAAACGCGTTAGGCAATTATTATTTTGGCGTGAGTTTCCATGGGCAGCCGCCGGTGAGCCTCGACCTAATCGCGGTTGAGCAACTCAGTCAAAGCCATGCAACCGGCAGCGGCAGCCTCGCGGTCAACGCGAACGCGCTGATCCACTTTGTGCTGACGAACTGGGTGGGCGGCAACAAACCGCCAACCGACGTGACCATGACCATCACCGACGCCGCCGGCCACACGGTGTTTTCGATCACCGCCGCCAGCGACCAGCCCTCGGTCTCGACGGTGCTGCTGTTGCCCAAGGGCATCTACGGCTTCTCGTTCGTCGCCCGCGCTCGCGGCAGCGCCAGCTTGAGCCCAAGTTGGTACGGCCTGCAAGCTCAGGTGCTGAACCATCCGATCGGGCCCTATTACACGCCCCCGCCCGACGCACCGCCGCCGCCACAATACGGCGATCCGACCTACACGAGTTCGATGACCACGAGCGGCGGCTGGAACCCGTACTACTACTAATCGCGCGTCGAATCACCGTTGCCAAGAAGGGCCCGCTGCCGCCCAGCGACAGCGGGCCCTGTCTCTTGCGCAGCTATCGTTGTCGGGGCGACAGCAGCACGCCGGCGCCGGGATTGCCGGCGTGCGGGTAGTGGTACATTTTGCAGAGCGGCGTTCTTGGTGGTGGCATACAGCCAAGTTGCCCGACGCAGGGGACCGACTGGTTGTCGCCGACGCGCAAGCCGCCGCCGGCGAAAGACAATCCGATCGCGGATGAATGGTGAGTGGTGAGTCGTAATACGTCTGCTTCCACCACTCACCACTCACCCGTTTTCATGCCAACACGTCGGGCTTACGCCTCGACGCTCGCCGGCACGATCGTCTCGTGCACCGCGATGCCCCCGCCCGGTTGCCAATCGAAGAGCATGAACTGCGCCGCGTGGCCCGCTTCGAGACGGCGCGGCGGCAGGCCGAACAATTCGCGCGGCCGGGCACTGGCCATGTCGATCGCGTCGGCGAGCGAAACACCGGCCATCTCGATTACTTTGCCGACGCACAGATCGGTGAACGCTCCGGAGCCGGCCAAGAATGTGGTGCCCGGCACAACGATCTCGCCGCCCGGTTGCACTTCGAAATCCTGGTCCCAATCGCGATATCGGCCCGGCGGCAAACCGGCGAGCGGGCTGGCGTCGCACGTCAAAATCAGCCGCGCCGACGTTTTCATGCGCACGATGCACTTGACGAGCGCCGCCGGCAAATGATGGCCGTCGCAGATGATGCTCGCCCACAAGTCGTCCGCGGCGAGTTGTTCCCACAGATAATTGTCATGGCGCGGCAACATGGCGTGCGAGCCGTTGCCCAGGTGCGTGCTTAGGCGTGCGCCGGCGGCGACGGCGGCGTGAATCTGTCCGCGGTTCGCCGCCGTGTGACCCAGAGCGACGACCACACCGGCTTTCGTCAGCTTTTCGATGAACGCGATCGCGCTGTCCTGCTCCGGGGCCAACGTGACCAGGCGAATGCGGCCGCCCGCCGCGTCCTGCCAGCGGCGAAATTCGTCCCAGCTCGGCGGACGGACGTGTTGCAAGGGATGAGCGCCGCGTGGGCCGTCTTCCGGCGAAATGTACGGGCCTTCGAGATGATAGCCCGGAATGGCGCGGCCAAGGTCAGGCTCGGCGTCGCACGCTTGCCGCAAGGTCGTGAAGCCGTGCAGCAGCGCCTCGAACGAGCCGGTGATCAGCGTCGGCAATAATTCCCCGATGCCGTGCTTGCGGCACGTTGTCACGACGTGGCGGATGTCGGCGCGCGTCAGCTTCGCGGAATTGAAACTGTGGCCGTCGCAGCCGTTGATTTGCAGGTCGAACAGCGCCGGCGCGATCCAGCCGGCTTCGCGCTCGGCGGGTTTGGTCGTGGCAGGACCGATCGAGACGATGACGCCGGCGTCGCAGACGACGTCAACGCGCTCACCTGTCGAAAAGTGACGGCCACGCACACGCATATTCCACCATTCCACATGCCTACGACGCCAGATGCACGATCAGCAGAATAATCGCTACCAACACGGCCATGACGCCCGCGCCGATGCCGAGCAGCAGCCACTCGCGCTTCCGCAGCGGCCACCAGCGCGCCGGCGCCCGCTCGGCCACAGTCGTCGCAGGCACCAATTCGACGTCGAACGGTTGCGGGGCGGCTACAGGCAACGGCGCGGCGGCGGGCGACGCTGGTGCGGCGGTCGGCCAATGCTTGTGCCGTTTGTGTTTCTTTTCCTTGCGACTAGGCGGACGAAACGTTGCGGGCGCCAGGTTCGCGGGCGCCGCCGGCATGCTCGGGTCCATCAGCGGTTTGGCGACCGCGACCACCGGATTCGAAGGCGGCTTGGCCAGAGCCGCCGCCACCGCGCCGGCGGGCAACGTCACCGTCTCCGCTTCGCTCGGTTGACTCTTCTCCAGCCAGGTCAAGTACGAGCGCATCTGCGGCGCTTCGTCGATCGCTTGGGCCGGCACGTTGTCGGCCAGCAGAAACATTTGCAATGCCTGTGCGGCCCGCTCCGGCGTCGGGTAGCGCTCGTCGGGCTTCTTCGCGACCATCCAGCTCACGATTTGCTGCAGGCCGTCGGGGATTTGCGGATTGAAGTCCCGGAGCGGCTTGGGAGTCTCCGTGGCGTGACGAACCAACTGGCTCAGGATGTTGCTGTCCGGGAACGGCGGTTGGCCGGTGAGCGCGTGATAGAGCACGCAGCCCAGGCTGTAAATGTCGGCGCGAATGTCGATGTTGCGCGGGTCGCGCGCCTGTTCGGGAGCGAGGTAATCCGGCGTGCCGAGCAGAACGCCTTCGGCCGTCAGTTCGACCTTGTTTTCGGGTTGTCCTTCCTCGAACATTTGCCGCGCCAGGCCGATGTCGAGAATCTTGGCGGTGGCTTTCAGTGTCGTGTCCGACTCACCGCCGGCCAGCATCAAGTTGGCTGGTTTCAAATCGCGATGCACCATGCCTTGCTCGTGAATATGCTGCAAGCCGGTCAGCGCCTGGTGAACGAGCCGCACCGCTTCGGCCGGCGGCAGGCGTTTGCGGCGCTGGAGCACGTCGTCGAGCGTTTCGCCTTCGAGAAACTCCATCACCAGGTAATGCAGCGCGCCCACCTGCCCGACCTGAAACGAGCGCACGACGTTGGGATGTCGCAACTTCAGCGACAATTCAGCCTCACGCTGAAATCGGCCATGGGTGAGCGGGTTCTTCGCCTTCGACGGCGGCAGCACTTTGATCGCCACGATCTGTCCGAGCGGATGGGCCGCCTTGTAAACGCCGGCCATGCGCCCGCGGCCCAGCCGTTCGAGAATCATGTATTGGTTGAGGAAGAAATCATCCGCGTGACCCTTCGACAACAGGCCGGCCTGATATTCGGTCACGTATTTGTTGGCGATGAGCCACTTCGTGAATTGGCCGAGGTTGCCGGCGTTTTCCTTCGCCTCGGCCTGCCAACGCTGATACATCGCCTGCATGCCGTCCGGAGACAACAGCTTGCTGCGGATCAGGAAGCCGCACAGGTTTTGAACGCTGAATTCCATGTACAATCAAGAATACCGGATTCAAAGATGAGATCAACCAAGCCCCAGGATGAGCGCCGCGATTCCTGGGGATACTAGCGCAGGAGGTGGTCCCATGCCCGAACGCACCTACACCGACGCCGAGATCACCGCAAAGCTCCAAGAGCACGGCCTGGGCGAGTGGTACATGGAAGACGGCTGGCTGCGCCGCAAATACACGACCGACGGCTGGCCGACGACTTTGATGCTCGCCAACACTATCGGCTTTCTGTGCGAGGCGGCGTATCACCACGCCGATTTGGCGCTGACCTACGCCAAGCTGTGGGTGAAACTGCAAACACACTCGGCGGGCGGCATCACGGACAAGGATTTTCTGCTGGCCAAGAAGATCGAGGAGTCGGTCTTGTGGCGACCTACGAAGGAAAGCGTCTTTGAGGGCGGCACGCCGAACAAGTTTGTGCAGGGGAAGAAGTGAATTGGCTTGCCGTTTAGCGCGGCATGAATCACTCGCAAGCGCGGCGGCCCGCAAGCGCTAAGAAGCTGTTTCAAAACGGGGACTGGCCCGTTTGCCCTGGGGGGCCTGTCCCCGTTTTGAAACAGCTTCTAAACACCAAGGCCGATCACTCATCATCCCAGCGGCGCGGGCGCTCCTCGTCGTCGTCGCCGGAGCGCGAATTGCGGCGCGAACCGCGCCGCGCGATATCGAGGTCCTCGTCCCCCGGCGGGCTGACCATCGTGCGGTACAGCGCCTTGTGATAGATGTCGCTCAATTGCATCAGGATGCTGCCCATCAAGAGGCCGAAGAACACCCAGCCGCCGAACCAGGCGAGCCACATGAGCGGTTGGAGTTCGCCTGGGTTGATGCGGAAGCGCAGCATCTGTGGGACCAGATCGACGAGTATTACAAAGATCAAAGTCACGAGTAGGCCAACATACCCGACGAAGAAAAGGGCCCGCCCGCGCAGCGGACGATAGTGCGAGTCGTCGGGATAGAGCACGGTTTCATGGAGATGGCCCAGCATGCGGTAGAAGCCGACGACCAAGATGTTGAGAAAGATGAAAGCGACACCGAGCACGATCAGGAAGAGCATATCTCTTTCGGGGCCGCGCATCGTCGCGCGAATGAGAATGGACATCGACGCGAACACGGACACGCCGATGATGCCGACCAGAAAGCCGATGGCGCCTTTCATGGACGAATCTCCAAGGACGATATGCGGCAGTATCCAGTTTATGGCCGGAGCTGGGGCAATGCCAAACAACTTCGGTCGGCGACCTCAGCTGAGATGGTGGACGTTGGAACAACGCCGCGGCGTTGCGCCAAGGTTGGTAGTCACGGTTTTTGAGGGGCACGGTTACGCCAACTTCTTTGAGTTTGGCGTAACCGTCTCTCATTTTTGTAAACGACGATTCCCCTGCGGGTTGCGACGTTGATGAGAGACGGTTTCGCCAACAACGCGTGTGTGCGGGCCAGCCGGATTTTTTGGGTAATCTCGCAAGGTCCCGGCCAAGCTGACCTTGCTTTTGCGGCGGAGGTGGTTCTGAAATGCCGGCCGATCAAACCTCCTGGACCCTGACGGCCCGCTGGATCTTCCCCGCGGACGCTCCGCCACTGCCCGGCGGCACGATCACGATCCAGGGCGACAAGATACTCGCCGTCGAATCGGCCGGCACGCGCACCGCGGACGAAGACCTCGACAACGTCGCGATTCTGCCGGGGTTGGTCAACGCGCACACGCACCTCGATTTGAGCGATGCACGGGGCAAGATACCGCCGACGCCGGACTTCACGGCGTGGCTGCGCGGGGTGATTGAACATCGGCGCAGGCAGACGGCCGAGCAGGTTCAGCAATCGATCAATGAGGGTGTTTCGGAGTCTCAGCGGCAAGGTGTGACGCTACTCGGTGACATTGCTGTCAACGGGTTGTCGTGGGATGCTCTCAGCCATGCCTGGATCCGAGCCGTCGTCTTTCATGAAATGATTGGTCTTTCCACGGAACGAGCGACCGCGGCCTACCTGGACGCTACCATGTGGCAGATCAACAGCGGTCGGCCGACCGGCGATTGTTGCCCTGGAATGAGCGCGCATGCACCGTACAGTTTTCGAGCAGACATCCTTCCATTGGTGGCCCGCTGCGGAATGCCGGGCAACAACCAGATCACCATTCATTTGGCCGAATCGCGTGCAGAATGCGAACTTCTGGATCGACAATCCGGCCCCTTCGTGCCGTTCTTGGCCGAACTCGGTGTCTGGGACCCGACCGCCTTTGCCCGAAATCTCGGGCACGTCATCGAATTAGTGAGTGGTGCGGACCAAGTGCTCCTCGTTCATTGCAATTATCTTCGACCGGAAACGCCGATCCCGTCTCATGCCACCATCGTCTACTGCCCGCGCACCCACGCCGCGTTCGGGCATCCGCCGCATCCGTTTCGCGAATTTCAGAAGTGCGGTGTGCGGGTCGTCCTCGGCACCGACAGTCTCGCGTCGAATCCCGATCTCGACATCCTCGCCGAAGCGCGCTTCGTCCACGCGCGGCATTCCGATCTGCCGGGCGAGACGCTCTTGCGCATGATCACGCTCGACGGGGCGATCGCGCTCGGCTGGGGCGATGTAACGGGCAGCCTGACGCCGGGCAAATCGGCCGACTTGGTCGTGTTGCCGTTGCCGGATCGGGAGGACGTGGATCCGTATCGATTGGTGTTCGATTCCACGTTGGCGGTGCGCAAAGCGCTTTTCCGCGGTGTATGGCTTCAAAACTCGCCGATTCACCTATGATCGTTCGAGCCACATGATACAATACTGGCGCTGGAGGTAAACCATGGGAAGCGGCAAGTCAAAATCGAGAAGGCAAGTACACAAAGAAAAACCGTCGAGCAACGGTGCAACACTGCGCCGCAATGGTGTGCCGAGCGAACGATTGATTGCTGCCAAGAATCGCCGGCTCAAGAAACTCATCCAGTCCTGGCTTGATGATGAATCAGGCTATGACGAGGAAACGTGGCCTTGGCTAAAGAAGGTACTGGAGGAAGATCGGTTGTCGTCACGGAGACTGTTCCGTGAATAAGGTCGTTTTTCTCGACACCGGTCCCTTGGGTCTATTGAGCCACCCTCGTCCGAACCAAGAAGCCGCTGCTTGGATGTTGGGTTTGACCGACCGCGGCGTCCAGGTTGTCGTCCCGGAAATCGCCGATTATGAAGTGCGTCGAGAATTGTTGCGCGCCAAAAAGGCCAGGGGCATTCAGCGGCTCGACCAAATGAAGAATGATGCCTTCTACGTTCCAATCACAACTGCAGCCATGCTCAAGGCCGCGGAACTCTGGGCGCTGGCCCGAATGCAAGGGAGACCCACTTCGGACCGCCATGCCTTGGACGGCGACGTCATCCTCGCGGCGCAAGCACTGACCTTTGAAGCGAATGGCAAAGATGTCATCGTAGCCACGGACAACGTCGCGCATTTGCATCGATTTGTGCCGGCCCAGGCCTGGCGGTCGATCACATAATTGGATCGACGCGGCATGGGATGCCGCCGCCCGTGGGCTTGCGGTTGAATCGATCATCTCCTTCCGTAAAATGCTCGCATGCCCCAAGGTTACCTCTGCCTCGTGCTGCACGCGCATCTCCCGTTCGTCCGCCATCCGGAATTTGACGACTTCCTGGAAGAAGACTGGCTCTACGAAGCCATTACCGAAACGTACATCCCGCTGCTCGAAATGATGGACGGCCTAGAGCGCGACGGCGCCGACTGGCGCTTGACCATGTCGATCACGCCGACGCTGGCCGCCATGCTCAGCGATCCGCTGCTTCAGTATCGTTACGTCCGGCACATCGATAATCTCATCGCGCTGTCCGGCAAGGAACTCGAACGCACGCGCTGGCAACCGGATTTTCATCACCTCGCTGAGATGTACCATCGACGCTTTCACCGGGCCAAGGACGTCTTCGTCAACCAAAACGGCAACAACCTTTTGCACGGCTTCCGGCGATTTTTCGAGACCGGCAAGCTCGAAATCATCACTTGCGGCGCCACGCACGGCTTCCTGCCTCTCATGCAATCGAACTGGAACGCCGTCCGCGCTCAGGTCGAGATCGGTTGCCGCGAATTCGCGCGCCACTTCGGCAAACGGCCACAAGGCATCTGGCTGCCGGAATGCGGTTATACGCCGGGCGTCGATGAGATTCTGCGCGACTGCGGCATCCGCTACTTCTGCGTCGATACGCACGGCGTTCTGTTCGCCGATCCACGGCCCAAGTACGGCGTGTACGCGCCGATCATCTGCCCCAAGAGCGGCGTGGCGGCGGTGGCGCGCGACACCGAATCATCGAAGCAGGTCTGGAGCGCCATCGAAGGCTATCCCGGCGATTATGTCTACCGCGAGTTCTACCGTGATGTCGGTTTCGATCTCGATTACGAATACCTGAAGCCGCACCTGCACCAGATGGGCATCCGCAGCAACACCGGCATCAAGTATTACAAGATCACCGGCCGCGGCGGCGACAAGCAAGCGTACAACCCGCAGCAGGCGCTCGACAAAGCAGCGGAGCACGCGGGCAACTTCATGTTCAACCGTGAGAAGCAGGTCGAATGGCTCGCTCCCGCCATGGACCGGCCGCCGCTGATTCTCGCCCCGTACGACGCCGAGTTGTTCGGCCATTGGTGGTTCGAGGGACCGGATTGGATCAACTTCCTGTTGCGCAAGATTCACTGGGACCAGCATCACATCAAGACGATCAACATTCCCGAGTACCTCGATCGTCACGCGCGCTGCCAGGTGACGCAGCCGTCATTTTCGAGCTGGGGGTACAAGGGCTATTGCGAAGTCTGGCTCGAAGGCAGCAACGACTGGATCTATCGCCATCTGCTCGAAGGGGCCGACCGCATGGTCGAGCTGGCCAAGCATCATGGCGATCACGGCAATCCGCTTCGGCGCCGGGCGCTCAACCAGGCCGTCCGTGAGCTGCTCTTGGCGCAATCGAGCGACTGGGCCTTCATCATGAAGTCTGGCACGATGGTCGAGTACGCCTGCGAGCGCACCCGCGTCCACGTGCTCAATTTCAACCACCTTTATGAGCAGATCAAGAGCGACGGCATTGATGAGCAATGGCTGAGCGAGGTCGAGTGCCGGCACAATTTGTTTCCGGATGTGGATTATCGGGTGTATGCGTAAACGCCGCTTGCGGCTTAGCGCGACCGTTGAAGCGCCAATCGCATTGTTCGATCAACGGTTACGCTAAGCCGCAAGCGGCGGATGAGACGACATTATGTCCCACGCAGTCGAACTAGAGAACGTCACCAAATCCTTCGGCAAGTTCGTCGCCGTGGATGATCTCAGTCTGCAAATCCCTGCGAACACGATCTACGGCTTCATCGGACCCAACGGCTCCGGCAAGACGACCACGCTGCGGATGATCATGCGCATCTACTTGCCCGATCGCGGCCGGGTGTGCGTGTTGGGCGATGAGTCGTGGCACGCCGCCAACGATCGCGTCGGCTACCTTCCCGAGGAACGCGGTCTTTACAAGCAGATGAAAGTCAAGGACGTGCTGCGCTTCTATGCCGAGCTGAAGGGGCTCCGTGACAGCAAGCAAGCGATCGTCGATTGGCTCGAACGCATGAACCTGACGCCGTGGGCCGACAAGAAGGTCGAAACGCTTTCGAAAGGCATGTCGCAAAAGGTGCAATTCATTGCGACGGTGGTCGCCCGGCCGGATCTGGTGCTGCTCGATGAGCCGTTCAGCGGGCTGGACCCAGTCAATGCCGAGGTGTTTCGCGAGGCGATCGTGCAGCTCAAGCGCGACGGCGCGACGATCATCTTTTCGACGCATGATATGGCCGTCGCCGAGAAGATGTGCGATTACATCTTCATGATCTACAAGGGCAAGAAGGTGCTCGACGGCACGCTCGATTCGATCCAGCACACGTACGGCGAGGACACACTGCGGGTGCGGCTGGACAGCGAGGCGGCGCTGGACGGATTGCCGGGCGTGGGCAAGGTCGCCGACTTCGGCAACTATCAAGAGCTGCGGCTGGAGCGCGGCGCCGATCCGCAGCGGGTCTTGGCCGACTTGATGCGGCGCGGCCAGGTGCGGCTGTTCGAGCAGACCCGGCCGGCGCTGCACGACATCTTCGTGCGCATCGCCGCGCCGACGGAGGAGGCCGCCCATGCGTAAGATTCGCGCGATCGCTCTGCGAGAATACTTGGCCGCGGTTCGGGCCAAGGCGTTTCTCGTTACGATTCTCTTGATGCCGGTGATGATCGGGGGCAGCATTGGTTTGCAGACGTTGTTCCAGAAGCTGGAAGAGGGCAAGGAGAAGCGGATTGCCGTCATCGATCGCACGCCCAATGAACAAATTGCTAAAGGCCTGGAATCGGGCATGAAGGTACTGGACGAACTGGTGTCCACCGATCCGGAAAAGGCGAAGTTCATGGGGCCGAAAATCACGCTGGAGATCATCACGCCCTGCGCGCTCACGACCGCGGCGATGGCGCAACAGCGATTTGAGGTTTCGCAACGCATTGAGAAAGGCGACTTCGCGGCGTTGATCGAAATCGGCCCGGACGTGTTCATTGTCGCCGGACTGCTTTCGGACCGATCCAAAGTCGAAGACAAAGAGGCGGTCCGCGTGCAGCTGAAGAATCCGATGCAGCGCAATTGGCTAGGCCGCGCCGAGCAGCTCATCAACCAGAGTGTGGTGCAAAAACGCTTGGCCGACAAGAACGTGTCGATTATCGGCATCAGCGAGATGATGCGGCCCGTAGTGATCAAGCAAAAGTCGCTCACGCGCCGCGATCCCAAGTCCGGCGAACTGGTCGACGAATCGGATGAAACCAAAGTGATCAACTTCGTCCTGCCTGCCGTGCTCATCGGTCTCATGTTCATGGTGATCATGATCGGCGCGACGCCGGCCATGCACGGCATTATCGAAGAGAAAAGTCAACGCATTGCCGAGGTGCTCTTGGGCTCGGCCACGCCGTTTCAATTGATGGCCGGCAAGCTGCTCGGCATCATCGGCGTGGCCCTGACCATGTCGGTCGTATACCTCGGCGGCGGCTGCTTCATGATGTCCTATTTCGGTTACGCGGATCTGCTGCCCGTGCGCGTGCTCATTTGGTACGTGCCCATGCTGCTACTGGCGCTGTTGATTTTCGGCTCGCTGTTCATCGCGGTGGGCGCCGCGGCAGCGGACATCAAGGACACGCAAACGCTGCTCATGCCGATCATGCTGTTTGCGTGCCTGCCGATGTTCGCGCTGCTGCCGATCATGCAGGACCCGAACGGTCCGATCGCGCGCGTTTGCTCGTTCTTCCCGTTCGCAACACCGATGCTGCTGGTGGCGCGCGAGTCGGTGCCGCCGGGGGTGCCGTGGTGGGAGATGCTGGCGGGCATCGCGCTGGTCCTTGCGACGACGCTCGTGTGCGTCTGGGCGGCAGGGCGCATTTTCCGCGTCGGCATCTTGATGCAGGGCAAGGGGCCGAAGTTCGCCGATTTGATCCGCTGGGCGATTCGGGGTTGACTCTGTCCATTCGCCATTCAAACACATTGAGTTAAATAACGCGTGATATCGCGAAACCTTTCGTGCCCCCTTAGGTATTGCTGGCAATCCATCTCTCAGGAGGTCACGCACATGCTCCGTATCCAGCCGTGGTTGGCCATTCTCGCACTCGTATTGTCCGCTGTTCCACTGGCTGCCGCTGAGCCGCCGCAGCTGCAAGGGCTGCGCGTGCAAACGCTCGGCGACACGACGTACTTCACCGCGAAATTGCCGAACTTGCCCGACTATCATGCGCCAAGTTACGGCGCGACGCGCGGTTGGTGGACCGAGCAGGGCCGCGCCATGGCCCGCACACCGCGGCTGGTGCCGCAAGATGATAAAGCCTATGCCGTCTACTATCTGCCGGCGCAGCACCTGTTCGTCGGCAAAGTCACAGGTCCGGGCCCGGCGAACTTCGAGCTGCTGTATCCCAAGCACGCCAAAGATCGGCCGATGGACGGGCGCAAAGAGTTGCCCAAGGTGTTGACCGACGTGCTGAACGCCACGACCTGGGCCAACGTGCCGGTGACGCTGGATTTCGCCAAGGCGGCGGTCGTCGAATCGTCGAAACGTTTGAAGCCGCGACCCCCTGCCCTGCCCTTCCCGTGCGACGATTTGGAACTTTTGTGGGCGACGGCGCAGGCCGAGCATTTCGCGGTCCTCGAAGCCCAAGCGCCGGAATTCGGCTTCTTCGGCCTGGCGCGCGAAGCCACGGTTCGCAAGTACGACGTGTACACGCCTAAGTGGGTTCAGGACAAGCCCTTCGACCGCGAGCAAATCTACCGCGAGGCCTATGCCATCACGTCCGGGGCCGCGGCGATCACGGAGTCGCTGCAGCTCAAGCGGCTACGCGACGGCACGGCAACGCCGCCGGAAGCGCGGACCGTCGACGTCAAGAAAGTGCAAGGCATCACCATCGCCGAGCATCCGTGGGTGAAAATGATGGCAGGCAAGAAGCCGACGCCGGAGCCGTTGTCCAAGCTCGTGCCGCACGACAATTACTATCTGCACTTCAAAAACCTGGCGAAGTTCATCGAGCTGGGCGAACTCGCCGATCAATGGGGCGGCAACCTCAACAGCCTCTTCGATCTCAATAGCCGCGATTATCAGGTCAAGCAGCGCTATGAAAAACAACTGTGCCTGCGCAGCACCGCGATCGGCAAGACACTCGGCCCGTTCGTGGTTCGCAGCATGGCCATCACCGGCAACGACCCGTATCTGCGCGAAGGCTCCGATCTTGCGATTCTGTTTCACACAGTCAGTAAGAAGCTCTTTCTGTCGGCGGTCGATCAGTTCATCCAGGAAGCTCGGCAAGAGTTCGGCAAAGACTTGAAGGAAACGACGTATGGTTGCAAGGGCGTGACGGTAGAGCAATTCACGACGCCGCTGCGCGAGGTCAGCTTGCACCGCACGACGCTGGACGACATCGTCATCTACGCCAACTCCGAAGCCGGCATGCGGCGCATTCTCTCGGCCCACAAAGGCGACATCCGGTCGCTCGGCGATTCGCTCGACTTCCAGTACATGCGCACGGTGATGCGACTTGAGGACAAGCTCGAAGACGGGTTTCTGTTTTTGTCCGACGCCTTCATTCGTCAGCTCGTCGGCCCGGAAAGCAAGATCAAGGAACGCCGCCGCATCGAAGCGCTGACCAGCCTCGCGATGGTCACGAATGGCGCTCTCTTCCACGCCTGGGAAACCGGCAAGCTGCCGGCCGATCATGCCGCACTTTTGAAGGGCGCGCATCTGCGGCCGGAAGAGCTGGAGATACCCGACGGCAAGGGTATCGTCTGGAACGCGGAGCGCCGGCTGGCGGTGTCGGATGTCTACAACACGCAGCTTTTCGCCACGCCGCTCGTCGAGTTGCCGATCGACATGATCACGCCGAACGAGGAGCGCGAATACACGCAGTTTCGCGACCAGTACATGGGCCTGTGGCGGCAGTTCTTTGATCCGGTCGGCATTCGGCTGCAACTGACCGATCAGCGCGTGCGGCTGGAAACGTACATTCTGCCGCTCATTAACAGCGGACAGTATAGCTTCCTGCGCCAATTCTCCGGCAACGGCGTGTCGACGTTCGACCTGTCGCGCGTCGGCAAGGAGACGCTGTTGCAATGGTTTGCCCGCGTGGATGTCAACCAAGCGCTCGGGCTGCGCGGCATTGGCGATCAGATCACGATCCGCCTGGACGACGACGGCGTCTACGAAAAATGGCTCGAGCGCTACCTGCACTGGCAACTGCGCCCGCGCGACCCACAGCGGATCATGGAGGAAGGCCGGCTCATCCCGCAGATGCCGCTGACGCTCGGCGTCAAGATCGCGAAGGAAGAAGATTTCGACGAGGAGTTGAAGAAGCTCACCGGCTTGCTGGACTTCATCGGCAAGCATGAAAAGCGCCTCTACGATCACAAGGGCGTGCCCATCACGCACATCAAGTTCAAAGCAGGCATTGTCGTCGATGAGGTCAATCGTGGCCGCGACCCCGATGAATCCGTGTTTCTGCCGTCGCTCTACCACGCCAAGATCGACGGCTTCTGGCACGTCAGCTTCCGCGAGGAGCCGATCAAGAGCCTGATCGATCAGGCGGTAACGCGCGGCAACAAGGTCGCCAGGGAAGATGAGCTGATTCAAGGGAACAGCACGCTGCATCTGGCCCCATCGGCAGCCGTCCAGGCGCGGCGCGCGCTCAAGCTGTACCAGGAATGGGAAAGCCATTGCCGGTCGGTCGCCAATTGCTCCGCCTGGCACACGCTGTTCCGCGCCAAGCTCTTGCCGCCCGAAGCGACCAAGCAGCAGATGCACCGGGCGGCCAAGCACTGGTACGGTTACGTCCCGATCAGCCCCGATCTGCGGCCGTATGTGTACCTTGCCAAATCGGACGAGGTGGAGAACATCTGGCACGGCTCGGCGCGGAATCCGCAAATGCGCGGCGGCTTCGACGAGCACGCGCCGCTTTCGCAGCTGCTGGAACAGTTCAAAACGATCCGCGCCGATTTGCGCTTCAAGGAGGACGGCATCAACACGGTCGTGACGATCGAGCGCGGGAAGAAATGACAAGCGCACCAGCCCGCAGCGCAAGCAAGGGTGCTCTTGCTTGCGCTGCGAGCTGGTAATCGCCTATGCGCGCCGCACCTGGCAAGTCTCCGTGATCGTCGGCGATTTGGCCAGCGTCTGATAAACGACGCAATAGCGTTTCGTCAATTTCATCAGCGTCTCAACCTGCTCGGGCGTGGCATCGCTGTCGAGATCGAAGGCCAAGCGAATCGCGGTGAAGCCGACGGGCGCGTCCTTGCTGACGCCGAGCGTGCCGCGGAAATCGAGATCGCCCTCGGCCCGGACGCTGCCGCCGCGGACCGCGATGCCCAGCGCCGTGGCGACCGCCTGCAGCGTGACGCCGGCGCAACCGACGAGCGCTTGCAAGAGCATGTCGGCGGAGCAGGCGGCCGTGCCGTCGCCGCCGGTGGAGGGATGCAGCCCCGCCGGCACCGGCCCCAGGAACGAGCGCACGGTGCAAGTCACGTCGCCGGCGGCAAGCGCGCCTTGCGCCGTCAAGGTTTGCACGGCACTGGCGGGATGGTCTTTGTACTTCGCCTTGCAGGGAGCTTGTTTCGCCCGCAGTTCTTCGCCGGTCATGATGCACCTCACGAATAATCCGAAAATCGAGGCAAAGATAGTGTCTCAGTTTGGAGTGCGGCGGCAAGACGCCGGCCCGACAAGGGGACAGGACCTCTGAATTCAAAAGGTCCTGTCCCCTTGTCGGGCCGTCCAGCATCCAAAGCGGCGTCTTGCCGCGGCACTCCATAACGTGCAAAGCCGAATTTCGCCTTTTCGGATTTCGCACTTGGCGCAAACGGGTACAATAGGACGAGATTGAAATGTGAGGCATGCATGTCGTCCTTGGCGGGAACGTTTCTGGTGGCTCGGCCGACGCTCGACGACGGGTTTTTCGGTCGCAGCGTCGTCTTGATGCTGAAGCACGGCCCGGACGGGGCGTTCGGGTTGGTGCTCAATCGCGTCGGCGGCGCCAAGGAGTTTCCGTTTCCCGTACACGTGGGCGGGCCGTGCAAATTCAAGGGCTTCATTCTGATCCACGGGCAGGAAGAATGGGTGGACGCGGACGAAGAGTCGGCGGCCCAGATCTGTCCGGGCGTCTATCTGGGCGATACGGAGTGCTTCAAGCGCATCGTCGATCCGCCGCCGGGGCACGACTGGTGTTTTCGCGTGTTTACCGGGTACGCCGGCTGGGGCCCGGGGCAGCTCGAAGGCGAACTTTCCCTGGGCGCCTGGGCGGTCATCCCCGCGCAGCGCAAGCACATCTTTGAGACGAAGGTCGAAGAAATGTGGCTGCGGCTGGTGCCGTCGTCGATTCCGACGCCGAGTTTGAATTAGCTCACTTGCTTGCCGTTTAACGCGCCGAGAAGACCGCCCGAAAAGGGGACAGGACCTCTGAATGCAAAAGGTCCTGTCCCCTTTTCGGGCGCGCGAAACGGCAAACCACATTCTCTATTCCAGATACTTCAGCGCCTGTTTCGGCGTGACGCGCATGGCAGCGGCGGTCAAGAGCGGACCGCCGATGCCGAGCGGCACATTGAGTGCTTGCCGCGGCACGTCGAGCGCCACCGCCAGCTGCGTGAAGAAGTCGCGCGGCCAGCCTTCGGTATGATGCTCGACGACTTCGCGCGGCGTCACGCAATCGGGCATCGTGAAGATGCGCAGCGTCAGCCAGTTTTCGCGCGTGAATTGGCCTTCGGTGAGCGGCAACCGCAACAGAAAGATCTTGTGCGGCACGATGCGCTCGTTGCACAAAGCGCTGACGAGGCGGATTTCGTTGCCGGCCGGACAACCCAGATCGGCTGCCGTGCGCCGTCCCTTCCAAAGGGCTTCGACATCGCGGCGGCGCACCAGGCGCAGACTGCCTTGGCCGTCAACAACTAGATAGCGAAGTTTCATCCCGCAATCCTCCATGGTCCCTGGGGATGGTTGAGCACGTCTCCGTACATGCAACCTGCTTCCATGGTAAACCAAGTCGGCGAAATCTCCTAGAGCTATTTTTGAAGAACCAGCGACCACGGCACGCCCGGCGGCATCGCCAAGCCGGGGACGACCGTGGGTTCGCTCGGCGGCCAGGTAGAAGGTTCTGCGAAATTGCGTTGACTGACGACGTCCGTTCCGAAAAGAGTGGAATCCCACACGGTCAACCAAACCCTCAGCGAGTTTGCCCCATGCCGCGCCTGACTCCGCAAGAAAAGCAAGACATCATCCGCTTCCTCGAAGCCGACAAGCCGTTGCCGGACAAGTATCGCTTTCTGCTCTTCGACGCCAAGCGCGAGGTCGAGCTGGTGTGGAACGGTAAGACCAGCGAAGTTTGCAATCTCGTGTTGCCGTTCCAGGTGATCGAGCAGGTCGATGAGCCGCGCACGGAAGCGGTCAAGGAATATCTGCCGCTGTTTCAGATGGACCAGCGCGACCTGCTCGGCTTCGAGTTCGAGATGGGCCTGTTCCCCAACGTGCTCGACGAAGCGAAGTCGAAGGGGATCGACATTCAGCCCAAGTACATCACAGCGCCAAGGCCGCCGGCGAGTCGCTCAAGGAGAAGGGGAGCAAGATCGTCGTCGAGAAGGGGCAGATCGTCAAGGTGTTGAAGGACAAGAACGGCATTGTGACCAAGGAGAAGCTGACCAAGACGTGGACCGACTGGATCGACTACTGGTCGGTCGATTTCGATTTCGAGAGCAAGCGCGAGATCATCCGCGTGAAGGACGAAGCGACGGGGGAGGCCGAAGAGATATGGACTGGTGATTACATCTTCGAGAACGAATGGCAGAGCTTCCGCACGAAGAAGCATCGCACGCTGAAATTGACGAGCGCGTATCGCGAGACGGATAAGAAGCGAGTGAAGATCGCGTGCGAGAGAGCCGCGCACGAAGTAAGCGGATAAACAAACCCCGCTTACTTCGTGCGCGGCTCAATCGCGTGAGAGAGAGTAAGCGGATAAACAAACCCCGCTTACTTCGTGCGCGGCTCAAGCGCGTGCGAGAG